>Ga0137416_10001625_pt1 | contig 11563 bp, 13 predicted proteins | sample CZODoug3_1_1_16f_FD_108282 | JGI IMG/M metagenome (GOLD analysis project Ga0137416, IMG submission 108282) | Vadose zone soil fungal communities from Angelo Coast Range Reserve, California, USA - CZODoug3_1_1_16fungal (Illumina Assembly) | ecosystem: Environmental > Terrestrial > Soil > Vadose...
CACGCGCATCAGCGCGAAGCCGGCGACGAGCTCCTTGGTCCCGGTGAAGGGGTCATCGGTGATCGTGCGCTCGCCGTTCTCGTAGGCGACGTGCACCCGTTGCGACGAAGGCTTGAGCCCTTCGCCCGAGACGAAGACCTTCTCCTTCATGCCCTCCTGAATGAGCTGGCCGACGCCTTCGATGGTCGCCGGATCCGGCGGGAGGCCCTTTTCCATCTCTTCCGTCATCTTGTGCATGACCATGAATCGCATCGCGTTTCTTTCCTTGGTTCGAGCTCGGCCTCGTGCCTCGCTTGTAGAACGGCGTCGATCCAGCGCGGGCCGGATCGACCCGCGCGCCAACTTTTTTCCGTGCGGCCCGACGTTTTCTGAAAACCATCGTATTTCCCATGGGTTGTGTTGCGGAAATAGAGGGCCGACGGACGCGTGATCCCCGCCCCCACCGCCTCCGCGGTCGCGACTTCGTCGATCATCATGAGCACGTGCTCCGAGGTCGCCGAACCCTGCGAGGGCCACATTGTCATCGCCTGATACCCGACGATGACGCTCTCTCTCGCGGCCGCGACGAGACCGTGGGTGGTGTCGATGGTGAAGACTTTCTTGAAGAGGATATCTCCCCCGGCGAGATTCGTAGCCTGCAGGTTCTGCCACTGCTGGAGCGTCGAGACGACGGGCATGGTCCCTCTCTTTCGACTTCAGCGGCTGCCGAAGGTCTTTTTGAGCTTTTGTGCAGGCGCGGTCTCCCGTTCGAATTTCTCGAGGATTTCCAGCGATCCGCGCGAGCTCTCGACGTTGATGTGCAATGTCGTTTCGCAAGCTCGATTCGGACACGTGAAAGGGGCCGCCCCGAGCAGGCCCTCCACGGTCATGGGGATGAACGTCCCGCAGTTGGGGCAAGGGACGCCGGTGGGTCGATTCTGCGTCATGAGCGCGGCACCTCCAGAATGATCGAGCCCGAGACATCTTGGGAGTCGCCGTTGGGCAGGCTCACGATGGCCCCAGCGCTCACCGTTTTGAACACGCGCCCGGAGCCCGCGGGGGGCATGCGCGCGAGCGCAACCTTCACCGAGGCGCGACCGGTCGCGTCGGTGGTCACGACATTTTCCGAGAACGCGAGGTAACCGTCCGCGTCCTGCGAGAGGAACAGCGCGACATCGGGCTGCGCCGCGCCCGCCGCGTCTCGAAGCTCGAGCTTCAAGGTGACCGCGTCGCCCTCGTATTCGAGCTTGGTACGGCCGCCCTCGGATTGCACGGCCAGCGAAGGCTCGCGGCGAAAATCCGAGGTGCTGGCGGACATCATGTTCAGAAGCTGCGTGATGCCGTTGGGCAGATCGCCCTGCACCACGTTCACCTTCACGGTCATGTGCACCTGCGAGGATGTCACGCTCTGCCCGTCGTCGTCTTGGCTGCCGCCGCTGCGGGCCACGCGCACCGCCAGCCGATGCGGATGAATCGCCGGGCTCGGGGACGTCTGCTTCGCCCGCACCGAAGGGAGCGGCGGCGGGGGCGGCGGCGACTTGATGGCGCCCACCACGGTAACCCCGAAAGAGATGTTCGCCTCCTTGATGGTCAGCGAAGGCAGCGGGAGAAGGCTAAGCAGCGGAATCGACACCTGATGCGTCTGAGCGGTGCCATCGGGCTTGGCCTTGTCGTACGAGAAGGTCACCATGCGAAGCTGGCCGAACCCTTCCCCCGCCGAAGGCTCGAACCCGTTGATGCGAATGAATTCGGCAAACGACGCCGCCGCGTGGGCATCGGCATCGATCAGCGCCGTGAGGGGCATGGCGAAGAGCTCCGCCATATCGACGTAGGGCTGAATCTTTTTGTGCTGGTCCGCCACGATCAGCTTTCGGTATGCGGCAATTCGTTCACTTCGCTGTCTTCGACCTCCAGCCGCAATTGAAGCGTGGAAATCGCTCTGTCCGGGATTTTCTCCAGATCGCCCGCGTCCACGTACACCATGAGCGCGGGCCCTCCTTTCACGACTACCTTCCTTTTTGTAGTCTCCGTTTGCGACGCCGTCTGAGCGGCAAATGCGATCTTGAGTGCAATATCCACCGATTTGAAGCTGGTGGTGGGCGCGGCGATCAAACCACCGTATCGCGCGTAGGGCTCGCGGAGCTGTTCTGAATATGCATCGGAAATGCGCTGCGCCTCCGACAGCGCCACCAGCACCGCCCCGAGAAACTCGCTCAGCTCGATCTCCGCCATGCCCGTCGTGCTCCCCACAGCCTCTAAGGGCCGAACGAGACGTCGAACGACGCCGTGAGATCCGGCTGAAATTTCACACCGGGCAACTTTGCCGACAGGGTCACGGTCGTCTGGGAGGTATCGGGGCCCGCGTATTCGTTGGCCAGCCAAACATAGGTATAACCATCGGTGTTGGTGGGCGTGGGCATGGGGACCTGCGTATTCGGATAAACGGTGGGTACGCTCAAATTGCCGTTGCTGACGGCAATTGCCGGAACGACGCCGGCGACGCCACGGCCCGACCCGTCGACAATCCGCAGATTGAACGCCATCCCCGGTTCGCTGGCCTTGGGGATCATACGGTCTTTTTTCATCGTGCCCTCGAGCATATCGAGTTGGAGCACGATGGCCCCGTTCGGATCGGTCGTAAAGGCGCTCTCGCCGAGGAGCTGCAGCACCTTGGCCAACCCCGCGGGCATCGCGGCCTGCGAGGCGTGCATGTTCACGTCCATCGTATATTGCACGGAAAATTTCGATTGCTGGGTTGCGCTCGAGTCTTTCTTGCTCGAATACCTGGCCGAGAAATTCGCATTGGCAAAATACTCGGCCATCGACGCCGACCCCTGGGTGCCGAACTCCGCGGAATCGGTCGATGTATCCGACACCGACGCCTCGGCCGAAATATTTGCCTTGAAGCTCACGGTGAGATCATCGATCAGCACCAGCGGAATCGGCACGATCGACAACAGCGGCACAATCAAGTTGCGGGTCTCGCCCGACGGCGACTGATACGAAAATGCCACCGTCACCGCTTCCAGCGTTTTGGTCGTCGAATTTTCTCGAACCCCCACTGCCTTGATGAATTCGTAAGTGCTGATGGCCGCGTTCCCTTGCGCGGCGATCGCGGCGTTGAGCGGTCCGCCGAGGAGATCGCCGAAGGGAAGGCTCGTCAATTGGCCGAGCGCGACGTCACCGGGAGAGCTATCGATTGCCATGACGATGTCCTTTCTCGATCAAGTCCCTGACGCGTCCAGCCTGTATTTCTGCGACTGGGTGAGGATCGGATGGTAATCCGTCGCCGTGAGCTGCGCGGTCACCGTCACCGTCGCCGGCCCGGCGGTACCTGGTGTAAAAGTCATGTTGATGGCCGTGTAGCCATTGGCGTCGGTGGCGGCCGTCGAAGCATTGTTGGGGACCAGCGCGGTGTTGTCCGAGCTCGCCTTTGGCACGATGCCCTGCACGCCGCGGTTCGATCCGTCCACCAGCCGCACGTTGAGCCAAACCGTGGTGTCCGTGCTGGTCAGTGTCGTTTTGCTCGCCGTGAGGGCGATCGTCCCATTGGGATCGGTCGTGAAGGTGCTGCCCGCCAGCAGTTGAAGCACCGTGGCCAGCCCCGCAGGCATGCCCGCCTGCGACGCGTGCAGGTTGATGTCCATCGTGTACTCGACCGAATAGCGAGATTGCTGCGTGGCCGTCGAATCCTTCTTGCTCGAATAGCTCGCCGAGAAATTCGCATTGGTGAAATAGTTGCCGAGGGACGCAGAGCCTTTGGCACCGAACTCGGCTGCGTCGGTCGTGGTCTTCGAGGTGGAAGCCTCCGCCGAGATGTTTGCCTTGAAGCTCACCGTGAGATCGTCGATGACGATGAGCGGGATGGGCACAATCGACAGCAGCGGCACGATCAAGTTCCGGGTCTCGCCCGAGGACGACTGGAACGCGAATGCGACGGTCACCGCCTCCAGGGTCTTGGTCGTGGAATTTTCGGTGACCCCCACCGCCTTGATGAACTCATAGGTGCTGATTGCGGCCGCCGCCTGCGCCTGGATTGCCGCGTTGAGCGGGCCGCCGATCAAATCGGCAAAGGGAAGACTTCCAAGTTGACCAAGGGCAACGTCTCCTGCCGAGCTGTCGATCGCCATCGCGTGAGCCTCCCTTCCACGACATCGCCAAGGCGATGCCTCCTTCGCCCCATGAGCGAGGACGCGCCCTCGCGCAACCCCCGCAATGATGAGACCCTACGTGAAGCTTCGCACAGGCGGCAACGATGAAAATCGTTGACGCGGAGCGTTATTTTTGGAGGGGAGACCAATGCCACGGGTCGCCGCCGATCTGCGCGCCGCAGGTCATTTTCGGCCGATGTCTCATTGACCGGTCACCATCAACCAGTTTGCACCCGATCGCTTTTTCGCGAGTCGCAAGAGCCTGCGTAAGAGCAATAGGAAGTGCCCGCGCGAATGTCGATGCGGCCGAGGGCGGCGCCCACCTCGAGCCGTGAATCCACCAGTGGATACCCTTCTCCGAAGATGCTGACGCGAGCCAACCCCGCGGCAGTCAGATGCTTGATGGGATAAGCTCGAACATCCACGCCGACACCGAAGCAGGTGTCCAATGCTGCAGCGCCTGCGCGGAGGCCGGGCGATGCATCGATATAGCTAATAAGATGTCGCCGGCCGCGACGACGCTCGGACGGCTCATTCGCCTCCCCCGGGGCAAGAGGCGATCCGAGTGAATTCGCGCTGGAATATCCCTCGAAGTTTAGTCGATCGTCATTCCTTTTGCCGCGGGCGACGGTACCAGAACGGGAGTGTCGCCGTCTGTCCACTCCAAGTGGGGTACTTCGTACTGCGCTTGCCAGAGGCTTTCACCTGCGGCTCTACCTTCGCAGGATAGAGGTCGTAGTACTGGTCCCCACGTCGGGTTACGACTGCGCTCCATCCCCAGTTGGCCTGCTTTAGGGGCACCCAGATTCCGCCGTCGGGCCGGTACATGAGATAGACGCAGAAGGAGTCCACGGCCGAGGCCTGGACGATCTCGCCTTGGAGTTCGATCGCCTCGTTCGCATAGGCGCCCCTTTCGAGCGCGAGCTTCGGGCTGTCGTCGGCCTGAATGACGTTCAGACCGGAGATGTATTTTTGTGCGTAAAAGAGCGCGTCAGCGCTCAGCGAGTCGAGGGCGGAGCCGTTCGTATTGCAGGCGAACACGCGACCGTCGTCCGCCCGGACGACCCGTTCGCAAGCCGCAGTTTGCAAGAAGGCGAAGTACCCCATGCGTGGCACGTCGGTTTCCACGCTCGCTTGCCATTTGCAGCCCGGCGTCCGCCGGGATGGATCCCACATAGCGAGGGATAGGCCAGCACCCGGATACTGATCAGTGACGGTAACCCCCGATGTCTCGACGGTAAACTCGTGGACACTGGGCGCGAGGACATGGACAGTCCGCTCGAGCCTCTGCGGGGTGGTGGCGCGGCCGACGAGCGCACTGACTGTTAGTTGGTAGACTCCCTCAAAAATCCAATAAAATTCGGCCTTCTCGTTGTTGTCGAACGAGAAGGGGCTGAGGGGGGTGATCGTGAATCCTTGCAAGGACGCGTCCACGTCCTTGATGATCTTCCCCTCGATTTTCCAGCGGATATTGGACAGCGGTTGACCGACGAAGCCCAGCTCCTTCATTGGGCCCGGAGGTTCAGACTCGAGCGTGAACGAGACCTTTCTGCCGACCACTGCACAATGTCTCTCCGTTGCATCGAGGTGTATGCCGTCAGCCGATAGCCGCATGAAGAACACTCTACATCCACGTCGCCCGCGCGACCCAATTCTGGAACGCGAACCGCTTCCGTCAGGGCCCGACGTCTGGACGAAGTGACGTCCAAGCAGGACGAGTTCGCAGGGTCGCGCCACACGTGCTGCTCCCGCGGGTCGATGCGCGTGGCTAGCCTTTCTCACAGAGTATGGGAGAAGGATCGAACGACGCACAGCACCGAAAGGAGAGAACCATGACGACGCACACGACTGGAACACGGAAAGAGTGGCTCGCCGCGCGGCTGGAGCTGCTCCAGGCCGAAAAGGAACTCACGCGCCGAAGCGACGAGCTCGCGGGGCGGCGGCAGCAGCTGCCGTGGGTGCGGATCGACAAGGAATATCGATTCGAGAGCGACGAAGGGAGCGTCTCGCTGGCAGACCTCTTCCGAGGCCGCTCGCAGCTTCTCGTTTACCATTTCATGTTCGGGCCCGACTACACGGCGGGGTGTCCGGCGTGCTCGGCCATCGCGGACGGGTTCAACGGCTTCGTCGTTCACCTGGCAAATCACGATGTTGCGTTTTCGGCGGTGTCGCGGGCGCCGCTCGGGAAGCTGCAGGCCTACAAGCGGCGGATGGGATGGACGTTCCCTTGGGCATCCTCGAATGGCGGGGACTTCAATTTTGATTTCGACACCTCCATCACCGAGGATCAACAGCGCGAGGGCCACGAATACAACTACAAGCGCCAGCCGGGGCTGACCTTACCCTCGCGCGCGACGCCCGACGGAGCCGCCAAAAACGCTGCCGTCTGCGGCACCGACCTGGCGACCTACACCCGCGAGGCGCCGGGCATGAGCGCGTTCGCGCTCGAGGACGGCATCGTCTACCACACTTATTCCGCCTATTCGCGTGGACTGGACGGCCTCTGGGGCGCGTACCAGTGGCTCGACCGCGCCCCCAAGGGCCGCAACGAGCCTGCGTTCTGGTGGCGCCGCCACGACGAATACGACAAACGCTGATCCGGCACGCCACGCCTAACCTCCGCGTCCGGCGAAGTGAAGGGACGCGTCGAGTCGAGTCCACGGCTCAACGCGATGTGCGCTCGCGGAACTCGCGCACTTTGGCGCGGTTCCCGCAGCCGAGCATCGAGCACCAACGGCGCTGCCCCGCGCGCGACGTGTCGAGGAACACGATCGCACAGCCGTCGCCGGAGCACGCGCGCAGCCGATGCGCGACCTCGCCGCCGATGACATCGACCGCGTCGCGCGCCACGGCCGCGAGCAGTGTGCGCGGATCGGCGCCGATCCACGCCCGCCGGCCATCGGCAGTGAGCTGCGGCGCAGGCGCCGGCAGCGCGGCCCACGAGTTGACCACGGATCGATCGGCGATCGCGAGCGGCCGGCGATGGACCTTGCCGGTGACGAGCCGGTAGATCGCTTCGCGCAGCTCGCGGGCGCCGATCAAGTCCTCCGCGGTCGGCGCCGGCGCTACCGGACCGAGACCAGCAGCCGCCAGCCAGCGTGCGAGATCGGGCGGCTCTCGCAGCAGATCGGCGGGCGTCTCGCGCTTGCGCCCGGCCAGCGATGCGGTGAGGTCGAGCGCAAGCCGCCCGCCGCGGAACTTGAACCCATCGCGTAGCTCGCCGCTCGGTGCAGGGGCATGCACGTGGGCCACGCGCGCCGCACGCCGGGGCGGTGAACTCGAACGCGGGGTCGTCATCCGAACAAGCAGGTTACCGCGGCTGGAGGCGCCTTGCCAGTAACTACATTGACAGGTTACCGCAGCTCGCTACACTCACCAGTAACCAGTTCAACAGGTTTTAAAGAGGAGGTTTCCCTATGCAGCTCTCGAACAAGCACGTGGTCTTCTCAAGGATCCGCGGCGCACGACCGACACCCGGCAGCGCGATCACGAGCCTGGTCAACGGCGGCATCGAGGCATTCGCACGCGCGATGGCGCTCGAACTCGCACCGGTGCACGTCAACGTCGTCTCGCCCGGCATCGTCGACTCCGGCGCCTTCTGGGATCGGCTCGGCGCCACGCGCCGCGACAAGATGTTCGCCGACTACGCGGCCAAGGCTCCCGTCGGCCGCGTCGGCACGCCCGAAGACGTGGCCGCCGCCACGCTGTTCGCGCTCACCAACCCGTTCGTCACCGGAACCGTGCTTGCCGTCGACGGCGGCGGGTTGCAGGTCTAGGAGCCACCATGCCCTCCCTTCGAAGCGCGCCACTCGCGGCGTTCGCCGCATTCGCACTGACTGCGTGCGCAGGCACGTCCTCCGGCCCGGCACACGCACCGCCTGCCGATACCCCCTCGCTGGTTGGCACCTGGACTCTGGCCGCCGCGGACGATCTCCGCCCCGACGGTACCCGTGTGCGCGCATTTGGCGACGCCCCCGAGGGTCTCCTGATTGTCGACGCCGACGGCCGCTACTCCCTCCAGATCTTCCGCACCGACCGTCGCGCGTTCGCATCCGCCGACAAGCGCCGCGGCACCCCCGAAGAATACCAAGCCGCGCTGCTCGGCATCAGCACGCATATCGGCCACTGCGCGATCGACCCGGGCGGCGCCACGCTCACGTTCCATATCGAACGCTCGGCCTACCCAAATTGGGAAGGCACGACCCAAGTCCGGCACTTCACGCTCCACGCCGGCGAACTCGCCTACCAAGTCCCTGCCCCCGCTGGCAGCAACATCCCAATCTCCATCTGGCACCGCGTGCGCGCGGCCGCTAACGCGACCCAACGCTGACGGCCATCCCCGCACGAGGGAATAGGAAGCATCTTGGCCAGCGGTCATGTGCGACCGCATCCAACAGGCCCGACATATGGACGCAAGCGAACCGATCCAAAAAACTGCCCGCCAACCTCGCAAGCAGGGGGCCGTCCACATATGGATTGCTACTAAGGCCCTTGCTCCTGCTTTGGCGGCAAAGCGTCGAACTTGCCTTGAAGGCCGCCATCACGGAAATTGCTGACGGAGTCGGCCTGAAGGTTGGTCACGATCTTTCAAGGCTGTCTTCCCAGACGTCGTGCAACGGCGCGCCGTCGAGATTTCGAGCCAACCGAGATTCCAGGCCCCGCCGGGCAGCCGGCAACTCGCCACCGCTTCAGTGGCCTACTTTTGCTCCGCCGCGTACACAGTTCCCGTCGCCCATAGCAGGAGACCTATTCAATGACGCTCGAATGCATCAATCCCGATGATCTGCCGATTCCGGAAATGTACACCCAGGTCGTCGTCGCGACGGGAAGCAAGTTGGTATTCGTCTCGGGCCAGCAGCCCGAGGATATACACGGCAAGCTCGTTGGCCATGGTGATTTTGCGGCTCAGGCGCGCCTGGCGTTTGGCAATCTCGGCCGTGCGCTTGCTGCTGCCTCCGCCCAGCCCGAGCATGTCTGCAAGATCACAATCTACGTCGTCGACTATAAACGCGACGAACACGTGCCGATCATCGAAGAGGCCCAGATAGCGCTGTTCGGAGATCATAAGCCAGCAAACGTAGTGGTAGGGATAGCGACGATGTCGCCCGGCTACCTGATAGAGGTCGATGCGATCGCGGTCATCGACCAAACCAATGCTCCGTGAGGACGCGGTGAGCCACTCTTTTCCATCCTCGAACGATCCGGACACATCTAATCGAACGGAGCCGAGCCATCCGCGGGTCGTTCTCGAGCCCATCGGGAAGGAGCAGGCTCCCGTCCTCCAGAACCTGGTCGAGCTTTACGCCCACGACTTCAGCGAGCACGTGCCGCTCGACTTGAAGCCCACCGGTCGGTTCGACATCAGCCTCGGCGACCGATGGTGGACGGACGGCCACTACCCATTCTTCATCCGGTACGATGAGAAATTGTGCGGGTTCGCCCTGGTCCGAAGGGGCTCGAAGTTCACGGGTGCCATGGACGTGATGGACGTTGCGGAATTTTTCGTAATTCGCGGGGCACGCCGAAGAAAGGTCGGAGCAACCGCGGCTCACAGTCTTTTCACCGCCTTCCCCGGCGGATGGGAGATTCGCGTGAGGCAGTCCAATGCCGCTGCGCTCCAATTTTGGTCGAGCGCGGTGGAGGAATGGGTCGGCCGGCCCGTCGCGAGCGCGCAGGTTTCATTCGAAGGTGTCGACTGGAATGTGTTGCGCATCGAACCTCAGGCGTGAGGTGTGAGGGAGGTATTTCCTCGGTAGATCGCCGTGGCGTAGCCCAGTCCATGTGTCAAATGCGCCTCGCTGCGGCTGGCGGCTCTGCGGCACGGCTCGTCGAGAAGATGCAAGCGGCGTCGCCGATCAACCAATCGAGTCTTCGCCGCCCGGATTTCAGGCGCGCTCGACGTTCAGGCGCTCGAAGACGCCATTCACGACGTCGTCGTGCGGGCGAGACGCTGCGCACGGTGTTCGTCGAGCGAGAGGACGCAGCGGTAGGCCCGCGCCGAGCGGTGGCAAAGCCCTAAGCACAAAAAAACAGGGCCGCCCGGAACTCAATCCCTGGCGACCCTGCGTCTCTCCTTGGCGCTTCCTGGCGGTTTCTCTTACTCCGCCGGTGAAGCGATGGGCTCCGCGCCGTGTGCGGGCGGACTCGAGTCCGTCTTCGGCGCGCGCTTGTGCTCGCGGATGCTCTCGATGAGCACGTACAGCACGGGGATGAGGAACAGGTTGAGCAAGGTCGAGACGACCATGCCGCCGAGAACTGCCGTTCCCAGTGAGTGACGGCTTGCCCGGCCGGCGCCGCTCGCGAACACCAGCGGCAGACCGCCGAGGATGAAGGCGAGGGACGTCATCAAGATGGGGCGAAGCCGCGTCTGGGCAGCCACGACGGCCGCGTCGACGATGGAGTCGCCGCGCTCGCGAAGCTGCTGCGCGAACTCGACAATGAGGATCGCGTTCTTGCTCGAGAGGCCAATGAGCATGACCAGACCGACCTGGCAGAACACGTCATTCTGCAGCCCGCGCAACCACTGGGCGCCGAGGGCCCCGAGCACGGCGACGGGGACGCCGAGCAAGACGATGAACGGAAGGGCGAAGCTCTCGTACTGGGCCGCGAGGACCAGGAACACGATGAGCAAACCCAGACCGAAGAGCAACGTCGTCTGCTTTCCGCCCTCGAGCTCTTCCTGCGACAACCCCGACCAGCTGTAGGTCATCGTGTTGGGCAGATCGGCGGCGAGCTTTTGCATGCTCTCGATGGCCTGGCCGCTGCTGAAGCCATCGCCCGCCGTTCCGTTGATCTCCGCGGAGCGGAACATGTTGTAGTGGCTGATGACCTGCGGCGCGACCGTCTCACGGATGTTGAGCAAGGTCCCGAGCGGAATCATCTGCCCCGTCTCGGAGCGGACGTAGAACTCACTCAGGTGCTCGCGCTGCGCTCGGAAGCGCGCATCGGCTTGCACGTAAACCCGGTAGGAGCGGTTCGAGAAGTCGAAGTCGTTCACGTACTGCGAGCCCATGAAGACTTGCAGGGTGCTGAACACTTCGTCGAGGCGCACGTTCATTGCGCGTGCCTTGCCGCGATCGACCTCCACGATGAGCTGCGGATCGTTGGCGCTGTAGGTCGAGAAGAGGCCTTTGAGCCGAGGCTCCTTGCTGCTTGCGCCGATGAGACCCCACGTGCCGCCGGCGAGGTCTTGCAAGGTCGAACCGCCGCGATCGAGCACCTCGAATTGGAATCCACCGAGGTTGCCGATGCCTTGAATCGGCGGGGGCGGGAAGGCGGCGACGAAGCCTTCGGGAATGCCGCCGAAGAGCGCGCCGCGCGTGCGGGCGATGACCGAGGCCACCGAGTGCTGCTCGCCGCGGCGCTCTTCTAACGGCTTCATCATGACCCACATGACACCCTTTTTGGCGCCATTGCCGGTGAATCCGCACCCG
>Ga0137416_10001626_pt1 | contig 11558 bp, 8 predicted proteins | sample CZODoug3_1_1_16f_FD_108282 | JGI IMG/M metagenome (GOLD analysis project Ga0137416, IMG submission 108282) | Vadose zone soil fungal communities from Angelo Coast Range Reserve, California, USA - CZODoug3_1_1_16fungal (Illumina Assembly) | ecosystem: Environmental > Terrestrial > Soil > Vadose...
GCCGTCCCCGACGATCTTGCGGAAGCGCTTGGCCCACTCGATGGCCTCTTCGCGCGACTTCACCTCGACCAGGGCGAACCCGCCGGTCAGCTCCTTCGTCTCCGTGAAGGGACCGTCCGTGACGGACACTTTCGCGCCAGAAGTCCGGACGTGCGTGCTGTTCGGTCCGAGCCCGCCGGTCGCAACGAGGATCCCGGCTTTCGTCGTCTCCTCGATGAGCTTTCCCATCTCGGCCATCAGCTCGGGGCTGGGTGGGGTGTTGCCCGCCACGGCCTTGTCGTCGATCTCGTACATCAGGAATCGCGGCATCGTCGTATCTCCTCTATTTCTTTGAGCCCGGGTTCCGGACCTTGCCCGGCCGAACCCTCGCTCTACAGACACGTCGAACGAGGGACGGCTGAAATCGACAATCCTCGGGACGCATTCTCGCCCGACCGTGGGGACGGGCGAAGGAGCGCAGAATCGGCCCCGTGAGCGGCGATTTCTTCGCGGCGGTGCCTGGGCGGATCGGCTACGGCGGCCCCGAGTCCTCCGATCCGCTGTCCTATGCGGTCTACCAGCCCGATCGTGTGGTGCGCGGAAAGCGGATGGAAGACCACCTCCGGATCGCGGTGTGTCTCTGGCACTCGTTCAACTGGCCGGGCTCGGACGTCTTCGGTGTCGGCACGTTCGATCGTCCCTGGCTCGCGGCGGGCATGGATCCCAAGGCCGCATCGCACGCGAAGCTCGATGCGGCGTTCGAGTTCATCTCCAAGCTCGGCGTCCCCTTCTTCGCGTTTCACGATCGCGACGTCGCACCCGAGGGCCGCACGTACGCCGAGACCCGCGCGAACCTCGACGACAGCGTCGACAGGATCGAACAACACATGTCGCGGACGGGAGCGCGGCTCCTCTGGGGCACCGCGAACCTGTTTGGGCATCCCCGCTACGCGGCCGGGGCCGCGACCAATCCCGATCCCGAGGTGTTCGCGTACGCCGCCGCGCAGGTCAAGACGATGCTCGAGGTCACGCATCGCCTCGGCGGCGCGAACTACGTCCTATGGGGCGGCCGCGAGGGCTACGAGACGCTGCTCAACACCGACCTCGCGAAAGAGGAGACGCAGTTCGCGCGCTTCCTGTCGCTCGTCGCGGACCACAAGAAGCGGATCGGCTTCAAGGGAACGCTGCTCATCGAGCCGAAGCCACAGGAGCCGACGAAGCATCAGTACGACTACGACGCGGCGACCGTCGTCGGGTTCCTGCAACGTCACGATCTCGCCGATGAGTACCGCCTGAACCTCGAGGCCAATCACGCGACCCTCGCCGGCCACAGCTTCCATCACGAGGTCGCGAGCGCGATCGCGCTCGGCGCGTTCGGAAGCATCGATGTCAACCGCGGCGACTATCAGAACGGCTGGGACACGGACCAGTTTCCGAATTCGGTCGACGAGCTCTCGCTGGCGCTTCACGAGATCCTCACCGTCGGAGGTTTCACGACGGGAGGCTTCAACTTCGACGCGAAGCTGCGGCGGCAGAGCATCAGCCGCACCGACCTCTTCCACGCGCACATCGCGGGGATCGACACGCTCGCGCGTGCGTTCCTCGTCGCCGCCGACATGGTCGAGCACGGCACGCTCGCCGCGCCTCGTACGAAGCGCTATGCGGATTGGTCGAGCGAGCTCGGAAAAACGATCCTCTCGGGTTCGGCGACGCTCGCCGACCTCGAGCGTCGCGTCGCCGCGGGAGAGATCGATCCGCGACCGCGGTCCGGCGAGCAGGAGCTTCTCGAAGGGTCGGTCAACCGCCGGATCTGGGCGGTCGACCGATCGCCGAAGCCTTAGCCGTGTAGCTCGGCCAGCTCCTGGCTCGTGAGCTTCGTCGGAGGCTTGCCCAGGATGATCATCCCGAGCACTTCGTCGGTCGTCACCTCGTGCTTGTTCACGGTCCCGACCAGCCTTCCGTGATACATGACGCTGATCCGCTCGGACAGGTCGAACACATCGTGGATGTCGTGGCTCACGAGAAAGATCCCGATGCCCTCGCTCTTCAGCTGCTTGATCAGGTTGTGCACCTGGGCGGTCTCCGCGGGCCCGAGCGCTGCGGTGGGCTCGTCCATGATGAGCGCGCGCGCGTTGAAGTGGACCGCGCGGGCGATCGCGACCGATTGCCGTTGTCCGCCTGACAGCCTCAGGACAGGCGACTTGAAGTTCTTGAAGTTGGGATTGAGGCGACCGATGACCTTCCGCGTCGCCGACTCCATCGCCGCGTCGTTCAGGGAACCCGCGCCGCTTATCTCGCGTCCGAGGAACACGTTCGCCGGCGCATCGAGGTTGTCGGCCAGCGCGAGGGTCTGGTAGATCGTCTCGATTCCGAGCGCCTTCGCGTCGCGCGGATTGCTGATCGTGACCGGCTGACCGGTCACCAGGATCTGGCCCGCGTCCGGCGGGCGCGCTCCGGACAGCGTCCGCATGAGCGTGGTCTTCCCCGCCCCATTGCCTCCGACCACCCCGACGACCTCGCCCGGGTAGACGTCGATCGTCACGCCGTCGACGGCCCGGACCCCGCCGAAGGAGACGCGGATGCCCCGCAGCTCGACGAGCGGCACGCGCTGCGCGACCGGCGCCGGCGTCTGCGTCAAGGGGCTCACCGCCATCGCTTCTTCACCTCGATCGTCTGCGGAAAACTGTATCGAGTCCGACCGCGACGACAAGGACGATCCCCACGACGATGTCCTGGGTCGGCGAGTCCACGAGGAGCAGGACCATGCCGGAGCGGAGCGACTGCATGACCACCGCGCCGAGGATCGCCCCCGGGACGGTGCCGATGCCGCCCTGGAATGAGGTCCCGCCGATCACCGCGGCGGAGATCACATCGAGCTCGTTCTGTACGCCGAGGTTCGTCACCGCGGCGTTCAAGCGGGCGGTCTGGACCGCGGCGCTGATCGCCGCGAGGCTCCCCATGAGGGCGAAAGTCAGCATGATCGTGCGCCGCACGTTGATTCCGGCGAGGGCTGCCGCTTCGGGATTGCCGCCGATGGCGTAGACGTAGCGTCCGAACCTGCGTCGCGTCGCAAGGAATGTGACGACGAGCGTGACGATGAGCATGATCACGACCGGGAACGCGACTCCGGTTGGAATGCCGCCCGGCGGCACCGGGATCCCCTTCTCCGCCGCGACCTGCAGAGCCACGTTGATAGGGAGGGGATAGCTGTTGGCGACCCAGACGGTTCCAAGCACGACGCCGCACGTGACCGCGCCGACGAGGACCTCCGCCCACATCGGCCGCACCGGAAAACCGTAGCGTCGGCGGCGGCGGCGCGCGGCGATCTGCAGAACGATGATCGCCACAGAGATGACCGCGCCCAGGCCCCAGCTCGGCCACTCGCCGAGCGCACCGACCCGGGTCCCGACGACGCCACCACCGAGCATTTGGAAGGTGGTATCTACCGGCGCGATCGTTTGTCCTTGCGCGTATCGGAAGATGAGGCCGCGCCAGACGAGGAGCCCGCCGAGAGTGACGATGAACGACGGCACACCGCCGAACGCAACGACGAAGCCCTGCAGTCCGCCGATGAGCGCACCGAGTAAGACGCCGATGACGAGGGTGACGACCCACGTGTACGGCTGTTCGAATCCGAGCCCGAGTGCGTTCGGGATCCAGACGGCCTGGACCATTGCCATCGTGTACCCGAGGAAGCCGAGCATCGAGCCGACGGATAGGTCGATGTTGCGAGACACGATGATAAGGACCATCCCCGTGGCCATGATCCCGATCGATGCGCTCTGGACCGACAGATTCCAGAGGTTGCGCGGACTGAGGAACGTCCCGCCTGAGACGATGTCGAAGGCGATCCAGATCACGGCGAGCGCTGCGACCATGCCGAGCATCCGCGTGTCGACCTCGAGCGAACGCAGGATCCCAGCAAGAGGTCCCAAGGCGGAACGGAGCGAATCGACGAGTGAGCGAATCGGCGGGGCCGGTTGTCCCGCCGTGGTCGCCTCGCCGGGAACCGAAACTCCCATCAGCTTGCCGCCATCACTCCCCCGATAAAGGTGCGCCCCGCCCCCGCGTTAGCGAGGGCGGGGCACTTTCGTTACGCGAGTCGCGAATGGATCAGCTGCAGGCAGGGACCTTACCCGCCGGAACACCCTGGCAGAGATCAGCCTTGGTGACCCAGCCGGCGGTGAGGACGTCGTTCAGATTGGCTTGCGTGATTGGGTTCGGCGTCAGAAGGATCGAGCTCAGGCTGTTGTTGCCTGGCGTCGTGAACTTGGCCGTACCCGTGACCTTGCTCGGGTCGGAGTTCTTGCAGAGCTGCATCGCGGCTTCGCCCGCGGTCTTGCCGAGCAAGCGCGCGTCCTTCCAAACGTCGACGGTCTGCGTACCGAGAGCCACACGGTTCAGGGCGGCCTTGTCGCCGTCCTGGCCAGAGACTGGCACCTTGCCCGCGAGACCCTGCGCCGTGAGCGCGGCGATGACGCCGCCGGCCATGCCGTCATTCTCCGAGAGGACCGCATCGACCTTGTTCTGGTTCTGCGTGAGGATCTGCTCCATGTTGGTCTGCGCCTTCGACGGGTCCCAGTTGTCGGTGTAGGTCTCGCCGACGATCTTGATGTCGCCTGACTTGACGGCGGCGCCGATGATCTGCTCCATGCCGGCCCGCAGGAAGTCGGCGTTCGCGTCGGCCTTGTTGCCCTTGATGATCGCGTAGTTACCCTTCGGCTTCGCGGCGAACACTGCCTGCGCCTCGAGCTTTCCGACGAGGACGTTGTCGAAGGTGATGTAGAGAGCCTTCGGGTCCTCGATGAGCCGGTCATATGCGATGACCGGAACGCCGTTCTGGATCGACTTCGCGACCGCCGGCTTAATGGCGGTGCCGTCCTGAGCGAGGATGATCAGGACCTTGGCGCCCTGCGAGATCAGGTTGTCGACGTTGCTGGCCTGCGTTTCCGCGGAGGACTTGGCGTCATTGGAAACGTACTTCCCGCCGCCCGCCGAGATCGCGGCCTTAATGGCCGGCTCGTCCCACTTGGCCCAACGCTCTTCCTGGTAGTTGTTCCACGAGACTCCGACCGTGCAGGCCGCAGCGGCCGGTGTAGCCGATGTAGCCGATGTAGCCGATGTAGTGGGCGATGCCGCGCCCCCACTACCGGTTCCGCCACACGCCGAAACGAGCAAAGTCAGTCCTGCCGCGAGCACCGCTAAGCGTCTATTCACGATTTTCCTTCCCCCTTGAGCGCCCGCGCTGAACGTGGCGCGGGTGTCACGCTAACACCCTGGCCGAAGAGATTCGAGTGGTCAGACCACGACACGCCCTCTTTCGCGCGACCATTTGCTGGATGAAATCCCGGCGCTTCCTCGCCACCGGCGTCGTTCTTCTGGTCATTGTTGGCGTCGCGCTCCTGCCCGATGTGCGGAGCGCACTCGTCGGGAGCGGCGCGTCGCCTGTGGCTCTGGGGCCGCCCCGCTTCGTCGAAGAAACATCGAGCGCCGGGATCGACCATCTGTACGACGGCGCGTTCGAGTACGCGGCGGGGGGCGGTGTGGCCGCGTTCGACTGCAGCGGGGACGGAAAGCCCGACCTCTACTTCGCCGGAGGCAGCCGCCCCGCCGCGCTCTACCGGAACGACAGCCCCATCGGCGGTGCCCTCCGCTTCACCCGCCTTCCCGACCCCGCCACCGACCTCGTGCGCGTCACCGGCGCGTATCCCATCGACATCGACGGCGACGGGATCGTGGACCTCGTCGTGCTTCGCAATGGGGACAACGTCCTGCTTCGCGGCCTCGGCGGCTGCCGTTTCGAGCGCGCGAACGAGCGCTGGGAGTACGCCGGAAACAACTCCATCACGATGGCGTTCAGCGCGGCCTGGGAGACCGGTGCGGCGTTTCCGACGCTCGCTTTCGGCAACTACGTGAACCCGGCGAGCGACGATCCGCACCACCTCTGCTTCGACAACGAGCTTGTGCGGCCGTCGACGAACGGCCGGCGTTTCGGTCCGGCCACGCCGCTCACACCGAGCTGGTGCACCCTCTCGATGCTGTTCAGCGATTGGAATCGCTCGGGCCGCATGGATCTCCGTGTCAGCAACGACGCGCACTACTACCTGCCGACCGACGGCGAGGAGCAGCTGTGGCGTATCGCGCCCGGCCAGCCCCAGTCGCTTTATACCGCGGACGACGGCTGGGTGAAGGTCCAGGTGGAGGGAATGGGGATCGCAAGCTACGACCTCACGGGCGATGGATATCCCGAGGTATTTCTCACGAGCCAGGCGGACAATCGGCTTCAGACACTGAGCGCTGGACCGACGCGGCCGACCTATCGCGACATCGGTCTCAAGCGCGGGGCGAACGCGGCCCAGCCCTTCGTGGGCGGAGATACGCGCCCATCGACCGCGTGGCACGACGAGTTCGCCGACGTGAACAACGACGGCCTCATCGATCTCTTCATCGCGAAGGGCAACGTGACCGACCAGGTCGAGTACGCGCAGAAAGATCCGAGCAACCTTCTGATCGGCCGGCAGGACGGCACCTTCCGCGAAGCCGCCGATGAGGCCGGCATCGTCACGTTCGATCGAGGGCGCGGGGCCGCGCTCGCCGATCTCAACCTCGACGGAATGCTCGACCTCGTCGAGATCGGCTATGGCGCACCGATTCGGATCTGGCGAAATGTTGGAAGCGGTGACGCGGCGAGGCCGCGGCCGATGGGCAACTGGCTCGCGCTACGCGTCACGCAACCCGGGCCGAACGCGGACGCGATCGGAGCATGGATCGAGGTCCGCCTCGGCGATCAGACCCTGCGGCGAGAGCTCACGGTCGGCGGCGGTCACTCCGGAGGCCAGCTTGGCTGGGTGCACTTCGGTGTCGGGACTTCCCCCGGCGCCGACGTTCGAGTCCTGTGGCCGGGCGGCGAGGTCGGTCCCTGGATCCGCATTCCGGCGAACGAGTTCACGGTCGTGCAGCGAGGCGACGCCAAAGCGCGGCGATGGTCGCCGACCGGAAGCTGACCTAAATTGCCTCCAAAGTGAGCGCTCGCCCGATCCTGTCTCGTGCCCGCGTCCGCGTCGGCGTCGCCGCGCTTCTCGCGGTTGCTGTGGTGACCGGGGCCGTGCTCGGCGCGACCCGTCCGTGGGAGCCTGCCGCACCGGCGTGTCCGCCAGTCGCGGAGCCGGCGCAATCGGTCGCGCGGCGGTGGGACGACGCGTTGCTGGATGCGATCCGGCGCGCGCTGCCGAATCCGCCGGTGCACGCGCGCAATCTCTTCCACCTCTCCGTCGCGATGTGGGACGCCTGGGCCGCTTATGACTCGACCGCGTCGGGGTACATCTTCAAGGAGAAGCTGACCGTCGATCCATGCAACGTCCGCTCGGCTCGCAACGAGGCGATCAGCTATGCCGCGTACGGAGTCCTGACGGCGCGCTTCGTCAAAGCAGTCGGCGCGGATAAGTCGCTGTCGGAGTTCGCGGACCTCATGGATGAGCTCACGTACCCGACGGCGATGACGGACACGGTGGGCAATACGCCGGCGGCGGTCGGCAATCGCATCGCGAAAGCGGTGCTTGAGTACGGCAGCGCGGATGGCTCGAACGAAGCGAACGGCTACACCGCGCCCGACTACAAGTCGGTGAACCCGCCGCTTGTCGTGGCCCTGCCCGAGATCACGGTCGTCGACCCAAACCGCTGGCAACCGCTACAGATCGAATACCTCGTGAGTCAGAACGGGGTCGTACTTCCGAGCGGCGTTCAAACTGCGGTCGGTCCGCACTGGGGGCACGTGACGTCGTTTGGGATACCAGCCGGTGGCCCCTCCGGTGTGCCCTTCGATCCCGGGCCGCCGCCGCGGCTCGGCGATCCGGCGACCGATGCGCTCTTCAAGACGCAGGCCATCGAAGTCATCCGCGATAGCAGCCTGCTCGACACCACACGCGACGACATGATCGACATCTCGCCCGCGGTGATCGGTGCGAACGCACTCGGATCGAACGGCGGTCGCGGCTACACGATCAACCCCCTCACCGGCAAGGCCTACGCACCGGAGTCCGTCAGGGCCGGCGACTTTTATCGAGCGATCGTGGAGTTCTGGGCGGACGGGCCGAACTCCGAGACGCCGCCCGGCCATTGGAATGTCCTCGCGAACTCAGTCTCCGACTCGCTTGCGCCAAATTTGAAGATCGGTGGAACGGGACCGATCCTCGATCGACTGCAGTGGGACGTGAAGCTCTACCTCGCGCTCAATGGAGCGGTGCACGACGCGGCAATCGCGGCGTGGGGACTGAAGGGCCGTTACGACGGGAACCGCCCGATCTCGATGATCCGGTACATGGCGAGCCTCGGTCAGTCGACTGATCCGAAGATCGCGCCATACAACAAGGATGGTCTGCCGCTCGTGCCCGGGCTCGTCGAGGTCATCACGAAGGAGAAGACGGCAAACGGCCCGATGTTCCTCCTCGCGGGAAATGAGGGCAAGATCGCCGTTCGCGCGTGGGATAGAAATACCGCCGATCCCAGCGCGGCACGCGCGGCCTGGATCCTCGGAACGACATGGATGCCCTATCAGCTGTCCACGTTCGTAACGCCGTCGTTCCAGGGCTACATCTCGGGGCACAGTACGTTCAGCCGCGCGGCTGCTGAGGTCATGACCGGGATCACCGGAAGCGAATACTTCCCCGGCGGTCTCTCCGAGTGGACCGTCAAGGCCGGATCGTTCCGGATCGCGACAGGGCCGAGCGCCGACGTCACGCTCGAGTGGGCGACGTACTACGACGCGGCGGACCAGGCCGGGCAATCTCGTCTATTCGGCGGGATCCACGTGCAGGCCGACGACTTCGCCGGCCGTATCGTCGGCTCGACCTGCGGCAAGGACGCCTGGGCCCTCGCGCAGCGTTACTACGCCGGGCGGTAGCTCCGGTGCGACGAGTCTTTCTCGGCATCGACTGTGGCACGCAATCCACGAAGGTGGTGCTGCGCGATCCCGCGAGCGGTGAGGTCGTCGCCGTCGGGCGCGCGCCGCACGAACTCGTTGAACGCGACGACGGAACGCGCGAGCAGGATCCGACCTGGTGGATCGAAGCGCTTCGCATCGCGGTGCGGGATGCGATACGCGACGAGCGCTATGAGATCGCGGGCATCGGGGTGTCAGGTCAGCAACACGGTCTCGTCTGCCTGGACGAGCGCGATCGACCGGTGCGAGCCGCCAAGCTGTGGAATGACACGACGACCGTGCGTGAATGCGAAGAGCTGACCCGCACGCTTGGCGGCGAAAGCCGCGTCCTCCAGCTCATTGGGAATCTGATCCTTCCCGGCTACACCGCGCCGAAGATCGCGTGGCTCGCCGCGCACGAGCCGGATGCGTATGCGCGCACTCGCCGGATGTGCCTTCCGCACGACTATTTGAATCTCTGGCTCGCGGGTCAATTCGTGACCGAGCCCGGCGACGCGTCGGGCACCGCGTACTTCGACGTCCGTGGGCGTCGCTACAGCGATGCGGTGCTCGCCGCCATCGACGATCGCCGAGATTGGAAACGCGCGCTCCCGCCGATCGTGTCCTCGCTCACGGTCATCGGCGCGCTGCGGGGCGAGGCCGCCGAAGCGCTCGGGCTCGAGGACGGCATCCCGGTGAGCGCGGGCGGCGGCGACAACATGTGCGCCGCGATCGGCTGCGACATCGTCGCCGAAGGTCCGGTGGCGGTGAGCCTCGGCACCTCCGGCACCGTGTTCGCGTATCGGAGCAAGGCCGCGGTGGATCCGCAGGGCGAGGCCGCCGCGTTCTGCGATTCGACCGGAGGCTGGCTCCCTCTCGCGGCGACACTCAACTGCACGAGCGCGACCGAGTGGGCACGCGAGCTGTTCGCAATGGACCACGCCGCTGTCGACGCGGCGATCGCGGAGGGCCACGCGCCCGGGCTTACCTTCCTCCCCTATCTATCGGGCGAGCGCACCCCGAACCGGCCGCGGGGATCGGGCATCTTCGTCGGGCTGCGCCCGAGTCACGGGCGGAACGCGCTGATTCGTGCCGTGTTCGAAGGAGTGACGTTCGGTCTCGCGTATGCGCTCGAGGCTCTGCGCCGCGCGGGCGTCGCACCAGCGGAGGTGACGCTCATCGGCGGCGGGTCGGCATCGGATGCGTGGGCGCAGCTCTGCGCCGACATCTTCGAGCTGCCGGTGGTGCGTCCGGCGATCGCCGAAGCCGCGGCCTCCGGCGCGGCGCGCCAGGCGCAGTGGGCCTTCGAGGGAAAGCGCCCGCGCCTCGCGAACGCAGCGGCGCGACGCTTCGAGCCGCGGCCGCAACCAGCGCTGCGCGAAGCCGCGGAGCGTATGGCCCTGCTGCGCGAGGTCGCCGGAGCGAATCGCCTCTAGACGCGTCATACCTTCCAGGTCCAGCGCGTCGCAGCGCTCAGCGTGTCGCCCGGCTCGAGAGTCCGCAGCCCGGTGCCTTTCACCCCGGACGCCGCGAGCAGTGGAGCGTTCGGCCACATGGTCTGAGGCTCGACGCAGACTCCTTCCGGAGGCGTGTGGACCACAACGGTCTCCACGCTCGCGTCGTACTCGATTCGCATTTCCAGATCGGGCCAGCGCACGACCGCGGGACCTTTGGCGCGTACGTAGATGTGGTCGAGCCTGCGGTCGCCGAGCGGCGGTCCCGAGCGCAGGTCCTCGCTGCGCGCGACGGGCCGGACCTCACCGGTGGGGACGAGATCGGCATCCAGCACGAGAACCTCGGACGAATCGACACGAACGGCGAGGTCGCCGCGGGACGGTCGAGTGAACCACGGATGCCAGCCGAGGCCCGCCGGCCCCGTCCGTGTGTAGTCGCCGACCCGCAGCTCGAGCTCGAGGCCCTTCCCGTCGAGTCTCAGACTGAGTGCGGCGCGGCCGCCGAAGGGCCACCCGAGGCCACGCAGCTCACATGTCATCGTGACCGCGGTCGCGCTCTGCTCGACGATCTCCCACGCCTTGTCGAAGCCGAGACCATGTATCGCCGACGGCGGAAGGTTTGTTGCGAGCCGCACCTCGCCCTCGCTCGTCGGGATGCGGCCCTCTGAAAGGCGGCCGGCCCACGGCACCATCGGATAGCAACCCCAATAGAGAGCGGGCTCCTGTGCCCGCGCGCGCGACTTCGGCAGGACCCGCTCGATGCCGGCGATGACGAGAGAGACGATCCTGCCCCCATCGGCCGGGTCGATCCGCATGAGGACCTCGTCGTCGGTGAGCTCAACCACATCAGGCATCCGTCAATCGTGGTCGTTTGCGAACCGGTAAGCGAGTCCTTACCATTCCGCCCCAGCGACACCAGGGAGGTTTCAACCAATGCTGAGCGACATGATTCACGAGGTCGAGATCGCGGCGAAGCCGCAGAACATCTACCGGGCGATCACGACGCAGGAAGGCGAGGCTGGCTTCTGGGTGCCGAACAACACGATGGCGCCGAAGGTCGGTTACGTCGCCGATTTCCAGTTCAAAGGTGCACCGGTCCCTCTGCGCATGCGGATCGACGCGCTCGAGCAGGACAAGCGCGTCGCCTTGACGTGTCTCGGCGAATTTCCGGGGTGGAAGGACACGACCGTCACCTGGACGTTGAAGCC
>Ga0137416_10001628_pt1 | contig 11556 bp, 7 predicted proteins | sample CZODoug3_1_1_16f_FD_108282 | JGI IMG/M metagenome (GOLD analysis project Ga0137416, IMG submission 108282) | Vadose zone soil fungal communities from Angelo Coast Range Reserve, California, USA - CZODoug3_1_1_16fungal (Illumina Assembly) | ecosystem: Environmental > Terrestrial > Soil > Vadose...
CAACTCCTCAACAGGCGTTTCGCCCGCTAGCTGGTCCAGAATGAGCGACACCCAAATCCGTGTGCCCCTTATGCAGGGCTTACCGAAGCAGACCTGTGGATTGATGCTGATGCGTTCAAGCAAGGGGTTCATTGCGTATTTCCTGGACGCCACGATTGAGAGGCCTAGCGTCCCATGCCAGAGGTCGGCGACTCGATCCCTGGCCCGGCTTGGGACGCCGCCTATTATGGGCACATGCTGCCTCACACCGGACGCGGCTTTCTACAATTCGGGCTCGTCCGCGGAAGATCCGCGGGAATCGTCCCTGCACACTGCTGCTCTTCCGGGCACTTAGCTGCAACGGCCGTCTGCCCGAACTGTGGAAAATCAGCTACTTAGGTTCAAACCACAAACCACCAAACCACGGCTCATAATGCCGGGGTCGAGGGTTCGAGTCTCTCCCTTTCTACCAATAAATTCAAAGGGTTAGCGCGCTCAATCCCGAGCGCCGCCCAGATCATGCAGCTGCAGAAGCTGGTCGAAACTCTATCACCCGTTTCCCACTGCATTCTGTAGCTGCCCACTGAGGCCACCCGGCCGGCCCTGCGGCACAGTGATTTTGACCTGCAGATTGCCGGACTCAGTTCTCTCCGCGACCGACTTTTTGCTCGGGTCTTCGGCAGCAACATATTCCTGGGCGGTGGTGTAGAAATATTCGAACAGGCTGGCGGCAGAAATCTTTTTGCGACCGTCCTCCGACAGCTCGCATTTCAACTTCGTAGTGAACCTGCGAACCAGTTGATTGACGATGTGGCAGCCCAGCGTGCGGTAGCTCTCGAACTGCGACTCGCTGAACCACTGGTCAACCGTCGATTCGTGAGGGAACCCGCTGGAGGACTTGGCGTAGCTGTAAATGTCGTACGGAACTTGTGCGTGAGCGCGTAGCGTGGGTTTGAAGTAAATCAGCAGGCCGTCATCCTGCGGGTCCGTGCCATCCACTTCGCTGTAGCGTATGTGGCCCAACGCACAGCAAAGTCCCTGGGTTGCCGATGTGTTGGGAAGAACCTGGATCGTATCGAATTCAATGTTGATGCCGAAATCGATGCGGATCTTCCTGATTGAATTGCCGAGATCTTCGAATGTGAAGAGCTCGTCCCGTCCCGCATCACTCACCAGGAGCAATGGCACTTACTTACGCGCCAGCGACATTCGTTAGTGGTGCTAAGACCCATTGCCGCTAAGTTAATTTTCGAGGAATTTTTTCGCACCCGGAATCTTGTTGTATGAAATGGCATGAGATCGACCTTTGCAAAAACGACGTCGCCTTCTGTGCTCGCTGCGTTTCTCCAGCAGGTAGTCTCTGACGTGAATTCGAAGCCACGGCGGCTTCATCTTGTAGTCAGGCGGCCTGAAACGGGGACACCTGGCTCGCATTTGCTCGACACGCCATTCGACGCCGAAGGCAATGCAGGTCGCCTTGATATAGTGATCGATGAGAGTGGGAAACAACTTGTCAACCGACAGCGCTTCAGGGGCGATACCGGCTGTGGCGTAAACCTGCTGTCCCACTGCAGGCGCAGAGCAGTTATAAAGATGATTGAGCTCAAGCACTTCCTTCATGGCCAGATCCATTCGCTCGATGCTCCAGCGGCGCCGATAGATCGCCAGCAGCTGTTTGGGTGTCAAGAGGCGCGGATCGAGGACGTTGGTAATCAGGGTGACATCGAATCCAGGGCCCCAGACTCGAACCCAACGAAGCTGCACAGGTGTAGTCCCTGCTTGACTGCCGCCCATATCCACCAACCAATCGTCAAAAGAGAGCGCCGAGCTGCGGTGTTCTGCGATCACGGCAACGCGGCGCTTCTTCATCGTTCTGTTATAACGGCTCACCATGTAGAGTCCCTGCTCGGCCACTTCCTGCCAAATCTTAGGCTTGGCATAGTAGCGGTCGTCGATGATCGAAGAGCCGCGCGGAATAGAATGACGGACTTTCTCGAACATGTGGATCTCACCCACATAGCCATCCGGGTCGAAATACAACTCGTGCAACAGCCCGCGGCGCAGATCGTAAACCGCCTCCATACTGCCAGGAATGATCGCCCTCGTGGTCTTGCGTGCCACCTTCAGCATTCGAGCGACTTTCGCCAAGCGCGATCCGTCCAAGGCATAGACTTCCGGGAAGACCTTCGGGTTGACCGGCAGTTCTCGCTCGAAGGACAGCGGCGCTTCGACTTTCAATTGCGTCGTGAATCGACGAAAGATGCTCTGAAAGAACACCGGACGCACGCTCTGGACCTTCTGAAAAAAGGCTTCCGGCGTAGCATCCACTGGCGGGAACAACGGGGAACCTGCGCGCGCTTCCAACAATGCTCGAGTCTGACTCCCGTAACGACTCTGCAGCAGCGCAATCCAAAACCACACCATCGTGTAGAGCGCCCATTTGCGCTGACGCTCGCGTTTGCGCGTGGCGGCAAACACCTCCTGACACATCGACTCGGTCAGATACTTCCAAACAATCGACAGATAGTTCGCCGACGGCACCTCCTCGACGGTGAGCGCCAGCTTGCGCCGACTCAAATACGAGTCCTTGTTTGTTAGAAACCAAGAGCTTAGTGCGCCGTGCCACGCAACTCCCGGCGCAGGCCATGAGCGCAGGGGCGCCTGGGGCTACGCGCTCAGGTTCTCGTGAATGGGTTGGTTACAGTAAGTTGGTCGTCGATAACCTGCCCATGTTGAAGGTCTTCGCAGTAGAAGGTCTTGCACTCGGCCAGCAATGCAGACGCGACCGTCATTGAGTCGTAAAGCGGGAATCTGTACTGCTGCGCCACTCGAATTCCGCGGTCGTAGGTATCGACAGTCAGTGGGCGCGTGTCGCAGATCGTACGAACCGTCTCGAGAACCTCGCCGACTTCTTGAAGGGAAAACCCGAGTTTCCGCGTGGCGACCGATGTGAATTCGTTGAGGACCTGGACGCTGATGGTGCCAGACTGCTCGAGCAATCTCTCAACGCGGTCTGCTTTGCCAGTTTCGTCTGAGAGCAGGTAGAGCAAGACGTTCGATGGGCGGGTCTGCCTCGTGTTTCTCGTTGACGACGAGGTGGGGAAATTTCTTCTCCCAAGACACTCGAGAGAACAAAATCCCCCATCTGAGCTGGGGAAGTTGCCGCGGCGGGTTTCGGGGCGTAGGGTAACTCAGACGGATAGCACGGCGATGCCGACGACATCTGATTCCCCCACCGAGATTTTCACGAAGCTCTTCGCCGAGTACGGCCGGGCGTTGCACCGCTACATCCGGCGCTTTGCCGAGTCCAATGAAACGACCAAAGAGATTGTCCAGGAAGCGTTCCTGCGCACCTACCGGGAGCGCGATTCAGTGAAGACGCTCAGAGCCTTCCTTTTTTCGACGGCGCGCAATCTTGCGGCGAATGAATACCGGCATCGGCAGAACGTGGAGAGGGTCGGGTTACGGAATCTCGATGATGCCTGGGCTCAAAACCAGAGCGAGTCGCCGGAGACCGAGCTCCTTAGAGACGAACGGAGCCGGCTCATACAGGAGGCGATCGATCAGTTGCCGACGCAATGCCGTGCCGCATTTGCCCTGCGCATATTTCACGGATGTTCCTACAAGGAGGTTGCGAACCGCCTCGGCATCTCGGCCAAGACCGCTGAAAAGCACATCGCGCGTGGCTTGCGGGACACGCACACGTACTTGAACCGTAGGTATAGCCCTACGAGGCAGGACCATGGATAACATCCATAGACTGCCGAGTGCGGACGACGCAGAACGCGAGGCGAGCGAGTGGGTCGTTCGCATGCAGGCAGACGACGTAACTGATGACGATCGGACTCGCTTTGAGGCGTGGATCTGCGCTCATCCGTGCAATGCGAGGGCCTATACAGCGCTTTGCGCGACCTGGGACGAGCTCACGAGCTCCGGCCCGTTGGTTCGGGCTGTTCATTTCGGTCAGGTGATGAACGCAGCCTCAGCGCCTCCTGCGCCGCGCAGACGGTGGGTGACCATTGCCATGGCCGCCGGTGTCGCGGCGGTCATTCTCGGCGGAGCCTGGGATCTGTACAGGCAAAAGCAAGAGACCGGCTTTCAGACGGCCATCGGCGAACGAGCCGCTGTGTCGTTGCCTGACGGCTCCTCGGTCGATCTCAATACTAATAGTCGCGTGCGGGTAGACTATAGCCAGCGAGCGCGCGTGATTCTTCTGGAGCGCGGCGAGGCCTTCTTCAAGGTAGCCCATGATACTCGGCGGCCGTTCTGGGTTCGCGCCGGTGACTCATGGGTGCGCGCAGTTGGTACGCAGTTCAATATCTATTTGAGGCCCACCGGGCCGGAAGTGACGGTCAGTGAAGGCACGGTCAACGTGGTCAGTGCGACATCGAATGACCTCCCTCCATCGGATACAGTTACCGCGTCGCCGGCGTCCGTGACAGCAGGTGAGCAGGTGGCCGTACAAGGGCGCGCCAAGATGATCCGCGAGCTCAATTCGGCGCAGCTCGCCCGCTTGTTGGCTTGGAGAAGCAACAGTTTGTATTTCCAGGACGAGCCGTTGAGTAATGTGGCCGGTGAGCTGATGCGCTACACCACACTGAAAATCGATATCAGCGATGGGTCGCTGCGTGAGCTGCCCATCGGCGGCACGTTTCAGGCGAATCCTGAAGGGGCGGAAGCCCTGCTGACGTCGCTGCGTGACGGGTTTGGCATGACCATCCGGCGGGACCGCCCCGGTCACGCCTATATCGAAGGACCCGCCAAGTAGTGCCCGGCTCGGACGTCGAGTGGGGCACGAGGCTGAACCGTTTTTGCGGCGCTGACGACACAAACGTTCAGCCTGGATTGTGCCTCGCGCGACCCCCGAAACAGGGCAGCGCTTCAAGCCCATAAGAAGAGCGCTTCATGAGATTTCGCCGAGGCCTATAGGCGATGATATCGGGAAGCGCCGTAAGGAGTGGCGGCGCGAGGCGATAGAGGGGGGCGTTCTTGAGAGCGAGCAGCGGCTCGGTTCGAAAAGCTGTGTTGCGGGCGCTGACATGCGCATCGGGACTGCTTTTGGCTGCGCCCGGCAGGGCGGCCGCCGAGCCGGCAGCATTTGACATCGCTGCACAGCCGCTTACCAACGCCCTCAAGAGCTTTGCCGTACAGGCGAAGATGCAACTGGTCTACCGCTCCGATGTGGTCAGTCACGCGACGGCAAGCCCCGTGCAGGGGCAACTCGAGAAGCACGCCGCTCTGGAGCAGTTGTTGCGCGGGACGGGATTGGAGGCGGTCTACAGCAACGAGAACATTGCGACCATTCGGCTGATGGGGACCGGGAAAGCTGCGCCCGCCAATGCGACCGGAGGTGAGCCGGGTCCATTGAAATCAGCCCCGAGCGGTGCCAGGGCGGCGCCGGATGACAAGGCGGAATCCAGCAGGCAGGCGCAGTCAGGCAAGAGCGGGCCGGCGGCGCCCGGCGGCCGCCCGGGTGACTCCGCGGAACACGCGCCAATGCCGGAAGTCGTCGTCGTGGGCGTGAAACAAGCGATTGCGACCTCGCTGCAGTTCAAGAAAGAGGCCCGGACGTTCGTGGACTCGATCACGGCCACTGATATCGGCGCCTTTCCTGACAAGTCAGCTTCGGAGGCGCTGCAACGTCTGCCAGGCGTCAATGTGAATCGCCTCCAGTCGAACGACGACAGTACGCACCCGGCGGGCGAGCCGACCAACATCCTCATTCGCGGGCTGCCGCAGGTACGCACCGAATTCAATGGGCGCGATACCTTCTCGGCTGACTCCGGGCGCGGACTGAACTTCAACGACATTTCCCCGGAATTGCTCAGTCGGGCTGATGCGTACAAGAATCAGACCGCGGATATGATCGACGGGGGCATCGCCGGTACCGTGGACCTGCGCACACGGCTGCCGTTCGATCAGGAGGGTCACGTTCTCGTCGCCAGCGTGCAGGGTGACTACGGGGACCGGTCGAAACAACTGACACCGGCTTTTTCTGTGCTGGGGAGCGATTCGGTCAGCACGGATCTCGGCCGGTTCGGATTGCTCGCCGACTACGCACGTTCGCACGTCATCACGCGCACTGAAAGCGTGATCATGGACAAGATAGATACGTATTGCTCCACCGGGTTCGGCACTGCAAGCCGGGCCATCGTCAACACCGACGGCAGCATTCCGTGTACCTCCAACCCGTTTGGCGGCACAGGCTGGGCGTTTGCTCCCGACGGCATTCGCTACTCGCAGGTTGACTTTGATCGCAGTCGGACGGGCAGTACGGTGGCGATACAATATGAAAGCAATTCCAAATCGGTGCTCGCAACGGCTCAGTATACGGGCGCGAGCTATCACAATGCGTGGCTGGAAAACGCCAGCCACGCGATCCTGGACGGCACCTATTTTGGAACGCCCGCGTTCGATCCGCGCACCACGACCATCCTGGGGCCTGCCTCTGGCACGGGGCCGCTGATCTTCGGCTCCAACGGCATGCTGCAGTCAGGAACGCTGACGCAACCTCATGGCAGTTGGCTGGGAAGCAACTCACCGAACCTGCAGGATGCGATCAACACAGGATCGGCCGTACCGGGCGTGCCGTTTGTGAATGATTGCGGCCCCGGGTTCAACTGCGCGAGCTCGCGGGACGGCCTGTACTTTCAGAACGAGGCCCGCGATTACAACCACAGCGAGCAGACGAAGGATTTCTCGGCGAACCTCCAATGGCAGCTCACGCCGTCGCTGCGTGCCGACTTCGATGCTCAGTACATCGATGCGGGCGTGTTCAACAACGATATCCTGGTGGCCAGCGGCTCGATGGCCAACTACCGGTACAACGTAGGCGGCGATGGGGTCCCGCAGATCCATCTGTTGCCCGGCTCCAACGTCAACTATGCAGCCGGCGGGCTCGCGAATCCGCACAACTATTGGATTCCATTTATTCAGGGGCACGAGGAGAACGACGCCGGCCGCGAGTCTGCGTTTCGCGTCGATGCGAAATACGATATCCACAAGGGCGGCTGGCTCGATTCGCTCAAAGTGGGTGTTCGCTATGCCGATCGAGCCCAGGTGGTGCGCTATTCTACCTACAACTGGACGCCGACCGCTGCCAACTGGAGCTGCAACGGGCCCGGCTTCAATGCCGACAATACCTCCCCGGGCGCTTATCCGTCCTGCGCACCAGGGCATCCGGACTTCCGGGGCTACGGCGCGGGGATCTGGGGTACGACCAACTTCGGTCCGTTCTATAACGGCAGCGCTTACCCCAACGGTCCACTCGTGTTTCTCAACAATGCGACCCTGACCAACTTCCCGGGACTGCTGCAGGCGCTGAGCGGCGCCACGACGGCCTCACCGATCGCTCCGGGATATATCCCGATCTGCGCCCGGCCCGAGGCAACTGTGGACGGCTGCTTTGCGCCATCCGAGGTGGAGCAGGTGGACGAGCGGACCTCGGCCGGCTATGTCGTGTTGAACTTCGGTGGAGATGGCGCGAACATCTTCGGGCATGTCAATGTTGTAGGTAATGTGGGTGTGCGTGTCGTCGAGACTGACGAGAACAGCAAAGGCAGCGTCGCCTTTCCGAGCCCGACGAATCTGCTCGCTCTGGCTCCGTGCACCGCGCCGTTGGCACCGAACAGTGTCGTCAATCCGAGCTGCTACCTCTCGCCCGCCGTCGTGACATTCGCCAATGGCGGCGGCTCGCCTGACACTTTCAAAGGGTCGCACACCGACTGGCTGCCGAGCTTCAACGTGCGCTTTGGCCTGGATGACGAGGACTATGTTCGCTTTGCCTACTCACGCGCGATTTCCCGGCCGGACATCGGCCTGCTGCGCAACTTTGTGCAGATCAACTCGCCGGTCATCAATACTTCGCCGGATTCGCCCTACGTCATATACAGCTCGCCGACGGCTGCCCACACTGCAGCGAATGTGGTCGGTTACCATTTCGTCTTCGCCGCCACCGCAGGCAACGCACGGCTGGCGCCGGAAATTTCCGATCAGTTCGACCTGTCGTACGAGCGATACTTCGGCTCGAGCAGCTCGCTCAGCTTCGATCTGTTCTACAAGAAGCTCACCAACAGCCTGTCCTATAGCAACTTCGGCCGCGAGTTTACCAACAATGGCGCGACCCAGACCGCGGAAATACTCGGGCCGATCAACGAAAAGGACGGCGGCCGGTTGCGAGGCATCGAAGCCGCCTATCAGACCTTCTTCGACTCTCTGCCGGGCGCATGGAGCGGACTCGGGATGCAGGCCAATTACACTCATGTGGCGCAGCATGGGATTCATAACTCGAATCTCATCGAGAGAACTTCCAGTGGTGGGGTGGGCGCAATCGGCGCGGGCGTGCCGGTAGTGACGGGTGTCGTGATCGATTCTCATCGTCTGGCAGGGGTTTCCACTCACACCTTCAATCTGGTGGGGCTGTATGAGCGGGGACCGATTGGTTTTCGCCTGGCCTACAACTGGCGCTCCCGCTATCTCACCGCCAACCTGGATTGCTGCATCGGGTTGCCGGTGTTCCAGAAGGCCGCGGGCTTCCTGGACGGGTCGATTCGCTATTCGCTGGGCAGCCATCTCGAGTTGTCGCTCGATGCGACCAACCTGCTGGATACCAAGACCGTGTACCAACAGCAGATATTCGGTGACACTGCGGCAACCCCCGGCGCCGCTGCAGTCTTCCGTGACGCGGGCTGGTCCCGGGTGGATCGGCGCTACCAGTTTGGCGTCCGGGCCAAGTTCTAAGACATCGGGCAACCGGGCAACTCACCCATGGAACGCATGAGCGGCACGCCTGAGCAAATTGCGGGTTGGTCTGATGTGGACCGAGTCGCGTTTCGCGATGAGATTGTTCCGGGGAATCAACCTGCCATCCTGCGCGGCGTGGTCCGGAGCTGGCCGGCCGTGCAACAGGGCTCGGCATCGCCGCAAGCGATGTGTGCTTATCTCATGGGTCTGAGCCAAGGGAAGCCCGTGCCACTGGTCACGGCCGACCCTGCCACAAAAGGGCGGTTCTTCTTCCGGGAAGACATGCGAGAGTTCAACTTCCAACGCCGGCAGGCAGCACTGGCGGTGGCGCTGCGAATGCTGCTTACCCATCTCCACGATACGCAGCCGCCGGGGATTTTCGTAGAAGCGGCCCCGTTGCCGGACTGCCTGCCCGATTTTGCAGGTGGCAATCGGCTCGATCTGTTGGATGATTCGATCGTGCCGCGAATCTGGATCGGCAATGCGGTGACAGTGCAGACGCACTATGATCTGTCGAGCAACGTTGCGTGCGTGTTGAGCGGCCACCGTCGCTTTACTTTGTTCCCGCCAGAGCAGCTACCCAATCTGTATCCCGGGCCGATGCATATCACCCCGGCGGGCGTACCCATCAGCATGGTACCGCTGCAGAATCCCGATTTTGGGCGCTACCCGCGGTTCCGGAATGCGCTTGCCGCTGCGCGGATTGCCGAGCTCGGGCCCGGAGATGCGCTCTTCATTCCCTGCGGCTGGTGGCATCATGTACAGTCGTTGGGCACGTTCAATGTTTTAGTCAACTACTGGTGGGCGAACAGCAACCCCGCCACCTCGCCGCTACATTCGCTCTTGCATGGGTTGCTCGCGCTTCGAGATATGCCAGCAGCCGAGCGCGCGATCTGGCGGAATCTGTTCGATTACTACGTGTTTCAAAGCAACGGTGACCCTGTTGCTCATCTGCCGCCCGCCATGCGCGGTCCCATGGGTGCACACAGCCCCGAGTTGGTTCGCGAAATCAAGGCGCTGCTTGCTCACGAGCTCAGCCGCCCTTGACGCATAGATAACATCCCGCCTGCACGATCCGGGTGACACCCGAGAGTGCAGAAACCCCCAGTCGAGTCGGCAAAAAAAAGAAGAGGAACCTGGGGGTTTTTCGGCACTCGGGGGTCCTAATAGTCGGTGGCCCGCGGCGAGTCGCGGCATCAGACAACAAGAGGGGGGTGCATGAGGACGATCAACAGGTCAGTTCGGATGGCGGTGTTGCAGGCGTTGGCGTGCGCGTCGGGGCTCGCTTTAGCCGTCCCCGGCAGGGCGAGTTCAGCTTCGATGAGCTCGCCGGCGACAGCCAACGAGCCCCAGGACATCAGACTGGCGCAGGCGAGCACGGGCGCTTCACAGGCCGGGAGTGGTCCTCCCAAAGACTCCTCGGAGCCTCCACTGCAGGAGGTGGTCATTGTCGGTGTGCGGGTAGCGATAGCTACTTCGCAGGAAGTGAAGAAGTTGGCTCCGACATTTGTCGACTCGATCTCGGCGACCGACATTGGAGCATTCCCCGACAAGTCAGTGTCGGATGCCTTGCAGCACGTGCCAGGCATCAGTGTCAATCGCCTGCAGTCGAATGATGACAGTACGCACCCTTCCGGGGAACCCACGAACATTCTCATTCGCGGCCTGACGCAGGTGCGCACTGAATTGAATGGGCGCGACTCCTTTTCAGCCGACTCCGGACGTGGCTTGAACTTCAATGACGTTTCGCCGGAGCTGCTCAATCGCGCCGATGCCTATAAGAACCAGACGGCCGACATGATCGAGGGGGGCATCGCCGGTACGGTGGATCTGCGCACCCGGCTGCCATTCGATCGCGAAGGTCCGGTTGCCGTCTTCAGCGCGCAAGGGGACTACGGCGACCGGTCAAAGAAAGCGACACCGGCTTTTTCGGCGTTGCTGAGTGATTCTTTCAACACGGATATCGGCAAGTTCGGAATTCTCGGCGACTACGCTCGATCTCATGTCAAAACGCGCACTGAAAGCGTGATCATGGATAAGATCGATACGTATTGCTCCGCCGGATATGGCACCGCCACCCTTGCAACCGTCAATTCCGACGGCAGCATTCCCTGCACTGCCAACCCGTTTGGCGGGACAGGCTGGGCGTTTGCTCCTGACGGCGTCCGCTATTCACAGGTTGATTACGACCGTACCCGGATCGGCAGTACTGTGGCGGTACAGTATGAAAACAATCCCGGATCCCTGGTGGCTACGGTCCAATACACTGACTCGAGCTATCACAATGCATGGCTCGAGAACGCCAGCCATGCGATTCTCGAGGGCACCTACTTCGGAACGCCTTCCTTCAACCCGCGAGGTACGACGATTCTGGGGCCGGCCGATGGCACGGGGCCGCTCGTGTTTGGTTCGAACGGCATGCTGCAGTCAGGCGTGCTGACGCAGGGTCACGGTAGCTGGGCTGGCAGCTTCTCGCCCAACCTGCAGGATGCGATCAACACGGGTTCGGCTGTGCCCGGCGCGCCGTTCGTCAATGACTGCGGCCCTGGATTCACCTGCTCGACTGCGCGGGACGGTCTGTACTTCCAGGACGAGGCTCGGGACTTCGATCACCGGGAGGAAACGAAGGATATCTCAGCGAACGTCAAATGGGACATTACTTCCCGACTGCATGCGAACTTCGACGGCCAGTACATCGATGCGGGAGTTTCGAACAACGATATCCTCGTGGCCAGCGGCTCCATGGCCAACTACCAGTACAGTGTAAACGGCGACGGCACACCCCAGGTCGCGCTGCTACCCGGCTCCAACGTCAATTATGCGGCTGGCGGCCTC
>Ga0137416_10001629_pt1 | contig 11552 bp, 9 predicted proteins | sample CZODoug3_1_1_16f_FD_108282 | JGI IMG/M metagenome (GOLD analysis project Ga0137416, IMG submission 108282) | Vadose zone soil fungal communities from Angelo Coast Range Reserve, California, USA - CZODoug3_1_1_16fungal (Illumina Assembly) | ecosystem: Environmental > Terrestrial > Soil > Vadose...
TTACCGGGAAAGGATGGGCCAAGCTGGTAGCGCTGATTTGCCCGACGGCGAAAGCGGAATATTTTTCGCGAGGGGGCTAGACAGAATTTTTTGATTTGCCCGTCGCGTTGTTTTGTCGCACGCCATACTGCAACTTCGTCATTGCCAGCGAAGCGACGCAGTCCATAGCGCCGCTTGCGGAGATAACGGATTGCTTCGTCGCTTCGCGCCTCGCGATGACGGCGTGAACACCTCACAGCACCTTCCGCGCAGCGAGGCTCTTCATCAGCGCGCTGACGCCGAACGTCCAGGGCTCGCACTCGTCGCTGTTGCGCATGCGGTTGATGAGCTTGCCGAGCTGTGGCGCCGCGATCGTGACGATATCGTCGCGCTTGTGGGTAAAACCCTGGCCCGGCGTGTCGCGATCCTTGACCGGGGCGAACATGGTGCCGAGGAACAGGGCAAAACCGTCGGGATATTGATGTTCCGGCCCGATGGTCTGGGCCACGAGGTCGGTCGGATCGCGGCTGATCTTGCTGATCGACGAATGGCCCTCGAGCACGAAGCCGTCCGCGCCCTTCACGGTCAATCCGACATCCATCTTGCGCACGTCGTCAAGGGAGAAGCCGTGGTCGAACAGCCTGAGCAGCGGCCCGATGGCGCAGGAGGCGTTATTGTCCTTGGCCTTGGACAGCAACAATGCCGAGCGTCCCTCGAAGTCGCGCAAATTGACGTCATTGCCGAGCGTCGCACCGATAATCTTGCCGCGGCTCGACACCGCCAGCACGACTTCCGGCTCCGGATTGTTCCAGGTCGATTTCGGATGCAGGCCGGCATCCATACCGGTGCCTACCGAGGACAGCACCGGCGCCTTGGTAAAGACTTCGGCGTCCGGGCCGATGCCGACCTCCAGATACTGGCTCCAGGCCCCCTGCTCGATCAGCACCTGCTTCAGCCGCATCGCCTCCGCCGAGCCGGGCTTGAGTTTGGAGAAATCGTCGCCGACGAGCTTCACTACTTCCTTGCGAATGGCGTCGGCGGAAGCAGGATTGCCCCGCGCCCGCTCCTCGATCACCCGCTCCAGCATCGAGATGGCAAAGGTCACGCCCGCGGCCTTCAACACCTGCAGGTCGAGCGGCGCGAGCATCCAGGGTTTTTGGCGGTCGCGCCGATCGGGCGGCGTGTTGGCGCCAAGGCTTTCGAGATCGCCGATGCGCTCGCCCTTGATCCCGCGCAACGCCGCCGCCGGATTCTCCTCCTCGCACAGCGCGCTCGCGGTAGGAAACCTCGACGTGACATCGAAGACCCCGTCGCTGCGGACGGCGACCACCGCAGGGCCGTTGAGCCGTGGCAACCAGGCCCGGCCAACGAGGGTCCCGCTCGTGCCGTCCTCCGGCAAAATGCTCTTCGCAGTCAGTGTCAGCATGGCTGGTTCCGATGTCATCTGATCGGTCCTTTCATATCCTCAACCCCGCTTCTTCCTCATCCCTCGAAGCCCCACATAATCCAAAAAGCCGGGATCACCGCCACGGCTCGACGATGATCTTGGTATGCGCTTCCGGATTGGCCAGATCCGCAAACGCCTGCGCCACGCCATCGATGCCGACGCGCGCGGTGACCAGCGACGCGGCCTCCACCTCTCCTTCGGCGATCAGACGCAGCGAATAAGAAAATTCCTCCGGCGTGTAGCCCAGCACATATTGGACGTTGAGTTCCTTCATGATGCCGAGCATCGGCTCGGCGCGGTCGGTTTCCATGCAGACGCCGACCACGACGATCCGCGCATCGCGCGGCGCGCCTTCGAACACCTGCTGAATCAATCCGGGAATGCCGACGCATTCGAAGATCAGCGCGGGCTTGAGCGCCGGCAGCATCGCCTGCAGCGGTGGCCGCGCGGCTTTTTCTTCCGGCGACATCTGAGCGTGCTCGGCCCAGGTCGCATAGGGCAGCGAGCGCGCGGGATCGACCACGATGTCGGCACCCATGGCCTCGGCCAACCGTCGCCGCGTCGGCGAATAATCCGCCGCGACGATCGGGTGCAACCCCTTGATCTTCAGCGCCGCGATCACGGCCAGCCCCACCGGTCCGCAGCCGATCACCAACGGCACCTCGCCGCCCCTGATATTGGCTTTCGCCACCGCATGCACGCCGACCGCCAATGGTTCGGTCAACGCCGCATGCTCCGCGGCGAGACCGTTGGGCACCTCCAGCAGCAGCGGCTCACTGAGCAGCATCTGCTCGGCATAGGCGCCGATATTGTCGTTGGAATAGCCAATGCCCTGGATGCCTTCCGCGGTCAGCAGCGCCGGCAGCGAACATACGCGTGTGCCCTGCTTCAGCTTGCGCGCCGTGCCCGGACCATGGTCGAGAATTTCGCAGCAGAACTCGTGGCCGAACACGACGTCGCGGGCAAGATCCATCGGCTTGCGGCCGGGAAAGTGCTTTGCGAGTTCCACCATGCGGTGGGCGTGCTTGCGCGCGTGCAGGTCGGAGCCGCAGATGCCGCAGGCCAGCGACTTGACCAGCACCTGCCCTGCGCCCGGCTTCGGCTCGGGCATGTGATCGACGACGATCTCGCCGTTTCTAAAAATTGCAGCGCGCATCCGATTCCTCCGCGGTTATCCCCTCTTCATAGCACGGAGGTTTGCCAGGCATAGCGCGCGACGCCCTTGCCGGCATAGGAATTGGTGACGTTGGAGAACTGGCCTTCGAAGGTGACGGCGGCGGGTATTGTTGCGCGCGGACAGGACTCATGGCAACGCCGATCGCAGTTGAACCTGCGAATCAACACCAAGCCGGTCCTCAATACTGCTCGCCCCGACCCACGCACCGATACCCACCCCAGCCACCACCCTCAATTGCGGGGTGGCGTTCCCTGCCGCAACTTTCGAAAATCGCGGAAACGGAGTCACGACAGCGACAGCGACTACCTGCAACAGGCGGATTCAGGCAGATTCCGCCTTGCGGACAGGGATTTAGCTCTGATGTATGGCGATCTGTGGCGAAAAGGATACGCCGTTTTATCAGGCGCCCGGCCTGCGCCACGCGCCGTGATCACCGGGCTCTTCCACGAGTTGCTTGCAGAGGATGGTAAAAAACGCGAAAATTCCGGCGTTCTGCGAAGCTTTTCAAAATCAAAGAACTGTTTCGAAGGGGCTATCGATGTTCCGCCGCATTGCTTTTCTGGCCGCAATCGCGGTTGCCGTCGCGACCGGTTCGCTTCCCGCTTTGGCAGACAAACGCGTCGCGCTCGTGGTCGGCAACTCGGCCTATCAGAACGTCGCACGGCTGGATAATCCGAGGAACGACGCGACGTTGATGGCGACGACGTTGCGCAGCCTGGGTTTCACCTTGATTGGTGACGGACCGCAGCTCGATCTCGACAAGGCAGGCCTCGACCTGGCCGTTCAGAAATTCGGTTCTGTGCTGCAAGGCGCCGATGTCGGCATGTTCTATTATGCCGGTCATGGCGTTCAGGTGCGCGGCTCGAATTACCTCGTCCCGGTTTCCGCCAATCCGACGCGAGAGGCGGATATCGACTTCCAGATGGTCGATGTCAATCTTGTGCTGCGTCAAATGGAAGGCGCGGGCACCAAGCTCAATCTCGTCGTGCTCGATGCCTGCCGCAACAATCCATTCGGCGGCCGCGGTTTGCGGACCGCCGATGGCGGCCTGGCGCAGATGCGCGCGCCCGAGGGAACCCTGATCTCGTTTGCGACGCAGCCGGGAAATGTCGCGCTCGATGGCGACGGCAACAGTCCTTACACCAAAGCGCTGTCGTCGACGATCCGCAAAAGCGGGCTCGATATCTTCCAGACCTTCAATGAAGTCGGGCTTGCGGTGAAGCGCTCGACCGGCGGCTCACAGCAGCCCTGGGTCTCGAGTTCGCCGATCGATGGCAATTTTTATTTCGTCGCGCCAAAGTCCGCCGCCGCGACGACGCCCTCTGGCGGAACGGATAGTGCGGCGCAAGCCTGGGCCGCCACCCGCGACACCACCAGCGTCGCGGTGATGGATACGTTCATCCGGCAATATGGCGACAGCCTCTACGGACCGTTCGCCCGCGCCCGGCGGGACGAATTGAGGAACAGCCAGGTTGCGCTCGCGACGCCGAAAGCGACGCCTCCGGCGAAGCCGGCCGCGCCGCGGTTGACGAGAGCAGATGTCCTCAAGCTGTTTGAGCCGTTCAACCAGGCGATTGCTCAGGTGCAGAAGAGCTATATCGACAAACCTGACGACAAGGATATGCTGGTGGCGGCACGTACCGCCCTGCAAAGGGCGTTCCCTCCCGCACAACAGGTTTCGAGCGCCGGACAGCCCGAGCTGCGTAGCGCCAGCAGCAGCGACACCGTCTACGACACCGCGCTCGCGATCTTGAACGAACAGCCGTCCAGCAGCGAAGATAACCGTGTCGTGGGGGTCGCCATCAACGGAGCGCTGGCCTCGCTCGACCCGCATTCCAATTACATGAACGCCAAGGAATACCGCGATATGCAGGTGCAGACGCGCGGTTTATTTGGCGGCGTTGGCGTCGAAGTAACAATGGACGGTGGCCTGTTGAAAGTCGTTTCGCCGTTCGACGAAGGACCCGCGGCCAAAGCAGGCATTCTTGCAAATGACGTCATTGTCGGTATCGATAATGAATCAGCTCAAGGGCTTACGCTCAGCCAGGTCGTCGCAAAGATGCGCGGTTCGGTGAACAGCATAGTGAGACTCAAGGTCCGCCGTCCAAAGCAGGATCAGCCGATCGACTTCACAATTGTCCGCGACACCATCCGCGTCCGCGCGGTGCGTTGGCGGATCGAAGACAACGACGTGGGCTATATCCGCATCAGGACCTTCAACGAACAAACCAGCGAAGCCTTCAAGCAAGCCGTCAGCGAGATCAGCAAGCAGATGGCCAACGACAATCTGAAGGGATACATCGTCGATCTGCGCAACAATCCCGGCGGATTGCTGAACGAGGTGATTTCGGTATCCGACGGCCTGCTGGAACGCGGTGAAATCGTCTCGACGCGCGGGCGCAATGCGGAAGATACCCAGCGGTTCAGCGCCAAGCCCGGCGATTTGGCCGAGGGCAAGCGCATCGTCGCGTTGATCAACGGCGGCACCGCTTCCGGATCGGAAATTCTGGCCGGCGCCCTGCAGGACAACAAACGGGGCACGATTGTCGGCACCCGGTCTTTTGGAAAGGGATCGCTTCAAACGATCTTCCCGCTGGGCGGCGACAATGGCGCGCTGCGCCTGACGACGACGCGCTACTTCACCCCGTCAGGAAATTCCATTCAGGCAAAAGGCATCATCCCGGATGTCGAGGTCGTGCAGGATGAGCCTGACGACGTGAAGAAAAAACAATCGCCTTCCGGTGAAGCTACGCTGAACCGGCATCTGCCGGGTCAAGGCGTCGAGCAAGTTGGCTCGCAGTCCTACGTGCCACCTAATGCGAAGGACGACAAGGCGATCCGGACCGCGTTGGATCTGCTTCACAACCCGCAAGCCGAGCCACACCGCTAGAGTCTGATCCAACTGAGTTGAATCAGACTCTAGCGTTATCCTTTTGTTTGAGCATGATCTTTTCGGAACGCCGGCTTCCACTTTTCCGGTTTATGCTCTCGTTGTGAGCTCTCAATAGGTTGTCCATCCGATCCGGACGCGGGAAGGTTTTACGCGTTCGGTGACGGCTCGGCCTGCACGGGAAGCTGCGAGCGCCTGACACGTTCGCGGTGCGCGGTATAAAGCCCGCTGGCGACGATGAACGCAGCACCCGTCACGGTCCATCCGTCGGGCAATTCGCCAAAAATCAGGAAGCCGAGAATACTGACCCACAGCAATTGCGTGTAGGAGAACGGCGCCAGCACGGACGCATTCGCGTAGCGGAACGCCAGCACCACGATCCACTGCCCGACCGTCGAGGCGAGCCCGATGAAGATGCCGAACAGGATGTCGTGCCAGCTCGGCGCGACCCAGACCAACGGCACCAGCGCCGTCAGGATGCCGACGCCGGCAATCGACGAATAGGTCATGGTGGTGATGGCGCGTTCGCTGCCGCTCAACATCCGCGTCATGATCAGGGTGCAGGCCCAGGCCAGCGCCGACACCAGGGGGAAGAACGCCGCGGGGTGAAACGCGCCTGAGCCCGGCCGCAGGATGATGATCACGCCGACGAGGCCAAGCGCGGTCGCGACCCAGCGGCGCAATCCGACTTTCTCGCCGAGGAAGATGATCGACAGCGCGGTGACGAACAGCGGCGACACGAAGCCGGTCGCGGACGCTTCGGCGATCGGGAGGAACCGCAGGCTGGAGATGAAGAACAGCGACGAGCCCAACAGCGCCGCGCCGCGCATCAATTGCAGGCCGGGCCGCCCGGTCCGCAGCGCAAACAGCGGCGAGCCCGGCAGCATCGCGGGCGTCATGATCAGCGCAAACACCAGAAACCGGATCCAGGCGATCTCGATCGAGGGCAGCGTCGCCGACAGATATTTCGCGGCGACGTCGGAAGCACCCAAAAATACCGTCGAGGCCAGGATCAGCGCGATGCCCTTGAACGGCCGGTCGGCCCGCGCGGGCGCAGGTCTCGCGGCGGATATCTTTGCAGGCAACGGCAGTTCGGCGCGGTCCAGCCGGGCGGCTGCGGCGGGGGGCGGGGTCACGGCAATCTCAAAAGGCAGAAATGATCGAATCGGGCGAAGCCTGAAAAAACGCCAATTGCGCCCGAGCGACAACACCCGAAAACAGGATGCCGATATGCGATGACCGCACCTGGGGCTGCCTGACGCGGCAGGCGCAGCGCTTGCCGTCGCCGGCGCGGCGCTGCAACACTTTGTTAAGAACTGTGTTCGTCACAGCATTGGCAATCCACGCGGCTTTGCGCCGCGCGGAAAGGCCTTGTCGAGAGCTGCGATCTCACTGGCGCTGAGCACAAGTTCGCCGGCGGCGGCATTTTCCGCGGCGTGATCCGCGCTGGCGGCTTTTGGAATCGCAAACACCGAAGACGCGCGGGTCAGAAAGCTCAGCGCAACCTGGCGTGGCGTGGCCCTGTGCGCATCGGCGATCGATTGCAGTACCTCGTCGGCTTTGCTGTTCGCAGGCGGGAAATCATTGTGGCCGAACGGCGAGTAGGCGACGACGGCGGTGCCATGCGCCTCGCACCACGGGATCACCGCATGCTCGATCGCGCGCTCCCGCAGATGGTAGAGCACCTGATTGCAGGCAATCGTGCCCTCGCCCGCCACCTCGAGCAGTTCGTCGAGATCGTCGGTGTCGAAATTGCTGACGCCCCATGAACGGATTTTTCCGGCAGCAATCAACTCATCGAACGCCGCGACGGTATCTTGCAGGGAAAAGGATCCGCGCCAATGCAGCAGGTAGCAGTCGAGGTGATCGGTCTTCAGCCGCTTGAGCGAACGCTCGCAGGCGGTGATGGTGCCACGGCGCGAGGCGTTGCTCGGCAGCACTTTCGAGACCAGGAAAACACCGTCACGCTCGCCTGCGATCGCCTCTGCGATGACGGGTTCGGCATCGCCATACATCTCCGCGGTATCGATATGGGTCATGCCGGTTTCGATGCCGCGGCGCAGCGCCGCGACGGCTAACTTGCGATCGCCGCGATCGAGATACCAGGTGCCCTGTCCGATCACGGGCACGCGCGGGCCGTTGAGGCCGAATTTTTTTGTTTGCAAGATCGCCTCGTTCGTCAAAGATGCCGCGGCGGACTTTAGACGAGGCTGATGGCAATGTCGCGGCAGTTTCGTAGGGTGGGCAAAGGCGCGCTTGCGCCGTGCCCACCATCAAGCGCTCCCCGAGAAATGGTGGGCACGCGGAGCCTGTCATCGGGCGCGCATTCGCGCGACCCGTTGGCTTTGCCCATCCTACGTGATCTGAACTCCCTCAGTGGCTGATCATCCAGGGCCGTGCGGTCGGAAAGCTCTTCGCGCCGCTCTTGGTCTGCTTCATCAGCCGCGCCGGCTTCCTGGAGGAACAGCAGCCGCAGCCGGGGGCGTGCGCGGCCCTGTACTCGGCCAGCGTGTTCGGCGCATTGGCGCTGCGCTCATTGGTAGCGTGGGCTTTCTTCTTGTCCGAGGGCATGCAGAAGAAATTCGGCGCGGTCAGGATGACGCGCGGCGCTTCGCTCTCGCATTGCGGGCAAGCCAGCGGCAGATCGCATTCCGCCATCGGCCGCATATCCCTAAACGGGCCGCAATCGTTGCAGAGGTATTCATAGACGGGCATGTTTTATCCTTGCGCGATCAAATCTTGAAAATCCGCGGCGGATGCGGGGCGGCATGATACGCAACCGTCCCGCATCCCGTCGCGCAGGGATTACTTGTCCTGTGAGAGCGGCATCTGGATGTCGCCCTTGATGTGTTTGATGGGCCCCACCGACGACGGCATGATGTCGAAGTCGAAGATCTCGGTCGGCAGCCACAGCGTGGCGCAGGCATTGGGTACGTCGACCACGCCGGAGATGTGGCCCTGGCACGGCGCGGTGCCCAGGATCGAATAGGCCTGCGCGCCGGAATAGCCAAACTTCTTCAAGTACTCGATCGCGTTCAGGCAGGCCTGGCGATAGGCGATGTGGACGTCGAGGTAGTGCTGCTTGCCTTGCTCGTCGACCGAGATGCCCTCGAAGATCAGGTAGTCCTTGTAGTTCGGCGTGATCGGCGACGGCTTGAACACCGGGTTCTTGATGCCGTATTTGGCGACGCCGTCCTTGATGATGTCGACCTTGAGATGCAGCCAGCCGGCCATCTCGATCGCGCCGCAGAAGGTGATCTCGCCATCGCCCTGGCTGAAATGGAGGTCACCCATCGACAGGCCGCCGCCGGGCACATAGACCGGGAAGTAGATTTTTGAGCCGCGCGACAAATCCTTGATGTCGCAATTGCCGCCATGCTCGCGCGGCGGCACGGTGCGGGCACCTTCGGCGCCGATCTTGGCCTTGGCGTCGCCTTTGGCCTGACCGGCGTGAGCGGTCGGCGCGAACGGCGGATTGGCCAATCCAGGCACCCGGGTCGGATTGGTCGCGATCAACGCGGCCTCGCGCTCGTTCCAGGTCGAAAGCATTTTTGGGTCGGGCAGACAGCCGATCAGGCCGGGATGGATCAGGCCGGCAAAGTTCACGCCGGGAACGTGGCGCGACGACGTATAGAGGCCCTTGATGTCCCAGATCGATTTCTGCGCCAGCGGGAAATGATCGGTCAGGAAGCCGCCGCCATTCTGCTTGGAGAAGAAGCCGTTAAAACCCCACAGGCTTTCCTTCAGCGGTCCGACGTCGAGCAGATCGACCACCAAGAGATCGCCGGGCTCGGCGCCCTTGACCCCGATCGGGCCGGACAGGAAGTGCACGATCGACAGATCGATGTCGCGCACGTCGTCGGCGGAATCGTTGTTCTTGATGAAGCCGCCGGTCCAGTCAACGGTCTCGATGATGAAGTCGTCGCCCGGCTTGACCCACGCCACGATCGGGATGTCAGGGTGCCAACGGTTGTGGATCATGTCGTTTTCGTAGGCCGACTTCGAAAGATCGACCTTGATCAGTGTCTCTGGCATCAGAAGCTCCCCTGTTTACAAGCCATTTTTACAACTCCAATGTTTGAGCATGATGTTTCCGGAAAACCGCTGCACACTTTCCGGATCATGCTCTAGACGGACAGATATTTCGAGATCTGCGCGGCATCGACGCCTTCGCGCGGATCGTCGCGGACGATTTCGCCGTTCTCGATCACGAGCACGCGGTCGGCGATATCGAGCGCGAAGCTCAACACCTGCTCGGACACCACGATCGATAAGCCCCGCTCGTCGCGAATGCGTTTTAGCGTGCGCGCCATGTCCTTGATGATCGACGGCTGGATGCCCTCGGTCGGCTCGTCCAGCAGCAATACTTTTGGCTTGGTGGCGAGCGCGCGCGCGATCGCGAGCTGTTGTTGTTGCCCGCCGGACAAATTGCCGCCGCGCCGGTTCTTCATTTCCAAGAGCACCGGGAACAGCTCGTAGATGCTGCCGGGCACTTCGGTCTCGCCGGATACCACGAGCCCGGTCTCGATGTTTTCCTTCACCGTCATGGTCGAGAAGATCATGCGGCCCTGCGGCACGTAAGCGAGGCCCTTGGCGACGCGCGCATAGCTTGGCAGCGAGCTTAGTTCGGTGCCGTCCATGGTCACCGAGCCGCTCTTGGTCGGCAGGATGCCCATCAGCGATTTCATCAGCGTGGTCTTGCCCATGCCGTTGCGGCCCATGATCGCCACGATCTCGTTGGGCGCGACCGAGACGTTGAGGCCGTGCAGCACCTCGCTCTGGCCGTAGGCGACGTGAAGATCCGAGATAGCCAGCATGAACGGGCTCCTTATCCTTTGCGCATGATCTTGTCCGGAAATCGGACGCCACTTTCCGGGATCATGCGCTAGTGGCCGAGGTACACTTCAATGACCTTGGGATCGTTCTTGACGTATTCCATCGTCCCTTCCGAGAGGATCTGGCCCTGGTGCAGCACCGTGACCTTGTGGGCGATGTCCTCGACGAATTTCATGTCGTGCTCGATCACCAGCACCGAGCGGTCCTTGATGATGCGGTTGAGCAGTTCAGCGGTCTTGGCGCGCTCGCTGACGCTCATGCCGGCGACGGGCTCGTCCAGCATCAATAGATCCGGGTCCTGGATCAGCAGCATGCCGATCTCCAGCCACTGCTTCTGGCCGTGGCTCAATTGATCGGCATAGGTATCGAGGCGATCCTTCAGGAAGATCATCTCGGCGACTTCCGCGACGCGATCCTTGACCGCCTTGTCGCGCTGGAAAGTGAGCGAGCCGAACACCGTGCGGCCGCGCGGATAGGAGATTTCCAGATTCTCGAACACGGTGAGGTCTTCGAACACCGACGGCGTCTGGAACTTGCGCCCGACGCCGGCCTGCACGATCTGGTTCTCCTTCAGTTTCGTCAGCTCCTGCCCGCGAAACTGGATCGAGCCCGTCGTCGCCTTGGTCTTGCCGCAGATCAGGTCGAGCACCGTGGTCTTGCCGGCGCCGTTGGGGCCGATGATGACGCGGATCTCGTTCTCCTCGACGTAGAAAGAGAGATCGTTCACGGCCTTGAAACCGTCAAAGGACACCGTGAGCGCCTCGACCGCGAGCAGGAACTCTTTGGGCTGCTGACCTACGAGCATGATGACCTCCTCACTCTGCCGGCGCGCCGTCGGCGACGGAATTATCGGTCCAGCCGTTACCCGATTTCGGCTTGCGCGAGGCGAGCAGGCGGTCGATGCGCGGCTGCACGTAATCCTGCCAGATGCCGGCGAGACCGTTCGGGAAGGCCAGCACCACGGCGATGAACAGTCCGCCGAGCCCGAACAGCCACAGTTGCGGGAATGATTCGGAGAGGCTGGTCTTGGCGAAGTTGACCAGCAGCGTGCCGTACACCGCGCCGAAGATCGACGTCCGGCCGCCGACCGCGGTGTAGATCACCATTTCAATCGACGGCACGATGCCGACAAAGGAGGGCGACATGAAGCCGACTTCCAGCGCGAAAAATGCGCCGCCGATGGCGGCAAAAATGGCGGCCGCGCAGAACGCGAAGATCTTGAA
>Ga0137416_10001633_pt1 | contig 11538 bp, 9 predicted proteins | sample CZODoug3_1_1_16f_FD_108282 | JGI IMG/M metagenome (GOLD analysis project Ga0137416, IMG submission 108282) | Vadose zone soil fungal communities from Angelo Coast Range Reserve, California, USA - CZODoug3_1_1_16fungal (Illumina Assembly) | ecosystem: Environmental > Terrestrial > Soil > Vadose...
ACGTCGTTTCCCAGATAATCGGGGTATAGCGCAGCCTGGTAGCGCGGCAGTTTTGGGTACTGCAGGTCGTTGGTTCGAATCCAGCTGCCCCGACCAACCTTCTCTGGTCCGTTCCGGACACATGGGTTACGGTTTATACCGGAGATACTTCTGGCCCGAACGGATTGTTGGACGCCGACTTGAACTTATCGGCAGGGGCGGACCCGTCCGTCGTAGCCCCTGTAGGTTCCGGATGCTCGATCGTAGGTCCGATAGTGCTGGCAGCCGGCCTCGGAGCTGGTGGCGCGCTCACGCGGTTCGTGCTCAGCGCGCCCTGGCAATGGAGCTGGTTCAACCGGTTTGGGTAATGGAGCTGCTTCAACCGGTTTTTCTGCCGGTTTGCCGGTCTCGGGCGGCACTTCTTCCGGTTGCTTTGCGGCGGACTTCTCTTCCACGGCGGGTTTCTTGTCTTCCACAGCGGCGGGTTTCTGCTCCACGGCCACTCCACGGTGTCGTTCGATAAACTCCTTGCATTGAATCGGGAAGACGATCTCTCCCGAGGTGGTCAGCCCAATCGGCATACAGCCGCCAGGCGGCACATCTTCGTTCACTGAAGGTTGCGCTGGAGCGGGGTTCGGATTGACCGCGCCAGTTGTCTGAGCGAGCGCCGCGCCGCTCATCACCGAGAGAAGGAGAGCCAATAAATGCTTCATGCGATCTCTCAATCAAACATTCTAGGGAATGTTCCACCACGCGTACTGGGTAATTTGTCATCTTTGTGGCGCAAGTGGCGAGCTGTCGTACGAACGTTCCCCTTCAACCGCGTTCAACGAGGATGAGGCTGACATTAATCATCGAAGGGCAGCAGAGGCTCAACTTCTGACCAGTCGATGACCTCGAAGATCATTCCGCGCTTGAGCATCTCGGCTTCGAGATCGGCGGCATGCATCTTCCACTCGGGAGTCTCCCGAACGCGAAACCTGCATTCCTCGCCCTGCTCGGTAAGCGCATCGTCAGCCGCGAGCGCTCCACGGACGCTATGGTACATCATGGTGAGGCTGTCGTTCGTGAATGCTTGATAATTCATCAGGTCTGCCGTCTGTGCGCTACGTCACTTTAGTATCCGGAATGACGAAATCCCGCTATCCAGCAAGGTTCCATCAAGATAATCTAGCCGGATTCGACCATCGATTACGGATCTAATGGCTTTTTTTCGTCCATTTGTCTTGGCGGTGGCCGTTTTGGCCGCCACAACCCTGAGCGCCTACGCCGATAAGCGCGTGGCGCTGGTGATCGGCAATTCTGCATACAAGAACGTCAACCGACTCAAGAATCCGGCCAATGACGCGGCGGCGGTCGTTGCCATGTTTAAGAGGGCCGGGTTCGACTCGGTTGATTCGAAGCTCGACCTAAACATCGTTGAAATGCGTCGCACGTTGCGCGAGTTCGGAAATAAAACGCGCGACGCCGATGTGGCGGTAATCTACTACGCCGGTCACGGCATCGAACTCGACGCCACCAATTATTTGATTCCGGTCGATGCGATGCTTGAGACCGACACCGATGTGTTCGACGAAACGTTTGCGCTAGACCGCGTGTTGGTCGCCGTAGAACCTGCCAAACAACTTCGTCTAATCATCCTTGACGCCTGCCGCGACAATCCATTCGCAAAGACCATGAAGCGAACTATTGGTTCGCGGGCAATCGGACGCGGGCTTGCCAAGGTCGAACCGTCCAGTCCGAATACCGTGATCGCCTTTGCGGCCAAGGCGGGTTCAACGGCATCGGACGGCGATAGCAGCAACAGCCCGTTTGCCACGGCGCTTGTCGATCACCTTTCGAAACCCGGCCTTGATCTGCGCAAGGCGTTCGGTTTTGTGCGCGACGATGTTTTGAAAGCGACGAACAATACGCAGGAACCGTTCGTCTATGGCTCGCTGGGCGGCAACGACGTGGCGCTGGTCCCCGCTACGCCTGCGCCGACTGTGGCGCCAGTTGATCAAGATGCCGCCATGCAGCGCAATTACGAGTTCGCATTACAGGTTAGCAGCAAGCCGGTTTGGGACGCCTTCGTCAGCAAGTATCCGTCAGGGTTTTACACCGAACTGGCCAAAGCACATCGCGACAAGCTCGCGGCGGAAGCGGCGCGGATAGAAGCAACGAACAAGGCGAAGGCTGCACAGGAAGAACAGACTCGGCTTGCTATGGAAGGCGCGAAAGCCGCCGAGCAGGCTAAGGCCGCCGAACAGGCAAAAGCCGCCGAACGTGCGCGCGTTGCCGCCGAGCTTGCGAAGACAGCAGAGGAAGCAAAAGTTGCGGAAGCCGAGCGCGTAAAGGCCGCAGCAATAGCCAGGGCCGTCGAGGAGGCGAAAGTTGCGGAAGCCGCGCGCATGAAGGCCGCCGAAGCGGCTAAAGCCGCCGCAGATGCGAAGATCATCGTCGAACAGAAAGCCAAAGACGATAAGGTGGCGGCGTTAACGCCGCCGACTGACAAATCCGGTCAACCAACGGCGGTCGATCTTCCCCGTTCGCTTCAAGCTGAATTGCGCCGGGTCGGTTGCAACACCGGATCGGTAGACGGCAATTGGAATTCGGCATCACAGCGGTCGCTTGATCTATTCAACAAGCACACGGGCATGAAGCTTGATGTGAAGGTGGCCAGTGTCGATGCGCTCGATGCCGTCAAGGGTAAGTCATCGCGCGTTTGTCCGCTGATTTGCGATCATGGGTTCAAGGCTGATGGCGACCTTTGTGCAAGGATTACGTGTCGGGCGGGTTACGAAGTTGGTGATGACAATACGTGTGAAAAAATTGACGTGAAAAAGCCGACCGCGAAACGCGAGGAGCCGAAATCAAGAGCGGCATCAGAAACTGCGAAGTCACAGGCGTCGGGACAAGTTTTTTGCGGGCAAGGTGGTTGCCGGCCCGTCGGGAAAGGCTGTCGAATGGTTTATGGCGAGCTTACTGGCGGCAGCGGCAGATATTGGGGCAATAAAGAAGTTTGCAATTAAGAGCCATGGATAGCGAGCTAGTAAGTCGGGCAGCCAATGCGTCGGGCGACCATCGGATCAGGTCTGTGATGCTTGCAACGTCGATTTGGAACAATCGAATGCGCGCCGCTCAGTCTGTATTTGTGCTTTGCTCAATGTGGCTTTCACCTGCAAATGCAGGAACGGTTCTGATCACCGAACAGGAAGCGAGCCTACCGGCAAAACGAGGTGTCGCGTTCGATTCCCGAGGCATCACGCGAGCACCGCGCGTCGAATTGGTTCAGCCGGTTGAAGTCGCCTATTCACCCATGCGCTTTCAGATCAGGTTCCAACCATCTGGCGGAGCCACGGTCGATCTCACGACGCTTCGAGTGACATATCTCAAGACGCCAGATGTAGATATCACATCGCGAGTGGGGCGATTTGTGCAACCTACCGGGATTGATATACCGGATGCAGAAGCGCCAGCGGGTGAACATTATCTTCGTATCGAAATTACGGATTCGGAAGGTAGAGCCAGAAGCTCGGTGTTTTCCCTGAAAGTGTCGCCGTAGCTTTGACGCGGATCTGGTTCGGGGCTACCTGGGTAAGCTTCAATAGTTTGGCACCCGATGCGTCCGGCAATTAGACGGACCATCGGCCGCACCTCTCCGCATTTCGGGTCGCGACTCGGTGAACCTGTTTCGTGCGCCTGCTGCCACGAAACAATTTGGCGGGCGCGATGAAGCCATTTTGATGGCTCGGCGAAGACAACCTGAAACCTGGATGCACCATAAGACCTCGATCAAATAAAGAGGTCAGGTCATGTTGGCATTCATTTTCAGTTTCGTTTATCGGCGGGCTTGCAAGAAATATCTCACCGACATGCGTCACCACCGATGGAACACAGTGGCGGCCGGCTGAGGCGGCGTCGTGGTACTGAGGCCACACCTGCACTTTTTAGTGGCAACGTGGCAGCGCGTTGCGCTTGAATTGGCGCCCCATCGGCGCCAAAAGGTTCCGTCGCAGCCCAGATGGACGCCCTGATGATATCGAAATGTATTGTCTTTCTTTTCGGCGCCGTCACGCTCGGGGGCTGTTGCCTGTCGGGAAACGGCTGCTATGCGCCGGTGCCGGGAGCGCCGATCGCTTGGGACGGTCTGGGCTCACCCCCGACGGAGACAGGTGAAGTCCCTGAGGATCGGCCGAGGAAGAACACGCAGCGGAAGAAAGAGATTGTCGCCGGACCGATTGGTGACGTTCCTACAGGGCCAAATCGCAAGCCTCAGTCCGATGAAGCGTGGGCCCGGCAAGAGGCCGCCGATCAGGCCGATGAGGCCAGGCTGAGAAAACAATTGAAGATTTGCAGCAACTGCTAACCGGCGCCGGCCCGCGAAGACGCGATCGCCAGTGTGACGCGCTGAACAGGGCCTCTCGAGGCAGCCGGCCTAAAATCCCAGAAGTGCCAAGCCAACCCAGCTAAATGCGAAAACTGCCACGCTCGAAATGGCGATGGTTCCGATTGGGATCGAAAGCCTGATGATCTCTCTACTCATGTCGAACACCGGTGACGCAGGGCCGGGTGGCACGACGCCGCCGGCCGACAAGTACGCGGGCATACAACTCCCGTTAATGTTCGTCTGTGGAATGCACGGCAGGTTCAACGGACAGGGCCATCGGCAGAAAATTTCTAAGCCGCTGCCGGTGCGGGGATACTCCATCCGGTGCCGTGGGTAGTCTTCATTCGTCACCGCATTGGATTTTGTAAACCAATCAATCAGCTCAGATTTCATTTACCGCCCCGCTTAAGCCTTTCATCCCGAAGGCGTGAGACCTTCCGTTCAAAATCGGGACCAACCCGACGGGGAGCGTAACGGTCAGGCCGAAAACGGCCCGAACCTGTCGTGACGCGGCGGTTACGGTCGACCAAGGGGATGCACCCATGATCATGGCTTATGTCAAGATGGCCTTTGCGGCGGCAATGATGCTCGTTCAGCCTATTCAACACCGCTACGACCGTGGTCAGGTCGGCGACGGCGTTGCCGTGGCTTCGTCCCGCGATGTGTCGTCAAGGCCGGTGCAACCTGCATCCGCGCAGAGTTCACCAAAAGAGGTAGCTCAACGCGTGACGGCGACCCGCGGAGAAAGATCGAAGCCCGCGGCACACGCCATTATCGCAAAACAGGTCGCATCAAATTCCAGAGCAATGCAGCGGACAAAGCTCGCGAATTTGCAGCCGGCGGGCAACGCTGCTGCCGGTTCCGATACGAAGCGAGCAAAGATCGTGGATTCGCATTCCACGGATAATGCCGCTGCCAATTCCAATGCCAGGACAATCCAGGAGCAGGTGATGGCTGCCAAGGGGCTCGCGGAGCGCCTGACGGCCGCCGCTATGGTTCAGGCGCCGGAACCAAAAGCGAATAACACCGGCAGCTCCGATCACTCGACCGTGCGTATCAACGCCGAAAAGACCGCAGCTGTATCGCCGAACAACACGGACCATCTGGTTGCGATTCTCATGGCTCGCCCGGAAATCAAATCGGTGTCGGATCTGGCCGGCAAAAGCATTGCAATAGATAACAGGCAATCTGCGTCTAACGGTAACGTTCGGACCGCGATCGCGGCAGCGGGGGCGGCTGAGGTCCAACTGAGCGAGGGGCAAACGACGGCGATCAATCGGGTGGCTAGTGGAGAAGTGCCGGCTGCAGTCCTGACTTTGGTGTCTCCAGAAGCGGCGGAGGCGTTTCCTGACATCGCAGGTTTCAGGATTTTTCGAATCCCGATCTCGCCTCGTTCATTGAAGGCGCGGCTGGATACACGCTGACAAACCAACCATCCAGACTGCTCAACGCGATAGGTCTGCTGACGGTGCAAGTGGCTTGCCGCATTTGCTCAGCAGTTTCCGCAAATCGCGGATCGGCGGAAATACTTCCTGATTCCAGTCCGCACCCTGTTCATCATACGCGGCCTGCTCCATCTCGACGACCGCGCAATCCTCCGCGAACACCCGGCTCGTGAACCAGGCCAGTAGCGGCCAGGCAACATCGAGCACGCCGGGAATCCTGGGTCGACGCACCGATAGCACCACAAAGGCGCGGTTACGGCGCTGTGCGGCATCGACCGGCGTATAGCCAAGCCAAACGCTCAAGACAGGCTCGTTGCCGCGTGTCCACATCCGCAGGGTTTGATAGGGATACTCGGTTCGAACGGTCATCAGGTCTCGTGATGTATGCGACCGTCCGCGTAGCCCACCGACGATCACCGTTTCGCCCAGTGGCGGCTTCTGATCGGGGCGCGAAAAGCTGTAATCGACCTCCATCCAGCCGTTGCCGGCGCGGCTAGCGAGATAGCGCGGCGTCACTTTGCCCGTGGTCCTGCGGTGCAGAAACTGATGATTCATGTCCATCAGGTTTTCGTGCATGAAGCTGTAATGGCAGCGAACGAGTTTTCCGAACCGGCGCGTCTTGTAGGCTGGCTCGGCCGACGCGCCGATGCGTTCAAGCGGGTCGGCGGCGGGAGCCATGCCCGGCCATACAAAGATGATTCCGTCACGCTCAAAGCATGGATAAGACCGAACGCCGTTCGGCAGCTTGCCTTTGCCGAGATAGGGAACGTCGATGCATCGGCCCGAAGCGTCGTAGCGCCAGCCATGATAGCAGCATCGAACCGTGCAACCGTCGACTGCTCCTTTGGAGAGCGGTACCTGCCGGTGCGCGCACCTGTCCTCCAATGCAAACACAGCACCGCTGTTGGGACGCACCAGTACGATCGGCTCGCCGGCAAAGCGGGCGGCGAATGTCGCACCGGCCGTCAACTCGCGCGACCACGCAACGGGGTACCAGTATTCCGGATGCGCTCCTATCTTGCGCAGGTCGAACGATGGACTTGGTCCCGCTGATTCCGGGATATCCTGCGACGCCGTCATCGCTGCAACCCACCGGCTTACGCCAACGCCCGCAGCTCGCGCGCGGCGGCGACCATGTTGACCAGCGCGGGCTTCACTTCTTGCCATTTGCGCGTCTTCAGGCCGCAGTCTGGATTGATCCAAAGCTGCTCGTCGGCAAGGCGCAGGCGGGCAAGCCTCAGCAGGTCGGTCATCTCGCCGATTTCGGGCACGCGCGGCGAATGAATGTCGTAAACGCCGGGGCCGATCTCGTTGGGATATTTGTAAGTTCTGAATGCGTCGAGAAGCTCCATCTTGGAGCGTGAGGTTTCGATCGAGATCACGTCGGCATCCATGGCGCCGATGGCGTCGATGATGTCGTTGAACTCGGAGTAACACATATGGGTATGAATCTGGGTTTCGTTGCTTACGCTGGATGCGCAGATTCGAAAGCTCATAACGGCCCAATTCAGATAGTCGTTCCATTCGGCCCGACGCAGCGGCAATCCCTCCCGCAAAGCGGCCTCGTCGATCTGGATCATCTTCGCGCCCGCTCTCTCGAGATCGGCGACCTCGTCGCGGATCGCAAGCGCAATCTGACGGCATGACGCGCTGCGCGGTATGTCGTCCCGCACGAAGGACCAGTTGAGGATCGTCACAGGTCCCGTCAACATGCCCTTCATCGGCTTCGTCGTCAGTGACTGGGCATATTGCCACCACTCGACCGTCATCGGCCTCGGACGCGAGACGTCGCCGAACAGGACCGGCGGACGCACGCAACGCGAGCCGTAGCTCTGCACCCAGCCGTGGTTGGTAAAGGCAAAGCCGGAAAGCTGTTCGCCGAAATACTGCACCATGTCATTGCGCTCGAACTCACCATGGACCAGGACGTCGAGGCCGATTTCCTCTTGCCAGCGGACGGCCCGCGCTGTCTCCTCGTAGAGGAATGTCCTGTATTCGGCATCGCCAAGTGTGCCTTTGGTGTGCGCAGCCCGCGCTTTCCGCACCTCCGGCGTCTGCGGAAATGAACCGATGGTGGTCGTCGGGAACACCGGCAGCTTGAAACGCTCACGCTGCGCCTTGGCGCGCTCGGCAAAGTCGCCCGTGCGTCGGCCCATCGCCGTCGTGACCGTTGCCATCCGCTTCGCCACCGCCGCATCATGGACTTTAGGTGACGTTCTTCGCGCAGCGGCCGCCGATGCTGATGCAGTCAGGATATCGCTGACCGAATCCCGGCCGCCCGCCAGCGCTTTGCCGAGCGTCGCAAGCTCCGCCATCTTTTGAACCGAGAATGCGAGCCAGGTCCTCAGGTCGGAATCGAGATCGGTTTCCTGGTCGAGATCGACGGGAACGTGCAGAAGCGAACAGGACGGCGCAATCTGAATCTGATCTGCGCCGCGCTTCTTGACAACCGGCTCAAGCCGGTCGAGCAAACCTGCCAAATTAGCCCGCCAGATGTTGCGTCCGTCGATGACACCGAGCGACAGCACCAATCCCTTGGGCGCCTTCTTCAGCACGTCGGATAGTTGGTTGGGTGAACGAACGAGATCCAGGTGGAGCCCGGCGACCGGAAGCGACATCGCGGTATTGAGATTATCACCAAGCCCCCCAAAATAGGTCGTCAGCATGATCTTTAGCGCAGGCAACGCCTCTGAAAAGGCGGCATAAGCCTGACGCAATGCGTCGCGAGCCGCGGGGTCGAGATCGAGCGCCAGACAGGGCTCGTCGAGTTGCACCCATTCGGCGCCTTCGGCCGCCAGGCGACGCAACACCTCGACATAAACCGGCAGCAGGCTGGGAAGCAGCGACAACGGATCGAGCGAAGTATCCTTGCTCTTTCCGAGCTTCAAATAGGTCACGGGGCCAATCAGCACCGGCCGGGTCTGGTAACCAAGCGCTCTGGCTTCGCGATATTCATCGATCGGCTTCAAGGACGACAGCACGAATGGCTGTCCCTTGGCAAATTCCGGCACCATGTAATGATAATTGGTATCGAACCATTTGGTCATTTCCTGAGCCGGCATCCCGTGGCCGTGCTCATGGTGACCGTGTGCGCAGGCTTGATCAGACGTTTTCGTTTCCGATCCGCGCGCCATGGCAAAATAGGTCGCGAGCGAAACCGGGCCGCTCTTCCAGCCATATATTTCGGGAATAGCGCCAACCATGACGCTGGTGTCGAGAACCTGGTCGTAGAATGAAAAATCATTCGACGGAATGACGCTGATACCGAGCGACTTCTGGCGCGCCCAGTTCTCAGCGCGAAGTGACCTTGCGGCCTCAATGAGAGATTTTTCGTCTGACTTGCCCGACCAGTAAGCTTCCAGCGCCATCTTGAGTTCACGGCGCGGGCCGATGCGCGGCGTGCCGAGCGAAGCGACGGAAAGGGAAGAAGTAGACATGGCTTAACCCCTGAAGTTGGGGGCAAAGGCCAAAGTGACACGTCTGGATTCCGGACGGCCAAAGGCGCCCGCAGAATCGCAACGCACCACCCGGACACCCCGCCCGAGGACGTATCGTGTTGTCGAGGCAGGTCTCCTGGCTCGCGGGTCAATGCTGCTGTCCGGCCTTCCCGAAACCTTTGCAGGTTTCAGTGACATCTTTAGACAGCGGCTCACCGCTTACAGTTGCGGGGGCAGCTCCGGCTTTGGCTTACGCCGCACCGGCTTCCCTCTTAGCTCCGGGAAACCTTCCCGAAGAACCACGACGAGTTCAGTTAAGGTCAACAGTGATCTCAGTCAATTGTGCATGTGACGATCGCAACGACTGTGCTCCATAGCTTTCGATTCCGAACACGGGGCCATCCAGACATATGATTACCTCTGCGATATAGCTTCAGGGATGATGGTCTGGACGATCGAGGCATCCAGGGCTTCGTAGTCGTGGAGCCCGATCGTCGCGTAAAGCTCGGCGCGGGTCTGCATCTGATCGACCACCTTGTGGGCACCGCCGTCACGCTTGATGGCGGCGAACAGATTTTGCTGCGCCTTGTTGGCGACGCGGAGCGAAGACACCGGCCAGATCACCATGCGGTAGCCCATGGCTTCGAATTGCGACGCCGTGAAATAGGGTGTCTTGCCGAACTCCGTCATGTTTGCCAGCAGCGGGACGCCGGAAACGCGCTTTGCGAATTCCTCAAACATCTCGCGCGAGCTCATGGCTTCAGGAAATATCGCGTCGGCGCCGGCCTCGAGATAAAGCCTGGCGCGTGCCACCGCGCCGTCGATGCCTTCGCTGGCGGCGGCATCGGTTCTTGCGATCAGATAAAGATGCCGGCGCGCCTTGGCGGCGGCGGCGACCTTCGCGGCCATGTCACGCGCGTCAGCCAGCTTCTTGTCGTTGAGGTGGCCGCATTTCTTCGGCAATAGCTGGTCCTCGATATGAACCGCCGCAGCACCAGCATCCTCGAAGGTACGCACCATGTTCATGACGTTGAGCGCCTCACCGTAGCCGGTGTCGCCATCGACCAACACCGGTAGACCGCTCGCCCGCGTCACCTGACGGATGAAGAACGCAACCTCGTCGATTGTGACAATGCCGAGATCCGGCAGGCCCATCGATGCGGTCATCGCCGCTCCGGACAGATAGAGCGCGGAGAAACCGGCGTCCCGGGCCTGAAGTGCCGCCATGCCGTTATGGGTTCCGGGCATCTGCAGGATCCCCGGCTGGCTCAAGAGATCGCGAAAGCGAACTCCTGCGGGCTGATCGGCAAGCGTCGCGCCGATAAGGTAGGTCATGGCGAACTCCTTACGCCGCCCGCGGCGAGATGGTGGCCTTGCCACGCTGTTCCAGCGGTACAAATTTCAGATTTTCCGGGCCGACATAATTCGCCGCCGGGCGGATGATCTTGTTGTCGATGCGCTGTTCCATCACATGTGCCGCCCATCCGGAGGTGCGGGAAATCACGAACAGCGGCGTGAACATCGCGGTCGGCACGCCCATCGCGTGATAGGAGACCGCGCTGAACCAATCGAGGTTGGCGAACATTTTCTTGGCGTCGGCCATCACGGCCTCGATCCGGTCGGCGATTTCGAACATGCGGGTGCTTCCGCCTTCGACGCTCAAGCGACGCGCCACTTCCTTGATCACCTTGTTGCGGGGATCGGCGATCGTATAAACGGGATGGCCGAAGCCGATCACGACCTCTTTGGCCGCGACCCTGCGGCGAATGTCGGCCTCGGCCTCGTCGGCGTCGCGGTAGCGCTTTTGAACCTCAAACGCCACTTCGTTGGCGCCGCCATGCTTGGGACCGCGCAGCGCCCCGATCGCGCCGGTGATCGCGGAATACAGGTCAGCTCCGGTGCCGGCGATGGAGCGCGCTGTGAAGGTCGAAGCGTTGAACTCATGCTCCGCGTAGAGGTTCAGCGAGGTGTGCATGGCGCGTTCATGCGATGGCGGCGGCTTTCTGCCATGGAGCAGGTGCAGGAAATGCGCGCCGATCGACTCGTCGTCGGTTTCGACCTCGATACGGCGGCCGTGGTGGGCATAATGATGCCAGTAGAGCAGCATCGAGCCCAGCGAGGCCATCAGGCGGTCGGCAATATCGCGCGCGCCCGGCTGATTGTGGTCGTGCGCCTCCGGCAAGACACAGCCGAGAGCCGAGACGCCGCTGCGCAGGACGTCCATCGGATGCGCGGCGGCCGGCAACAGCTCCAGCGTCCGCAATACCGCCAGCGGGAGTCCGCGCAGGGCCTTCAATTTGGCCTTGTA
>Ga0137416_10001640_pt1 | contig 11521 bp, 10 predicted proteins | sample CZODoug3_1_1_16f_FD_108282 | JGI IMG/M metagenome (GOLD analysis project Ga0137416, IMG submission 108282) | Vadose zone soil fungal communities from Angelo Coast Range Reserve, California, USA - CZODoug3_1_1_16fungal (Illumina Assembly) | ecosystem: Environmental > Terrestrial > Soil > Vadose...
ACTCCAAACTGCGGCTGAACTTGGGAGGCTCTGGCGGCATGGTGGTAGGTTTCTCATGGCACGGCGGCACTCTGATGGACATGATCGATACATAGCTAAATATGTTTCAAAAATAATTGAAGACCACAAACCTCTCAGGCCGCAATGGTACATCAAGAAAGGGCTCCATGAACCGTATCGCATCTTGGATCTCCGAGTCCCGAAATCGTGTAACTGGAAGGAGGTCCAGAGGAGAGTGTTCGCATTCACCCGATGAGGACTTTGGCTCTGGCTAAATAGAGACTCGTGGAGGGGGGGCATGATTAAGAAGCTTGAACAAGTATTCACCCCATCATTCTTGCAATCACCGCATGTTTCCCATCCACAGGCTGAGCAGAGCCAAGATTCAGAAAAAAGTGCAGTCATGCATGCATCTAGGTGAAGGTTTTGTTGTAAGACTTTCAAGGACGAATGTGGGCCCTACCACAAGTAGCACGAGTTTGTAGCTCCATAGGGCGATACAACACATTTGGTTGAGACTGGTGGGTTTGCTCCTGTGTAAGTACAGGATGTAAAATACCCGCGCAAGCTTTCTAATAAAGTATCAGACAAGGTCCTTTGGCATGACACATCCGAGTCAATGACTCACCAGTTTTCGTCCAATATCATGTGGAGTTATGGGCTGATTAAAGTGTTGGGGGAAAATAGGATGCGGTTCTGCGTTGTAAATAAATGAGACGCATCCATTCGACATATCAATTACCCGACAGTCTAAAAAAAAAATTGTAGTCAGGTGGTAGACATTGTAAACGTGAAATGAGACCAACTTCGAAATCGACAAAGGCTACCATTAGATCGTTGTCGGCAGGTAAAACACTTGGGTAGAAACGTGAATGGAGAGTTGGCGGACTTATTTCTATTGAGCCTATTACAATGAGTGTCCTGCATCAAGGGTGAAATCGGAGATGCAAATTTGCCTAAGTTAGAATTCGCAAGTCGGCACATCAGCAAGTCGGCACGTCAGCACCGTGACCGTGACCGTGACCATGACCAGTTTCATCTACATGCTTTCGTAGTAATGTCTAAGTTGTCGCTTAAGTAGGTCCTCTTAACATTCAAGCTGGCCTGCTTAACGTCTAAGCTGGCCCACTTGGCAACTAAGGTAGTGCCCTTGACATCTAAGCCTGCTTGGTCACGCACTTGAATTTACTTAAATTGACATCTAAGTGCTATAAGACTTTTCCTGATGTGGAAATTTGGATGTTCAACGAATCGACGTTTAAGGCAACTTTCCTGAATGGCTTCACCTGTGCATGACTTCCGCGTATGTACTAGTATCTACCATGGTGACAACTTTCCACAGGGGAATTTGCATTCAAGTAAGTACTCCGAGTCAATCGTTCCCATCCCAAGCACAAAACAGGAATTTTGAGTTTCCTGGTTGACTCATCTTAGCCAAGCTGTGTTTTGGCATGCCCGCCGATGATTTCCATAAAAGTATTCGTAAGTACAATACTTTAGCCAACATCAGCAGCAATTAACCAGAGAAGATGTCAATGCCCACAGCAATATGATGCAAAATAGTCACGGTCTTGGGTCCTGTGCACAGAAAAGTATATAAGGCGTACCCGGGCTAACTCCAGGTGCTAGTTTGCAACCTACCCCCACCTGTCCATTAAATGGCTACTAGTATTGTTATCTCTGTTCGCTTGAAAGTCTATGCTGCAAGAGCAAGGGCCACTGATCACACGGTCTTGCAGTACAATCGCGACACTGACCGGCTGCGTGTATGGGAATGGTGAGCAATGATCACACCATTACCGGAACAATTACTAGTATATCAATCAATAACATTTCCTGAAGGCCATCATCTACAGAAGCACGCGTACATCCCTCTGAACTGCGCGACCACCGCTTATCACATCGTATGCTTGGCCCCTGTTGTCTGTGCCCTCTGGCGGATCAGAATGGGCCTGACTTTGTGGAAGCTGCGATCTACATGGTCACCACTGGCACTCTGTCGGGAGAATATGTTGCCAGTTGCGCACTTGAAAGGTGTGGCTACTTTGGTGAGTCTTTAGGCCCGTGAAAAGCAACTTCTACTGACATTCACTTAATGAATATAAGTGTTCATGGAGCGCCTCTACAACACAAGGGGCCTACCTATTAGACACTATTCTCGTCGAGGTAGTTCACATTTTAAACTGTTCTGGTCTCATAAACTGATTTACACCACTCACAGAGTTTGGAGAAAATATTCCTCCGCGAGTGACACACCTTTCGGAGCAACTCCAACCCCGATTTTTGCGCACAGGTCCATCTAGACCACTCAAGAGAACATTTGCGATGCTTGGTATGCTTTTCACAAACTTTTACCATCTTGTCCGGGACTCAAGTCATCTTAACTGGAAGACATCATTGCAGGGGCCACTCCAACGCACCGGGCAACCGCACGTCACTATGACCAGCAAACTGTGTCTAAGCTACTGGCACAGCTCAATGCCAACGTGCGACCTGGTATTACAAACACCGAGTTTTCAAAGCTCTTCTCTCAGTGTGGATGTGGGATGATCACCACGCGAAGGGTTTTCGTTGACCACGAATGTATTACAGACCTTACAGCTGACGATTCAGAGTAAATAGGTAGAAATTATAAGGAATGCTTTACCAAAAAACAGCTACCTGTACGGTTAACTTTGAGACGATGTCACTTGATGCCAAGGCTTTCTCATAGGAGATGCTGGCACGTGGATTCCTTTTGTCCATCTTCTTCACGAGTTGAGGTAGAAAGCATTAGGCATGGGTTGTTAGGACGGCTTGTAATATTCCAGTGTTTGTGTGGATTGTTGGCGGTCCGAGTGGTGGGCGCTCCATCGCTGAAGAGGTGGGGACCGTGATCCGGAGGGAGCGCGCGTGTTGGTTGCTGTTGAAGCGGCGGTGACTGCATTTCCTATAATTAGGACTGAGAAGGCCACCTTAAGACAAATACTCTGCGACGCGCTTCTCACTAGCCATCTCTAGCCAGGAGCGTGCGACGCGAAGCAACTTGCAGATGGTGCTACAGTCACAGTTCACGAAGTGCGGCATGTCTGAGTCTACCTTCGAGTTGGATTCGGAACCTGAACTTAAAAGTCCGCTACAAGTTCCTACGCCACATTGACTTAGTCTACTTTTTGTCCTTACTTGACGATAGCTCCGCCTTAATTCGATTTTCTCGCGTCCTTTTCTCATATATTTCGTTCTACGCATATTATCTGTATCTTATCGCATTCTATTAGGGCGAAGCAAATATCAATAGTCGTCAGTCGTACTTCAAAGAGTTTTCGTGGACCTTGCTCGCTAGCATCGATTACGCGAATTTTCTGGCAGCCACTGAAATCGACCACTGAAATCGACGACTGACGACTGGAAGAATTGAGTCGCCCTATTCTACTAATGGCACAACTTGTTGACTCTACAACCCACCCAATACCATTACGTGTTGATTCCTCCTTTCAGACGAGGCCGACCTGGATTCCATCTTGTCGGACATGCAGCTTGTGTCAGGCTCACTCGGTGAGTTTCTGCAAGAGCTCTTTCGACATCCACCCAAAGGAAATAAAGGAAAGGGCCTGGCACGAAGTCAGAAGAAATTGTAGATCTTATCTATAATCATCCTGACTCTGTCCCCAAAGCCGCGTGGTCAAATGCATCTCGCCCTGCTAGTGCCGTGCTTCGTCCAGACAAGGAACTAATGGCTCTGTGGAAAATCAAAGAGTGGGCAGTTAGGCTTGTTGAGAAAATTGTCAGCAAGGAAGCCGAAGTAATGGCTAGTAAGGAGGGTGGCCTCCACTTGTAGAACGAGCAGTCTAATTGGAAATTTGTTCACGACTTCTCCTTGGAAAGGTACATCTCTGGACTAAATAACAAACAAAACTTGACTCTACATTCCGTCTTCGCTTCCGCCCAAATGTCATGACCAGTTAGGGCCGCGGCGGCAAGAGTTTCTGCACTGATAGCCAGAGCAGACACCCCTTTGTTCTGCAGGATTGCGACCTGTGATTCCGAGTCCGCCAATAAATGAGAATAGTCAGACAATAGAGTGTATTTGCAAGCGACGTCAAATTTTGGCGCCCGACTCATCAGCCAATCAGCATGCTGGAATCAACGAAAATTTCCTTTTCCATCCAACGAAAAAACGCGCAGTTGCAAATACACTCTAATATATATTAGTCAGACACACCAAAGCACTCTCCAGAAAATTTGTAGAGAATGACCAATGTAATCGTGCCTTTCCGCACAATGTCGGATGGAATGGAAGGTAAATCAGAGCTGATTTACCATCCCCCTGTAGCGCTCAGAACATCCTGGCCATTCATAATTCTTGCCGTGCACCCGAACTGAAACTTATTTGGGGTATATAAGGAAGGGCCTACGAGGCGCCGTAGCTTCTCAATACCCTTGACGGAGTACCAGTTGTATTCGGGCCGTTTTACATTAAGATATAATATAGTAGTAGGGTATAATGAGATGGTATGAGGGCGTGGAGGGTGTCCGGGCACTGTAGACGCGTAGGAAGTGGCAGTTGATAACGCGGCAAGTTGACCTATTGGTTTGAAGACCCCCTTCCTAAAAAGAAGACGTCAGACACACTATCCTGAGGCACGAAGCGTTCAACCGTTGTCTACTCTGCCTTAGGGAGACTACATTGATTCCATTCAATAGACTCGGAGTGTGCTTGCCGTCTGGACAACAGTGTTGAACTTCTTCTCCTACTAGTACTCGGAGTGATGCCATTTCAATTCTCTCTCGAAATTCATAGTTTGCACATTCTTTCAGGCTTACTTCATAGCATCATACCAATTATTTCCAAAGAATTTTACAAAGTGCAGAGAAAAGCAGGATGAATTCATAATTGCGAAGTGGTTACTCAATGATTACTCAAACACGAAACACTCGAAGCTGGCGCGTGTGTCAGCCAGCACACTAACTAGATAAAGAAGAAAAGTACTTACGCCGATTCAACAGATACTTCTTTTCCAGCCAAAGGACCCACAATGAGGACCAAGTACAGTCGCTCCAGAAGTGCCACAAATTTAGGGTCATCTTCAAGTGATCTGGCCCTGCTGAGAAGAGTATTGAAGACTTCGGTATAGGGCTCCTCTGCCATGTCGAAGGGACGGAGGATACCATCTTTAGTTTTGAGGAAGCAATGGTAAAACTGGATCACAAGATGTATGGTGTAAGCTATCGGGTCTTTGACAGAACATTTGAAGTCTTACATGTGTGCCGGTGTATGCGACTGTTTCGACACGCAACCTTTTATGTGCTCTGTCTAATCCAACAAGCATGGACCCACCTGCCACAGGCCACAATCCAGTACAGATCGCCAGCAGGCCTGAATGGAAGACTGGATTGCCAAAATACTCGATAGCATTCTATGGTACGGTTAGTGATGGTTAACCACGAAAATAATTAATTACTTGCCTTCTCAACGAGATGAAGGAAGCTTGAGTGGGACCTTAGTGCAGCATTACGCAACATATTGACATAAATCGCCCATGGGGGCAACTCTTTCGTGAAGTCGATCATCTGGTAGCACGGCTGATTGGGATCATCTTGGCGGTAGAGTATGCACATGAGTTTTGCATTGTCGGTATCGCGAAGGCGAACATAATGGTAGTTGGCGAAGCGAGTGAACAGACTGTCGACGGTTATTTCTAGACAAAAAAACACACATTAAAAACAATATTTATGCCAATAAAATGTTAACTCACTGTCGGTTTTTTTACCTGGGAGATCCATGATGTAGTCGCTTCTTGCGTTCTCCAGCAACTTCAAAAGCTGTGGGTCAACGGATGTGGTGATGAAGCTTCCACAGCAAGTGTTCACCACATGCTCGTGTAGTTGGTGACAGAACCTGTCCATCAATGCTCCATCTGTGAGCGAGTAAAATACCCTCCAGTAAGCTAGGCATTCTGGATTTTCCACATCGCCTAGAAGTCCTTGGGTGTAACAATCCTGGTCGAGCTGGGCAGTAGCAGCATTGCGCTTTCGTGGCTTTTTAATCGGGGGTCCCGTAATCACATTGAATTTCACTGGCTTTTTGGCAGTGCTTCCAAGTGGGGCAGGATTTGCGAATGAAGAGGGTGTCTGCGTCATTGGGTTGTGTTGGAGCGATTTTGTTGCGCCGAAAGACCTGTCCATCTTTAAAATACGGATAAAATAAAATAGAATATATACTATGTAAGTGTGCTTACCCGATTGCTAAACGCTGGTGTCCTACCACTCAAGATATAGCCTGTCTGTAGATGGAATAAATATATGTGATTGTAATGAAACCGCATGCTTACATTCCCGCTTGGAGTGGATGATCCAGATTGCTGCACTGTGGTCGGCTGCACCGACTGTCCTGGCCGCATGAGCTGCATTGGCCCCGGATGCATTGGCCCCAGCTCCATAGGCTGCATAGGCCCCGGCTGCATAGGTTGCATCGATCCCGGCTGCATCGACCCTGGATGCATAGGCAACAATTCTGCTGTTGGAAAGGAGTGGTGAACAGAAGACCCTGGGCCAGTACCATCTTGGTAACCTGTACCGTCTCCGTAACCTGTACGGTCTCGGTAATCGTCTCGGTAGCCAGTACTGTCTTGGTAGCTGCTGCCATCTTGGTAGCCGCTGCCGTCTCGGTAATTTGTACCATCTTGGCGGCCAGTCAAGGCCAGGTGAATATCAAAGTCAGTGTTGGAGTCAGCCGTGTAGAAGGAGGTAGGGTTCAGGTTGGCATAAGGGTCGCAATTTGGATAAGCATCAGGCTGAAAATCCGACATGATAGAGGTAGGCGTTAAGATAGTTCAGGTGTAAGTAGGGATATATTGTACGTGTTATACGTGTTACATACCTCTCATTTCCAGGTCACCGTCACGGTGAAGCCGCGGCCACTGCTGCGTGTTATCTATGCAGAATAGCCAAGAACCAGGGATTTCACTTGAACATGCTCAATATCCAAAATGGGCAAAGCGCCCACTCTGTGTCCGCTCTGTTGGTAGTTAGAAATACGTCAGTACTATTGTTGGTAAGTTCTCAATGCTCCGTTTTGGCATGCCAAAAAGCTGTCAGGTACCCTATTCGGTAAGTTTCCTAGAAACAAAGTTTGGCATGGATATCTGAGGCATACTGACAACTTCCAAGATAACCATAACAGGCAAGTAAGGAAACAAGCACTAACCATAATGGTCAAATAACACCGCTTGCTGGGAGTGTTCCAGGTTCTTACGAAGCACCTTTTCTTTACGTGTACTAACTTCAACTTGTCACTGTTGCCACACCAGCCATGCACACTGAGTTTAGTGCTGGTACAAATGAGCCTCCCGCTCGTTCACCAACATCTTCAATTCTGATGGCGTCCAAGCGTCCTCAGTCACCTTTGTCCGAGTCCTCTGGGCCTGAGTCTCCAGACATGTCACCTGCATATGAGGTTCTATCCTTGCCTGTAGGAAATCAGAGAGCAGTATGTAATTTAAGTTATCTCTTGCTTGTGGATATTTTCTTTGATGCGGCTTGCAGTTCTCAGACCTTGACACTCCAAACACTTCACCTACATCTGAAGTTCAGTCCTTGCCCAAAGAAAACATGAATGAAGTATGTAATTCTTTTTCGTTCATTATTTTTAGGCTAATTTATTGCGAAGCGTCTTGGTCCACCTCTGGTGGTACCTCACCAACTCACTGCATTGCACAAGAATGATCAGAATGCACTGAACCACCTCTGTAGAATGTACAACACATTCAGAACTCGAATCATTTGCGCTGAAGAACAGTATCAAGCGCTGACCGACAGAGTCAAAGCGCAAGGGCACGACATGACCATAGCCATTGAGCAACTTGAACAGTTCAGGGTTGACCTGACAGAGTGTTTCAAACTAGCTCTGGAAGAGATCAGTGACAGGGGCTCTGAATTAACCAGAAATGTGATGTATATCCCAATACATCTCCGTCGTGGTAATATCAACAGTATGCGCAGAAGCTTTCTTCACTCACCTGTTTGCCTATAGGCCTCATCGTTTGAATATCTACCTCATTATGCAGACCTTTGATGCTTCTCGTTGAACGGCAAGTCATTTATTCAATCCGGAGGTACCATTTCTGAAACGCCCTGTTATAAGTCGTAAATAGCACGTTATGTACATGTCCCATCCATCCATTTTATGTATAAATTGTTCTACCTGTTGATAGTCTATTTCAATGTAAGTAGCATGGTGAATGATGAAAACTTGGCATTGAGTGACTCGTCGTGAATTGAACATGTCAAAGTTAGCTGTTCCTTGGTAAAACATTCCTTATAATCATCAGGAAAACGTTAGCCGAGCTTTACAACTCTGCTTCTTTTCTAACCATAAATTATATATTTTACTACTTGAATAGGTTTAGAGTCACCCTCATATGGGCAAGACTGTGCCGTTGCATATGGCAACTATTCTGTAAAAACTTGTAAAGGCTGTCTGGACGTGTCCTGACACAAAGTCATCCCACTGATGCATGCATTTGTACTTAAATTGTCAGCTGTAAGGTCTGTAATACATTCGTGGTCAATGAAAACCCTTCGCGTGGTGATCATACTGAACTACCTCGACTAGAATAGCATCCAATAGGTAGGCCCCTTGTGTTGTAGAGGTGCTCCATGAACACTTATATTCATTAAGTGAATGTCAGTAGAAGTTGCTTTTCATGGGTCTAACGACTCACCAAAGTAGCCACACCTTTCAAGTGCGCAACTGGCAACATATTCCCGACAGAGTGCCAGGGATGATCATGTAGATCGCGGGTTCCGTGAAGTCAGGCCCATTCTGATCCGCCAGAGGGCACAGACAACAGGGGCCAAGCATACGATGTGGTAAGCGGTGGTCGCTCAGTTCAGAGGGATGTACGCGTGCTTCTGTAGATGATGGCCTTCAGGAAACGTTATTGATCAATTTAATAATTGTTCTGGTAATGCTGTGGTTATTGCCCACCATTCCCATACACGGAGCTGGTCAGTGTCGTACTGCAAGACCTTGTGATCAGAGGCCCGAGTTGCTCTTGCAGCATAGACTTTCGAGCAAACAGAGATAACAATACTAGTAGCCATTTAACGGATAGGTAGGGTGGGTTGCGAACTGGCATCTGGAGTTAGCCCGGGTACACCTTATATACTTTTCTGTGCATGGGTTGACTGAAGTCCCCCATTGCCTGTATAGCCGGGTGATCAAGGACCCAACTTCTATTTTGCACCATATGGCTGTGGGCATTGACATCTTCTTTGGTTAATTGCTGCTGATATTGACTAAAGTATTGTACTTTTATGGAAATCATTAGGTGTGTCAAAACACAGCTTGGCTAAGATGAGTAACAACCAGGAAACTCAAAATTCCTGTTTTGTGCTTGGGATGGGAACGATTGACTTGGAATAGGAACAGATGGGAACTATTGACTCAGAATACTTAAATGCAAAATCCCCTGTGGAAAGTTGTCACCATGGTAGACTCTATATACGCGGAAGTCATGCACAGGCGCGTCCATTCCAAGAAAGCAAACCCCAGATGAAGCCAATTACTCTTCTTGGTACAATTCTTATGGCAAGGCAACAGTCAAAGCTGAAGAATCTGATGATGACGACATCGAAATGGGCCAGCTCAGCAAAATGTCGGTCGTCACGGGCATGGGAAATCATCAAAAAAAAAAACAGCAGACTCAGAATCGAAACAAGAACCAGCATCTATATCGATGAGTCTGACTTGTTATCTTGTATTTCCTGCAGCTTCTAATGTTGCCTGTCCTCGAGGTACCTATTGCGCCATAAGTACTAACGATTTTGAACAGTGATCGTCCACTCATGGCCACCCCAGCGTAACCCCTGCCTTGACGCCTGCGGCCCCCCATTACCGGCCTTACCCATCCTGGTAGGTTGCCATTTAAGTAGATGATACATGTTCTAATTTTGTGTTTATAGAACTTTAGTCCATTGTACGACCTTTAAATTTACCTTTCGTCTTCGCTAAAAAAAATTGACCACTTTTCTATAGGTTTGGAGTCAACGCGAGCGGTACTACTGCTACTGCAACCATGACACCCGGATGTGATCCTGTTGTTCCTGCTGCCCTTACCTTCCCCCTGGTTATGCGTGCCCCAAGCATATCTTTGATCGAGCAGCCACTTCCCTCACCAACTGTCGCGATTGCCTTCGGACAGCCGCATGTCAATTCAGCGTCGGGGGATGTTTCACTCTTCTCACCGCTAGGGCAGAACCCTAAACCAACCGAACCATCTGCACCAGTGTCTGTGCCCACCCCCATGACAACTGCTTCCACTGGTCTCCCAGATGCCTTGACGGCACCGCCAAACGTCTTGATGGCCTCGGATGTCTCGGTGGCACTAGCTGTCTCGGTGGCCCCAGATGTCCCGATGGCCCCAGGTGGCCTGATGGCATCAGATGTCCTGACCGTGCCAGATGTCCCATCTGTGCCAGCTATCTCGATTGTGTCAAATGCTCTAATCACCCCAAATGTCATCCCCCTGGACAAACTTCTCTCAAAAAACACGAAATATGTTCCATCCAAAACATCTACAACACCTCGGTGCGTGTCACGTCGCTGTTTTACTGACACCCACACTAACATTCCTTCCTTGCAGCAACCTTTGCGGCCGCGACTGGTGTGTTGCCAACCTGGGTGGCACCACAACGGAGTTTTTGGCATATTGGCAATGAATAAAGGATACCACCGACGAAAAGGTATTTGTCACTTGATGGTCTGTAGGATTTCCCACTGATTACCGTCCTCACGCCATAGAAGTATACTATGCTCTCCAATGCCGCCAAGGGTGCCAAAAATATGGTTCGTTGCATTCGGCTGGTTCCACGGCCACATCCTTGTACTTATATTGGTTTGTAGGCCGCCGGTGCCCAACCTGTGTGACGCCAATCATGTTCGTGCTTATATATAGTGCGTATAGGTTGACTGTGTCTTCAGGTCTGTTGTCGCACATTCACTCATATCAGCAATCTATTATCTATTCCGTGGGATCTGGAGGATAGTTTCTGGTGCGGTATAATGTAGCAGCCTGGATGTGAATAGTAACATTTTTTATATGTTTAATTTGTGTCTCGAGGTGCCTCGATGTCCCTCGATGTAAACAACGAAAAGAAAAAAATGTTTATTTATTTGTCTCAATGTGTCTCAATGTGTCTCGATGCTCCTCGACGCAAGCAAGTTAAGTGATATACGACTATAGAGGGAAATAGAGGGAAATAATTTATCCACTATTTGGTACTATGTCCCTCTACGGTGCTCGATAATCCATCGAGGGAAACGACACTTTTTAGAGGGTGATCAAGGGACATAAGGGGCCGTGATTTGCCTCTATCTGGCTCGATCTGCCTCATGTCAATTCTCACTGGGCCTGATGTCTGGTCCGAACCAAATTTTGAGATTCAAGTTAGGCCTGATGTGTGTGAACAAAATTGCCTCAAGTGGTTGGTGTCTTGTCTGACATATACTCTGGTTTGAAGTTTGAACCCCATGAATTAT
>Ga0137416_10001643_pt1 | contig 11511 bp, 9 predicted proteins | sample CZODoug3_1_1_16f_FD_108282 | JGI IMG/M metagenome (GOLD analysis project Ga0137416, IMG submission 108282) | Vadose zone soil fungal communities from Angelo Coast Range Reserve, California, USA - CZODoug3_1_1_16fungal (Illumina Assembly) | ecosystem: Environmental > Terrestrial > Soil > Vadose...
ACGTGAAGATGAGCCGAAGGCGATCGTCGGGAATTTCGTCGGCATCGTAATCCGGCTCTTCCATGGTGCGGACCAAGCCGCTATTGGCGTAGGATTCAAGTTTTGCTTCGAATCGCGCTTTGCGCCGGATGCGGTCGATGGCTTTGTGCTGGGCCGTCTGGATGATCCAGGCACGCGGCAATTCTGGGACGCCGGAGACTGGCCACTGATCCACCGCGGCTGCAAAAGCTTCCTGGGCAGACTCTTCGGCCAAGTCGAAGTCCCTGACCAGCCCAATCAGAGCGGCGACGATCCGGCCCCAATCGGAGCGATAGACTGCCTCGACAGCCTGGGCGGCATCCAGCGGCATACTTGATTTTAGATTTTTTTGTAAGGGTGTGTCGATTTGGTCCCGCGTCGTTCGATCTACCGGTAGAAGCTGAAAATGAGCGTGCTTCAGATTTACCTCATAAGGAGACAAGGGCCATGCGATTCATGATCATACGCAGCGCGGACAAGAACATGGAAGCGGGTGCCATGCCCAGCGAAAGGCTCCTCGCCGCCCTGGCTGGCCGGCGATCGACCGTGAGGGGAACGTCGAGATCGAGCTTCGCCAGGCGTTCGAGGCAAAGGGCTTGGGAGCCGAGCTCACGCCTGAACTGGGAAAAGGAGGAGCGCCTGCGCGCGCAGATAGCCAAAACGAAAATAGAGATTGGTAACCGCCCTGGTTGCATCACAAGTTGGGCCCGCGGCGGCGGCCCCGAACCCATAATACGGGGCCAAATTTTTTTCTTGTGGAGCTGTCGATTTCGACATCCGCCGTTCGATCTACGGATGGAGGCATACGAATGAAGTACATGTTGCTGATTTACGGCGACGAGCAGGTCTGGACGGAGGAGGAGCGGCGCGACTGTTACGGGGAATCGGCCCAGCTTGCGCACACCCTCAAGTCGCAGGGGCACTATTTGGCCGCCAACCCGCTGCAGTCTGTGGCAACGGCCACTAGCGTCCAGATGCGCAACAGCAAACGGCTGGTGACCGACGGCCCCTTCGCGGAGACGCGCGAACAACTCGGCGGCTACTTCCTGGTCGAAGCCAGGAATCTCGACGAGGCAATTGAAATTGCCGGACAGATTCCGGGCGCTCGCAAAGGCACCGTCGAAATCCGGCCCCTGATGGAGATCCCGGGACTGCCGGCGGACTAGGGCCTGCGGCGAGCGCGAGAGAGGAGGAGTCCATGTGTCCAGCTTGCATCGCAACCGCGGCGCTGGTGGTTGCCGGCGCAATCTCTGCGGGCGGAGTGACCGCGCTCGTCGGGAAGACACTTGCTGCGCAGAGCGGAGTTAAACAAACTTCTGCTCCACCCCAATCCAAGGAGAGTCCGCAATGACAAAGAGCAAGATAGAAAATCCTGGAATCGTGTCGAGAGCGGAGTGGCTTGCGCTTCGCAGGGAGCTTCTGGCGAAAGAAAAGGCACTCACACGGGCGCGCGACGCACTGAGCGCCGAGCGGCGCGAGTTGCCCTGGCTCCAGGTCGATAAGGAGTATGCCTTCGACACTCCGGGTGGCAAGAAGACGCTCGCCGATCTGTTCGGCGGGCATAGCCAATTGATCGTCTATCATTTTATGTGGAGGCGGGACCTGGGCGACGGCTGCGTTGGTTGCTCGTTTCTCGCCGACCACATCGACGGCGCCAACCTGCACCTCGCGCACCACGACGTGACTTTGGTCGCGATTTCGCGCGCCTCGCTTCCCGAACTTGAAGCCTACAAGAAGCGCATGGGCTGGCGCTTCGAATGGGTTTCGTCGTGGGGCAGCGACTTCAACTTCGACTATCACGTATCGTTCCCCCAGGAAGACTTGGTGAAAGGCAAGGTCTTCTACAACTACAGAATCACCGACGCTTCGATCGAGGAACTCTCTGGCCTCAGCGTTTTCTGCAAGGACGCGAACGGCGACATCTTCCATACCTATTCCAGTTATGGGCGTGGAAACGAAGAGGTGCTGGGCGCGTACATGTATCTCGACCTCACACCGAAGGGGCGCAACGAGACCGGCCCTAACCACAACCTGACGGACTGGGTGCGGCAACACGACAGATATGGTGCCGGGGGCTTGGTCGACCTGACGGGCGGGTACGTAGCCCCGAAGGACGCAGACTCGTGCTGCCACTCGGCTCAGGGCACTCGTGAGCCCTCGGCATGATGCTTTGAACCGTGAAGCTTGAAGCATGACGGGCGGCGCGCAGAGGGACCTGCTCCGGAGAGCGGTGGGGAGGGGACGGGGTGATCGCCTGAAGCACCTTTAAGGAGGACTCCTATGCCTAAGTTCGTGGATGGATATGTTTTGCCCGTTCCGAAGAAGAACCTCCCGGCCTATCGTCGCCTCGCACAGAAGGCCGGGAAAATCTGGCGGGAGCACGGCGCCCTCGAATTCCGGGAATGCGCAGGCGACGATCTGAACGTGAAGATGGGCGTGCCATTCCCGCGGATCACCAAACTCAAGCCCAGCGAGACGGTGGTTTTTTCGTGGATCGTGTTCAAGTCTCGCACCCATCGCGATCGCGTCAACGCCAGGGTGATGAAAGATGCGCGCCTGATGCCAATGGATCCGAAAGCGATGCCGTTCGACAGCAAGCGCATGACATACGGTGGGTTTAAGGTCCTGGTCGAAGCCTGATCGTTCGGGCCGAATCGAAAATACATCCGGAGGACAACTCATGCGATGGGCGACCCAAACTGCGTCCTGGTCGAACACTCCAGCGGTTCTTCGCTCAAGGAAGATGCTCCGGGCCGGACGCAGCGTTGCCAACCGACTGCCTCAAGCATCGGCGTCGGCATGGGGATGCTTTTCCCTCAGCCCCAGCGAAAGGAAGCAAGCCAATTTATGCTTAAAACAAACTATTGGGCGGTCGTCATGGCGGCGGTTGCAGCGTTTGTGGTGGGCGCGGTTTGGTACAGTCCTTGGTTGTTCGGTAAGGCGTATATGGAAGTGCGCGGCATGAACCCGGGCGCCATGGCCGATATGAGACCGCAGGCAGGGGAGCTGCTCGGCGAGTTTGCCAAGAATCTTGTCGTCGCCTTCGTGCTCGCGCACTTTGTCGTGCGTCTTGGGGTCGGCGACTGGAAGGGTGCGGTGCGGCTTGGACTCTGGGTGTGGGTTGGATTTCAAGCCATGCTTCTGATGGGCGCTGTCCTTCATGAGAAGATGCCCTGGATTCTCTATGCCATACACTCCGGTGACGCACTCGTGAAGACACTCCTCATGACCGTCATACTCGGCGTGTGGCGCAGGTAAAGGATAAGAAATTGTCATCGGGCTGTCCGCAATCGCGCTCTGTGGGCCCGCTGGAAGCCTGATCGTTCGGTCCGAATTTCAATCATATCCGGAGGAAAAATCCATGTTGTCGGTTGCGCAAACTGCTTCCGTTTCGAAGACTCAAGCGGTTCCTGCTTCGAAGAAGACGCTCTGGGCCGGACGCATCATCAGCGGTCTGGTGGTGGCGTTTCTGCTCTTCGACGCGATCATCAAAGTGGTCAAGCTGGCTCCGGCTGTGGAGGGAACCGCTCGCCTCGGTTATCCCGTGAGCGTGGTTCTCCCCCTCGGGATCGTGTTGCTGGTGTCCACTGCCCTCTATGCGATTGTGCGGACCTCGGTCCTTGGGGCCATTTTGCTGACAGGGTACCTGGGGGGCGCAACGGCCACCCAGGTTCGAGTCCAGGACCCGTGGTTCCTGTTTCCCGTTCTTTTGGGAGTGCTGGTCTGGACGGGGCTGTTCCTGCGCGACGACCGGCTGCGCGCCCTGATTCCCCTGCGGACCTAGGCTGCGCACTGGAAGGAAGAGGTATTCGGGCGGAAAGGTCTCTCCATCACGAATGAATCAAAGGAGTGCACGATGCAATTGAATCCTTACCTTATTTTCAACGGTCAATGCGAGGCAGCTTTCAAGTTCTATGAACAGTGTCTGGGAGGCAAAATCGAAGCCATGATGCCCCACACGGGCACGCCGGCCGCTGAGCAGGCGCCTGCCGCATGGGGCAAGAAAATCCTTCATGCCCGCCTGAATGTGGGAGGCGAGGTATTGATGGGTTCCGACGTTCCCCCTGAGCGCTATGAGCAGCCAAAAGGCTTTTCCGTGTCGCTCCAGATCAAGGATCCGGCGGAGGCAGAACGAATCTTTCACACCTTGGCGAAGGAGGGCACAGTGCAGATGCCGTTTCAGAAGACCTTCTGGGCCGCGCGATTCGGCATGCTCGTCGACCGGTTCGGCATACCCTGGATGATCAACTGCGACCAAACAGCCTGATGCTGGTTTCCCCAATGGTTTTGGGAGGCACGACTTAAGTCATGCCGCTCAAAGCCGTGAAGAATGCGGGCTTTAGCCCCTGAGGCAAGCCGTTCACGACCGCCAGGGACATCTATGAAACCGGCTCTCGTCGATGGTTGCGGGGACGGGGAAACGACTCATGATGGCAATGGTTAGCGAATCTGGGAGATCTTCACAAGCCATGGGTGTTTTGTGAAGAACCATGGCAGCGAATTAGCCCGAATCCTTCTACGTAGGTCTTGAATCAAATGTGATCATTGAAATTCGACTTGGGGGCGGGAGTTTGGGAACACATTCGCTTTCCATGAGATAGGCCACGTTTGCGCTTCGGGGAAGTGCCGCTGCGTTGCCCAATTGGATGAATACCCGAGAGTAGTAGCTCCACGGGGTCCGCGAAGGAAGCCTGATTGGCGGCGCCGCCCCATCGATTCCAAGTGCTCTGCTTCTGACCTTAAGGGGAAGTCATGGCGAAAAGATTGACTCTGGTGTTGGGCGTGATGGCCGTGCTGCTCACGGCCTTGGGCTTCATAAAGTTTAGACAAGTTGAGTCGGCTGTGCATGCCGCCGCATTTCAGCCACCTCCCGAAGCCGTCACGAGCATTGTGGCGCAACGGGAACAGTGGCCGGCGAGCATGACCGTGATCGGCACGATGGAAGCTGTCCAAGGTGTGATGGTCAGCGCCGACCTTCCGGGCACCGTCGCGAAAATCGCTTTCGATTCCGGAAAGGCGGTGCGCGAGGGGGATGTGCTCGTAGAACTCGATACCCGGCAGGAGCGAGCCCAAGTGGCTGCGCTTGAGGCGCAGCGTGATCTTGCGCGTGTGAATTTTGGCCGGATGCAGAAACTGGTCAATGAGGGCGTTATCTCTCGGATGGAATACGACCAAGCCACGGCTCAGCAGAAGGCAACCGAAGCCAATGTGGCGGAAATCCGCGCTACGATTGAGCGAAAGACGATCCGAGCGCCGTTTTCAGGAATCCTGGGTATTCGCAAGATCAATGTCGGGCAGTACCTGTCCGGCGGCAGTCCGGTGGTTTCCCTCCAGTCTCTCAATCCGATTTATGTGAACATCGGCGTGCCGCAACAGGCAGCCGGCCAAGTGCAAGTCGGGCGCAAACTGCGCATCACCACCGAAGACGTCGCGGGAAAAGTGTTCACGGGAAACGTTACGGCGATCGACTCAGTGGTGGACGAGGCCACGCGGAATATCCAGGTACAGGCCACCCTCTCCAATCCCGAAGGTAAGCTGCGGCCAGGAATGTTCGTTCAGGTCGAGGTGGTCTTGGGCGCAAGCCGCCCGGTGATCGCGCTGCCGGCATCGGCCATCAGCTATGCCCCGTACGGCGACTCGGTGTTCATCATTACGGATCTCAAGGACCAGAAAGGCCACAGCTACCGTGGCGTGCGTCAGCAGTTCGTCAAGGTCGAAGGATCGCGCGGGGACCAGGTGGCGGTCGTCTCCGGTCTGCATCCCGGGGACGAAGTCGTGAGTTCGGGCGTCTTCAAGCTGCGCAACGGCGCCGCCGTCCAGGTCAATAACAAGGTCCAGCCGGGAAACAATCCTGCCCCCAAACCCGAGGACAGCTAAATGAAGTTTACGGATCTCTTTGTCAAGCGGCCGGTCCTCGCGATCGTTGTCAACCTGGTAATCCTGATTGCCGGCCTCCAGGCCATCCGTTCTCTGAGTGTGCGCCAGTACCCGCGCAGCGACATCGCGGTGGTGCAGGTCGCAACCACGTACGTGGGCGCCAATGCGGACCTGGTTCGCGGGTTCATCACCACTCCGCTCGAGCGCGTGATCGCCAGCGCCGACGGCATCGACTTCATGGAGTCCTCGAGCGCTCAGGGACTCAGCACGATCACCGTGCACCTGAAGCTCAACTACGACACCAACGCGGCGCTTACCCAGGTCCAGGCGAAGGTAGCCCAGGTTCGCAACGACCTTCCTCCTGAGGCCGAGGCGCCGGTCATTGACCTGCAAACCGCGGACAATCAGTTCGCTGCTATGTACATCGGCTTCTCATCCGCCGACCTCGATCAGAACCAGATTACCGACTACCTGACGCGCGTCGTACAACCGAAGCTCAGCGCCATCAGCGGAGTGCAGCGCGCCGACATCCTTGGCGACCGTACGTTCGCGATGCGAATTTGGCTGAAGCCCGACAAAATGGCGGCGCTTGGCATTGCGCCCTCCGCGGTGCGCGACGCACTGGCGCGCAACAACTACCTTTCGGCACTCGGAAGCACCCGGGGTTCGATGGTTTCGGTGAACCTTGTCGCCAACACCAATCTGAGCACGCCGGAAGAATTCCGCCAGTTGGTCGTGAAGCAGGACAAGGGCGTCGTCGTCCGCTTGGGAGAGATCGCGGACGTCGTACTCGGCGCTCAGAACTATGACTCGGAGGTTCGCTTCAATGGTGAGACCGCGACCTTCATGGGAGTCTGGGTGCTTCCTACCTCCAACTCGCTGGAAGTAATCAAGCGCGTACGCGAGGCGATCCCAGGAATTCAGGCGCAGTTACCCGCGGGGATGAAGGTTGGCATCCCGTATGATTCAACCGCGTACATCCAGGACGCCATCAACGAGGTGCTCAGGACTCTCTCCGAGACCCTGCTCATCGTCATCGTGGTCATTTTCCTCTTTCTCGGCTCGATGCGCTCGGTCCTCATCCCGGTCGTCGCCATCCCGATTTCCCTCATTGGCGCCGTCTTCCTGATGCTCGTGGCCGGCTTCACCATCAACCTGTTGACTTTACTTGCCGTCGTGCTCTCGGTCGGGCTGGTGGTGGATGACGCCATCGTCATGGTGGAGAATGTTGAGCGCCACCTGCATATGGGCAAGCCTCCCCAGCGGGCTGCGATCGATGCCGCCCGCGAGTTGGTGGGCCCGATCATCTCGATGACCATCACGCTTGCCGCGGTCTACGCGCCGATTGGAATTCAGGGCGGCTTAACCGGCGCGTTGTTCCGCGAGTTCGCGTTCACTCTCGCCGGGGCCGTCATCGTGTCTGGAATCGTCGCGCTGACGCTTTCCCCCATGATGGGATCGAAGCTGCTGCGCGCGGGAGACACCGAGCGGGGCTTTGCGGGCGTGGTCAACCGCAGCTTCGAGCGGGTGCGCCAGCTCTACACCCGAAATCTTGCCGGAACACTGGGCTTCCGGCCAGTCGTTCTCACCGTATGGGCCATCGTCGCCCTGTTGATGATTCCGTTCTACATGTTCTCGCAGCGGGAATTGGCGCCGGCGGAAGACCAGGGGGTCGTTTTTGGTGTCATCCAGGCTTCCCCCAACTCGACCATCGATCAGACTAGGCTGTACGCGAAGGAAGTGAACGACGTCTACCGCGGCTTCCCCGAGAGCCAAAGCATCTTTCAGATCACATCCCCCGCCGGCGGCTTCGGCGGGATGGTCACGAAACCGTGGAGCGAGCGGAAGAAAACGGCACAGCAACTTTTGCTCGAATCCACCGGACCGCTGTCGAAGATTTCGGGCATCCGCGTGATCCCGCTGACTCCGCCACCACTGCCTGGCGGCGGAGATTTCCCGGTCGATTTCGTGATCGCGTCGCCGGCCGAGCCGCAGCAGCTTGTCGACTTCGCCAAGCAGCTTGTGGGCAAGGCCTTTGCGAGTGGTCTGTTCATGTACGCCGACTCCGACCTGAAGTTCGATCAGCCGCAAGCTGAGGTCGTCTTCGATCGCGACAAGCTCCGTTCCCAAGGGGTTGATCTAAGCCAGGCCGGCCAGGATCTTTCCACCCTGCTCGGCGGAAACTACGTCAACCGTTTCAGCATTCAGGGCCGGAGTTACAAGGTCATTCCGCAGGTTAAGCGTAGCGAGCGTTTGACGCCCGAGCAACTCTCTCAGATCTATGTCACCGGATCGCAAAACAAGCTTGTGCCGCTGTCAACCTTCGCCACCCTGCGCACCACGACCGAACCGCGGGAACTGAAGAAGTTTCAACAGCTCAACGCCGTGCGTATCCAGGGGGTGGTGCCGCCTGGAGTACCGCTCGACACGGCGCTTCGTATGCTTGAAGACGAGGCCAAGACGATTCTGCCGCAGGGCTTCACGGTCGACTACGCGGGCGAATCGCGCCAGCTGCGCACTGAGGGCAGTAAGTTTCTCGGGACCTTCTTGTTGTCGGGGATTCTGATTTACCTCGTCTTGGCGGCCCAGTTCGAAAGTTTTCGCGATCCTTTCATCATCCTCGCCGGCTCGGTGCCGCTGGCCATTGCAGGGGCTTTGTTGTTCTCCTTCCTCGGGCTGACGACGCTCAACATCTACAGCCAGGTTGGGCTAATCACTCTGGTGGGTCTGGTGTCGAAAAACGGCATCCTTATTGTGGAGTTCGCCAACCACCTACAGGAAACGGGGATGGACAAGCTGGCAGCGATTGTCGAGGCAGCTAACACCCGGCTTCGACCGATCCTGATGACGACCGCCGCCACCGTAATCGGTCACTTCCCGCTGGTTCTCGCAACCGGTCCTGGAGCAGGCGCAAGGAACAGCATCGGCATCATGTTGGTCAGCGGCATGATTATCGGGACGCTCTTTACGCTGTTCGTAGTGCCGTCTATCTACATGCTGGTGGCGAAAACGCGGGTGCCCGCTTCAGAAACGGACGCGGACTCGGCGAGGGCGCTGCCCGAACCGGCAGATGCCGTGGCCTAGCTCACCCTTTTCATATGGCTCTGCCCGTGTCAGGCGAACCCTTGCTTGGCTCATGAGCTCCTTTTCTGGAGACTGATTTGTCATCGAGGATGTTTGCCGGGGCGGAATCGAAATAGCGTTCAGTGAGATTTATTAACGCCAGATAGCGCCGCTGATCCGAATTCTCCCCCTGATCGCGCCGGAAGATTGTTGCGCGCTCAAAGGCGGAACCGTGATCAATCTCTTCGTCCGTGATATGCCGCGCCTGTCGGTCGACATCGACCTAACATACAACTGCCCTTGAGTTGCAAGGGTAGGCGCCCTACCTCTCGCAGGAGACGAAGAAAGTTCATCTCTATGGTCCGCACCGACCTCTGAGTCGGCGATCGACGCCGCGATGAATAGAATCGCCGGCCGCATAAATGGGGCCATCCCAGGAGTAGAAATCGCCAAGGTAGCGCTCCGGCGAGAAGGGGTCGTAATCAAACTGTTGGTTCCCGCCGATCGATCCCAGCCAAACTGATTGCTCTCACTTGTGAACATCTCCCTTGCACCAATCCATCGGCTACTACGATTCCTTGACTGCCCCTAACACTGGGTCAGAACTTTTCCTGGACGGAGATTCCAGTGCTTACTGCGTCCAACCACCCGCAATCAAGCGGCTCGCCAGGGTATTCCTCTGCGAACTGGGATGCTCCGCCACAGGGGCGATGAAGGTCCAGAATTTCTGTTCCTCCTGAAGGACGCAGTCAAGCGAATCGACTCTACGAACAAGAATTGCTTACGACCTTCGGGTATTCCAAAAACCCAAAAGGGAGCCGATTTCCGGCCCTCTGCAGTGTGACCCTGACGAATACAGTGTTTCTCGCAAGGCTCTTACAGGCAATACTGTATTTTCCCCGGGGTCGAGGCGACGTACTGTTCGCGCGTCCGTTCGCCATTTGAGGGGAGGGAAATGACGGTGGACTGCGGCCCGGACCGACCCGTGGGCGATTTGAGCGATTCTGTCATGGGGGCGCTATTTTAGAGAAATTGCCACAGCAACGGACGCTCAATAGGTCGACGAATGGCTGGGCCGGCAAAATTCGTGGCGGATTCGACGTGCTCGTCCTAACAAGACCCTAGCGCCGGGAACACAGACCTTCGGCGGCTTGAGCGATGAGGTGTAGCACGAGGTCGACAAGACCGGACCGCATTCTTACAATTGATTTCGCGATCGTTTACATCCCTAAGTCTCGGCAAGCCTCGACGCTTCCGCCGCCTAGGACATCCCACGGGTCACCGTCTAACTCATCGCCCGCAGAACGAATTCAGGTTCCAGAAACTGTAGTAGGTTTCCAAAACTTTGTATTTGTGAGAAGGAAGTCGACAGAAGCCAACGACTTCCAGCAACCTCCATCTTGGTCCTTCACGTGCACAATCGGCTCGCAACTGGGGTGTTATTTCACATTCGATGCATATCGGGATACGTCGACTTGCGCCTGATCCACGTGCGGCGAGCCTCGGCCCGACCAACGTCGTTTCCACGGAGGCTAGCTATGGGTAAGCCATTTCTCCTCAATCTGTTTGGGTGGGTTGCAGTGCTGTTTCTCCTCTCCATCGCAGCCACTCCTTGCCTGTTTGCCCAGTCGACCGGGACAGTTGGAGGTACCGTCACGGACGCTTCTGGCGCGGTCATCCCGGGTGCGACCGTAAGGGTGCAGAACCAAGGAACAGGTTTGGAGCGCACCATGACGACTAACAGCAACGGTAGCTATGAGTTTCCCGCGTTGCCAGTCGGCACCTATCGCGTCCAGGTTCGCGCCCAAGGAATGCGGTCCGAAGTGCTGACCGGCTTACTCCTACATGTGAGCCAGATCGTGGCGCAAAACGTCAAGTTAGAAGTGGCGCAAACTTCCGAAGTCATTACGGTCTCCTCCGAGGCACCCGTGATCGATGCAGGAACGATGACGGTGGGAGGAGTGATCAACCAGCGCACGGTGCAGGAGATCCCGCTGAACGGGCGCCACTTTGTTGATCTGGGCTTACTCCTGGCAGGCACCGTCACCCCTCCGCAGAACGGTTTCCTGACGGCTCCGCTGCGCGGGCAAGGCTCCTTCGCCATCAACACGGCGGGAAACCGGGAAGATACTGTCAACTTCCTGATCAATGGAGTCAATCTGAACGACATGGCCAACGGCCAAATCACTTTCCAACCGTCCATCAACACGGTGCAGGAATTCAAAGCCGACAATTCGACTTACAGCGCTGAAAACGGACGTAACTCGGGAGCAGTGGTTCATATTGCCACGCGCTCCGGCACCAATGAGTGGCATGGGGAAGGCTTCGATTTTGTCCGCAACGAGATGTTTGACGCGCGCAATTTCTTCAACAAGATCGCCCTGCCCCAGTCAACCTTCAAACGCAACAATTTTGGGGCCAGCGTTGGAGGTCCGATCTGGAAGAACCGCACCTTCTTCTTTTTCAGCTATGAGGGATTGCGGCAGAGGCAAGGGCTCACGCTGACCACGAACGTGCCGTCTGCGGCAGACCGCCAGGCCGCGCAGACGGACC
>Ga0137416_10001652_pt1 | contig 11490 bp, 7 predicted proteins | sample CZODoug3_1_1_16f_FD_108282 | JGI IMG/M metagenome (GOLD analysis project Ga0137416, IMG submission 108282) | Vadose zone soil fungal communities from Angelo Coast Range Reserve, California, USA - CZODoug3_1_1_16fungal (Illumina Assembly) | ecosystem: Environmental > Terrestrial > Soil > Vadose...
GAAATGAACGTGATTGGGCGTAACGATCGACACCGCGTCAATCCGGTCCGGCCTCTTCGCCTCGCCCGCCGCCATTTCCGCAAAACTTCCGTAAGCGCGTTCCGGCGCAATGTGCAGTTCCAGTGCTGCCGCCTTGCTCTTCGCCGGGTCAGAAGACAACGCCCCCGCCACCAACTCGAATCGGTCATCCATCCGCGCCGCAATCCGGTGTACCGCACCAATAAACGCCCCCGGCCCCCCGCCAACCATGCCAAGCCGCAGCCGCCGATTCTCCCCGTCACTCGCCGCTGAATTTGCAGTCATGTCTCTCTTCTCACCTCAATCCAATCTCGTAGGTCGTAATCCGTTGTAGTGGCGGGGCTTGCCACGCCCGGGTGTATCTTTCCGCTCTGTGTCCTCTGCGTCCTCGGCGAACTCTGTGTAAAGTTTTTTCTTCCAGCTCGCTACCTCAGCCCCAACATCCGCCGGTTAGCCCCCTGATCCGCCCCCGAACTCGCAAAATCGTCAAACGTGCTCCCCGCCGCCTGAATGATATGTCTCTGAATAAACGGCGCCCCTTCCGCCGCTCCCTGCTCGCTGCTCTTGATGCAGCACTCCCACTCCAGCACCGCCCACCCCGGAAAATCATACTGCGTCAACTTCGAAAAGATGGCCTTGAAATCCACTTGCCCGTCTCCCGGCGAACGAAACCTCCCGGCTCGTTCAATCCAGGGCTGATACCCACCATAAACACCTTGCCGTCCCGTCGGACGAAACTCCGCATCCTTTACATGAAACATCTTGATCCGCTCGTGGTAGAGGTCGATGAATTCCAGATAATCGAGCTGCTGCAGCACGAAATGGCTCGGGTCATAGAGAATGTTGCATCGCGGATGATGGCTCACGCGCTCCAAAAACATTTCAAACGTCACTCCATCATGCAAATCTTCACCGGGATGGATCTCGAAACACAGATCCACTCCTGCCTTATCAAACGCATCCAGAATCGGACGCCACCGTGCCGCCAGCTCGTCGAAAGCCGTTTCAATCAGCCCCGCGGGCCTCTGCGGCCAAGGATAAAAGTACGGCCAAGCCAGCGCCCCCGAAAACGTCACATGCGCCTTCAGCCCCAGATTGGCCGACGCCTTCGCCGCCATCATTAATTGTTCCACCGCCCAGGCCTGCCTCGCTTTCGGGTTGCCTCGCATCTTCTCCGGCGCGAATCCATCGAACGCCAGGTCATACGCCGAGTGTACCGCCACCAACTGCCCTTGCAGATGCGTCGAAAGCTCCGTGATTTCCAGCCCGCTCGCCGCCAGCGTCCCGCGAATCTCCTCGCAATACGTTTTGCTCTCTGCCGCTCGCTTCAAATCAAACAGCCGCGCATCCCAGCTTGGAATTTGCGCTCCCTTATAACCGAGCTTCGCCGCCCACTCACTAATGCTCTTCAAGCTGTTGAACGGCGCCGCATCACCCGCAAACTGCGCCAGAAAAATCGCCGGCCCTTTGATGGTTCTCATCTCTTTCCTCAGCTCCACCCGGCATCCACGATGAAGTCCTGCGCCGTGCATTTTTCCGCCGCGTCCGAAGTCAGAAACAGCCCCATATTCGCCACGTCGCCCGGCAGCACCCGCTTCTTCAAGCATTGACCGGCCATCACTTCTTTCTCAAACTCGGGCGTGTACCACAGTTTCATTTGCCGCTCGGTCCAGACCGCCCCCGGCGAAATCGTGTTCACGCGAATGCCAAACGGCCCCAGCTCGCGAGCCAGAACTCGCGTCAATCCCGTCACCGAAGCTTTGCTCACGTTATAGACCGGCAGCCCTGCGTGCTTGAGCCGCCAGATAATCGAACCCAGGTTGATAATCGCGCCCCCGCCCAGCCGCTTCATTTGGGGCGCGACGGCTTGCGCCGCAAAGAACATGTGCCTGAGGTTCACCGCGATCCGCTCATCCCAGTATTCCGGCGTGACTTGTTCCATCTTGTGCCGGTCGTCGTTCCCGGCATTATTGATGAGCACTCCGATGTCGCCCAGCTCGATGCGGACGATTTCGATGGCCTCTTGCAGCGCCTCAATGTTGCGCAGGTCGCAGGCGATAAAGAGGGGCGCCTTGGATGTCTCTTTCTGAATCTGGGCGGCCAGCGTCCGGCTCGCCTCCTCCGCAAGATCCACAAAAGCCACGCGCGCCCCCTGCCCGGCGAACGCCCGCGTGAACGCCGCACCAATCCCGCTTCCTCCTCCGGTAATAAAGACTGTTTTGTCAGCGAGTCCCGCGTACCTTGTCTTTGAGGTTCTGCCCGTATCCATACGTCTCAGCCGCCCCGGCTCCCGCGCGAGACGCTACTCTACTCATTTTCCACCTCAAAGCAAATCTCCGCGCGGACGGCTGCTGTCCTAGTCTCAGATTAGAACACTACTCGCGGGTGGACTCTGCCCCCCGCAGTAGGAAGGTATAATCACGGTATGAACGGGCCGATCTCCGTCGTTGCCGTCGCGGCGATCCAATTCTTAGGAAGCGCGCTGGCTGCCTTCTTGTCCGGTGCAGTGCTGTGGAGCGAAATTCACATCTATTTGATGGTGAAACGAGCGTTGGAAACATATGGGCCGGGCGCGCCAATCCGGTTTGAGTTCTTGAACCCATTGGTTTACCTCACGTATATTTTCTTCCCACTGGCGATTGGTTTATTGGGAATGGCCTCTACCATCGGACTTCTCTGCATGCGGGAATGGGCGCGAAAAGCGACGATCTTTCTTGCGACATTTCCAGTTTCAGTCTGTGTCCTGCTCCTGATCCTGCGTCCGAAGACATTGTTCCCACCCGACCCCGGGCAAGGAGCAATGCTTGTCTTTGGAGGGGGAGTCTATCTCGTACTCCTTATGTGTTTGCTCATCTTCTTGATCCCAATCAGCATCTGGTTTAGGTATGTGCTCACTCGCGAAAGCGTCCGTTCTCAATTTCGCAGGGACGGGTGGCCCGGACGATAAATTGTGCGACGAATTTGAGGAAATCGGGAAATCGGGGACAGACGGGACGTTTTCTGATATTTATCCGTCGTGGCTCACAATGATCGTAGTTTCAGAAAGCGGAAACTTCTCGTCTCTCCCCGTTGATTCCAGGTAGGAGTTGCCCATGTGGATTGCCAAAGGTACGCTGCTCGCTCTGTGGCTGTTCGGATTCAGCACTATGGCTTGGCTCTACTTCGCCTTGTACCGCCACCTGCAGCCCAACTCCGCCGTGAGCCTTAGTGTCATCACTGGACTCACGACACACAATCCATTTTGGTGGGCTGCTTTCGTGGTTTGTCTTGTTCTTGGCTACACGATTGCCCGTTCCTGGTCGGGGCCGCTGGGTGTGTGGATCGCGTTAGCGGTGACAGGATTGATTCCGGCTGGGTGCCTGGCGCTGTTTCTCGTTCTCGCCTGCAAACTGAAGCAGGTAAGTCAGGGGTAGTAGTCCCCCCAAAAAAGGGGAACGGGGGACGGACGGGACATTTTCTGATATTGGCGCGTGGCGCACCCTTAACGCGCCGAGGCACTCCTGGTGCCGAGGGCGAAGGCGTTGTCAAGATACAAAACTCCTAGGCAGTGGTTTTCTACCGCTTGCGTTCAGAGTGGTGGAGGGCCAAAGCTCTGAAACTCTCACGGTGAATCACTTTGCGGTGGAGTCGTTCCATCGACGGCCACCCGCCGAGAAAAGCCACACCCCATCACTTCCTGATGTTATGAATTCAGCATCCGGTTAATCCGACCGCAGACGCCAGAGTTGCCCATCATCATTGCCGATATAAATGAAACCATCCGGACTTTGGGCCACCAATCGCACGCGGCCAGCCTGGCGGTTCATGAGCCGCTCCTCTACAACCACGCGGCCATCTTGCACGACTAGCCGGTTAAGATGGTGCCCAGCCATGGCCCCAATGAAGAAGCTGCCGCGCCACTGCGGAAACTTCGTCCCTGTGTATACGATCATCCCGCTGGGAGCAATGGCCGGGGTCCAGACCCAAACCGGCTGCTCCATTCCTTCTTGCGCGGTGATGCCCTTGCCGATAGGGCCTCCGGAATATTGCCATCCGTAGGAGATTACCGGCCAGCCGTAGTTGGCGCCGCGACGAATGATATTGAGTTCGTCCCCGCCAAGAGGACCGTGCTCGTTCTCCCACAGCTCTCCGGTTTCAGGATGCAAGACCAGTCCTTGCGGGTTGCGATGTCCGTAACTCCAGATCTCGGGTGGCGCGTCCTTTGTTCCAACGAAGGGATTGTCGGGCGGAACCGTGCCGTCATCGCGTAGGCGAAGGATCTTGCCGGCGTCATTGCTAAGCTCTTGCGCCCGGTCTTGATGATGGCGCTCGCCAACGGTGAGGAACAAATAGCCACCGAGAAAAACCATGCGTCCACCGTAATGGAAGCGATCTTCCGAGTAAGCGTCGGCGGTAAAGATCCGTTGGCGATCGACTAACTTGTTTTCACGCAGGTGGTAGCGATCCACTACCGTGGTGCTGCGCGCGCGCACGCCTTCGGAGTAACTGAGGTAGATCCAACCATTCTTCGCGTAATCGGGATGCAATGCGATATCGTGATATCCGGCATCCTCGCCGGTCAAAGCCGCAGGGCGGTTGGCGTCGTGAACGCCGGTATCGTTTCCGATAAGCGCTTCGGGACCGCCTTCCAACGGAGTCACTGCGCCGGACTTGACGTCCAGCAAATCGACACCCTTCTGCCGCTCGACGAGGAGCGCTCGGCCGTCCGGCAAGAAAACCATGGCCGACGGCTGGTTCAAACCTGTTGCGACAACTTCAGTCCGGAAGCGGACCCGTTGGCTTTCAAAAACTTGCTGTGCGTTCGCGCTTCGCGTCAACAGGGAAATAGCACACAGGAGAGTCCCCCCCATGAGTCGTTGCCCAGCCATGTTTCTCCTAGCATCGACAGATTGAAAAGCCCGTGGAGTGCGGTGCTTTTGTAGACGTGTTGGATTGTGAATCGTGAGCCAGGACACGTGCGGGCGCCCACCTTGGTTCTCCGCATCCGCCCGTCGATTCTGCGGGGCGCGTGCGGAGATTCCTCAGATTTCAGTGCTCTACCTCCGAATAAAGAGTTAAGACTTAGAACTATGAGCTCAATTCTGGCGGGTGGAGCACCCTTGACGCGATGAACGATCTTGGGTGGCGCACCCTTTGGGGTTTGGTTTATCAAAGGGTGCGGGGGTTCGCCTCAAACGCCACGAGCTATCCCGCACTATCCAAAGCACTTAAAGTAATTCTTGACATACTGTACCAATATGCTATACTGTTGTTGAGTGGGCACCACCCCTCCGTGCCGTGCGAACCATGCCCTCCCGCCTCGCGGTCCTTCTAATCCATTCAGTATTCTTGCGTCCGGCCGGTCTAATTCCTTGCAAGCGGATCGCATCCGTAACTCCTTTGTTTGTAAAACTTACGAAGAGTGCGCATCTTCATTATTCCACAGTATTAGCTATCCTTTGTTTTCATACGCTTGCGCACTCTTTTGCACTTTTTTGCGCTTACCGAAAACTCAATCCTTTTGTTATCAATCGATTCCGCACTCTTTGGCAAAAAACAGAGGGATGTGGGGGTGCATCTTGTGGGGAGGCCGATCCACCGCCTCACCAGTCACTCGTCACGAATCACGACTCACCATCCGTTGTATCATTCCACCCTGTGAACATTCTCCTCAACGAAATCGAATCCCGCGTCCTCGGCTCCCTCATCGAAAAAGAAATCACCACTCCCGAATATTACCCACTCTCCCTGAACGCCCTCCTCAACGCTTGCAACCAGAAATCGAATCGCGATCCGGTCATGAATCTCGACGAAGCCGCCGTCCGCCAGGCCTTGCATTCTCTCGATGGCCAATCCCTCGTCCGCTCCGTCAGCACCTCGGACAGCCGCGTCACCAAGTACGAACACCGCCTCCAGGAAGCCTTCAATTTCTATCGTCACGAAATTGCCATCCTTTGTGTTTTGTTGTTGCGCGGCCCGCAGACGCCCGGCGAACTCCGCAACCGCGCCGAACGCATGCATCCGTTCGACGATCTCAGCGCCGTGCAATCCAGCCTGCAACACTTGATGAAGCGTGAGCCCCCGCTCGTCAAAGTTCTTCCGCGCCAGCCCGGCACCAAGGAGTCGCGCTACTCGCATCTTTTGTCTGGCGATGTCGAGTTGTCTGGCGGTCCTGGTTTGCCTGACAACGTGGAATCTTTCGAGAGGAGGCCAGCGTCGGAAACGAGCGCCGCCACAATCTCCGCCGACGGAGAACGCATCGAGCATTTGGAGAACGAGCTCGCAGCCCTTCGCAATGAAGTTTCAGACTTTCATAAGGAGATCTCTGACCTGAAGCAACAATTCGCGCAGTTCAAAAAACAGTTCGAGTAAGGACATCGGTCAACCAGGTTCAGAGCAAACGAATGGCAGGGAATGAACAGGAATAGATGGCGCGCCCGGAGAGACTCGAACTTGAGCCGGTTTGCGGGCGTGAGCGCAGCGGGAGCCTGCAGGCGAAATCCCGAAGCGCTGTTTGCGAGGGATCTCTCAGTCGACCATGTTAAGGGGAAGTGGCGCGCCCGGAGAGACTCGAACTCCCGACCCTCTGGTTCGAAGTTAAATTCTGATTTGCTATCTCGTTGATTCGTCTCGGCTCTGCATACTTCATATAGCTCGGTTTTCCTTGCTGTTCGGGGCCAATTGGACCCAAAATGGACTCAACTTGGGCTATTCAAGGGCGTCCATCAAATCAGTTGAAATTGCATTGAGTATCGCTTGGTCTCGATTGTAGTGTTTGAGATTGACAGGAGTTGGTCCCCAACGTATGTTGATCTTCAGAGTAGGTGTAGCAATTGCAACCTCTTTTCTGTCCTCCTTACGAGGAACGGATTGCCTCAGAACCTGAGGTAGGAGGGCTGAAGGCACTTGTCCTGTCCCTCGGGAGCCTTCTTTCTTAAATTCGACGGAGACGCCCATGCCCAGCAAGTGGTCCTCGCATCTTCCTACCCCTGTGCATTCGCGGCCCCGTGGCCTAAGCGCAATTTGCACTGGAATACTTGTGGCAATAGGGTGGCTTAGTCTCGCGGCCCCGCAAGCGATGGGCGGCGTCACTCTTGTCCAGCATACGAGCAAGGACGCCGGGAGCTCCAGTTCCGCCTCCCTTGCGTTTCCGGCGAACAACACGGCGGGCAATTTGATTGGCGTGGTCATTCGCGCTGGGCACTCCAGCCAAGTCCTCACGGTTAGCGATACTCGCGGGAACACCTACAAACAGGCCGTCCAATTTAATCAGACACTGGATGCACCGAACGGAGAGACCCTGGCGATTTATTACGCGGAGAATATCTCCGGCGGCTCTAACACGATCACAGTCTCAGAATCGTTGACGAACAATACTTTACGCTTTGCCATCCTGGAATACTCCGGCCTGGCTATATCCAATTCCATTGATGTAACTTCTGCGGCTCAAGGTTCGGGAACTACGCTGAACAGTGGAACCGCCATGACTACAGTTGGTGGAGATCTGATTTTAGGCGAGGTAGCCGCCGCCGCCGGCGTGACTTTTACCGCGGGCAGCGGGTACGCCATCGAAGAGCGCGTGCCAGCAGCTCCCAACACAAAAATGATCACCGAGGACGCCGTTCAGGCGACTGCCGGAGCAGTCTCCGTAGGCGCCACGTTGTCCATTTCTGAGAACGGAGCGGCCTTGCTCGCAGCCTTCAAGGCCGCAGCGGGTGGAAGCCTGCCGCCGAGCATCGCTTCCTTAAGTCCACCATCCGGACCCGTGGGCACTTCGGTCACGATCACCGGCACGAATTTTGGCGCCTCGCAAGGCACGAGCACGGTTACGTTTAACGGAGTTGCGGCAACGCCGACAAGCTGGAGCGCCACGAGCATCGTGGTGCCAGTGCCTGCGGGGGCGACTATTGGAAATGTCGTGGTCACTGTCGGCGGAATCGCAAGCAACGCTCTCAGCTTCACAGTCACACCGAGCATCTCCAGTCTGAATCCCGCGTCGGGGCCCGGTGGAACCAGCGTGACAATCACAGGCAATGGGTTCGGGACCGCACAGGGAGGAAGCACCATCACATTCGGCGGAATAGTTGCAACGCCGACAAGCTGGAGCGCGACGAGTGTCGTCGTCCCAGCGCCCAACAACGGGACAGCCGGTACCGTCGCGGTGGTCGTAACGGTTGGCGGTTTCGCGAGCAACACCGTGAACTTCACGGAGACTCCAACGATTGTCAGTCTGAACCCCACGTCCGGGCCGGTGGGCACTTCGGTTATCATCGCGGGCTCGAACTTTGGGGCATCGCAAGGGGTCACCAACGTCACGTTTAACGGGGTATCTGCGGGCACCGCCACGAGCTGGAGCGCCACAAGCATCACCGTGGTCGTGCCTTCCGGCGCGACCACTGGCCCCGTCGTCGTGGTTATTGGCGGCGTCGCCAGCCTCAGCAGTAACGCTGTCACTTTCACGGTTACAGTGCCACCACCACCGAGCATTACTTCTCTAAGCCCGGCTTCCGGTCCAGCTGGAACAGCGATCACGATTACAGGAGGAAATTTCGGGGCGACGCAAGGAGCGAGCGCCGTCACGTTTAACGGCGTTTCTGCGGGCACTGCGAGCAACTGGAGCGCTTCCAGCATCACCGTGAACGTACCCTCCGGTGCGGCCACGGGAAATGTCGTCGTCACCGTCGGCGGTCAGGCCAGCAACGGCGTGGCCTTCACTGTTACACCGAGCATCTCTAGTCTCACTCCCACCTCGGGACCCGGTGGGATCAGCGTAACAATCACAGGCAATGGGTTCGGCGCCGCACAAGGAGGAAGCACCGTCACATTCGGCGGGATAGCTACAACGCCGATCCGTTGGAGCGCCACGAGCATCGTCGTCTTTGTGCCAAACAACGGGACAGCCGGTATCGTCCCAGTGTTCGTAACGGTTGGTGGTGTCGCAAGCAACAGCGCGAACTTCACGGTGACTCCGATCATCAATGCGGTGAACCCCACATCTGCGCAGGCGGGAGCTGCCGTCACGATCTCAGGTACGAACTTCGGGCCGGTACAAAATTCCAGCACTGTCACATTCAGCGGGATAGCCGCCACGCCGATCAGTTGGAGCACAACGAGCATCGTTGTGCCAGTGCCCACAGGAGCTGTGACCGGAAACGTTGTAGTCACGGCCGGCGGTCAAGTCAGCAACTCCTTCACTTTCATCGTCACCGGTCCTCCTCCGAACATCTCGACACTCACGCCCAACAATGGGCCCGTCGGAACTTCCGTCAACATAGCGGGCGCGAACTTCGGTGCGTCGCAAGGCACCAGTACCGTCACGTTTAACGGAGTTTCGGCGGCCACCGCCAGCAGTTGGAGTGCTTCGAGCATCACCGTGAGCGTGCCGCCCGGAGCGACCACAGGCAGCGTCATCGTCACGGTCGGCGGTCAAGCCAGCGACGCCATCACCTTCACCGTCACCGTTCCGGGGCCAAGCATCTCTACGCTCACTCCTAACAATGGCCCGGTAGGAACATCGGTCACGATTGCAGGATCCAACTTCGGTGCGTCGCAAGGTACGAGTACGGTCACGTTCAACGGAGTCTCAGCAGGGACGGCAAGCAGTTGGAGCGCATCAACCATCACGGTAAACGTGCCGTCCGGCGCGACGACGGGAAATGTCGTTGTAACCGTCAGCGGTCAGGCCAGCAACGCTCTCACCTTTACCGTCCCGGCTCCGCCACCAAACATCTCGAGCGTTACGCCTAGCAACGGTCCCGTTGGCACTTCTATCACCATCGCAGGCGCGAATTTCGGAACACCACAAGGAACTAGCACCGTCACATTTAACGGACTCTCGGCGGGCACCGCCACGAGCTGGAGCGGTTCCAGCATCACTGTGAGTGTGCCTCCTGGCGCCACGACGGGGAATGTGGTCGTCTCTGTCGGCGGTCAAACCAGCAATGGACTCAGTTTCACCGTCACTCCGACCATCAGTAGCGTCACCAATAACAACACCAACATCGGCCCCGTGGGAACGCTGGTCACAATTACAGGAACCAACTTCGGTGCGTCCCAGGGGACCAGTACGGTTACATTCAATGGAGTAGCAACGACACCCACCTTCTGGAGCAGCACAAGCATCCTCGCGCCTGTGCCCAATGGTGCCACGACAGGACCTGTAGTAGTCACGGTTGGAGGATTCGCAAGTAACGGCGTGACCTTCACTGTGATCCCCAATATCACAGGTTTGACTCCAAGCTCGGGACCGGTCGGAACTCAGGTAACTGTCACGGGAACTACTTTTGGAGCTACACAAGGGAGCACTACGCTCATCTTCGGAGGAGTACTGGACACGCCCTCCATATGGAGTGACACCCGGCTGGTAGTCACTCCGCCTAACCTCGGAGCTGGCAATTGGGGCATTCAAGTATTTACGGGGAATAACCTTGGTAGCAACGCGGTCAGTTTCACGCTCACTCCGGCCATTACGAGTTTGAGCCCCACATCTGGTCCGCTGGGCACACTGGTGACAATTGCCGGCTCTAGCTTCGGCGCAGCTCAAGGTTCAAACACCGTGACGTTTAACGGCACAGTGGCAACGCCGACGAGTTGGACCGACTCAAGCATCGTTGTTGCAGTACCGTGCGGCGCCACGACGGGAAATGTCGTTGTGACCGCCAATGGGGTGGCCAGCAACGGTGTCCTCTTCACCGTCACAGCTCCTCCTCTGCCCACTCTAGTCAGCCTAACTCCGCCTCTCGGACTCGTTGGCACATCGGTGACAATCACCGGAACGAATTTTGGCTCCTCGCAAGCGACCAGCACAGTTACGTTTAATGGTGTCCCGTCAGTGCCAACGACCTGGAGTGCGACAAGCATCGTCGTTCCCGTCCCCAATGGAGCAACCACCGGAAACGTTGTTGTGACCGTCGGTGGAGTCGCCAGCAACGGCTCAAACTTCACTGTAACCGTACCGCCCGCGCCGGTCGCGCTCATTCAACACGCCAGCAAGGATGCCGGATCAACTTCTTCTTCCGCCTTGGCGTTCAGATCGAATAACACCGCCGGGAACTGGATTGCGGTGATCGCCCGTGCGGGCAAGTCCGGACAGGTCTTTACGGTGTCGGACTCACTCCATAACACGTATCGAATGGCAGCGCAGTTCAACGTGACCGTAGACACCCCGAACGGCGACACTCTGGGAGTCTTTTACGCGGAAAACATCGCCGGCGGGGCCAACACAGTTACCGTGGCAGACACCATCTCCGGGAACACGCTGCGCTTCGCCATTTTCGAATACTCGGGCGTTGCCCACACCAATTCTCTCGACGCGGTAATCGCAGCCCAAGGCACCAACGCTGCGCCAAACAGCGCCAGCATCACCACTTCGATGAACGGTGACCTCCTCCTCGGTGCAGCGATGACTGCGGGACCTGCGGCGTACACCGCAGGGCCGGGCTACAAAATCGAAGAATTGGTCCCGGCAGAGCCGAATACCAAACTGATTGCCGA
>Ga0137416_10001653_pt1 | contig 11486 bp, 7 predicted proteins | sample CZODoug3_1_1_16f_FD_108282 | JGI IMG/M metagenome (GOLD analysis project Ga0137416, IMG submission 108282) | Vadose zone soil fungal communities from Angelo Coast Range Reserve, California, USA - CZODoug3_1_1_16fungal (Illumina Assembly) | ecosystem: Environmental > Terrestrial > Soil > Vadose...
GTACGCCGCGGCCAACAACCACAGCGGTCCGATCAGCAGGAATTGGACGTCTTTGAAGAACGAAGGGCGCTTGCCCTCGATCGCATGGCCAATGAACTGGCCGATCCAGGCAACCACGAATATTGTGACGGATGTCAGCCACAGCGGCCAGGGAAGTGTTGCAAGCCATTGGGTGATGAGCAGCAACACGGTGAAGGCAATCAGTATTCCGACGGCCAGTGCTGGGGATAGCGAGAGGTAGTACAGCAGGGATGCAAATGCCGCGACGGTCGCCCAGTTGATCCAGGGAGAGATGCTGGCGAACAGGTCGGGTACGGGCAGTGACCACAGAAGGCCAAACAGGGTCAGTACGATCAAGGGCACGCAGACCCAGTGCAGCAACTCGTTGGTTGGATTTTCGTGGCTCGCACCGTATTCGCCGAGCCATTCCGTGACGGTTCGCATGGGCGTAGGGCTTCCTTTGGCATGGGACATTGGCGTGGGCCATTGACCCGACCTTGCGATGGCTCGGTCACGCTACGCCCAAGAGTGTGCGGCCGCAAGCCAGCCGCGCGCTGGGGCGTCGATGGCTGGAACCCGGCGGTAGCGTCGCGCGAGCCGTCATGGCCCAGAACCCTGGTACCATCTAATTTGGTACGGGGCCATGACAGGTGCACCGACCACCGGCGCATCGGCCGGCTAGCCAATTCCCAGGTATCCCAATATCCCTTTAGCGGCTTCACGGCCTTCAAACACGGCCGTGACCACCAGGTCCGAGCCGCGGACCATGTCACCACCGGCAAACACCTTCGGGTTTGTCGTTTGAAATGGCGTGGTGGGCGTTGCTGACACCCGCACCCGGCCCGTCTTGTGCAGCCGGATGTCATGTTGGTCAAACCAGGCCGGCGGGCTGGGCAAAAAGCCGAACGCAATGATCACCGCGTCGGCCGGCAGAACGTGCTCGGACCCCGGGATTGGCTCAGGAACCCGTCGGCCGCGCGCATCGGGTTTGCCGAGTCGCGTCTCGATGAGCTTCACACCTTCAACACTGTCCGAGCCCACAATCTCAATGGGCTGGCGGTTGAAGAGAAACTCAACTCCCTCTTCCTTGCTGTTCTTGTAGTCGCGCCGGGAGCCGGGCATGTTGTGCTCATCGCGCCGGTACGTGCAGGCCACGGACTCGGCACCCTGCCGGATCGCCGTACGATTGCAGTCCATTCCCGTGTCACCGCCACCCAGCACAACCACACGCTTGCCGCGCATGCTGACCAGGCGCTCCGCGCTACCCGGAATCCGCAATTCGTGGTTGATGTTCGAAATGAGAAACGGCAACGCCTCATGCACACCAGGCAAATCCTCGCCGGGGAATCCGCCCTTCACGTAGGAATAAGTGCCCATACCGAGGAATACTGCGTCGTATTCAGCGAGCAGGCTTTCGAATGACACGTCATTCCCAACATCGACGCCGAGTTTGAACTCGACACCCATGCCTTCCATGATTTCACGGCGTTTCTCGACGACTTCCTTCTCGAGCTTGAACGGCGGAATGCCGAATGTCAGCAGACCCCCGATCCGCGTGTAGCGATCGAAGACCACGGGCGTGACACCGTTGCGAACCAGGATGTCGGCGCAACCCAGGCCCGCGGGCCCCGCACCAACAATGGCTACGCGCTTGCCGGTGGACTGGACACCGGACATGTCCGGTTTCCAGCCGCGCTTGAACGCCTCGTCGGTGATGTACTTCTCGATCGACCCGATGGTGACCGCACCCAGTCCATCGTTGAGCGTGCAGGCACCCTCGCACAACCGGTCCTGCGGACAGATACGCCCACAGACTTCCGGCAGGGAGTTGGTCTTGTGCGACAGCTCCGCAGCCTCAAACAGGTTGCCTTCCTGAATCAGCTTCAACCAGTTCGGAATGTAGTTGTGAACCGGGCATTTCCACTCACAGAAGGGATTGCCGCAGGCCAGGCAACGGCCCGCCTGCTGACCCGCCGCCTGGGGATCGTACGGAGCATAGATCTCCGCGAAGTTGGCCACGCGCGTCTCGACCGGATATTTCGCCGGGTCGGTGCGTGGGATGTCCAGGAACTGAAGATTTTTATCCGCCATGTACTGTACTTTGTCGTTGTCTGTGCATCAGGCCGCGCGCCGCAGGTTCTCAATCAGCGAGTCGATGGAGGCCGCCTTCGGCTTCACCACCCAGAACTTGCCGATGTAGGTCCGCAGATCGTTCAGAATCTCTTCCGCCCAGACGCTGCCCGTTTCCGCCAGATGCTGGTCGAGCAGGCTCTCGAGGTGTTGCAGATGGGATTGCATCGATTCCGCATGAATGCGGCTGATGTCGATCAACTCGTGGTTGTAGCGATCGACAAAATCCCTTTGGAGGTCGAGAACGTACGCGAATCCACCGGTGAATCCCGCTCCGAAGTTGACGCCGGTGCGGCCGAGGACACACACGACTCCGCCGGTCATGTACTCACAACAGTGATCGCCCGCGCCTTCGATTACAGCGGTCGCACCCGAGTTGCGGACCGCGAAGCGCTCGCCCGCAACGCCGGCTGCAAATAGGTGACCACCCGTAGCGCCATACAGACAGGTGTTGCCCATGATGATCGTTTCGTTGTGAACGAAACGCGCTGCGCGCGAGTGGCGCAACACGATCTTCCCGCCGGCCATACCCTTGCCGACGTAGTCGTTTGCGTCGCCCTCGAGATGCATGTGCAGCCCGCCGGCATTCCAAACTCCGAAACTCTGGCCCACGTTGCCGGTCAGGCGCACGGTCAGTGGAGAGTCCTCCATCCCGTAGTTTCCCCAGCGTTTGGCGATCTCGCCGGAAATGCGGGCGCCGATCGAGCGGTTGTAGTTACGAACGTCGTAGCTCCACTCGCCGCCCTTCTTGCTTTCAATCGCCGGCAGCATGTCCTCGACCATGCGCTCCGCAAGCTCGCCCTTGTCGAACGGGGCGTTGGACGCAATGGTGCAATACTGCGGCGCATCGGCCGCCACGCCTGCCACGGACAGGATTGGCTTCAGATCCAACTTTCGCTGCCGCGGAGTCTGGCCTTCCAGGATCTGCAGGTACTCGGTGCGGCCAATGAGGTCCTGAATGCTCCGCACGCCCAGGGCCGCCAGGATTTCGCGCACTTCGCGGGCCACGAACTGGAAATAGTTCATGACCATCTCGGGCAGGCCGATGAAGAACTTCGAGCGCAACAGGTTGTGTTGGGTTGCCACGCCGGTGGCGCAATTGTTGAGATGACAGATGCGCAGGTACTTGCACCCGAGCGCCACCATCGGAGCCGTTCCGAACCCGAAGCTCTCCGCCCCGATGATCGCGGCCTTGATCACATCCAACCCCGTCTTCAGCCCGCCGTCGGTCTGCACGCGGACGCGGTGACGAAGCTCATTCAAGCGCAATGTTTGATGTGTCTCAGCGAGCCCCAGCTCCCATGGCGTACCGGCATATTTGATGGACGACAGGGGACTTGCGCCCGTGCCGCCGTCATAACCGGAGATGGTGATCGAGTCTGCATAGGCCTTCGCCACACCGGCCGCCACGGTACCTACACCGGGCTCTGCAACGAGCTTCACCGACACCAGTGCCTGGGGATTCACCTGCTTGAGGTCGAAGATGAGCTGCGCAAGATCCTCGATGGAGTAGATGTCGTGGTGGGGAGGCGGTGAAATGAGTCCGACCCCCGGCCGCGCAAACCGCAACGAGGCAATCATGTCATTGACCTTGTGCCCGGGCAGCTGGCCGCCCTCACCCGGCTTCGCACCCTGCGCCACCTTGATCTGCAGCACTTCGGCATTGATCAGGTATTCCGGAGTCACCCCGAAACGGCCCGAGGCAACCTGTTTGATCTTGGAGTTGCGCTCGGTGCGATAGCGTGCCGGGTCCTCGCCACCTTCACCGGAATTGGAGCGGGCTCCCAGCCGGTTCATCGCGATGGCCAGCGCTTCGTGCGCCTCGGGCGACAGAGCGCCCAGTGACATTCCGGCACTATCAAAGCGCGTAAAGATGGCTTCGGCGGATTCCACCTGGTCCAGCGGAATCGGCGTGGTGTCAGTCTTCAGACCCAACAAGTCACGCAGCGTCGAAGCCGGGCGTTGATTGACCAGCCGGGCGAATAGCTTGTACTGCTCGTAGTCGCCCGAAATGACAGCCGCCTGCAGCGTCGCCACCACGTCCGGGTTGTACATGTGGTACTCGCCACCGTGCATGTACTTGAGCAAACCGCCTTGATCCATCGGCTCGCGGACATTCCAGGCCCGCGCTGCGAGTTGCTTCGTGTCCGACTCCAGGTCCTCAAAGTCCGATCCCTGAATGCGGCTGTCAGTACCGGTGAAGCACATGTTCACCACTTCGTCGGACAGACCTACGATCTCGAACAGCTGCGAGCTGCGATAGCTGGTGATTGTCGAAATACCCATTTTCGACATGACCTTGAACAGGCCCTTGCGCACACCGGCCCGATAGCTGCGGCCCAATTCCAGTCGCGTGGCGAAATCCAGCTTCACGCGACCTTTGCGCATCATCTCGAACAGGACCTGGTAGGCCATGTACGGATACACCGCCGTAGCGCCGTAGCCGATGAGACAGGCGAAGTGATGCGAGTCGCGCGCCGTCCCCGTTTCAATCAGCAGGTTGCACTTGCAGCGCAAACCCTTGCGCACCAGGTGATGATTTACGGCGCCGGTCACGAGCAGCGCGTGCGCCGGGATCTTGCCTTCGACCAGGTATCGATCGGACAGCAACAGCACGAGCTTGCCGTCACGGACGGCCTTCTCGGCTTGCTTGCACATACGCGCGATCGCCGGCTTCAGTCCTTCGGCGGGGTCGTACTGCAGGTCGATAAACTCGTGCGAGACCTCTTTGAGGCCGAGAATCTGGCGCAACTTCCGCTGTGACAGAATCGGAGAGCCGAGAACGATTTGCCGCGCGTGTTCAGGCGCGGGGACAAAGACGTTGCACTCCGGCCCGATCGTCGTCTGCAGCGACATCACGATCGACTCACGTAACGGGTCAATCGGCGGGTTGGTTACCTGCGCGAATTGCTGCCGGAAATAGTCATAGAGCGAGCGCACCTTGTGAGACAACACCGGCATCGGTGTGTCGTCACCCATTGACCCGACGGCTTCGCTCTCATCTTCCGCAAGCACGCGAATAATCTCATCGCGCTCTTCGGAGGTGACGTTGAACATCTTTTGATAGAGCGAGAGCGTCTCTCGGTCCATCGGCTCCGCTGCGAGACGCGGGTCCACGAGGTCGGTCTCGAGATACCGAACGCCCTTCTTCAGCCAGGTCTTATACGGATGGCGCGACTTCAGGATCTCGTCGATGTCGCGAGACTCCAGCAGGGTGGCCGTCTGCAGGTCCAGGGCGATCATGTCACCTGGGCCCAGCTTGCCTTTGCGCACTACGTCTTCAGGTGCGTAGTCCCAGACGCCGGTCTCCGACGCGATTGTCAGGAAGCGGTTCTTGGTAATGACGAAGCGGGCGGGACGCAGTCCGTTGCGATCGAGAGTACACGCTGCATAGCGGCCGTCCGTCAGAACGATTCCCGCTGGACCGTCCCATGGCTCCATGTGGACGGAGTAGTACTCGTAGAAGGCTCGCAGGTCCGGATCAATGGAATCGAGACCGTGCCACGCTGGCGGCACCAGTAGCCGCATCGCATGCAACGCGTCGAGGCCGCCCATCAGCAGCACTTCGAGCATGTTGTCGAGGCTCTGGGAATCAGAACCCGTCAACGACACGAGCGGCTGAATGTCCGCGAGATTGGGAAGCAGCGGCGAACGGAACAGTGGCCCGCGGGCCTGCGCCCAATTGCGGTTGCCCTGAACCGTGTTGATCTCGCCGTTGTGCGCGAGGTACCGATACGGGTGAGCGAGCCGCCACTGAGGCAGCGTGTTGGTGGAGAAGCGCTGGTGAAAAACGGCTACCGACGCCTCGAGCCTCGGGTCCTCCAGATCGCGATAGAACTGCGTCAGGTACTCCGGCATCACCATGCCCTTGAAGACAATGGTGGTGGCGGACAGGCTCGGCATGTAGAAACCGGGATCGGTCTCTTCTATGGATTTCTCGGCGAATCGGCGCGCCATGTAGAGCTTGCGGTTGAATGAGCCTTCGTCCATGTCCGGCAGGCTGCAGTTCACGTAGATCTGCTCGATGTGCGGCAGCGTCTTCAGCGCCTGCTCCCCACAGGCGTCGCTGTCTATCGGCACCTTGCGCCAGCCGGCCAGCTCTAGACCTTGCCGTACGAGTTGCGCTTCGAGGATTTCGCGCGCGTTTTGCGCCAGTCCCGGATCACGACTGAGAAAGACCAAACCGGACGCAAAGCGTTCGGTCAGCTCGATTCCCGCCTCTGCGGCAACCGCGCGCAAGAATGCCTCAGGTTTCTTCAGTAGCAGACCGCAGCCGTCACCCGTCTTGCCGTCGCCGGCGATTGCACCACGATGGGTCAGACGATTGAGGGAAGTAATAGCGGTCTGTACCAGCCAATGGCTCGGCTGGTCGTCGAGGTTGGCAATCAGGCCAAACCCGCAGCTGTCGCGTTCGTAGGCGTCTCTATAAAGTCCCGTGTCGGGTGCGCTCATGGTCGTGCCTCAAAGCAATCTTTTAATTGCGGAAATTCGCCCGCAGCCACGCGGCCTGGAGCGCTTTCTATGAATCGGAGGGCGTGCGTTCCCCTCCCGCTGCGGGCAAAATTCCCGTAGCTGCGGTTCAATCCAGAAAATCTTTGCGGTCAGAAGCCCGAGCCGGATCTGTGAATCCAGGGGCTGGCAGTCGAAGATCGCTCGGGTCGAGGCTGGGAGTACCCGTGCGGCGGTCGCCTGTCTACACCATCACTATGTGCCCGATAATACCGACCCACCAAATGCTTTCAATAGCGCCAAACCTTCTAACCACCCAACGTCTGATTCTCAGGCAGTGGCGCGAATCCGATCGGCCCGCCTTCGCGCGACTCAACGCCGACCCGGTCGTCAGGCAGTTTTTCCCCAAATGCCTCACCCGTGACGAAAGTGATGCCGACGCCGCCTGGATCGAGAAAACGATAGCGGAGCGAGGTTGGGGATTTTGGGCTGTAGAGGTGAAGGGTAGCGACGCAATTGCAGCTGGGGAATCTAGCGCCACCACGGTTGGCGAGTCCGACGCTACCGCACGCGGTGGATCCGGCATCACCGCGTGCGGCGAAGCCGGCGTCGCCTCACCGCACGTCGTCGCCGCCGCCGATGCACCGCGCGCGCCCTTCATCGGCTTCGTCGGGCTGTCGGTGCCCAGCTTCACCTCGCACTTCACTCCGTGCGTTGAAATCGGCTGGCGCCTGGCGAAGGAATACTGGGGCAACGGTTACGCGAGCGAGGCGGCCGTTGCGTGTTTACGTTTCGGCTTCGAGAAGTTGACGCTTAAACAAATCGTCGCGTTCACCGCCCCCCTGAACAAGCGCTCAATTGCTGTGATGGAGCGCATCGGCATGTCGCGCAATCCCGCGGACGACTTCGACCATCCAAATATCCCACCGGGTGATCCGCTGCAACGACATGTCCTGTACAGAATGAATCGTTCTGACTGGGATCACCTGTATGTTCCCCGCGACGCGCAACTGTCTTAATCCAACATCCGGCAGCGGCACGGAGGCGCGGCAGAAAAAAATCGCCGAACCGATCGCAATTTTGATGTGGAACCTATTGCACCCTAGGGCGTCATACCTCAACATTCGCGCGCGTTGCGGGGTGTGGTACCACTCGTGACGTCCAGCGATGGTCGTTCGGACCCTTTGGAGGTGATTCACACCCAATGATCAAGAAACGCACAGACTCCGCCCGCGCCACGCCGCGTCGGCAAGCCGGAAGCGACGCCGCTTCCCGTCTTCAAAGCGTTAACCAATACCTCGAGAAGAATTTCCCCGACTTCTTTGCCGAAGCCCGTTTCCAGGTCGGGGATGACGATTACTTTCTCTACGCCCGCTTCGGCCAATACCTGGCTCGAACCATCGAGCTGAACCGCGTTTCCCGCGACAAGATCAATCGTGGCTTCACCGTGTTGAATAAGATGGCACGTGTGTCCGCGAGAAGTCCGCGCATCCGCGAGATGCTCGTCTCGGGCCCGCTCGAATACATCGTGGATGCTCCCAAAGCCCGCGCGCTCGCGCTCAAGCGCTTGTCGCCTGTGGCGCAGGGCTACATGGAGAGTCTCTGCGAATGAGACGAGCGCTGGGCTGACACGGCCCGGCGTCTCCTCGCCACCGCGCGGTCGCAGTCTGAGCTGCCCCGCGCGACGTGACTGCTGCGTGGCCGCACCGCCGCCGCGTCACATTACCGTTCACCGTCTTCAGCGCGCACGCCAGCCCGACCCGGGACCTGGCGCGTCGGCGTGTTAGCTCGGCTCGCGCGGCGTCAGCTCGATCGTCAACCGCTGCATCCGACGAATCACCTGCAGCGTGATCGGCTTCCCCACCGGACAACGACTCAGCTGCAGGTGCAGCGCATCGATTCCATTCACCGGCGAGTCGTTCACGGCGACGATGAGATCGCCCGAATGCAGTTCCGCCTGAGCTGCCGGCCCCTGCGCGTCGCGAGTCACGATCTCGACTGCGCGCGTCACCGGCAAATCCAGCGCCCGCACCAAACGTGTACCCAGCGCTCGGTCACGGACACTGACGCCGAGATAGGCGCGTCTAACACGCCCTTGCGTGAGGATCTCCGTGAGAACCCATTGAGCGGTGCCAGCAGGCACCGCAAACCCAATGCCTTGAGCCATCGCAATAATAGCGGTATTCACGCCGATCACCCGCCCACGCGAATCTACGAGTGGCCCACCGGAGTTCCCGGGGTTGAGCGCCGCCGTGTGCTGAACGACACCTTCTATGAGCCGCCCATGACGACTTCGCAGCGAGCGTCCCAGCGCACTGACGACACCAGCCGACACTGTTGACTCAAATCCAAACGGATTGCCCACGGCAACGACCAGCTGTCCCACACGCAAAGGCTGCGCCGTAGAAAGCCGCGCATATGGAAGCGCACCGGCCTGCGCGCGAAGCACCGCAAGGTCCGTCGCCGGATCTCTTCCAACGACCACCGCCGGAACACTGCGACCATCCACGAAAGCTACGCGCGCGTCCTGCGCGTTCTGGACCACATGCTCGTTGGTCAACACGTAACCGTCCGGGGTTACGACTACTCCGGAGCCAGCACCGCCCCGATCTCGCGCCGTTTCGCCTGCGCCGCCCACGTAGATACTGACAACCGCCGCGCCGACGTGCTCAACCGCACCGACGACCGCTTGTGAATAAGCGTCGAGCGCGTCGTCGTCCTGCGCGTGCGTCTCTGGAGCGGCACTCGTGTCCACCAGCGCACCCGTCCCTGCCATGGAATCATTTTCGTGCAACATACGGGCGAGGGTTGGGGCAGAGCCGCAAATATCTCAAGGCACCCTACCCAAACGGGTGACGCCAGGGTCTGCGGGTACCGCCAACGTTTGCGCATAACTCCAGCGTTTGCGACTGACGCATGCCCCCTGGACAAAGACTCTGTCCTAAGGAGCATCTCTCCCACCACCGTTTCCTGCCAGAATCCCGCGAATGGCCATCAACCTCGTCCAATGTGCAGTGCTGCTCGGTGCAGCCGTCCTCGCCGTCTCTATATTCAGACTCCTGAAGCTGAGCTCGATCCTGGGATACGTCGCCGCCGGAATGGTGATCGGTCCGTGGGGCTTTCGACTCGTCAGCGACGTGCCCAGCGTCATGAGCTTCGCGGAGTTCGGCATCGTCCTGCTGCTCTTCATCATCGGCCTCGAACTGCAACCAACGCGCCTGTGGGTCATGCGGCGCATCGTGTTCGGAATGGGTGCAGCACAAGTCGTTCTGTGCGCGATACTGCTAGGGCTGACCGGATGGCTGCTCGGTCTTCGACTGGTGCCAGCCCTGCTCGTGGGATTCGGTCTCTCTTTATCTTCGACGCCGCTCGTACTTCAGTTGCTTGCAGAGAGAACGCAGCTGAAGAGTCCGCACGGACGATCAGCATTCGGCATTCTGCTGTTTCAGGATCTAGCCGTACTTCCCGTACTCGCGGCGTTGCCGTTGATAGCTCCAACGACCGTGGAGCCTCTCGTTCACGAAAACGGCCTATTCACGCTTGCCAAGTTGTTGGCCGTAATGGCGGCAATCGTAGTGGGCGGACGCCTGTTGCTACGACCAGCACTCCGCGTCGTGGCGCGCATCAAGGTTACCGAGGTTTTTACCGCGGCCGCATTGCTCACGGTCATTGCCGTAGCGATTCTCGCGCGGCAAGTGGGGCTGTCCATGTCTCTCGGCGCATTCCTGGCGGGAGTGCTGCTGGCGGACAGCGAATTCCGACACGAGCTGGAAGCTGACCTCGAGCCGTTCAAGGGACTGCTGCTCGGTCTGTTCTTTGTTGCGGTCGGCATGGCCGCCAATCTGGGCCTGCTGCAGTCCATGCCATTGCGGGTGCTTGCGGTCACCGCCGGATTTCTGGTGATCAAGATGATGGCGATCACGCTCCTCGGTAGAGCGTCGGGCCACTCAGCACAGTCATCCTGGCGTCTGGGCTTCACTTTGCCCGCGGGAGGAGAATTCGCGTTTGTGTTGTTCACTTTGGCAGCACGTGAACGAATCATCGACGCTGATTTGGCCGACCTGTTGGTCCTTTCAGTAACGCTGTCGATGATGATCGGACCGTTGCTGCTGATTCTGTACGATGCGTTCCACAGTCGATTCGACGACGAACCAGCGCGCCCGTTCGACGGTATCGAAGAGGGCGAGAATCGCGTGATCATCGCCGGGTTTGGACGCTTTGGTCAGATCGTCGCTCGCGTGCTCACGGCACGACGGCTCAAGTTCACGGCGCTCGACTCGAACCAGACCCACGTCGACTTCGTACGAAAGTTCGGCAACAAGGTCTACTACGGAGATGCCACGCGGCTGGACCTTCTGCGTGCTGCGGGCGCCGAAGACGCGCTGATCTTCATCCTCGCCATCGACGACGTCGACGCTTCCATTCGCACGGCCGAGCTCGTGCGAGAGCAATTTCCGCGTCTCAAGGTCTTTGCACGCGCCCGGAACCGCCAGCACGCCTTCGCTTTAAAAGACGCAGGCGTGCGGTACATCATTCGCGAGACATATGTATCCAGCCTCGAGATGGCGACTACCGTGCTGGAAACCCTGGGTGATTCCTCCGCCAAGGCAAAGGCATTAGTGCGCAAATTCCGGCAACATGACGAAGCGACCTTTGATGCGCAGTACGCGGTCAAGGACGACGAGACCAAATTCATAGCGACCTCGCGTGCCGCGGCCACTCAGCTCGAGGAGCTTTTCGAGGCTGACGTGGCCAAGACGGAGTAGTTGATGGACGACGCCCTCAGAGTGCGCGAGTTCTGGTTCGGCAAATCGTTGACCGGACCTCTGCCGGGACACGGTGAGCTCGCCTCCCAGGCGCTCGCCCTCAACCGCCGTGCCAGCCTCTGGTTCGAATCCAACCCGCAA
>Ga0137416_10001658_pt1 | contig 11478 bp, 8 predicted proteins | sample CZODoug3_1_1_16f_FD_108282 | JGI IMG/M metagenome (GOLD analysis project Ga0137416, IMG submission 108282) | Vadose zone soil fungal communities from Angelo Coast Range Reserve, California, USA - CZODoug3_1_1_16fungal (Illumina Assembly) | ecosystem: Environmental > Terrestrial > Soil > Vadose...
CGGGGTAGCCGACCGAGCCCGCCTGCTTGCTGAGCACCGCGACCACGTACCGGTGCTTGGCCCCGAGCAGGCCGGTGCTGTGCAGGTAGAGGTGGCCATTGTCGACCATCCAGCCCTGCTTGCCCGCCGCGCCGGTCATGCCCGGCACCTGGAGCACCCCGAACGACTGGTTGAAGCCGTCCGAGCCGGCGGTGCCCGGGGTGGCCAGGCTGGTCAGCACCAGGTCCCGGTCGGCCTGGTTGAGCGAGGTCAGCACGTATTGGTAGACCGCAACCACGTCCCGCGCGGAGATCCGGGTCTCGCCCCACTCGCCGGGGTTGGCCGGCAGGCGGGTGTCCTGCAGTCCGGCCAGCGCGACCATGTCGGTCACCGTCGTGGTCCCGCCGAACCCGGTCCACAGCGCATTCATCGAGGCGTTGTCGCTGACCCGCAACGCGCGCTGGATCTGGGTGCGCTGGGCCGGCGTGAGCGTGGCCTCGCCCGACTCCACCCGGTGCAGGATCGCGGTCACGGTGAACAGCTTGACCACCGAGGCGGAGAAGAACGCGACGTCGCCCTCCGCGCCGAGGGTGAGCCGCTTGGTGCTCCGGTCCAGCACCGCGACGCCGTACTCGGCGGGGGACGGGCCGGACTGCCCCATCGCGTCGATCTGGGCGATCATGTCGGCCAGCGCGGCCGGGTTGCTGGCGGCGGTCGGGGTACTGGTGGCGGCCAGTGCGACGTGCTCCGGCTGGCCCGGTCCGCCCGCCGCTCGGAGCCCGCCGGCCAGCGGGCCGCCGGCGATCAGCGCCGCGATTGCGAGGCCGCCGAGCGGGGCGAGCCACACCCGTCCCGACCTACGCTGCGCACCGACCGCCCCATGATCGCCCATGGCACCATTTGACGATCTCTCTGGGTGATTCGGTTATCACCGGATCAGGTGGTCGGAGCGTTCTTTTAGGTGGTTGTCGGAGCTCGTCGACGCCGCACGTCAACACGCCGTCCTGATCAGGTGAAAGTTCGCCGTCCCGGACCGGTCAGACCGGCTTGCGGCAGCGGAAAATCGCGGTGCCGGGGAACAGTTCGCCGCGCAGCGGGGACCACTGACCCCAGGTCTCGGTGAGCTCCGCCGGCCACTCCGGCTCGACGAGGTCCTCCAGGGTCAGCCCGGCGGCCACCACGTCCCGGATCCGGTCGCCGAGCGTGCGGTGGTGCTCGACGTAGCTGGGCGTACCGTCGGCGTCCACCTCGACGTAGGGGGACCGGTCGAAGTAGGACTGCGTGACGGTCAGCCCGTCCGGCCCGGGGTCGTCGGAGAACATCCAGCGCATCGGGTGGTTCACCGCGAACACCCAGCGCCCGCCGGGCCGCAGCACCCGGGCCACCTCGCGCATCACCGCGCCAGGGTCGGCCACGAACGGCACCGCGCCGAAGGCGGAACAGGCCAGGTCGAAGCACTCGTCCGCGAACGGCAGCTGCTCGGCGCCGGCCTGCACCAGCGGGACCGCGACACCGCTACGCGCGCTGGCCAGCGCGGCCTGGCGGAGCATGCCGGCGGACAGGTCCAGTGCGACCACCCGGGCGCCCCGGCCGACCAGCCAGCGGGCGCAGGACGCCGCGCCGCAGCCGACCTCGAGCACCGAGGCGCCGGCCAGCGCCGCCGGGTCGCCGAGCAGCTGCGCGTCGGCCTCCCGCAGTCGCTCCGGGCACCACACGAAGTCGGTGTCGCCGAGGAACGCGCCGTGCTCGGCCTGGTAGTCCTGCGCGTCGGCGTCCCACCACCGCCGGCTGGCGGCGGCGGAGGCCCGCTGGCCCAGCGGGCCCCGGGCCACCGCCGCGACGCCGAGCCGCTTCTCGGTCGATTCCACCGGCGAATCTTCACCGGGCCGGGGGATGAAAGAAGGTTCGGGCCCGCCGTTGCCCCCCCGATCGGGTGACGCGTAGCATGGACGCGCATGGGTTTATCTGTGGCCCGAAATATCCCGTCACCGCCGCACGTTGGAACGTGACGAGTTATGGCTGGCATTGAGGCCCACGCACGCCACAGCCCACCTGCCCACTCTCCATCAATCCATACCGGAGCAACCCACCGCATGTCCACCGACACCACCATCGTCTCGACCACCCCGCAGGTCGCAGTTAACGACGTCGGGACGGAGGAGGACTTCCTCGCCGCCATCGACAAGACGATCAAGTACTTCAACGACGGCGACATCGTTGAAGGCACCATCGTCAAGGTCGATCGGGACGAGGTCCTTCTCGATATCGGCTACAAGACCGAAGGGGTCATCCCTTCCCGCGAGCTGTCCATCAAGCACGACGTCGACCCGGCCGATGTGGTCAAGGTCGGAGAGTTCGTCGAGGCGCTCGTCCTCCAGAAGGAGGACAAGGAAGGGCGTCTGATCCTGTCCAAGAAGCGCGCGCAGTACGAGCGCGCCTGGGGCACGATCGAGGCCCTCAAGGAGGCCGACGAGCCGGTCGAGGGCACTGTCATCGAGGTCGTCAAGGGCGGCCTGATCCTGGACATCGGCCTGCGGGGCTTCCTGCCCGCCTCGCTGGTGGAGATGCGCCGGGTGCGCGATCTGCAGCCGTACGTCGGCCGCAAGATCGAAGCGAAGATCATCGAGCTGGACAAGAACCGCAACAACGTGGTCCTGTCCCGCCGTGCCTGGCTGGAGCAGACCCAGTCCGAGGTGCGCAGCGAGTTCCTCAACCAGCTGGCCAAGGGCCAGGTGCGCAAGGGCGTTGTGTCCTCGGTGGTCAACTTCGGTGCGTTCGTCGACCTCGGCGGCGTGGACGGCCTGGTGCACGTCTCGGAGCTGTCCTGGAAGCACATCGACCACCCGAGCGAGGTTGTCGAGGTCGGCCAGGAGGTCACCGTCGAGGTGCTCGACGTCGACCTGGACCGTGAGCGCGTGTCGCTGTCGCTCAAGGCCACCCAGGAAGACCCGTGGCGGCTCTACGCCCGTACCCACGCGATCGGCCAGATCGTGCCCGGCAAGGTCACCAAGCTGGTTCCGTTCGGTGCGTTCGTCCGCGTGGAGGAGGGCATCGAGGGTCTGGTGCACATCTCCGAGCTGGCCGAGCGTCACGTGGAGATTCCGGAGCAGGTCGTCCAGGTTGGCGACGACTGCATGGTCAAGGTCATCGACATCGATCTCGACCGGCGCCGGATCTCGCTGTCGCTGAAGCAGGCCAACGAGGGCATGACTCCGGAGACGGAGTTCGACCCCACCCGCTACGGGATGGCAGCCGAGTACGACAACGAGGGCAACTACATCTACCCCGAAGGCTTCGACGTCGAGAGCGGCGACTGGCAGGAAGGGTTCGACAGCCAGCGCGAGGAGTGGGAGCGCCAGTACGCCGAGGCGCACGTCCGCTTTGAGCAGCACATCGCGCAGCTCAAGAAGGCGGCCGAGGCCGAGGCCGCTGCCGGTACCGAGGAAGGCGGCGGTGGCGGCGGAGCTGCCCCGTCCAACTACTCCTCGGACAGCACCAGCAGCGACGGCGGCACGCTGGCCAGTGACGAGCAGCTCGCGGCTCTGCGCGAGAAGCTCTCCGGCGGCGCGACCTGAGGTAGCACCACCCCGGCGCGCTGACGCCGGGTCTGGCTGACACACCGAGCCGGGTACCCCCAGACTTTCGGGGGTACCCGGCTCGGGTGGTTTAGCGCGCGGCACACCGTCCGGCGGACCGCGTGGGGTTACCTTCTCGGCGTGCGAGCTCGGTGGGTCCCCGTCGCGGTCGTGGCCATGGCTGCGACCGTGGGCATGACCGTGCTCGCCGGCTGCGGCGGCCCTGGCCAGCACGACTACCCGGAGTCGGTGCCGACGTTCGCGTCGGGGCCGGCCGCCGGCGCACGGGCTCAGGCGCCGGAGCGGGAGACGCTGCTGCCCCCCGACTGCACCGACGTGGTCTCCGGCGCCCAGATGTCGGCCCTGCTCGGCCAGCCGGTGGACAGCGTGCGCGTGCACACCGTGCTCGGCCTGCCGGCGCCCTCGGTCAGCCGGCTGGAGCGGGTCACCTGCCAGTACCAGCGCGCCGGGAACCGAGGCGCTATCCCCGACGTCGAGCTGATCCTGGCGGCCTACGGCACCCGGGCCGCCGCGGACAAGCAGCTGACCACCAACGCCGCCGCCGAACGCTACGAGGCCCAGTCGGCGGAGAACCTGTCCATCGGCAGCGCGCGCGCCGTGCTGTTCGCCGAGCGGGGCAGGACCGTGCTGATGGTCAACAGCGGCCGCTCCTCGGTCAGCATGACGATGCAGAACGGCGTGACCCGGCCGAACGAGACCAGGGCCGTGATGGTTGACCTGGCCCAACGGGTGCTGCCGAACCTCGCTCCGGAGCCGGTCGGCGAGTCACGATAGCGTCGCCCCATGCTGCGGATCGGGCTCACCGGGGGCATCGGGGCCGGCAAGTCGATGGTGGCCCGGCGGTTGGTAGAGCTGGGCGCGACCCTGGTCGACGCGGACGCGATTGCCCGTGAGGTGGTCGAACCGGGCAGCCCCGGGCTGGCCGAGGTGGCCGCCGCGTTCGGCGCCGACGTGCTCGACGCCGACGGCGCGCTGGACCGCCCCAAGCTCGGCTCCATCGTGTTCGGCGACCCGGCCGCCCGGCAGCGGCTGAACGGCATCCTGCACCCGCTGATCGGCCGGCGGACCGCCGAGCTGGTCCGGGCCGCCGCGCCCGACGCGATCGTGGTGCAGGACATCCCACTACTCGTCGAAGGCGGCATGGGCGCGGCGTTCGGGCTGGTCGTCGTGGTGCACGCGGCGGTGGACGAGCGGATCCGGCGGCTGGTCACCGACCGGGGCATGACCGCCGAGGACGCCCGCGCCCGGATCGATGCGCAGGCCGACGAGCCCGCCCGCCGCGCGGCCGCCGACGTCTGGCTGGACAACACGGGCACCCCGGAAGCGGTGCGCGCCGAGGTGGACCGGCTGTGGCGGGACCGGCTGGTGCCGTTCGAGGCGAACCTGCGGCTGGACCGCCCGCGCCCGCCGATGCCGCCCCGGCTGGTCGAGCCCGACCCGGGCTGGCCGGCCGAGTACGAGCGGCTGGCCGCCCGGATCCGGGCCGCCGTGGGGGAGTGGCCCGCTCGGGTTGAGCACATCGGCTCGACCGCCGTACCGGGTCTGCCGGCCAAGGACGTGCTGGACATCCAGCTGGGCGTGCGCTCGTTGGCCGACGACGAGGCAGGCGAGCGGGACGCGCTGCGGGCCGCGGGGTTCACCCGCTACCCGGGCATCGTGGCGGACACCCCGAAACCGGCGGACCCCGACCCGGCGCACTGGCGCAAGCGGCTCTACGTCTCCGCCGACCCTGGCCGGCCGGTGAACCTGCACGTCCGTGAGGTCGGCTCGCCCGGCTACCGTTACGCGCTGCTGTTCCGGGACTGGCTGCGGGCGGACCCGGCCGCGCGGGCGGAGTACCTGGCCGCAAAGCGGAAGGTCGAACAGGCACACTGGGAGGACCAGGACACGGCCGGCTACGCCGAGGCGAAGGAGCCCTGGTTCGACGCTGCCCTGCCGCTCGCCGAACGTTGGGCGACAACATCCGGATGGCGGATAGTGCTTTCGTACGAGCCTGCTCAGCCGTCCGGATCGGATTCGCCAAAGGTGTAACGCCCGCCCGAGGTTCACCGACACACTCGTTGCAAGGCGGACGTCGGGAACGGCGCCTAGTCCATGTGGAGAAGGGGCGGTCACGCCCCCCGAGCCGCCCTTCTCTCCGATATTCGCACTCAGGGGGTGGCCCATTGGCGGAAGGGGGAGTGTCGTGGAGTACGGGATGGCCATTCAGCCGGAACCGGAACCCGGGTACCTAGGCGCGACTGTCGCGATTGCACCGGAGCCCAGCCTGCGCAGCGAGTTCGGTGCGCACCTGGAGGCGAACTACCCCCGGCTGGTCGCCCAGATGTGCATGATCACGCTCAACCCGGCCGAGGCGCAGGATCTCGTCCAGGACGCGTACGCACGGGCCTGGCAGCGCTGGGCCGATGTCCGCGAGCTGACCGACCCCACGGGTTGGGTCCGGCAGATGGCGGTACGGGGCAGCACGCGCCGTTGGCGGCGGCTGCTGGCCCGCCTCGGTTTTGATCGGAGTCGGTCCGCCGACTCACCCTCGGACGACCCACAGCATGCCGGCGTGCTCGCCGCGCTGCGCCAGATCCCGCCCTACCGGCGCCGGGTCCTGGTGCTGGCCGACGTGGCGCACCTGCCGCTGGTCGAGGTCGCCGAGCTCGAAGGCATTGATGTTGGGGTGGTCGAGGGCCGGCTGGCGCACGCCCGCCGTGAGCTGAACGAGTTCATGGCGCTGCGTCCCCGGACCCAGCCACCCGGTGTGAACTGGGAGGACATGTGACCGACAACGGCAACCTCGGTGCCGCCGCGCTACGCCGGCTGGACGAGGACCTGACCCAGTCCGTCATGCTGCCCCCGGTCGACGCCGTGATCCGCCGGGCCAGCTCGATGAACCGCACCACGACGGCCGCCACGGCCGCCGTGCTGACCGTCGGGGCACTTGGCGCGGTGACCGTGGTCGCCCAGTCCGTGGTCTCCGGCGCGGTTCCGCTGCCGGCCCCGGTCGCGCTGTCGGCCGCACCGCCGCCGCAGCTGTCCACCGGACCGGGTTCGATCCCGGCGGTCGCCCAGGTGCTGAGCCCCGGTGAGCAGCTCGTGCAGCTCAGGCCCGGTGCCGCGGCGCCGGTGGGCTCCCGCTCACTGGCCAGCGGCGTGACCGTGCTGGCCCCTGGCACCCGGTACGACTCCGCGCAGGCCGACCCGGTCAACCTGACCGACGGCGACGACAATAACGACAACAACAACGACTCGGGCGACCACCACGACGACGGCGACAACCACAACGACGGCGACTGGGACCACGGTGACCACGGTGACGGTGACGGTGACCACGGCGACGGCAATGGCGACGGTGGGCACCACCCGGGTCACCCCGGGCACCCGGGTCACCCCGGCAACCCGGGCAATCCCGGTAACCCCAGTGAGCCGGGCAAACCTGGTGAGCCGGGCAAACCTGGTGAGCCGGGCAAGCCAGGAGAGCCGGGCAAGCCTGGTGAGCCGGGCAAGCCAGGCTGGCCCGGTCAGGGCTGGCCGGGTTGGCCCGGCAATCCGGACCACGGCAACCAGGGCCCCAATCCGGACCACGGCAACCAGGGTCCGAAGCCGGACCACGGCAACCAGGGTCCCAAGCCGGACAACGGCACGTCGACTCCGGGCACGGACAACGGTGGCTCGACCGACGGTGGCAACCAGCCGTCGGCCGGCAAGCCGGTGCACAAGCCGACGGTTGAGCAGCCGGCGGACAACCCGCCGGTCGACAAGCCGACCGTGATCGTGAAGCCCGTCCCCGAGAAGCCGGCGCCGCCTGCTCCGGACAAGCAGCAGCAGGTCAAGCCGGCCGAGCCGGCGAAGCCGAGCTCCGGTGGCGGCGGGTCCTCCGGTGAGCGGCGCCCCTCGAACGACACCGCCGTGCGCGGCGGCGGTTCCAGCGGCGGTTCCAGCGAGGGCGGCAGCGCCGGTGGCGGTGGCGGCCGGAGCGAGGGCACTCGCGGTGGCTCCGGCGGCGGTGGCTCCAGCGGTTCCGGTGGTGGTGGCGGTTCGACCAGCCAGCGGGGCGGTGGCGGTGGCGGCAGCGAGGGCAGCCGGGAGACCGCGCCGAGGCAGTCCGGCGGCGGCGAGTCCAAGTCGTCGGCGCACGGCGCGGTGGCCCAGCCCGGCCCGACCCCGGTCCAGCCGGCGGTCAACGCCAAGCGCGGCGCACCCGTACCGGCGGCCCCGGCGGCCGACGACAACTGAGCGAGCAGAGTTCGAGCACGGCGGGTGGGGCGGTAGCGGCAGGTTCGCTACCGCCCCACCCGCGTTGTGCTGTCCGGACCGGCGTGGCTGGCGGGGCCCGGGGTGGGTCAGCGGCGTCGCCAGGTGAGCCGGATGCCGAGCCCGGACAGCCAGGCGTGCAGGTCGTGCCCGTGCGCGCTGAGCCCGGCGAGCACGCGGTAGCTGGTGGCCAGCGCCCGCTCGGCGGCGGCGGTGTCGAGCAGCCCGGCGGCCACAGCGGCCACGTACTCGTCCAGGTCGAGCACGGTGCTGGCCCGGCCGGTGCACACGACGATGTCCAGGTAGTGGTCCACCGTGCGCCAGACCGAACCGTCCGGCCCGGTCCGCTCGATGTCCACGATGTCCAGGTAGAAGTCCTGGTCGCGCTCCTGGCCGGGGTGCCACCACCAGTCGGTGACCCGGATCCCGAGCTCGGGCAGCAGCCACGACTCGACCCGGGCGAACCGGGGGTGGTCCTGCACCGCCCGGTCCAGGTAGAGCCCGAACGGCTCGGTGCGGTACTGGTCGACCGGGCGAACAAAACCCTTCGGATCGGTGTTGGTACAGGCGTGCACGTCGAACGTCTCGTGCTTCGGCGGGTGCATCGAATCCGATACTGTCAGACGGAAGGCTTACTCTCGATACCGTGGCATTCGCGACTGAATACCCCGTCATCGCACACTCGGACGCTCGCCCGGTGGAGTCGATCCCCCGGGAGAACGGCCGTTTCGAGGTGGTCAGCGAGTTCGAGCCCGCTGGTGACCAGCCGGCCGCCATCGAGGAGCTGGAGCGGCGCATCCGGGCCGGTGAGCACGATGTGGTGCTGCTCGGCGCCACCGGCACCGGAAAGTCGGCCACCACGGCCTGGCTGATCGAGCGGCTGCAGCGGCCCACCCTGGTGATGGCGCCGAACAAGACGCTGGCCGCCCAGCTGGCCAACGAGCTGCGCGAGATGCTGCCCAACAACGCGGTCGAGTACTTCGTCTCGTACTACGACTACTACCAACCCGAGGCGTACATCGCGCAGACGGACACCTACATCGAGAAGGACTCGTCGGTCAACGACGACGTCGAGCGGCTGCGCCACTCCGCGACGATGAACCTGCTCTCCCGCCGGGACGTGGTGGTGGTCGCGTCGGTGTCCTGCATCTACGGCCTCGGCACGCCGCAGTCCTACCTGGACCGGTCGGTGCAGCTCGACGTGGGCGACCAGATCGACCGGGATGCGCTGCTGCGCGCCCTGGTGGACGTGCAGTACACCCGTAACGACATGGCGTTCAACCGGGGCACCTTCCGGGTCCGAGGCGACACGGTGGAGATCATCCCGGCCTACGAGGAGCTGGCGGTCCGGATCGAGTTCTTCGGTGATGAGGTCGAGGCGCTGTACTACCTGCACCCGCTGACCGGTGACGTGGTCAAGCAGGTCGACTCGGTGCGGATCTTCCCGGCCACCCACTACGTGGCCGGCCCGGAACGGATGGAGCGGGCCATCCGGGACATCGAGGTCGAGCTGGAGCAGCGGCTCGCCGAGCTGGAACGCCACGGCAAGCTGCTGGAGGCCCAGCGGCTGCGCATGCGCACCCAGTACGACCTGGAGATGATGCGCCAGGTCGGCTTCTGCTCGGGCATCGAGAACTACTCCCGGCACATCGACGGCCGGGGCGCCGGCACCGCGCCGGCCACCCTGCTGGACTACTTCCCGGATGACTTCCTGATGGTCATCGACGAGTCGCACCAGACGGTGCCGCAGATCGGCGGCATGTACGAGGGCGACATGTCCCGTAAGCGGAACCTGGTCGAGTACGGCTTCCGGCTGCCCTCCGCGGTGGACAACCGCCCGTTGACCTGGGAGGAGTTCGCCGACCGGGTCGGCCAGGTGGTGTACCTGTCCGCCACGCCGGGGCCGTATGAGCTGCAGCGCACCGGCGGCGAGTTCGTCGAGCAGGTGATCCGGCCGACCGGCCTGGTCGATCCGAAGATCGTCGTCAAGCCGACCAAGGGCCAGATCGACGACCTGGTGCACGAGATCCGCGAGCGCGCCGAGAAGGACGAGCGGGTGCTGGTCACCACGCTCACCAAGAAGATGTCGGAGGATCTCACCGACTACCTGTTGGAGCTCGGTATCCGGGTGCGCTACCTGCACTCCGAGGTGGACACGCTGCGCCGGATCGAGCTGCTGCGCCAGCTCCGACTGGGCGAGTTCGACGTGCTGGTCGGGATCAACCTGCTCCGGGAGGGCCTCGACCTGCCCGAGGTGTCCCTGGTGGCGATCCTGGACGCGGACAAGGAGGGCTTCCTGCGCTCGGGCACCTCGCTGATCCAGACCATCGGCCGGGCCGCGCGGAACGTGTCCGGCGAGGTGCACATGTACGCCGACAAGGTCACCGACTCGATGCAGTTCGCCATCGACGAGACCGACCGCCGGCGCGCGAAGCAGGTCGCCTACAACACCGAGAAGGGTCTCGATCCGCAGCCGCTGCGCAAGAAGATCGCCGACATCTTGGATCAGGTGTACCGGGAGGCGGCCGAGTCCGAGGACACGGTGGCCATCGGTGGCTCCGGCCGCAACGCCTCGCGCGGCAAGCGGGCTGCCGGCGAACGCGGCCGGGCCAGCTCCGGCGTGATCACCGGCCGCGACACCGCGAACATGCCGAGGGCCGAGCTGGCCGACCTGATCCAGCAGCTGTCCGACCAGATGCTGGGTGCCGCGCGTGACCTGCAGTTCGAGTTGGCCGCGCGGCTGCGGGACGAGATCCACGACCTGAAGAAGGAGCTCCGGGGCATGGACGCCGCCGGGGTGGGGTAGGCCATCCCGAGCCCGGTTCGGCGGCGGCGATACGGTAGTGGCTGAACTGTCCGGACCGATGATGGAGTGGGGAAGCCGAGCGTTGACCGCTGCAGCCACGTTACGCGGCCGGGTCGGCAGCCTCGGGAGCGTGCTCCGCGAGCACCCCGGCCGGATCTATCTGCTGTCCCTGCCGGTGCTGGCGGCTTCGGTGGCCGTACTCGCGGTCAGCCTCGGCGGGCACTACCTCGACCTCGAGGTGTACCGGCTGGGCGTGCAGACCTGGCTGTCCGGCGGTGACCTGTACGGCGCGCTGCCGATGACCAGCGCCGGTATCGCGCTGCCGTTCATCTACCCGCCGTTCGCCGCCATGGTGATGGTGCCGCTGACGGTCACCGGCTGGGGCGTCGCCTCGCTGGCGTTGTTCCTGGTCTCGCTGCTGTCGCTGGCCGTCACCAGCTACGTCGTGCTGCGCCGGCTCTGGCCAACCGGCGGGCACGCCGGCGCGCTGGCCGCGACCACCGGGGTCGTGCCGGTCTGCCTGCTGCTCGAACCGGTGTCCCAGACCTTCGGCTTCGGCCAGATCAACCTGATCCTGATGGCGATGGTCGCGGTGGACTGCCTGATGGTCCGCACCCGGTGGCCCCGGGGCGTGCTGATCGGGCTGGCCGCCGCGATCAAGCTGACGCCGGCCGCGTTCGTGCTGTTCTTCCTGCTGCGCAAGGACTACCGGTCGGCGGTGGTCGCGGCGGTGACCGGGGCGGTGGCCACCGGGATCGGGGTGCTGGTCGCGCCGGGGGCCTCGCAGCGGTACTGGGGCGGCGGGATGTCCGGGGTCAGCGGGGTGAGCGGCTCGCCGTTCTTCACCAACCAGAC
>Ga0137416_10001661_pt1 | contig 11473 bp, 9 predicted proteins | sample CZODoug3_1_1_16f_FD_108282 | JGI IMG/M metagenome (GOLD analysis project Ga0137416, IMG submission 108282) | Vadose zone soil fungal communities from Angelo Coast Range Reserve, California, USA - CZODoug3_1_1_16fungal (Illumina Assembly) | ecosystem: Environmental > Terrestrial > Soil > Vadose...
AAAAATTACACTAGAGGTCCCCAGGTTGTATTCGTCTTGTATTCTGTACTCACCAGGTCAAATCCATTTTTTACCACTTTATTATTAAAAGTGACTAGAAATTAATGGTAAATTCTAGAAATCATAACCTGGTGAGCATGGACCATAATACTGTATTACAAATACCCGTAATAACCACTAAGTTACCTCTAATTTAGTACCCGTGTTTGTCTTGTTTACATACCCCATCAAATATTATTCTTCTCAACTGGAATCTTATTAATAAAATCTGGTATTTACCAGAACCTACTACTTGTTATTATCATCCGTACACTTTCTATGCGCATCTACTACCTTTCTGAGATGAAGTTCTTACTTCTTCATTACATAGTTAGTCAATTTTTGCCAATCTTGATTCCCCTTTACACCAAGATCTCGACATATATACATAGTAGTAATTAAAGATCATACATCACTTCATCTAGTAAGTCAGACGATCAACGTCGGCTTTATGTTGCATGCGGCCACTAATCAACAGGTTCACTTGAACCTCTTATATAGGCATCCGAAAGGAAGTTAAGTCTCCTTTCCAACCCTTGCTGGAGAGCCGACAGTCGACAGATGCACCACCGGACAAACTGCTCCTCAGTCATCAACGCCGCAAATGATGTCCAAGTTATGGAGGTATCCATAGTGTCAGGAAGTGCCGAAGTCTCTAAGAACTCCTGCCTGATGGCTGGGTAGCCAATGGACATCACGAACGAAGCTGCACAGTTTCTGAAGACTGCAAATGGTAATGCACATTATCATGGAACTCCACAGCTTGACAACTCTGCTCGGCATGTCACGGGGCAGTACTACAGAGGGCACATCGGCTGCAAGGTGAAAAACTAGAGTTGACACCAACAATGGAGTGCAGGCTTTAAAACAAGTTTTTGAACCTTCTCTAGTGATCTCTTGGCAGCAATCGCCACGGTGTTATAAATCCAGGAGGCTTCAGGCGAAAGAGACAACAATCTAATAGTTTTTCTTCTACTCCGCCACCAACTTTGACGCCAACTTGCCGACTCGACCCTCTCAATATTCGCAGTCCGTGCCAACTTTAGGGTGCATACCGGGAGCCCTTGACCAGAGCTTCACCTGTATAGCATGTCTGTGCCGCCGAACATTGGCCGGCCAAACCACTGCTGTATAGCCCTCGGCATTGACATCTGCATCTACTGCAAGCGCTTGACTCTCTTCGATAAACAGCTCTAGAATGAAGCACGGAAATTGCGGTGGAAGGACCTAGGACAGGTGAAGTCATGAGATGTAACAGATCCCGATGCAGTCAAATACAAAATTGGGTGATTAACGTCGGCTTTTATGCTGCATGAAGCTTACGGTTAGCAAGTCGATGAGAACCTTCGCCTTTGAAGAGCTACTAATCAACAGGTTCAGCTTGAACCTCTCATATAGGCATCCGAAAGGAAGTCAAGCCTCGTTTCCAACTCTTGCTAGAGAGCCTACAGATGCACCACCGGACAAACCTCTCCTCAGTTCTGATGCATCAACACATCAACGCTGCAAAAGATGTCTAGCTTGCGGAGGCATCTATAGTGTCAGGAAGTGCTGAAGTCTCTAAGAACTCCCGCCTGACGGCTGGGTACCTAGGTGGTCAATGGACATCCACGAACCATAGTTTTCGATGACTGCCAAGGGTAATGCACTGCACATTATCATGAACTTCACAGCTCTGATAACTCTGCTCGGGCGGAACCATGTCGTTGGACGGTACTACAGAGGGCATATCGGCTGCAAGATGTACTGGTGAAAAACTATAGAGTACATTGAAACAGGAGGCTTCAGGCGTCAGAACTCCCATGGGCAGGGTCCAATTACTAAGAACTGATTGAACTAATGGCAGAAAGTCGATAGGAATAGAATAGTCAAGCAATTTGACCTGAAGAATTTGTTAATCAGTTCTTAGGAAGCTTACCTCTAGTTTAACTGGCTCTTAGAACTGCTTATATATGATAACTAGTTACTAGTTGATGGGAAGACTATTTAAGCAATTATCAAGTACTTGTTAATCAGTTCTCAGTTACTTGATAATCAGTTATAAAAAAATAGTTAAGCGGTTCTCAAGAACTTCCTCCCTATACGTATCAAGTACTTGTTAATCAGTTCTCAGTTACTTGATAATCAGTTATAAAAAAATAGTTAAGCGGTTCTCAAGAACTTCCTCCCTATATGTATCAAGTACTTGTTAATCGGTTCTCAGTTACTTGATAATCAGTTATAAAAAAATAGTTAAGCGGTTCTCAAGAACTTCCCCCCTATACGGTGGGATAGGACAAAAACTTTTTCAACTTTCCACACCTCCAATTTCAATTGCGGCAGTTTCCATTTTTTGATTTCATAGTATTTGTTGACTGATAATATATGTAATTGATCCTTAACTCTAGTGCTTCTCAATCCATGGTAACTGTTGGCAGAAATCGAGTTATGGGAGAATCGCTTAATGGGCTCCCTGGGAGAGGCCGTGTACGGCGTAGGGGATAGAGAAGTTTTCCCAAAAGTCCCAGCACTGCTAATTACTAATAATTACCAGTTCCTCGATAGAACTTGACCGGTGCTAATATATGCTATTTATGGCATACCCAATTCCGGTGCTTCGCAATCCAACTGTTGGGATAAATTCACAAAGTAGTTCTCGACGGTGAAAGGTAGAATTTGATTCTTTGAGGTCGAAATAAGTTTTTAAACTAGTTCCCGGCTATTAATGGTAGAAATTAAAGTCAATATGGGCTCGTAAACTAATTCTCGACCATGAAAGGTAGAATTTGAAGTCGATATAGACTTGTAGCTAGGTCGCGATTGTGAGACGTGGGGTTTGAAGTCAATTAAACTAGTTCTTTACTTTTAAATGTGACAATGTAGATCTCTAGACTAACTCTTGGCCGTGAAGGGTGGAAATAGTTGAAGTAGGCTTATAATGTAGGCCTGTAAACTAGTTTGGACGTCTGTATCGACTTTAAATTCCACATTTCACAGTCAATAACTAGTTTATAAGTCTACATCGACTTCAATTTCCACTATTCAAAGTCGTGTACTACTCTACAGGCCTACATCGACTCCAATTTCCACCTTTCAAAGTCGAGAACTCGTTAACAAGCCTTCCTTGACTTCAATTTCAGCCTTTCGCGGTCGAGAACTAGTATAAAAGCTTACTTCGACCTCAAATTCCACCTCCCAAAAGTCAAGAACTAGTTTACAAGCCTACATTGACTTCAAGATTTACCTTTTAAATTCAGGAACTAGTTTACAGGCCTGCGTACGTCCACCGATCATGGATTTGGCTTGTTGATCTCCTCGAGCAACTAGACGTGCTTTGCACTTTGATAGTCGTCTATTTGTCAAATTTATAAACATATACCCATGTATATGAATATTCCTAAGCAAACAATCAATAAGATTACAGAGCCATTATAAACTGATTCATGTGTTAATTCACTTCATAAATCGTCAACCCTATCTAGCAATTGATAAACTAGCAGATTCAAGTTATTAACAGGCCCTACAAGCGCATGCCCATACAGGTCACTGACGAGAAAATGCCAAATACCCATTTCAGAACTCAGTTTCAAAAAGTTGGGGATTACAGAGCGACGAGCGAGATTACAATGGAACTAGAAAACATTCCGAATTAATTTCGAAGTGGCTGTGGTCCGATTTCCCACCAAATCAGGACCAATTCAACTTAATCGTTTACGAAACAGTTTGAAAACTATTAGGAATTTATTATCTATATGTTGCCGGGTTTTCGATAGCCATGCGGCATTCTCATCTAGCTTGGCATGTACGAAAGCATTGGCTGCGTCGTACTGGATTAATTCTAGGTCAAATCAAGTAGCAATTGCCATGAAAACTCGAAATAGCTGGCTGCCAGTGCTGCTGCGTATGTATCACCGATCATGGATTTGGCTATTGGTCTCCTCGAACGACTAGAAGTGCTTTGAAGTTTGCACTTTGCTAATCGTCCATGCTTGTCAAATTTATAAACATATACCCATATTTAGTCCATAATTAGGCATCCCTGGCTTCAGGGTATTTCTTGAATACTTCTATCCATGATTCTGTAGGTGGTCACGTTCGGCTTTCCTGAACTCATCTAAACCCGGCAGTTCTCGTCAATGGAGCCTTTTGAATCCATCAATCTCCCCGAGAAGTCTTTAAATTTTCGCTTTACTGACTAACTTCTCATGTTGTACAGTCCTAATTCCTTTGCGTCTCTTGGGAACTTTGTGAGACAGTCTTGCCAGGCTGAACTCCAGTTCCAGCATAAAACGAAGCCTTTCACGGTTCAAATCTCGGTGTCGTATCGTCGCATTGGTCTTCACATTTACCATGAATATATTGTACCGGTCAGGTGGGGTCCATTCAAAGTCTTTCTCATTACTTCACCGAGATTCTCGTCTTCATTGTCTTCACCCATGGGCTCATATCCGCTCATATCACCATCAAATAGTGGAAAGCTATTTGGAAATTTTGGTGAGTGGATTCCGAAATGTCCCCAAAGGTTGATCCTAGTTTTTCTATCGTGTTAACAATGTCCCTAAGTTCTTCAAGAGTTATATCTAATGTTTCGTCTTCCCTTCCTTGACAGCGTCTTCATTAGATATAATATCACGAGTTCGGATGACCTCATTGAGGCGAGGAATTCAAATCCTATAGATGCTGTTGGACTCATAGCTAACGAGATATCCGATCTAGGCTATCTCATGTGCCGTCTGCGATCCTTCTTTCTATGGGCGTCGATGTTTGCTTTGGCGTGCCATTGTGAAAATAAACTGCTCTACGCGAAATCTCGGGTCACAGATGTTTAGGTAAGCTAGCCCCTATCCCCATGGGTTTGATTTTATCCTCTATTGCACCCCCCGAGCGCTCAGCGCCAGCTCCAAAACCGTGTGTAGTTCATCTTCCAACAATTTCCCGACTTTTGGTTTCAGAGAGGTGAGTTGTCCATCTCGGCGATCTTAGGCCTAATGCTGTCTTCCTCCTCAGAATTGGAATCAATGGCAGGGACATTCCCGACTATTCCCAGGCAGTAACCTAGGCCTGCCGATGAATTTGATCGATATAGTGCCAAAGCCAGGTTCCATATGCCAGCAAGCTTGCTCCAATATGTGAATAGGTACATATCTTCGTCTGACTGTATTGACACCGTCTTAAATTATATCATAAGGCTCTGTAACTGGTCATTAGATGGGGAGACGCAGGATATATTCTACAGGGTCTCATCCTCTAGCAATAATTCAGTTCACAACGACTCAACGAGTGTTGTCTGCTGTGAAAAATTCTTGCTTGGAGTTGCCCTCTGTAATTAGCCCTGACACCTATACGTACTTTGTGGATCTGGCCAGATTTTCTCTTGCTATTAACATATGCATGTATGTATGATAGTATATCTTACTACCGATCATTCTGATTCATACATGTAGCCATCGGCCTTACCTGATATCGGTGTTCAGAATCCTATGAATACATGCATCCATAACCAATTGAAAATTCACAAACGGTAACAATAATTTTATATGAGATAAGTTTGAAGTAGTCTAGCTATTGAATGTTCCTTCTCCATAACGCCAAATAACTCATATAGAAACCAGGATTTTTCTTGCCGGCCAGCCTTAAGCGTTATACTATGTATTTAATTAAACAAAGATCATACAAGTATAACTACTGCTATGCTTTCGAATTCAATGCCGCCCGGCCAGATGCTTTTCTAATCGGTACTCTAGGTGGCAAGGCGTCTGTGATAGTTAATAGTAGAGACTCGACTAAGGTCATATCAGAAATTCAGAATCCAAGGCATAACTACATTGATCAACGCATCGGATCAACGTTAGCGCCAAGCCCTTAGTAGGATCCTAGGATCCGGAGTCTCCAACGTAGCGCCAAGCCCTTAGTAGGATCTAGGATCCGGAGTGAGTTTACTTTACACTATGGCGAAAAATCCTTGTAAGTTGTAAAAGAATAGAACAGCCACTTATAATCAAATGCACCGTCACCACCGCCTCGGGCATCACCGGAGTCGGTGCCAGCTTCACTGGTTGGACCGGTGGAAAGTGCGTCATGCCCCCCTCGAATGGGCGAGGGCGAGATTGAAGGAGAAGACAAAGATAATCCCTCTCCCCTGCCGCCAACCCCTTCCCCGTTGCCCAGATCTCTACCGGGTTCATCGCCATCTGTCGAAATTGCCCCTCTCAAGGACATGATCACTGAGGCAGTTCGAGTTATTCATCAACTCTGCAAATATCAGCATGAACTTCCAAGGGAAGTTTATTCTAGGATCTTGCTGACGCTGCAAAATAACCATGAGGCAATCGGGGTGGCAAGCTCCAACTGGTCGGACGGAGCTATGTGTATGCGGGTGCTAGAGGCCGGAGAGTCTCGCACCCGTAGGGCTACAATTTTCAATATGTTAGAGTATATGGGGGCCTGGGAGTGGTATGACTGCCAGGTAAAACTGGCGGAAGGTGTGGTACATACACGAGGAAATAAGCCCGTGGTTCGCAGAGGTGCAGCCATCCGTGTAATGGACAGAATTCAAGGGAAGTCGGTCGGAGGAGTTGGCCGAGTTATTGAAGAAGGCCAAAAGAAACCCGACACTCCTTCGAAAAGCACTACCAAGCAGGCCAGAATTGTCCAAAGGAAGCATATTCACACGCAGCTTACTAGGGGCCATAAACTGAAGGAAAAGCTAGTGAAAGGGCTCGGGCTTGGTATCTTGTTGAGCCCAAAAATATGGTAAGTAATATGATACTGGATACGTACATAGTATCCTTCTGCTGTTAACGTCCTTTTCTCCCACAGGGAATATACGAAAATGGGCATGGAGGAACTCGACGTCCTTGTCGGAAATATTCGAGCTGACGCGAAACGGCTTCGCCTGCTCGATATCTTGGACCAACAGTTGAGATTGCTAATAACCGACAAACCCGACCTTGACAGCCTGCTAAGTTCATTAAAGGCAGAGGCCCTAGTGTCGGAAGAGGACTGCTGGGACTTAAAACTGACCTTTGCCCTGGAAGCAGTAAGGCCCCTTACGTATCAAAGTTACAGGCTGATTCTAATAAATGCTTTTAATATAGGAAGCAATGCCAACTGGCTCATTAGACACCGCCGTTGACTCCTTGATCGCGGACGTCAGTAGCCAAGTTTTCGGCAAGCCGGTGCTCGAGAAAGAGGACAGCGTTATGGTTGACGGCAGGGTAGAGATATCCTGCGACACGTTTAACCAACTTCGCCGGGGTGAGTGGCTTGACAATTGGATGGTATTCGCCGGCATCCAAATGTCGGACAAGCCATACTTTGTCAAGTGTGGGCATAGCATTCCGTTTAACGTGCCCTTTGGCAGGACTGGTGGGATGCGACATGCGCCTAGGCCACTTGCTGGATGGAGAAAGACTATCGAAGCCTACCGGGAGCAGTACGGGCAGAATATCCTCGTGTATTTTTGCCCGCTAAATGTCAATTCAAATCACTTCACACTCCTTGAAATAAATGAGCGCGAAAAAGTGATTTATCATTACGATTCCAAGGCGGAACGGGTTGTCGATGGCCGAATAAAGACTCAGGTGGGAAAGAAAGTTGAAGTGAGGATAGGTTCATATCATTGCGACATAAAACGTGGCTAACGAGATATCAGGAAGAGTTCGGGCATCTTGGGTTCGAGTACATTGAGGCAGTAAGTGCCAATGCCTAAGTACTTTGATTGCAGACTGACTGACTTGTGGGGTAGGCTACTCCTCAACAGTGTGATTCCCACAGCTGTGGTCCCATGGTGATACGGAACGCGAGGCTACGAATGAATGGCCTCTCCGTTGGCAGCTGGGACGACCAGCTGGATGCGGACCGCTTGAGGATGGATGTCGTGGAGGCTTTCAGAGCCTGTATCTCGGACAATGCCATTCGGAAACGGCCATTGCCAGGCTCTAAGCAAGATGGCTTAGTGGAGGAATTCCAAGGGTCAGGCGGGGATATGTCAAGGAAGCGTTTGAAGATGAGATGAGAGCGCGAAAGCTCTCCCTGTGTCAGGCCCCCCCTCCATTCCTCCTCACCCCTTTCTTGCACTGTTTGTCACACCGCTTCCCTTTCTCTTTTCATTTCTCTTTCTTTCCTTCGTTGTGCTTAGATTTTTGTAGATAGCCTACGTATAGATTCGTCAGGGCTTCCTCACACCTCTACAGAATTCAGTTCATGGAAACGCCGTAGGTAGGGAAATCCTCCATTGCTAGGAGGAAGAGTCCCGCTGTCCCCGTTTTCTTGAAAGCCTTCTTCTCTTCTCTTTTTGCCAGCGCTCTCTGACAGGGCTACTCCGCTCTTGCATTACAGTCAGGCGAGGATACCTATCCACTTATCGGAGCAAGCTTACTAGCATATGGGGCCTGACACTAATCGTCGGTTCGTCTTCTACTGCGCTATCGCTTGTAAATAGCGCCGTAGAAGGCGAGCCGACGATTATATCGATCAAATTCATCGGTGGGCTTAGGTTACTGCCTGGTAGTCGGGAACAACTTAATTCCCTAGCAATGTGGTGGCGACTAGTGCCAATAAGTGACGCGCAGTGCTAATCCATGTCAACATTCGAGAATTGTTCACAGTATTTGCTGTTGCCACAGAAGACGGCTACCTGTATTTATCCCTCCCGCTGCAGAACCGTGTTGAACTACTGCACTCGAGCTCATCCACTGCAGCGGCAGTCTCTGAGCTGACCAAACCCGGTGCATTCTGGATTTTAGTGAAATGCCCCTTAATCTACTGAAGCTAACTCTCGTTGAGGAATGTTGATTCCGCATGCCTTCAATATCCATACCATGTCCACGAAATTGCACACACTTCCATTGTTAGTTGCTTCCTCGTCAGCTTGATCTCTTCTTACAATGCCGGCAGTCGACTAGTGCAGAGGCTCAACGTCCAGTATGTATGTCTTGCAGCGCGATAAGCTCGTCAAAAGATGGCGAAGACAATGCCGAGTCATTGCTAAGAGAGCTCTTTGCCAAAAAGATTTCCAGGCATCAACGACGGATTTAGAAAAAGACTTGCTTCCATAATGCTAGTATGCTACTACGGTGTTACCATTTTTTTTTTTCTCTCCGGATCCTACTAGCGACATTGACCGTGAAACGGATGACAATTCCGTTGGATGCGAGGCTTTTCCAAACGCTTCCAAATTTTCTAGAAGAGTAGCATTAACTCATGGTTGTCTCAGATAGCTCGCTGGGATTCCCAATGGCGGTGGTTCCGGTCTAAGTTCAAACCTGTCAGCCCGTATTTAGACTCGCCTCCAGTGTTCCATTGTTTCACACACACTTTATCTAGAGTGTTTAGACTTTAGATAGCTGTTATAGAGCTTCCTGACTCGTACAGTCGTCGTGTCATCATTCCTTATTTTCACAGACGTATGCACCGTCTGAGTCCGTTTAGCTTCAAGGCCCTCAAGAGTCGACACCGTGGATTAGGTTGCTGTGGAGCAAAAATTTCATCATCTTTATTTACCTTTAGCCTTAACATCGTGGAGTGTTAGGTTGCCGTGGAGCGAAGTTTTCATCATCCTTATTTATATTAACCTCAACACCGTGGCGGGTCATCCTGATTGGACCCGAAAATTGGACTGAATGGCCCAATCAACTTAAAATCTATGCTACGAATGCTGGGGCTGATCAATACCTCTAAAACACAGAAACTGGTGCAGATCGTTTCAATAATCATCGACCACCAGCAAATCCAGACTGCAGGATTGCAGATGATCTTACTATGCGTTGATACACTTACTAAGTTACGAATTTGATGATTATAAGAGGCTGATTTGGTTTGAGACGTCAATGATTTCATGATGAAAACTGTCGGCTAACACTATCAAGTATATTTCCTTGACCGATCCCATCTATCTTGGATTGAAGCTCTGAAAGCGCATCTGCTTCCGATTCTATAGATCGTGATGAACTTGCTCGTACCTTCATCCAGACGGTTACTGTCCTTGGCCAGAGAACGGCTCGAGTCTAGTCATGAATGAGAGGTAGGATGTATCATGAGTATGGAAGTAGCCTTCTAGGAACTGATTAACATATTCCTGGGAATTGATTATCAAGTAGTTGATAATTGGTTAATGTATCATTGTATCCTCACAGTTTTGCGGTTTTGTGGGAGTGCTCGGTAATATAAAATAAATTAATTTCGGCCTACATATGGGCATGGTCAAACTGCTCATTTTGTATGTAAACTGCATCTAATAATTTACTGCAGTGGTGGCTTTTGTTGGGGTTTGACTTTTAGATATCCCACTGTCGTGCCGTAGCCGTATAGTATATACCTATGTAGGATCCGGAAATCCATCAAGTTACACTTATCTCGAGAGATTACAATGTTACCATCGAAAAATTTCTCCCATTGTCCCAGTGGCTCTAGAGTCTACGTGCTCTATCGATGATAAAGTCATTATAAAGATCCTGCTAAAGATCCGACTTCTCTTCCACCTAATCAAAAGGAATCACACTTTGATGACTCAACCCCAATGCATATATACCCTATGCTACCTATGGGGCAGTCTAGCACGAGAATACGAAGCATGTGAAGGAAAAGGAAAGAGAGAAGAGGAATACAGTTTGAGTCGTGTTGAACATAGCCCGTGAAGACTTTGCAGCTGGATGCCTGTATTTTGGTTTAAGGCTTTAGACAGCCTGCTCTTTGACTCTTGAGGGAGCATTCGTTTTCAGATTGTTTAGCCCATGTCAATCTGAAATGGCGAAGATGAGATGGGGTAGATCTTACTGAAGAACATGTATTTGACATCATATGCTTGCATTTCACGACTCTACTGTTTCCATAGTATGGCTGACCCCAGGCATGTGTCTCCCGATTCGATATTCACCCTGGGTCAAGGAGAGTAAAAATATTAATTAATGAGTTAATTAATATGTGCTGTTCCCTCTTGACTTCGAGCATGAAAAAAGGATTGATTTTTGGTTGTTGTGAAGTTTTTTATAGGTGTTATTTCTTAGGCCAATGAGCCATTGCTATATAATGAGTAGCTTGAGCGCTTGAGTCTTAAAGTATTATATATTTAAAATGTTGACTTGGCAGCGGCGACTAACACAAATTGATGGAATCCTTGATAGTCATGCCGTGTTTATGGCAGGTGAAGGCAATTGTTGAATATACTAGGGGGCGACGGCGATGTTGTTGACCGGCTTAGCAACAAATATGGGGGGCGCGGCAACAGATAAGGGGCCCAGCAATAGGACCCTTTACTGATAGTTTAATAATAATTTAGCGATGATGACAGTATTTTGTATTATGGTATTATAGTCCGTGCTCACCAGGTTACGATTTCTAGAATTTACCATTAATTTCTAGTCACTTTTAATAATAAAGTGGTAAAAAATGGATTTGACCTGGTGAGTACAGAATACAAGACGAATACAACCTGGGGACCTCTAGTGTAATTTTT
>Ga0137416_10001662_pt1 | contig 11470 bp, 15 predicted proteins | sample CZODoug3_1_1_16f_FD_108282 | JGI IMG/M metagenome (GOLD analysis project Ga0137416, IMG submission 108282) | Vadose zone soil fungal communities from Angelo Coast Range Reserve, California, USA - CZODoug3_1_1_16fungal (Illumina Assembly) | ecosystem: Environmental > Terrestrial > Soil > Vadose...
AAAAGCTGGAGTCGGCGCCAAAGGTGACCGGCACGCGCCGGTAGTTCCTCCCGGCGGGCACCCAGACCGCCGGGACCGTCAGCGCCGGTCCGAACGAACCTGGGAGCGTGGTCTTGCTGCCGTCATCGGGCCAGTAGACCGTCGCGATTGTGCCGCTCACCGTACGCTTGTGGCCCGGCGACGGTCCCGCGTATCCAGAGCCGAACCGGTTGATGTTGGTCGACGCGGAGCCGTTCGCCACCATCGCCGGAACGCTCTCGAAATCCGTCGCGCTGCCGGGCCTGGTCCAGAAGATCGAGGCGGCCTCGACGGACGAATCGACGGGCATGGAGATGGTCGCCTCCCGCGCGAGGCTCAATCCGGCGGGCTCGAAATCGTAGACCGTGGTCAGGGCTCCCGCGGGAGAGGAAGCGCGCGCCTGGACCGTGATCACCGTGTCCGTCGCCACCGAGTCGGGAACGATGTTCAGGGTGGGGCCGCCAGGAACCTGCACCACCCCGCCCAATGGACCGATCGTCGCGGTCGTCTTTTGCGGGGCAGGAGAACCGCCGCCGCAGCCATTCAATAGAGCCAATACCACTAATCCCGATCGCAATCGCATACGGCCTCCCCGCGGGACTCTTTGGGACCCTGACGTTCGTACATCGGAGGTGGCCACGGGCCTCCCAGGTCGTCATTGCGACGTTCAGGTTGAAACAGGCCGGCGTACCTTTCCATCCGGTAGAAAGCATTTCGTCGAGCCGCTCTAGCGAAGGGCAATCCGCCAGCACGCCGTGAGGGCGGCGAGCGCGGCCAGCGCCAGCAGCGGCTGCCAGACGGTGCGGCGCGGCGGGTGCCTTGCCAGCGGGCCCGCCGCCACTCCGAGCGCTCCGCCCGCGGCGAACCCGAAGAGATGGGCGAAGAGGTCGGCGTTCTGCCCCGTTCCCAAGAGGCCCAAAAGCGCGGAGCCGGCACCGAGCGCGAGCAGCGCCATGCGGCGGCGCGCGACTGCCTGTAGCAGCGCGACCGCTCCCAGCGCCGCGAAGACCGAGGTGGACGCGCCCACCGAGACGTATCCGTGGCGCACGACCGCCGCGGTGAGCGCATTGCCCAGGACGCCGCCGGCCAAGGCGATCCAGGCTGCCGCGGCCGGACCGATCCGCCGCGCGAGCGCCCACAGGAGCACCGCGCCGGCGACCAGGTTGCCGGCCGCGTGGGCGTAGTCGGCGTGGAGCGTCAGCGCGGTCGCGGCGCGCCACCACTCGCCGCGCAGGAACGCCTCCGCGTCCGAGCTGCCCCGGGCGAACCAGGCCACGCGCTCGTCGCGGCCGCCGGTCGCGAGGTGGAACGAGCCCAGCAGGGCCGCGTAGGCGAGCCAGAGGTAGCTTTGGCCGTACTCCGGCTGCGGAGGCGGCGCCGGTCGGGACCTCTCCGCGTCGTGCGCCGCGAGCGCCGCCTCCGCCGCGGGCGCGTCCTCCGGCAGCACCGCGATGGAGACGCCCGACGTCTCGTCCCGCAGCTCGTGCAGGATGCCGAGCGCGGTGAGCACGTACGCCCACTCCTCCGCCTGCGCGCGGCTCTCCGTGCGGCGCACGACGCGCGGGAGCTCGGGCGCGGTCACTTCACCGGCAGGCCGTCGTGCGGCTTCTTCTCGCCCGGCTCGAGCCACCAGCGCGGCTCCGCCCTGCGCGCCTGCGGATCGAATCCGTCGAATCGCACGATGGCGCCCTTGGGGAAATCGACGCGGGCCGGCTCGACGTTGCCCAGGACCGCGGCGGCGCCGCTGAGCTGCGGATCGTGGCCGACCAGCGCCACCCGCTTCACTTCCAGCCCGGCGACGCGCTCGAGCAGGCCCTGGACGGGCACATCGGGACGAAGCTCTTCGAGCACGTCCACGTCGTCCAGCTCGAGCGCGTCGGCGAGAATCTCCGCGGTCTGGACCGCGCGCACCAGCGGGCTGGTGCAAAGCAGATCGATCCGATCGCCCAGCCTGGCGAAGGCGCGCGCCGTCTCGCGGAACTTGCGCCTCCCCTTGCCGCTCAAGGGCCGCGAATCGTCGGGGCCCTTCCACTCTTCTGGATTGCCGGCGATGCCGTGCCGCACCAGGTAGATCTTCTGCACGGAACGCACCCTAGCGCGGCCGGCCAGGACGTTCCAGCGCAGCGGACCCTTCGCGCCGCTCGCGCCAGTACCGCCGGAGCGCGTCCTCGACGTCGAGGAGAGCGAGGGTGGTCGGAGGGCCGGTCAGCGTCCGCTGGACAGGCAGGCGGCGGCGTGCCTACAGAGCGGCCGGGAAAGGGGGACTCCCATGCGCGCTCTCGCCCTGTGCGTGGCTGCGTCGCTTCCCGCCGCGGCGGCCGACCTGGTAGTCCGTCCTGGCCAATCGATCCAGGCCGCGGTCGATCGCGCGCGCCCCGGAGACACGGTGACTGTCTTGCCGGGCACGTATGTCGAAGCGGGCCGTCCTTGCCCGCACGACGCCTCGGAAGCATGCGCCGTCTCGGTGATCACCGACCACATCAACCTGGTCGCCCCGAAGGGCGCAACGCTGCAGAGCGCGGCTGGTCAGAGCGACGGGATCGCGTTCTCGCCGCCCGCCCCGCGGCCGGCGACCTGCGTCTCCACGCCATCGCAGCGGCTGCACGGCGCGACCGTACGGGGGTTCACCGTGCGCGGGTTCTCCAGCGACGGCATTTTCCTCCTCTGCGCCGACGGGGTCGTCGTCGATGGGAACACCGCCGTCGACAACCGCGAGTACGGAATCTTCCCCTCCCACGTGGTCGGAGGACGCTTGGTCGGGAACCACGCCTCCGGGGCCCGGGACACAGGAATCTACGTCGGCCAGTCGCGCGACGTGCTGGTCGAGGGAAACGTCGCGCAGGCGAACGTCAGCGGCTTCGAAGTCGAGAACAGCTCCGGCGTGACGGTGCAGCACAACCTGGCGACCGGAAATACCGGGGGCTTTCTCACCTTCGCGCTCCCGGGCCTGGACGTGCACGTCAACGAGTCGAACACGCTCCAGGACAATGTATCGGCGTTCAACAACCTGGCCAATGCGTGTAGCGGGGGCGAGGTATGCCTCGTCCCGGCAGGCACCGGAATCCTCGTCCTCTCCACCCAGCGAAACGTCATCCGGCGGAACGTGGTAGTCGGCAACGACTCGGTCGGTATCGCGCTGACCGACTTCTGCAGCGCCGCGGCGCTGCCTCCGGACGCGTGTGCCCGGCTGGACATCGAGCCGCTGCCGAACGGAAACCGGATCACCGGGAATATCGCGGTCCGCAACGGCGGGAGTCCGGACCTCGCCCGTATCCCGCCCGAGCTCGCCGGCGACCTGGTCTGGACCGGGACAGGCGACGGCAATTGCTGGAGTCGGAACCTGGCCGGTACCATCGCTCCGGCCGGGATCGCGCTGCCGTCCTGCCCCTGAGGCGGGTCAGGAGCCCGGCCCGTCCTCGCCGTCGCCGTCCTGCGGCACCAGTTGCGATCCGGCGTCCTCCACGTCGTCGTTGGCCACCGGGGGCCGGGCCTTGGCCGTCGGAGGCGTCGAGCGCAGCTCAGCCACCTGGGCCGGCGTCAGCTCGACCGGCACAGCCTCCTGCGAAGGCCCGATGGCCATCCCCACCGCCACCGCGATCGCCGCCGCCGCGGCAGTCACGCCCAACATCACCATTCCCAAGCGCGTCATGTGTGTTCCTCCGGGTTGGTTCCCGGACGCCTCCTCATTCACGCGGCGTGCCGGACGGGAGCCGCAGTGGAAGAGGTCCGTCGCCGGCGGCAATCCGCCGCCCTGGCAAGCTCCAATCTACAGATCGTAGAGTTCCGTGGACGGCGCGCCCCCGCCGTGGTTTCGGGAAGGCCATCCGGGGGAGGACTCCCATGGCGAAGAAGAAGACCGCGAAGAAGACCGCACGCCGCAAGGCACCCGCCCGCAAGCCCGCCGGCCGCCGCAACGGCACGCGGCGCGCGGCGGGGCGGTCCAGCCGCTCTGCACCTCGCGCGGCGGCGGCGCGGGGCGCGCCGGCAGGGATGCACACCGTGACGCCGCAGCTCACGCTGCGCGAGGCGGCCCGCGCCATCGACTTCTACAAGCAGGCCTTCGGCGCGCAGGAGCTGATGCGCATGCCCGCACCCGACGGCAAGAGCATCTGGCACGCGGAGATCCGCATCGGCGATTCAGTCGTGTACGTGGGCGACGAGATGCCCCAGAGCCCCACCGCCGCGCCTTCGCCCACGCACAAGCCGACCTGCATCGTCCAGCTCTACGTCCCCGACTGCGACGCGGTCTTCCAAGCTGCGGTGCAGGCGGGCGCGCGCGTGGCCATGCCGCTCGCCGACATGTTCTGGGGCGACCGCTACGGCGTGGTGACCGATCCCTTCGGACAGGTGTGGGGCATCGCCACCCGCGTGAAGGACCTGAGCCCCGAGGAGATGGCGAAGGGCGCCCAGGAGTGGATCGCGAAGAACGCGCCGCCCGGCGGCCAGCGACCTCCGCAGAACCAGCTCAGCTAAGCGAATCTCACGCCTTCTGGACGGCCGGCGCGCCGAAGCCAGACCAAGCGCGCCGGTAGACGCGGTCGGTCGCCCAGGTCAGCACGAAGGTGCACGCGATGAGCAACGCGGTAAGGAGCGCGTACCCGGTCCAGTCGCAGCTCTTGCCCCATGTCGCGTCGAAGGAGAAGCCGGCGATCTGCTTGTAGAGCAGCGCCTGGTGGAAGAAGTACCCGGCCAAGGACGACGTGCCGAACGCTTCGATGAAGCGCACCGGCGCCGAAGCGCGCCAGCGCCCTTGCGAGAGCTCGGCGGTCATCAAGACGAGGACGAAGGCGCATACCTGCGTCCAGCGGCGGGCGTGGTTGGCGGGATTCGTCACCCAGAATTCATGGGGCGGGTACAGCGCGGTGAGCTGCGGAGTCAGGAGCCAGAGCGCGATGCCGACGGCCAGCAGGCCGGCGATCCAGCGCGCCAGCGCCCGCGTGTCGCCCGCGGCAGCGGTCGCGCCCGCCGAGGCGCCGAGATAGACGTAGCCCGCCCAGGGCAGCAGCGGGAACACCGAACCCGTGCTCCCGTTGGCGAGCGCCGCGAGCGGGCCATGGACGCGCTCCGCCAGCGGCGACGCGCCGAAGGCGATCGCCGCCAGGCCGAGAGCCACCCAGCGCAAGACCTGCGGCCGCGTCGCGAGTGCCGCGAGGACGGGCAACGCGACGAGCAGCGAGAGGCCGATGCAGTGCAGGATGTCGATGCGGAAGATCCAGCGTGGCTCGCGCAGGAGCGGGAACCACATCCAGTTCACCAACGTGGCGACGAGCAGCACCTCGCCGAGCCGGCGCAGCGTCTTGCGCATCCGCGGCCATCTCGTTCCGGCCCCGGCGCCCCGCACCTGCACCAGGGCCAGGGAGAATCCCGCGGAGAAGATGAACGCCGGAGCGACCAGTCCGTCGATCCACTGCAGCCGCGTCCAGAGCAGCCCGGTGCGCAGCTCGGGCCGCAGCAGCGACAGCGCGTGGGTCTGGATCATGACCAGCACCGCGATGCCACGCAGCCAGTCGAACGCGAGGATGCGGGAGCTCCGTTCCACCTCGGGAAGGCTACCCTAGCGGAGACCGCAGCGCGAAAAACGTTCAGCGGCGGCGGCGCGAGGGCTGGACGCGGGCAGGTTCGCCCTCTTGCTTCGCGTAGTGCGGCGGCCAGGGCGCATCTCCCTGCCCCGCGGCGCGCTGCTTCTCGGACAGCTCGAGCAGCCCGTCCAGCGAGCCGGCCTGATCGTCGATCCCGGCCGCCGGATCGCCCCGCTCGGCGAATCGCTTCGGGACGGTCGCGAGGGTGAAGCCCGCGGGATCGACGTCCGGCACTTCGCTCCACTCGAGGGGCGTGGAGACGCGCGCGTCGGGAGTGGGGCGCACCGAATACGCCGAGGCGACGGTACGATCCTTCGCGTTCTGGTTGTAGTCGAGGAAGACGCCGTGCCGCTCCTCCTTCCACCACTTGCTGGTCGCGATGGCGGGCGCCCGGCGCTCCACCTCGCGCGCCAGCGCCAGTGCGGCGGTGCGCACTTGCGGGAACGTCCAGCGTCGCTCGATGCGCACGTTGACGTGCATCCCGCGCGAGCCCGAGGTCTTGGGAAAGCCGCGCAACCCGTGCTCTTCCAGGACGTCGCGCGCCAGCAGCGCTACCTCGCGCACCTGCGGCCAGGGGACGTCCGGCATCGGATCGAGGTCGACGCGCAGCTCGTCGGGATGCTCCAGGTCGTCGGCGCGCACGGGATGCGGATTCAGATCGATGCAGCCGAGGTTGACGACCCAGGCGAGCTGCGCGGCGTCGTTGACCACCACCTCGACCGCCGTGCGTCCCGAGGGAAAGCTCAGCTCGACGGTGTCCACCCAGACCGGCCTTTGCGCCGGCGCGCGTTTCTGGAAGAAGAACTCACCCTCGGCGCCGTCGACGAAACGCTTCATCGCCATCGGACGGCCGCGCACTCCGCGGACCGCGCCGTCGGCGACCGCCAGGTAGTACTGGACCACGTCGCGCTTGGTGTAGCCGGCGCGCGGGAAGAACACCTTGTCCGGGTTCGAGATGGCCACCTCTCGTCCGGCGACCTGGATCAGCTCCTTGCGGGCGGGCACGCGGGCATGATGGTAGATCATGCCGCGGAGCGGGGCGAGAAACGCCATGCCGACCTTCCATTACGCGAACCCGGAAGTGATCCACTGGGGTGCAGGGTGCCTGCGCGAGAAGCTCGATTCGGAGCTGCGCCGCCTGGGCGGACGCCGCGTCTTCATGGTGACCACGAAGAGCGCATTGGGGGAACCGGCGCTGGCTCCCGCAGTCGAGACGCTCCTCGGCGACCGCTTCGTGGGGCGGTTCGCGGACATCGCCCAGCACGCGCCGGCGCGCTCCGTCATGGACGCAGTGCGCGCCGCGCGCGAGTCGCGCGCCGACGCTCTGCTCTCCTTGGGCGGCGGGTCGCCCATCGACGCGGCCAAGGCGGTCGCCTTCTCCCTCGCCACCGGGCTCGACCTCACGCTCCCGGACGCTCCGGCGCGCGCGCGCGGCATGAAGCTCGAGCGCGTGCTCCCGCACCTTTCGGTGCCGACCACCCTTTCGGTCGCCGAGCTCGCCGGCAGCGCCGGTTTCAGCGCCGAAGGCACCAAGGAGAAGGTCGGCGTGGCGGCGCCCGAGCTGCGTCCCGCCGCCGTGTTCTACGACGCGGACCTGGCGGTGAAGACGCCGCTGGACCTGTGGTTGACCACCGGGATACGCGCCGTGGACCACGCCGTCGAGACCCTGCTCGCTCCCGGCGAGCACCCGCTGCCCGACGTCGCAGCGCTGGACGGCCTGCGCCGCCTGCGCAAAGGGCTGCTCGCCACCAAGGCCAACCCTACCGACAAAGTGGCGCGCACCGAGTGCCAGCTCGGCGCGTGGCACTCGTACCTGCTCCCTGGCCCCGCCGCGAAGGGCCTGAGCCACACCCTGGGAAAGCGCCTCGGCTCCCGGCACGACATCCCACACGGCGTGAGCTCCTGCCTGATGCTCCCCCACGTCTTGCGGTACCTGGCGCCCAAAGCGCCGGAGACCATGAAGCGCATCGCCGAGGCGCTCGATGCGCCGACGGCCGCCGACGGAGTTGCGCGGTTGGTCTCGCAGCTCGGCCTCCCGAATCACCTCGCGGCGTACAAGCTGTCCGACGAGGACCTGCGCGAAGCGGTGCGGCCCGTGGCCAGCGCCGACCATTCGGAAGACGACCTGCTCGGCATCCTCCGCGCAGCACTCTGAGGCGAGCTCAGACCCCGACCACCGTGACGATCAGTTGGCGCCTGTGCGGCGCCCTGCGGTGCTCCCATAGGTAGATCGCCTGCCAGGTGCCGAGGAGCAGCTCGCCGTCGCGGACGGGCAACGTCTCCGCTGTGCGAGTGAAGGACGCGCGGATGTGAGCGGGCATGTCGTCCGGGCCTTCGGTGTCGTGCTCGTAGCTCGCGTCCTCGGGCGCGATGCGTTCCGCCCAGCGCTGCAGGTCGCGCAGGACCGCGGGATCGGCGTTCTCCTGGACCACCAGCGACGCGCTCGTGTGCTGCAAGAACACGGTGCACAAGCCCGTGCGGACGGAGGCGCGGGCCACGGCGCGGCGGACGTCGCCCGTCACGTCGTGCAGCCCGCGCCCCCGCGCCGGCAGATCGATCTCCTCCTGGTGCACCTTCACGGAGGAGACAGATTACACCTGCGAGCGCACCTCGCCGTTCGCGGTGGTCCGCTCTGCCTTGCGCAGCGCCTGGACGAAGGCCTCGCTGAACGCCTGCAGATCGTCGGGCTTGCGGCTGGTGATCCAGTTCTGGTCGATCACCACCGGCTCGTCCTTCACCTTCGCGCCAGCCAGCTCGAGATCCACCTGCACGGTTGGCCAGGCGGTCAGCGTGCGGCCGCGCACCAGCCTCGCGCTCAAGAGAAGCTGCGGCCCGTGGCACACCGCGGCGAGCGGCCGCTTCAGCGCATCGAAGCGCTTGACGAACTCGACGAAGCGCTGGTCGGCGCGCAAGTGGTCCGGCGAATACCCGCCCGGGATGAGGAGGCCGATGTAGTCCTCCGGCCGGACCTCGTCGATTCCCTTGTCGGCCTTGACCTTTTCCTTGCCCCGGTAGCCCTTCAGCTCCATGCCCGCCTTGGGCCCGATGATGTCGGCCTGGTACCCTTCGTTGCGCACCCGGTCGTACGGAATACGGAACTCCGAGTCCTCGAATCCTTCTCCCAGCAGGCAGGCGACTTTCCCTTGTGCCATGGCATCCTCCTTGTGGCGGCGGACAATGCGCATCGCCCGGTTTTCGTGCGAGGGCGGCCGGAAAGCGGACGGGCGGGCTTTACGTGGCGGCTCGCTTGGTGAAAGCTGTCCCCATGGCGCGCAAGCTCCCGATGATCGAGATCGGCTTCCATGTCTTTCCCCAGGGCGGCGACGAGGAAGTCGGCGCCGTGCGCGAGGTGGCGCCGGGCGGGCGCCCGGAGCTGGTGGTCGACATCGAGAATGCGGGCGACTTCGTCATTCCGCTCGACGCGGTCACCGAGGTGGTCGAGGAGAAGGTGATCGTCGACCCGAAGAAGCTGCCCGAGCGCGTGGTGCAGGCGATGCAGCACGCCCACGACGCCGAAGACTACCCCTGAACGGCGGCGAGCTGGGCGAAGGGCTTGAGGCCAGGGCCTGCCTCGACGACCAGCACCCCTTCGTCCACGTACGTCTCCAGATCTTCGGAGAGCCAGCGCTCGCCCTGGCGCACCTTGTGGAAGCGCACCGCGCAGCTCTCGCCGTCGTAGGAGACGATCACGTTGAACCGGCCCGGCACCGCCGCCAGCTTGCGCGAGACCGCCTCCGCCATCAGGAGCCCGGCGGTGAGCAGCAGGAGGGGACAGGCGGCGACCAGGCGCGGGTCGAGCATCTTCTCCATCAGGAGCTTGTTCGCGCAGGCCTCCAGGGCGCTCGGTCCGTCGAAGTCGGCCGGACGCAGCGAAGGCTTGCGGCGGAACGAGTCGAGCAGCACGAACCCGTTCACTTGCGCGAGGCCCAGGTCGGGCCACTTGCCCGGAAGCAGGGGTTCGGCGTCGATGCTGCGGCTGCGCAATTCGTCCAGGTAACCCTGCATGCGGCGGTTCAGCTTCACGACGCCGCCTCGCGGAACAGCGCGAACGCGCTGGTGTAGCCATGCAGGAAGGTGGCGCCGCCCACCGGGCCGATCTCTCCGTTGCAGAAGAACCCGCCCAGCGGGACAGGCCCTATCTTCGAGCGGAACAGGTCGGTGTCGTGGTCGGGCCGGCCGAAGAGGTGAGCTCCGCGTCCCAGGCACGAGAACAGCAGCGCGCCTCGAGGCGGATCGGCGCGCGCCGCCGCGCTGCGGTCGAGCAGGCGCACCAGGTCTTCCTCGGCCGTGCGCGCGTCGCGCAGCAGGAATTGCACCACCTGCATCGGGCGCAGCTCCGCGCCGATCACCAGCGAGTCGTTCGCGGGATTGATGCCCATCAGATTTCGCACCAGGAGCTCGCCTTCGCGGTACTCGACCGACTCGCGCATCTCGATGCCGAGGAAGAGCGAGTGCCGGAACAGCTCCTGATCGCGCGGCGACAGCGAGGGATACAGCTCGCGCAGCACGTCGAGCGGCGTGCGCCCGTCGACCTCCTGCAGAAAGTTGCCCTGGCAGCGGGTCGCGATCATCGGCTTGCCGACGGGGCGGCATCCCTGGGCGACGATGGTCTCCACCGCCACGTTCCCCGCCAGCGCCACGCCGGCCAGCCCGCTGCGGTGCGCCCGGGCGCGGAGGAAGATGCGGTTCGCGCCGGGCACCGGTCCGCCGCTGGCGAGCCCACCCACCTTGCTCGCCGCCGGATAGGCCGCGTCGAGCCAGGCGATCACGGCGTCGGCGTCGACGGTCAGCGGGTCGGCGAGGAGCAGGAAGTGCGGCCGCGTCGCCGGGTCGACGTCGACGGTCTCCTGCCACTCCTGCGGATCGGCGCTCTCCGGCAGATCGCGCTCATCGAGGTGGAACGAGGTGAGCCGGACTCCCGGCAAGGAGGCCGCGGTCATGGACAGCGCCGGCGCGTCCTCCACCTCGTGACCGGCGCCGATGATTCCCCCGCCGGTGCAGCCGGCGAGCAGCGCACCGGGGAGCGCCGCCTCCACCAGGACGGGCAAGCGCGCGGCCGCATCCAGGTGGTGGGGAGAGACGAACGCCACCACCAGGTCGGCGGGAGCGCCCGCTAGCCCGCGGCGGATCTCGGCCGCCGCCTCGGCGACGGCCTCCTCGGCCCGCTCCTTCCCGGAGAGCGCGGATGCCCAGCGCATCTCCGAGGGATGCCACGCAGGCCGGGCTCACGCAATCGAATCGACGAAACGGCCGCTGCGGGGAGGCAGGATGCGGCGTAAATAGGTAGAGTGCGCGGGCGCTTCGGGCGCGGAAAGGAACGGAGATATCATGGCACAACCGAAGAGGGCGGTCTGGCGCCTCCAGGTCGGCGAGGAAGCTCCCGACTTCGAGCTGACCGCCACGGGCGACGGAGCCGGCAAAGGCGGACCGCAGAAGAAGATCCGCCTCAGCGACTTCCGCGGAAAGAAGAACGTGGTGGTCGCCTTCTACCCGGCGGCGTTCACTCCCGTCTGAACGGTGCAGATGCCCTCGTACGAGGAGGACCTCTCCGAGTTCGAGCGGCGCAATGCCCAGGTCCTGGGCATCTCGACCGACCAGGTGTTCAGCAACGAGGCGTGGGCGAAGTCGATGGGCGGGCTCTCCTATCCGCTCTGCAGCGACAACTGGCCCTACGGTTACGTGGCGGTGCAGTACGGCGTGCTGCGTGGCTCGGGCACCACCGAACGCGCCATCTTCGTCGTCGACCGGCAAGGCGTCATCCGCTACATCGACATCCACAACATCGCGGAACAGCCGCCGACGGACAAGATCATGGAGGCGCTCGACAAGCTGAGGTGAGCCGTGGAGAAGGCGCTCGAGCTGTCGCGCTACTG
>Ga0137416_10001663_pt1 | contig 11469 bp, 8 predicted proteins | sample CZODoug3_1_1_16f_FD_108282 | JGI IMG/M metagenome (GOLD analysis project Ga0137416, IMG submission 108282) | Vadose zone soil fungal communities from Angelo Coast Range Reserve, California, USA - CZODoug3_1_1_16fungal (Illumina Assembly) | ecosystem: Environmental > Terrestrial > Soil > Vadose...
AATACGGCGTCTTGAATTTGGGCCAGTAGCCGAACCTGCCCTGATTCCAAGCGGCTTGGGCATCAGAAAAAGAATGCGGGGTGTCCGGCACCTTTAGCGCGCTGCTCGTCATGGAGTCCAAGTGATAGGGCGGAATGTCGCGCACCCCGTCAGACTGATACCAGATCGGCTTGCCGCTCTCGAGCGGTACCGGGTGGCGATCGCCGAACCCCCGCACACCGCGTAAGGTGCCAAAGTAGTGATCGAAGGAGCGATTCTCCAGCATGAGAATGACGATGTGCTGGACGTCCTCGATCGTGCCGCTCGCTCCCGCCGCCGGAGTGGCCAGCGCACGGCGGATGCTCGGCGGGAGTGCCGCAAACGCCGCCGCACCGCCCGCCGCTTGAATGACAGATCGCATAAACTCACGACGATTGCTCATGCGGGATTCACCGAGGACGCGGGTACTACTTTCTTGGATGTTGGCGCCCCAGGGGCGCCAACACTTCAAGGTCACACTCAGAAAACTCTCGTCAAGGACAATCCCACTGTACGAGGCTGGATGACTACAAAAGCGAATGGCGGGGTATAGCCAATGCCACCCAGGAGCTCGCCTCGCCGATCGGTCAAATTGTTGACGTAAAGATTGCCGGTCCATGCGCCAGCCTTCGCACCCAAGTGCAAATTGGTCTTTGCATAACCCGGGTAGTCCTGTCGTTCAGGCGCAGCTAAGGAGCTGAACAATCCAGGCCGATTTCCCACGTAACTCATCGTCGCTCCTGCAAATCCGCTCAAATGAGGTCCCAGCGGAAATTCTTGCTGCAGCGACAAATTTCCAGAAAAACGGGCATTGAAGGGTAACCTGTCACCCGAGTCCCCAGCCAACCGAGTTGCCGCCGGGAGGTCCTCGGTGAGCTCCGCATCGTTGAAGGCAGCCCACGCCGAAATTGAAAGCCCGGAAAGCGGTCTCGCGGTGATGGACACCTCCACGCCCTGGCTTTTTGCGTGGCCTGCGTTAGCGGTGTAACCCTGCCCGCCGACGGGATTTCTCTGCCTAACCTGAATATCTTTCCAGTTGATGTAGTAGACAGACGCATCGACGGAGAGCAGGTGATCGATAAAGTCACCCTTTACCCCGAGCTCGTAATTTTGCGTCTTATCAGGGTCGTACTGCGGCGCCACGATTCCACCGGGTGCGGTATTCGCTCCGCCGGCACGATAGCCGGATGCCAACCGCGCGTAGAGCATGAGGTCGGGTGTCACTTTGAGCTGCGGAGTGAGCAGATAGGTGAACGCATTCCCCTTGGTATCCAACTCCGGGATAAAATTCGGATTCGGTACTGCGAAGACCCCGGATTGAGATTGCTCGAAGCTCTGCCGAATCTCACTTTCACGCCCGCCGATCTGAATGTCGAATCGATCAGTGACATGAACCGTGAGATTGGTGAATCCCGCATATTCCTTATAGGTCGTGGGTGCGCTCTGAATCAGCTCGGTCCCGAGCGTGGCTCCGCTCGACGGATCCAGCGCCTCCAAGGTTTGGAAATAATCCGACGATTCATGGGTATAGAAAGCTCCTACCAACCAGTCGAGGCGCTCGCCTATGCGCGTCGATAATCGCACCTCCTCGGTAAATTTCTTAGTCGAATTGTCATCTACTAACGCCTGACCGGGTCCATACAGAGAGGAAAAATCAACGACATCATTGAAGTGATTGATATTGTATCCAGTCAGGGAGGTCACATCGAAGGCACCCGCTTTCGCATGAAACACCGCGCTGTACGCCTGTGCCTTCCTATCATAGCCGCCCGTGCCGAGAAGATAATCCTGCTGAAGAGCGCCAAGACCCGGCCGTGAGTCGACATCGGATGAGCCGTCGCCTTCGGAGTTTTGATAGAGCGCACTCAGCTTGAGTGAGACGTCTTCCCTCGGTTGCCATAGCGCGGCCAGCCGGCCTCCATAAACCTTGGCCTTGTTGATGCCCTCCGCGCCCGTGGTTGGATTATCGATGTAGCCTGGATCAGTGCGTGAAAATCCGCTGAGCCGAACCGCTAAAGTATCGTTGATGGGAATATTTCCCGATGCACGGACGTTGTATCCCAGGCTATCGCCGTTTCGAACATCGCTAATCCCAGCTTCGACTCGACCGCTGGCGCGATCGGTGGAAGGGTCTACCGTCACGTACTTTATGAGGCCGCCCATGCTGCTGGCGCCATACAGAGTGCCCTGGGGTCCGCGCAGTACTTCAACTCGTGCGAGATCACCTGGGTCGATATCGGGGACCAGCGCAGAACCTCCCAGTTGAGTCGACGATCCGTAGGGCACGTCATCGATGGCGATACCCACCGTAGGATTGCCGTTTCCTGTCGTAATGCCTCTCACGACCAGCACCTGGCTCGACTGAATGCCGGGTATGACATTGAAGCCCGGAATACTGGTGAAATAATCCTGGAGGCGAAGCTGATTGCTACTTGCTAGCGCTTCGCCACTGATCGCGGTAACGGGTACCGGCACATCCTGGAGGCGCTCAGATTTCTTCTGCGCGGTGACGATGATCTCTTCTAGTTGAACAGGCGTCTGCAGAGACGCCTGCTCACCTACAGAGCTGGTGCTCGAGGAGGAAGAGCCGGTTTCAGCTTGTGCAAGTCTGAAGCGATCCCAGAACCTATTCCCCTGACCTTCCGCTGAAGATTCTTCCGTGCCTTGGCTCAGATGCCGCATCCCCTGCCCCTCTGTAGATCCTGGGATAACGGTGTTCGCCCCAGCCTGCCCGCGCGCAGGAGGAGCTGTCGGAGCGACGGTGACGGTGTTGTCGTCGAGAAACTGGTAGGACAGGCCAGTGCCTCTTAGAAGTTGTTTAAGCGCGTCACCGGGCGTGAGGTTGCCAGCCGCCCCCGATGTCTGGAGGCCGCCCACTTCGTCGGTCGCATACACGAGCTGGAGGTTGCGATCCTGGGCAAAGGTCTGGAGTGCGGAGTCGAGGCTCTGCGGCGGTATGTGGGTTTCCTTGCGCATGGCCGCCGTCGCGTGCTGTGCGGCGGAAAGGCTGGTGAGAACCAAACATGAAACGGCAACGGCGACGGTCAGACGCATGAAGACTCCCCAGAGCTTCCTTTGACATACATTGGCTGTCGTCTCAGGGGACGACAGGGTTATGTATGAAAAGAGCATCGGGAAGTGCGAGTGGCTACCGGCGAAAATGAATATTTTGTTATTCGCCAAAGTTGGCCACGCCCATTTACTTTCGCGACACGAGAATTTCGGCGCTGGTTTGGGTAACAGCAATGTCGGGGCGAGCTTCGAGGAAGCGGATAAGCGGCGCGGGATCCGTAGAGGAGAAAATGCCGGTTATTTTGAGGTCAGCGAGTTGCGGGTCGCTGATGACAAGGTGCCGCCTGTTGTACCGGTTGAATTCCTCGGCGAGATCGCGGAGAGATGTGCCTTTGACGACCAGCTGCTGTTGGGTCCAGGCGGTTGCGGCAGTGATGTTGGGTTCGGCGGTGCGGGCCACTGTACCGTGGTTGTCGACGGTAGCCTGTTCGCCGGCGGCGAGGAACATCTCGGGGTCTGTTGTGGGGTCGTCCTGTCCCGCTGCGGACGCTTGCCCTGGCCGCGCAGTACTTGGACCGCGGCGGTTCTGCTCCCTTAATGCCCGCGTTCCGGACGGCTCTCCCCTGTTCTCACCTTTCCCATACCGGGCTCTATCTGTCTCCTGTCGCGCGGAAAGGGATGATTCGTGTCGTTCTGGCGATCCTAATTGGGCGTTGGGCAGGACAGCCACGCGGCCTTCGACGACGGTGACGGTGGTGCCGGTGGCTTTTTGGTAGACGTCGAACCGGGTGCCGACGGCCCGAATGTTGGTGGTTTGGGTGTGGACAATGAACGGGCGAGTGAGGTTGTGGGTTACGTGAAAAAGTGCCTGGCCATTGAGCAGATCAATATGCCGTTCTCGGTCCTTGTACGCGACGCGGATTTTGGTACCGGAGTTGAGCTCGATCGTGGAACCGTCGCTCAAGGTGAGGGTGCGTTGTTCACCGATGCCCGTACTGTAGATGTTTAGGACGTAGGCATACCAATATCCTGTGCCCAGGGCAGCTAACAGCAGGCTGGCTGCGAAGGCGAGGACTCTGAGGTTCTTTGTTCTTGGGCGCGAACCGGGCGCGATCGGCTGCTCATTTTCTTGCGATCTGGATCTCGAGTCGGTCACCCGGTCAGGAAAGGACGTAATGTTGTCGTGCTGAGACAGGGCAGCCGCTAGCGCTGCGTCGTCGAATGTCCGGTTCGGATCGAGGGCCGAGCCTTCATTCCACACTGCGGCAAGTTCCAGGTAGGCACGAATGTGTTCCGGGGAGGCGCGGAGCCAGTCGCAGAACTCCTTGCGACCAGCAACATCAATGTCGCCTGAGCGGAACTCGATCAGCCAGTCAGAGGCCTCGGAATAGATTCGGGAGTCGAGTTGCTTGGGTTTGAACTGCTTCATGGTTGGAGTTTCCTTACTCGCCATCACGAAGGTGTCTGCGCAGTTCGAGCGTTGCTTTGGCGAGGTACTTTTTGACCATCTGCCGGGAGATCCCGAAACGATCGGCAATTTCCTGCAGGGTCAGTCCGTCCCGACGGTGAAACAGGAAAGTGGCGCGTTCGCGGGGTGAGAGGCGATGGAGAGCTTGCTCGAGCTCCTCAAGACTTTGTTGGGCGTTGACCTCGCCCGCCGGATCGCCGGGTATTTCGGCCAGCTCTACCAGCATCTCCTGCAGCTCCGCCGGCGGTGCGAGATTCGATTGGCGGATGAGGTGCTGGTGGGCGACGTGTTGCGCCACCGTGAAGAGGTAGGCTTCGGGTGAGCGAATGGCATCGTGGTCGGGGATGCGAAGCATGCGAAGGTAGACCTCCTGGATGAGGTCTGGGACATCAGCGCTGTTGCGGACGCGGCTCAATAGGAAGCGACGGAGCTGGGTGCCGTGGCTGGCTGCAAGCGCGGCGACGAGGGTTTGGCCGCTTTCCGACGTCAACGGGCTTCTCCGATGAGGGTGCATCAATATAAGAGCGTTTGGAAACCCGAGTGGCCACCGCAGCGCCCGCTCTGCGCTCATAGGCAATTGATTTATATCATTTTATGGCGCGAACTGTGATCAGGCGCCAGGGTCGAGCACAGCCTCATTTCGAGCGGGGGCAGACGAGGACCATGCGGCTTTCCGCTTTGGCTCGGTCGATCTCCATTTGGCGCTCGGGCTCGGGAAGCGCGCAAATGCGGGCGATCTCCTGGGAGGTCTGCTGCTTCACCCTTGCGTTTTCGGCCTGTCGGTCCTGCCCCTGATCGGCGCATCCGAAGATCAAGAAAGAGGCCCAAAGTGCTGAGAGGCGGGTGAGCATAGGGCCGTATATTACCGCCGCTCGTGTTTCAGCTAAATGGCTTGGCCGAGGACAGCTCCGGGCGCCTCGACTTGGCCATTGCCGGTTGCGGACGTTGTGCCGGTGGCAAGGGAGGCAACACCATTCAGGTCGTTTTCGCCTCAACTTCCACTCCCTTGACCGATTCACTGAATCCGCCGGAATCCCGCATCGGATCCCGCGGCCGGCTCGCGGCGCCCTGAAGGCTCAAAGCCGCGACAGCCCGAGACCACTCCACCACAGAGAGAGGGTGTTCCGCCGCGCGGCGCTTGATCAGCACACAGATCAACCATCGCGTATCGTCCGACACGATGAGCCACTCCCGCGGACCGACGCACAGGACGCGAGGCTCGCCAGCAGACACATCCCGAACGCCGGTCGGCAGAACCCAGTCACCCAACTTCTGCCCCGGCCCGTTCGGATCGGTTGGCTCCACCGCCGTGTCGCCCTTCCGAACCCGCGCACCCCGGCTGTATAACTCGTTCGTCTCCATTCCCTGCGCTGCCAGATGATCGCCAAGCGTCGCTGTCGTCAACGTCGTTGCCCTCCGTGATTTACGATGGGGCGACATGTTCATGCAGAATCGCACACAACTCCATGTGCTGACTCCACCCGCTTACGAATGGCCGACACGTGAGAGGCGCCCGATCTTCACTGATCGGATGCGAATCAATTCCATCATGAGGTATTTATCGCAAAAGACGAGGGTCTTTCGCGAAGCTCAACCGCGCAGTGCACGCGCACGCAGACGTTGGTTTAGCTACATCTTCAGATGTATCGCAAACGGGTCACAACTGAGCTGAAGGCCTGAAGTTCCCGCAGTGGGGACAGACGTTGGATATTCGCTGACGCGTGTCAGCCAGTACCAACAGCTGATATATGGCTCGCAAACCACGCGACTAACCGGGCAGCGTAGTCGATTGAGGCGGGAAACCCGCGAACCCCATGGCCTTCCTGCGGGTAACTGAGTAGCACCGACTCCACGTCGTTTTCGAGCAATGCATTGTGGAATTGGACTGCTTCCTCAGGCGGTGTACAACGATCCAGTGCACCGCAAATACTCAGCGTTGGAGTCCGGACTTTATGAGCATGCATGATCGGGCTACGTTGAAAATATTTTCCGCCGGGGTTACGGTAGCTGTCGGCCAGAAACAGCGTGACGAAATGCGGGATGTTTGAAATCAGATGCTCCGTGACCTGATTCGTGACCGGAGCGACCGGCGCGGCGGCCGCAAAGCGGGTGTCGCGAGAAATCAGCCACGAGGTCATGAATCCGCCGTAACTGCCCCCAGTGACGCCCAGCCGGGCTGGATCCGCGATGCCGCGCTCCACCAGATGGTCGACCCCCGTCAGATAATCGTAGGTGTCCGCGCCACCCATATCCCCCAGAACGTGTCGAACGAAATCCTGGCCTCGTCCCGCACTGCCGCGCGGGTTTGGAAAGAAGACCGCGAACCCTGCCTTGACGAGCATGAGGACCTGTACGCCTCCACGACCCAAACAGCGGGGGCGCCAATGCCACACAGGACCCCCGTGAATATCCATGATCAGGGGATGCGGGCCGGGTCCCTTCGGGCGCAGCAGCCAGCCTTGGATTTGAAGGCCATCAGGTGCACCCCAGGTGACCTGCTCGATAGCATCGATAACGGCGGCCTGTTCGGAATAGCCGAGATCGAAGCTTCTGACAGAACGGTATTCCCCCTCGCGGATGACGGCAATTTCAGGTGCACGGCGGAAGCCTTCTCCGATCAAGACGCAATCACCCGCGTCATGAAGACCCGAGACACTGATGTAGCGTCCTCCGGTGCTCACCTCAGTACTCTTCCAGCATTCCCGGAATTTCTGTACCCGGCTGTCATACAAGCCTGTCGCCGTCTCAAATCCACGATGTCCGGCGACCAACAATCCATCAATCGATCGCCATTCGGTATGGCTGACATCGATGTCGGCTGTATCTATTTTCTTTGCCGTTCCACCGGATGTTTCCAACAGCCACAGGTCTCCGGCAACAACCCACCGATCACTGCACACTGCCTGCACAAAGGCCAAATGCATCCCGGAAGGTGAACCTGCGGGGCAGCCAATCTGCTGGTTCACCGCCGCATGTACCAGACGGCTGGCGCCGGTTTGCAAATTCAGTATATAAAGACCAGCGGTGTACCAAAGACCCTCGCCTGGGCCGGCGGAGGCGACCATCGCAAGGGCGTCATTGCCACACCACACGGCCTCCCAAACATTGCAATCTTCAGGACTCAGCGTACGTGCGCTATTGGTTGCCAGCTCGTATACCCACGCCCGACGCCATCGATGATCCTCATTACCAACTTCCACAGTCGGCATCCAGACCGGTAAAGCCTCGGCTTTGGGCTTGCTGGTGACGGCGCCCTGCCCTCCGGAGATATCGGCCCCGTGGCCTGCCACCCCGAGCAGGATTCGTGTGCCATCCGGGGACCAATGCAGATATTCGACCCAGCCGTTGACCGTGCAAGCCGCTCGAGTTGCAACGCCCTTGCGGTCGAGCAGGTAGAGTTGATAATCACCTGACTCATGGCGATCGGACAAGAACGCTATCTGCTGACCGTCCGGTGAAAACTTGGGAAGTCGATCCGAATTGGGGCCGAAGGAAAGGACGCGCGTATCCCCATCGCCCAAGCTCGTCATGCAGATGCGAGTAGATGGGATGCCTTCCAACTTCTCCATGAGCGTACCGGAGAAAACCACGGATCCGCCGTCCGGCGATACATTGACCTCCGACGCATCGCTGATCTGACCTGTTCCGGGGCGCCTGATCGCTGAATGAATCGATTCGGCTTCGCGATATAGCGGGGTTTGTCGAATGTCTCTTTGCATGCTCTCCAGATCCTTCCCGCAGGGCTACCTATCCACATCGGATACTGCTAAATCCTCATCAACCGTGTGACCCACTCTCCAGAAATGCCCAGCCGACCAGATCGCCACGAATGACATGCACAGCATTGCATAGCGAAGCGAATCATTTCCCAGGGTCGGGTGCCACAGATCGCTCAAGATGCCAACAACTTGGGGTCCTACGCCCATTCCGATCAGGTTGGAAAGCAACATGACAACCGCCATTGATGTCGCCCGCATGTCATCCTTCACCAGGCGTTGTAACAAAGCGTAAGCGGGGCCAACGAAGAAGCAGAACGCCATCATCAGCGGTATCAGAGAGCAAAGAGCCGCGTGCTTGCCAGGCAGCAAAAGGAACAAAATGTAAAATGGAACCAGTGATCCGACCAGCACCGCGCTGAGACGCATCTGACTTCGGTAGTTGTCCGCGAACCAACGCCCACCTACATATCCACCCACCAGGACTCCCGCGGCTCCGCTGCCTCCTAGAATCAGTCCCAACCACGTGCCGACTTCGGCGGTCGTCATACCGTGACTTCGCATCATGAATGCCGCATACCATGGAGCAAGTCCGAGCGACATTGTCGAAAGCAGCACGATTGCAATGGTCAGATTGCGTGATGCCCGCTGCTGCCACAGGGTACGCAGCACTATCGCCATAGACGGCAACGGCGGCAGTATCGGAGCCGCGAGGGAGCCGTCAATCAGGGACCTGGGCTCGATGACGGTCAGCTTCACAATGACGCACATTATCAGGGCGGGAATTCCCATTACAAAGAAAGTCATGCGCCAACCGAGCAACTCGTTCAGCTGACCTCCGACTACAAAGCTGATGAGCGCCGCCAAAGGGCTGGCCAACCAATAGATGGCCAAAGAACGAGTGCGCTCACCCGCACCGGGGAAGTAGTCGCCCACGAGCGAATAGGTGGGCGGTATGCAGCCGGACTCGCCGACCGCCGCGCACACCCGTGCGAACAGGAGCTGAGCGAAGTTTGTGACAAACATCGATACCATGACGGTAGCGCCCCAAAGCCCAATTGAGATTGAGGTGATGACGACGCGATTTCCACGATCTGCCCAGCGCGCGATGGGTACCCCGAGCGTCGCGTAGAACAATCCGAACGCGATTCCCGTCAAAAGGCCCAGCTGAGTATCGGATAGATGCAGGTCTTCTTTGATGGGTTGCAGCAGCAGAACAATGAGCCCCCGGTCCAGGTAATTGAGTGTAAACACGAGAGTGAGAACACCTAACACGTAGCCACGGTACGCTCCGCTCAAACCAGGTCTCGCGCCGGCAGACTCGGTTGCACTACTCACTATCTGCACTTAAAATTACCCAGGTCACCCAAACCACGATCGTTCTCGGGACCGCTGAAAATACCGGTGGTCAAGTGCGTAACAGCGAATTGATCACGATGAGCCCCGCGCCCAACTGCACCCTCGCCAGGGCACCCAGATCAATAGCCTCGTACCGATAGAATTCCAGGACTCGAGCGAGTTCGTCCAGAGCGCTCCTGAACAGACTTTCCAGCCTGGCTATCGCACGCTCGACGAACGCCGTTTGCGGCGAGGCACACAGCAGACGAACGAATTCATAACAGTGGCAGAGTACGAAGAATCGATCAGTCTGATAGACCTCAAATCGCTCGCCCTCGGTCATGGTTCCGGAATAGGCAGAGTTGAAGAGTGTCTCCCGCGTTTTCGAGACCCAGGCCGGCAATCCCTCCGGCAGGTGGTCTCGTTGGGAAATGATCCCGTTGTACACTTTTTTATACAGTGGACTTCGGACATCCAAATCGTCCTTGACGTGCTCCCACTCATCGAGAATGACTGTGACGAGATACTTGTTGTCCGCATCGATACGGAGCTTCAAGTGGCGATAACTCTGCCCGGTATCCGCAATCGATCCGTCAACGGGGTGCCTCACGTGGGGGAGCTCGGCCACAAAGGTCAGCGCATCCGATTTAATCTCCTCGAGATACTCCCAGCTACAGGCTCCCGACCGTAGTGCATATTCGGGATGCGGCAGGACCTTCTCCAGACGGTCATAAAGACCTTTTACCGTCGCCATCTGAAACACGCCCTCGGCCAGCTTAACGTCGCCGGGCTGGGCATTACCCCGTAATGGAATTTGATGGCTGGCGAGTAGTTCGTACAGTTGCAAATAACTGCCAGAGTCAATCCCGCGGGTGAGCGCGAAGAATGCGCCACCCACCCAGGCATTGTGCAAAGAGTAGTAAAGATCCGGACGAACCCGCGAGAGAATGTCCTGGAGAACCCGAGCCTCATGTGTCGGCTGATCGAAAACCAATCTCTTGTGATTTATCGGGAAGGAACACTCGGCTTGATCACGCAATTCCTGCCTGTGGAAGCCGCGCAGGTAGCTCTCGAGTGTGAATGCACACTGAGTCCACGCTTCGTTTAACTCAGCACCGTCCGGATCGATGCAAGGAACAATGTGCCACTCCACATTCGAGTGAGTCAGCTGGGAGTGACCTTGGGCGAGCAGCGAAAGGAGGCTGAATACAGTGAGACCGCCGATTGGCTCATTGGCATGGGGAAAGCCGACCAACAGTACCTTTACGGCTCCCCTTCCGTATCGAACGTGATGGATCGGAGAGCCCCCTTCACTCGTGCCGGCCACCTCGACGCGAAAAGACGCCGACTTCGCACTCAGAGAATCGACGAGCCGATGTAATTCCCTTACGGATGAAAATCTTTTGAAGTCAGGGACTGCGCTAATGACTCGGGCAACGTCTATCACCATTTCTCACTGTCCTGATGAAAAGCGAACGATCCGCCGTCATAAATCCTTGGCAAGTGTCAGGCCCATCGTACGTGGCTGAATGTATGTGAACGCGTACGGAGGGAACCCACCCAAGCCACCGTTTAGTTCACCACGCCGGTCTGTAACGTTGTTGACGTAGACAGATGCATTCCAGGACTCGTAATTCAAACCGGCGTGGACATTCAGTTTGGCATATGGCGAAAACCGTTGGCGCTGCGAAGTCGTTGTAAAGACGCTGACCCTGTCGCCGACATAGCTCACGTCGGCACCCACATTCCCAACCAAACCCTCGCGGACCGGGAAACTCTGATCAGCCGACAGAAATCCGGAAACGCGGCTGCTGTTGGGAAGCCGGTCACCAGAGACACCATAAACGCTGCTGTTCGCCGGAAAGGTCTCTGTGAGCACCGCCTCGCTCCACACTATCCATGCAGCGATATTCAAAC
>Ga0137416_10001669_pt1 | contig 11463 bp, 10 predicted proteins | sample CZODoug3_1_1_16f_FD_108282 | JGI IMG/M metagenome (GOLD analysis project Ga0137416, IMG submission 108282) | Vadose zone soil fungal communities from Angelo Coast Range Reserve, California, USA - CZODoug3_1_1_16fungal (Illumina Assembly) | ecosystem: Environmental > Terrestrial > Soil > Vadose...
TGGATGGAAAGTATCCGTCTGCTTCTCGATGACTCCACTTTCCACTGCCGCTTGTCCCGTCTCGCGTGCCCGTCAGGCGCAGGGAAACCAAGTCCCTCGACCCAAGGTTCCGGCGAGATGGCGCGTGGATTCCCGAAGCAGTAGCGGCGGATGCGGCCACACTCCGCGCGCAATCAGGCATGGTGAGGCGCTGTCCTCGCAACAGTAACGTGAGTGTTTCAGGATCCATTCTTCTCGAACATAGGAGCGGCGCTCGGCTGACCGCGGCGGCGCTCCTTCACGCGGGCTTCACAATCCATACAGTGGAAATGGTTCTTGAGCCAACGACTAACGACCGACGACTGGTTTCCCCATCGGCACTCTTACGCCTCGCTTCTCCGCAAACGCCTTCGCCTCGTCATACCCCGCGTCCGCGTGCCGGATCACTCCCATTCCCGGGTCGGTAGTCAAAACGCGCTCAATCCGCTTCGCCATCATCTCCGTGCCGTCGGCCACCGTCACCTGCCCGGCGTGCAGCGAATAGCCAATGCCAACTCCGCCACCGTTATGCACCGACACCCACGACGCCCCCGCCGCCGTGTTCAGCAATGCATTCAGGATCGGCCAATCCGCCACCGCGTCGCTTCCGTCCTTCATGCTCTCGGTCTCGCGGAAGGGCGAAGCCACGGACCCACAATCCAGGTGATCGCGTCCAATAACGATTGGCGCCTTGATCTTCCCTTTCTTCACCAGTTCATTCATGGCCAACCCGAACTGTGCCCGCTCGCCATACCCCAACCAGCAGATGCGCGCCGGCAGACCCTGGAACTTGATGCGTTTCCGGGCCAGGTCAATCCAGCGCCGCAGGATGCGGTTCTCCGGGAACAGTTCCAGCACCAGGTCGTCGGTCACGGCAATATCGGACGCCTCGCCCGACAACGCCACCCACCGAAATGGTCCACGCCCTTCGCAAAACAGCGGACGGATGTAGGCCGGCACGAATCCTGGAAAATCGTACGCGTTCTTCACGCCGCGCTGGAAAGCGAACGTGCGGATGTTGTTGCCATAGTCGAACGTCACCGATCCCATTTTTTGCAAACGCAGCATGCCCTCGACGTGCCGCGCCATCGCATCCAGCGATTTCTCCTGGTACGCCTTCGGATCACGCTTACGCAACTCAAGCGCCGCCTCGAAAATCATGCCGTTCGGCACGTAACCATTCAGCGGATCATGCGCCGAAGTCTGGTCGGTGAGAATGTCGGGCACCACCCCTCGCTCGGCCAGCTCGGGGATGATGTCCGCGCAGTTTCCCACCAGTCCAACGGAGATATTTTCTTTTTTCCGCACCGCGTTCTTCAGGATGCGCAACGCCTCGTCGAGCGTGGTCACCATGAAATCGCAGTAGCCGGTTTTGAGGCGCCTCTTGATGCGTTCCGGGTCGACGTCGATGCCCAGGAACCCTGCACCCGTCATGGTCGCGGCCAGAGGCTGAGCTCCGCCCATGCCGCCCATCCCGCCGGACACGATCAGCTTCCCCGCAAGATCGCCGCCGAAATGCTTTTCGCCGGCGGCGGAAAACGTCTCAAACGTCCCCTCCACAATTCCCTGCGACCCGATGTAAATCCACGAGCCCGCCGTCATCTGCCCGTACATCATCAGGCCCGCGCGTTCCAGTTCGTTGAATTTCTCCCAGTTCGACCAATGTCCCACCAGGTTCGAATTCGCAATCAACACACGCGGCGCGTACTCGTGCGTCTTGAAAACACCCACGGGCTTCCCCGACTGCACCAGCAGGGTCTCGTCGTTGTCGAGTGTCTTTAGCGTCTCGATGATCGCCCGGTACGCTTCCCAACTGCGTGCCGCCCGCCCCGTTCCACCATAGACCACCAGGTCCTGCGGCCGCTCCGCTACCTCTTCGTCGAGGTTGTTCATCAGCATGCGCATGGCCGCTTCCTGCTGCCAGCTCTTGCAGGAAATGGTCGTACCCCGAGGAGCACGAATGGGCGTGTAAGTTGCGCGGGAAATCTCAGTCTCGACCGGCATGCTGCAATGGTATTGCTTCCGGGAAAAGCGCGCAATTGAAGGAAACCGCCGCGACCAACATACAGAAAACGGCGCGAAACACGGCTGCCAGCGTCACCACCAACGGTAGGGACTCCACGACGGTGTCAGTCAGCTGGGACGGGCTGTGTGCGTCAACGATCCCGGTTCCCTCTGCTCCACTACCGTGGTGAATCTTCCTGGTCGGTAGTCCAGTTGGCCCCCGTTCGAGAACGGATGCTTGGGCATGCAACCCGCCCGCACCAGTCGTCCAGCGATTGAGGCGCCTTCGTTGTCCAGCGTGTACAGCCCAGCCAGAAGAAAACCGGTTGCGAGAACGGCGAAAACGGAAAACGAGAAGGAGTCGTTGTCGGGCAGGAATCTGACTACGAAATGCTGCCAACTGCCTCACCACGAACTATAGGCTGTCCCATCCGAGGCCGTCAGGTTCGACGAGCTATGCACATCCACGATTCCCGGCTCCTGCTGGTCCACCGCCATGATGGTGTCTTCCTGGTCGGTGGTCCAGTTGGCATCGTTGGTGAACGGATCCTTGGGAAGCTGCTTGATGTAACCGGCCGGGATCAGGTCCTCCAACGACTGCGGTGCCTTCTGCTTGTCCAGCGTGTATTGGGAGATCACACTGCGCATCGTGAACAGGTCCTGCCGCAGCGTCGCCTCTTTCGCGTGCAAGATGGAGCGGTTGTAGACCGGCACCGCGATCGATACCAGGATGATGATCAAGCAGACCACGATCATCATCTCGATCAGCGTAAAACCACGGCACGCGCCAGCCTTGCGGAGTCGTCCCATTACCAATCCTTGTATTTTGTGCCGTTGAGCGCCGTGCCCTCCGACTGGCTATATACGTCGAATATATTCTGCCCGCCCCAGGAATCCGACGTGGGGTCATCCTGCACCGAGCGCATGCCCCACTCCGGTTTGCCGGTCATCGGATCCACCGGAATCTTGCGCAGGAACCTGAGTTTCTTCCCGTTCGTATCCACACCCTGCACGAGCGTGTCCAGATCCGGAGGATACCCTTCGCTTCCCAGCTTGATCTGGAAAGCCGCACGGTCGGCTGCGTCTTTGTAGCGATCGATCGCATCCCGCATCTGCCACAGATCGTAGCGCAGTTCGCGCTCCCTTTCACGCATGATGCCCACTCGCGCCAGGGGAAGCGCCATGGTCGTCAGGATCACCAGGATCGCGGTTGCCACGATCAACTCGATCAGGGTAAAGCCGCGGACCTTCTTCCCCGCCTTCCCCGCAGAGGCAAGACTGCCCGGTTTGTGTGTCCCGGTCATTACGAAGTACGTCTCCTTCATGCGCATCACTGAATGGTAACCACGGCCTGCGCCCCGTTCACGGTAATCGCCTGCATGGCCGGATCGCGCGCGCCTCCGCGTGTGATCGTCAGCGGCGACTGGCCGCTCGCCTTCGCCACGAAGGTCAGCGTCACGACCGAGCCCTGTCCAGAAACGCCCCCGGAATTAGGCGGGCGCGTGGCCGTAATCTGCAGGGTCCCGCTGGTTTCGTCCTCGCGATGCACCAGCGCCACCGCTTGCCCATCTTGTGACAGAAATCCGCCGTTGGAAACATTCACCAGCTGGAGTTTTGCCGGGTCGTAGTTTAACTGCAGCGGCACCGAGTAGACATTCTGCGCCCCGGAAATCAGAATGTTGACCGTGAAGGTCGCGCCCTTCGGCTGCGTGATCGCGCCCGGATCGAACAGGAAGCTGGCGCCCCCCGAAGGAACTGGGGCCGCTGTCGGTGACGGCGCCGGCCGTAGGGGAGCTGCCTGGGCCGTCGGCGGTGCGGCTGCTGGTGGAGCCGGGCTGGGCGCGGCCACCGGCTCCGGTGGCCTGCTCATGTGGCGTAGCTCTAGCGCATTCGCCGTTCCCACATCGAGCATCCTCTGATTGGCCTCGGTCACGTCCGGCCCGCGCACGATGTGCGGAATCAGCGCGAAGACCAACTCGTTTTCTCGGTGGTCCTTCGTCTCCGACCCGAAGAAGTATTTCAGGAACGGAATGCTCGCCAGAATCGGAAGGCCGCTTAGGGACCTGGTCTGATCATCTTCCAGCATGCCCCCCAAGAGATTGACTTCCCCTTCCTTCAGGCGGATCTCATGCTCGATCTTGCGCTGCCCGATGATGGGCTGGCTGATGCCGCCGATGTTCGACTGGCCCGTGACCGACGAAATGTCGAGGCTGATTTTCAGGGTCACTTCGCGTCCCGCGTGCACCCGCGGCGTGATGTCGATATTCACGCCGACATCCAGATATTGGAACTGGGTATTGACCAGCGGATTGATGCCGACGCCTCCGATGCCCGGTTGAAACGAACCGGTGGCCACCGGCACACGGTCGCCGATTTTCAGGGTGGCTTTCTGTCCATCCAGCGCACGAATCTGGGGGTTCTGGATAATCTTGGTATCGCTGGCGCCCATGACCGCCGAGGCGGTAACACCCGGAATCGTGACCGAGAAATCGGTGGCGTTCAGGTTTCCAATGCGGTTCAGGTTGATGCCGCCACTGGAACCGCCGCTGCTGCCCGTCGAGCCGCTCGTGGTTGTTGTACTATTGATGTTGTTGTTCAGCGAAATGCTGGTGCTAGTGGGCGGATTGATACCCAGGGTGCGCGTTTTGTCGCGGCTCACCTGCATGACCACCACGTCCACGATCACTTCCGGCTTCGCCTTGTCGAGGTCGTCTACCAGCTTCTGCGCGAGCGCAATCTGGTCCGGGGTCCCGCGCACGATGACGGCGTTCTGCGACTGCAACTGCTGAATGCGGCTGACTTCCAGCAGTGTGCGCATGGCGTTCACCACGTCCTGCAGCTCGGTCGCCTGCGACAGGTTCGAGAGATAGAAAGTCTTGATGACGCTCTGATCCAGTTCTTTGCGCTTGGCCGGATTGTCGGTCGCAATGAAGATCGTATTTGCGGTGACCGGACGCCAGAAGGTTTTCGATTCCAGCGCGATGATCCCCAGCGCCTCTTCCAGTGTCACTCCGTTCAACTCAATCCGGATCTTACGCGAAGTGTAATCGGGATCGAACAGCACGTTGATCCCCGCCAGCTTGCCTACGGTCTCGTAAATGACCTTGGTATCTTCGGTGAGCTTGAGGGTGATGGGGACATTCGAGATCGCCGCCAGTTCCACCGGTCCCTGGGCCTCCGCCAGCTTCTTCTTCAGCAGGTTCGGCGTGGGCGCCACGGCCTGGGGAGGATTCGTGGCCTGGTTGATCATGTCCTGCGTTCGCCGCACTTCCTGCTGGGCGATGAAACTCGCCGGATCGATCAGGGCAGCCTTTTGAAACTCCGCCAGTGCCTCATCCAGCTTCCCGCTGTCCCGCAGGATCTGCCCGCGGTGCACGTGCGAAGCCGAGGCCAGGAACTTGATACGCTCGTAGGCCGCGCGATAGCGCAAGTCCTTCGGCTTCAAGCTGAAAGCCTCCTGGTAGAAGTCGAAGGCCTTCTCATAGTCCTGGCGGGCTTCGGCGTCCCTGCCCTTGTTCCACAATGAATGTGCCTTGTCAGCTGCGGCGGGAAGGGTGATAGCCACGACGACGAGCAGCAAGGCCGCCGGGCGGAACAAACGTCTCATTCAGTGATCCCTCGTATCAAATCCAGATCCGGTGTGGCCAACGCCCCTGGGGGGAGCTTCTTCGCCCGGGTCCGTGGAAAGACGCAAAAACAGCGTGATTATAGCATCGCCCGATATCAGTTCCGAAGTGCCTGTCTTGCCGACATTTACACTCTTTAGTCTTAGCCCCAAGAGTACCAACGCAGCCTCTCACCCGTGCCCGAACCCGCTGTCCTTGCCTTGGAATCCCCCCGTCCGGGCGTCTCACGGAGGCATCAGTTTCAGCGGTTGGAAGCCCCAAGCCAGGAAGCAGAAGCCCGTAGCCCCCGCCCGCCGCACTTATTGCCTATGTGGTAACGTTTTCCTTAGCAATGACGCGCCAGTCCACACATCAGACCAAGCCCAACCCGGAGAAAAATCCCCGCCGCGACCCGACCGCCGCCGGGCAGCGCGATGCCTCCGTGAATAGGATCGCTTCGCACAACTACTTCTTGCTGGAAAAATTTGAGACCGGGGTCGTCCTCACCGGCACCGAGGTCAAGTCGATCCGCGCCGGACGGGCCAACCTTAAGGACTCCTACGGCCTGGTGAAAGACGGCGAACTCTGGCTCCTGAACGCCCACATCGGGCCCTACGACCACGGCAACATCTTCAACCACGCCCCGCTCCGGACCCGTAAGCTGTTGGTTCACAAGGAAGAGTTACGCAAGCTGGTTGGCAAAACCCAGCAAAAGGGCCTCACTCTCATTCCTATCCGCATGTACTTCAAGAACGGGAAGGTGAAGGTCGAACTGGCGGTCGCCAAGGGCAAACAGCTCTGGGATAAGCGCGAAACCGAGCGCCGCCGCACCGCCGACAAGGAAGCCCGCGAGGCCATCACCCGCGGACACAGGAAGCTCTAGCCCACGATCTCGAATGGCCTTTGGGAGTGCCTGGTCAGAGTGTGGTTTTCCGGAACAGACTGGCTCACGAGCGTTGAAGAACACAGTTCGGACGCGAATCCTTCGGTTCGACCAAAGTGACTCCTTTCGAGAATCAGGAGCGTTCCCCCCCAATCGCAGGCGGAAGTCATTAAGCGGGTAGGGCTCGGACAGGCCATTTCGGCAAAAGCACGAGCCGTGGTATAGGGGCAGGGGCCCACGCTTTCGGCGATCGGGGCACAGGCACTCGTAGCCGGCATCTTCGTGCTTAAGCTCACCCTCGCCCTGGCACCCGGCGGTCCCAGGGCGGTCGGTGTATAGCGACGATGATTGATATCTCATGCCTTCCCCTGGTGGCAAGGCGTGCCCGGGCCGTGGAATCGGGCTTCGCGATCTGACGCCGGGGCCGCGATCAGATTCGTCGGAATCGGCCGGTTCCTCCTGATTTTCCCCGCCTTCATGGTCGCCGTACCACTCAGCAGTTGGCTGGCATGGGGGACCAAACAACCCCACTTGTATCCCGGATTGTTGGCGGCGCGCACTCCCGCTGTGGGCAGTCCTCTAGCGCCTGAGAAGTGTGTGGATGATCTGGTCAACCCCATGAGGAAATGACGTACCAGCCCTATGTCCTGCCTCGCGAACAGGCGCTCTCCGGCCGCAGCTGGGTCGCGATTATGGTGGTGGGCTTCTGGTGGGCGCTGCTACGCAGTTTTTATTCCTCTGATCCCGCACGGGCACCAGGTGGTGTCGCGCTTTCTGGCGTTTCTGACTGGTGTGATCGTGATGACGGTGATCTATCATCGGACACGGCGCTTGCCTCCCTTGATGGTCGCGCACTGGCTCATGGACGTTCTGGCGATGTTTATGACACTGAAATTCTAAAAAACTTCTCGGGTTATTCCAAACTGTCAGGAGTTTTGTGCCCCGGCCATCATCGTGCTCACCCAAGGCACCCGGAACTCAAGATAAGGGGCGCACAAGCGTCCGTCCGCCTTAGACGGCGTGCGAACTTCGTGATTTTTGTGCTCCACATTTGGTTTTCCCCGAACATAATGTGTTATACATATAACGACTTTGCAATGAATTTACCTAGTCAGAATGCCGCGCCTTGGCTCCTGCTCGTGTTCAGCCTTCCAGCCAAGCGTGCGAGCCAACGAGTGGAGATATGGCGGAAGTTGCAGCGCTACGGGACCCTTCCCTTGCGCAGCTCCGGACACGTCCTGCCCACTTCAGCGAGTAACCAGGAACGTATGGAGTGGTTGGCCACGGCGATTCGCACATACAAAGGACAAGCTTCGGTGGCGCAGGTACAGGGCTTCGATGACTTACCCACAGGCCAACTCAGGCAGCTCTTCGTGGAAGCTCGATCGCGGGACTATCAGAAGCTGCTGCACGAGGCGAAGAAGCTGATCGCACGATCTCCCTCACGAAGGCCACCTGGGGGGCTGAATCGGATTCGCCGGCGTTTTTTGGAGGTTCAGGACATCGACTTCTTCGGGAGCCCGTTGCGCACTAAGCTTGAGAACCTGCTGGCGCGTGCCGACGAATCTGACGCTGCAAAGTCGGCGCGCAGTGGCAAACGAAAGTCCGGCGAATACGTGAACCGGCAGTGGATGACCCGCCCTCGGCCGGGTATCGATCGGGTTTCATCCGCGTGGCTGATCCGCCGGTTCATCGATCCCAAGGCCCGCTTCATCTTCGGCACCGAGCCGAGCGTTCATCCCGATGCCATCCCCTTCGACATGTTTTGCGCGCAAGGCTTTGGACATCGCGGTGAGGACTGCACCTTCGAGACCCTTCACAAGCAATTTGCCATCCGCGACGGGAGAGTGAAGCGGATTGCCCAGATCATCCACGATGCGGATCTGGGCGACGGGAAATTCGGCCGGGCCGAAGGGCTGGGACTGGACAAAGTTCTGAACGGCTGGGCCAAGCAAGACTTGCCGGATGATGCACTCCTGCAGCGAGGCATGGAGCTGATCGAAGGGCTGTATGAGTCTCAGGCGTGAGTCGCGGAGGTGAGTGATGGCGAATACGGACGATGTCAGGCGTCTGCTGCTGATCAGCAATTCAACCCTTCATGGCCGCCGCTATCTGGACCATACCGCAAAAGAAATTCAAGATCTGGTCGGGAATGCGGCCAACGTCGTGTTCGTTCCGTTCGCTCTCCAGGACCGAAGAACCTACGCGAAAAAGGCGCAGGAACGCTTTCGCCGCATGGGTCTGTCCCTCACGTCAGTCCACGACGTGTCCAACATGCGGCGCGCAGTCGAGGAAGCGGGCGCGATCTTCGTCGGCGGCGGCAATACGTTCCGATTGCTGAAGGGGCTCTATGATCATGATCTTCTCGGTTCCATTCGGCGGAGAGTTGCCGCCGGAGCCCCCTACATCGGATCCAGTGCCGGCTCCATCGTGGCTTGTCCGAGTTTGAAAACAACCAAGGACATGCCGGTGGTGCAACCTCCATCCTTCGAAGCGCTCGGCTTGGTTCCCTTCCAGATCAGCCCACATTATCTCGATCCTGACCCCTCTTCTACTCACATGGGAGAGACCCAGGAGGAGCGCATCCTGCAGTTCCTGGAGGAGAACGAGGCCGCCGTGGTGGGCTTGCGGGAGGGTTCGATTCTCCGGGTGCAGGATGGAGCGGTTACGTTAAAGGGCCCGCACTCTGCCCGCATCTTCTGGCGAGGCGAGCCACCGGTTGAAGCTACTTCGGGCTCGAATCTCCGCGCGCTTCTGGAGGGGGCTGGCTGTCTGGCAGGAGCACAGGCATGACTTCCCAAGAGATCCTGTTACTGACGGGGCGAGAGATTCAAAGCTTGCTCACCATCGACGAGTGCATCGTCGCCGTGGAAGATGCGTTCCGTCAGCACGGAGAAGGCAAGGCACTTCCGCCAGCTGTGTTGAGTATGCCCGTACCGCACGGTGGTTTTCACGTGAAGGCAGGTTTATTGGACCTCGGCCGGCAGTATTTCGCCGCGAAGGTGAACGGAAACTTCCCGGAGAACAGCACGCGATTCGGCCTGCCCACAATCCAGGGAGTGATCGTTCTGTGTGATGCCGAGAAGGGGAATCCGCTGGCCGTGATGGACTCCCGCCAAATCACCTCGCTACAAACCGCGGCGGCGACGGCGGTAGCGGCCAAGTATCTGGGGCGTCCGGATTCCCAGACCGTGACCATCTGTGGCTGCGGCGATCAAGGAGGTGTGCAAGTCAAGGCCCTGTCCCGCGTCCGCCGGGTCCAACGCGTCTTCGCCTACGACAAGCGGCAAGAACAGGCATCGCGCCTCGTGCAAGAACTGTCGGACCTGTTGAGGATCTCGGTAACGCCGGTGGCCGATCTTGCCGCCGCAGTCCGGCAGAGCGACATTTGTGTCACTTGCACTCCCTCACGGCAGCCCTTGCTGGGGCCGGACGACGTCCGCCCTGGAACTTTCATCGCTGCGGTTGGCGCAGACAGCCCTGTCAAGCAAGAGCTTTACCCCTCTCTGATGGCAAAGAGCAAGGTCGTGGCCGACGTCCTGGAACAGTGTGCCGTCATGGGAGATTTGCATCACGCCTTGGATGCAGGTCTGCTTACCCGAGCCGACGTCCATGCAGAACTGGGTGAGGTCGTGGCCGGGAGAAAACCAGGCCGCGAATCGGCAGACGAAGTCATCATCTTCGACAGCACCGGGATGGCCTTACAGGATGTTGCCGCGGCCGCGCTCCTGCACGAGAAGGCTGAGCGGCTGGGCTCCGGCGTCCGCTTCACCTTCGCGGCTTGAGCGGATCACTTTTAGGATGCCAAGAAAGAAGGGGAGATCGCGCGTATGCGTAGGAAACTTCTCAATAAGAATCTGTCTGTCCATATGGTCAGAACGGTTGCCACCGTCATTTTGGGGATGGTCGTGCTGGCCAGCCCTCCGGCAACGGGACAGGCGACCCGTTCATCGTCCGCAAACGCTACGCCGAGTGACTGGAAGCAGGTCGAGGCGGCGATGGGCCGCCCCGGGCAAATACAACCCGGCGACGTAATCCGGTTCGGCCTGCCGAGACGGGATCTGCATGTCGTGCTCGATGGCATCGAGATCAAGCCCGCACTTGCCTTAGGTTCGTGGGTAGCCTTCAAGCGGGATGGCGGCGCAGCCATGGTCATGGGCGACCTGGTTCTGACTGAGGATGAAGTCGAACCCGTGATGATGAAGCTTCAGGAGGGCGGCGTCCACGAATCCGCTGTCCACAATCACCTGATGGGAGAATCGCCCCATGTGATGTACCTGCACATTGCCAGTCATGGCGACGCGGTGCCGATGGCAAAGGCGATTCACCAAGCGCTGGCGCTGACTAAAACTCCCGGCCCCGATGCCGGCCCCGCCGCCCCGCCGGCAGCCGAACCTGGCTTTGACCAGAAACAGGTCGAACAGATTCTCGGGCACGCCGGAAAAATCAACGCCGGCGTTCTTCAAATCGGAGTGCCCAGGTCGGAATCAATCACCGACGCGGGGATGATCGTCCCTCCGTCCATGGGCGTGGCGACCGCACTGAACTTTCAATCGACCGGCAGCGGCAAAGCCGCAATCACGGGAGATTTCGTGCTACTCGGCGGTGAGGTCAACCCGGTCATCCAAGCCTTGCGACAGAACGGAATTGCGGTGACGGCACTGCACAGCCACATGCTGATGGAAGAGCCTCGCCTGTTCTTCGTGCATTTCTGGGCAAATGACGACGCGACAAAACTTGCCAAAGGCCTGCGCACCGCGCTAGACCTCACCAATTCCGCAAAATGAATGAGGAGACTGAGCCTCGTCCGGCCCACCCTTCGTCCGGACAAACTTCCCTGCCTCGCTTCGTTGGCTACTTTCTCTGGCTCGGAACGGTTGGCTTCGGAGGTCCCATCGCGCTGGCTGGGCACATGCAGCAGGACCTGGTGGAGGCACGCCGGTGGATCAGCAA
>Ga0137416_10001671_pt1 | contig 11462 bp, 8 predicted proteins | sample CZODoug3_1_1_16f_FD_108282 | JGI IMG/M metagenome (GOLD analysis project Ga0137416, IMG submission 108282) | Vadose zone soil fungal communities from Angelo Coast Range Reserve, California, USA - CZODoug3_1_1_16fungal (Illumina Assembly) | ecosystem: Environmental > Terrestrial > Soil > Vadose...
CGGCGCCCAGGCGGCGCAGCTCGCCGCGCAGCCGGGCTTCGTCGCCGACCAGCACCACTTGATGTCCGCGCTCGCGGTGCGCGCGCAGCGCGCCCTCGACGGTCGCCGCGGGAGCAAGATCCCCGCCCATGGCGTCGAGTGCGATCATCCCCGCGCGCCGCCGCGGCCGGCGCTACTCCTCCGCCGCCGGTTGCACCTGTTTGCCGCGATACTGCCCGCACTTCGGACACGCACGATGCGGCAGCACGGGCTCGCCACAGTTCGGGCAGGTGCCGACGTTGGGTGCGGTCGCCTTCCAGTGGGCGCGCCGCTGGTCCCGCTTCTGCCGGCTGGTTCGCTTCTTCGGAACGCCCATTCACTTCTCCTTCTTTTGCAGCTGGATGCCCTTCAGGGCCGCCCAGCGCGGATCGATGAGGCTGCGGTCGCAGCCGCACGCACCTTCATTGAGGTCCTTGCCGCACGTCGGGCAGAGGCCGAGACAATCCTCCCGGCAGAGTGGCGCAGGGGGGATGTACAGGAGGATCTGCTCGCGGACCGCAGGCGTGAGATCGATCTCCTTTCCCGAGTACCTGTCTTCATCCACCAGCCCGGGATCGGAGCTGGCCTCGGGATCGTCGCCGCGTCGCTCCCCCGGAGCATGCGCCTGCTCCGCGGGAGCGTAGGTGCGGGTGAGCTCGACCGGTTCGCCGAGCCGCACCAGAGTCAGGCACCGCTTGCACTGCCCCATGAGCGGCACGTGGAACCTGGTCTGGACGAGCACCTTGCGCCCCATCTTGGTGGCCGCGCCGCGCAGGTGCGCCGCTCCGCCGGCGTGGAACTCGGTCGGCGGGTCGGCGCGGAGGACACCGTCCAGGAACTCGCGGGGCAGGTCCGCCTCGAAGGGCTGGTTTGCCTCCTCGAGTGCGTCGACGTTGAGGATGAGGTCTTCCACGGCGGCTCTGCGAAAGCGGCGCACCTTAAAGGGCGGGTAGAGGGAAGTCAAGGCAATGCCCGCCTCGCTTCCAGACGGACCTTGCCGCGCGATGAAAATTGATAAGGTGCCGCGCATGAGACGAGTCACCATCACCACGCTGGTCTGCGCGCTGATCTTCGGGCTTCTCTCAACCTGGCTCGGTCCGAAGATGATCGCGTACTGGTACACGCCCCCGGTTCCGGCGGGCGCCGCGTCCGCGTTCAACTGTACGGACGCCGTGCAATGGGCGATGAACAAGTTGGTCGTGACGCAGGTCATAGGGACCTTCATCGGAGTGGTGGTCGGAATCGTCCTCGGAATCCTCATGCGGCCGAAGGCGGCCCCTCCGCGCATCGAGCCCCCTCCGACTAAAGTCGCATGAGACGGATTGACGCCGCCCCACCCGCCGTGGAACATCCTCTCCGCGGCGCGCGGGCATGGGGGGAAATGCGCGCAGGAGGGGGCGGCGGAACCGGAGACGCGATTTGTCGCGACGGTTCCCCCGCCCCTTCCCTATCCAGGATGGACGGTAATCTACCGACCCTTGCGGCCGAGCTTCTCGCCGAACACGTCGCCTAACGAGGCGCGTCCGCCCTGCTGGTTGCGCATGTACTCGCGGTAATCCTCGCCCTCGTGCAGCGCGGCCTTCACCGAGAGCGCGACCTTGCGCTCGTGCGGGTCCATGTCGATGACCTTCACGTCGAGCTCGTCGCCTTCCTTCACCACGTCGCGCGGGTTCTCCACGCGCTCGTCGCGCAGCTCGCTGACGTGCACGAGGCCCTCGATGCCGGGCTCGATCTCCACGAACGCGCCGAAGTCGGCCACCTTGGTGACCTTGCCCTTCACCCGGCTTCCGATCGGGTACTTCGTGGGCAGCTCGGTCCATGGATCCGGATGGAGCTGCTTGATGCCGAGGGAGAACCGCTCGTTCTCCACGTCGATGTTCAGCACCACAGCCTCCACCTCGTCGCCCTTCTTGTAGAGGTCGCCCGGGTGCTTGATGCGCTGGGTCCAGGAGATGTCGCTCACGTGCACCAGGCCGTCGATGCCTTCCTGCACGCCGACGAAGATGCCGAAGTCGGTGACGTTGCGAACCTGGCCGCGGATGACCGACCCGATCGGATACTGCTCCTCGAGCAGCGTCCAGGGATTGGGCTCGATCTGCTTCATGCCCAGCGAGATGCGCTTCGCCTTCGCATCGACGTCCAGCACCACGGCGTTCACCTGATCGCCGATGGCCATGACCTTCGACGGGTGCTTGACCCGCTTCGTCCAGCTCATCTCGCTGATGTGGACCAGGCCCTCGACCCCGGGCTCCATCTCGATGAAGGCGCCGTAGTCGGTGAGGCTGACGACCTTGCCCGTGACGCGCGTGCCCGGCGGATACTTCTCCGCGGCATGAGCCCAGGGGTCCTCCTGGATCTGCTTCAGACCGAGGCTGACGCGCTCGGTGGCCGGATCGAACTTGAGCACGATCACGCGCAGCTCGTCGCCCACGTTGAGCATCTCGCTCGGGTGCCCGACGCGGCCCCAGCTCATGTCGGTGATGTGCAGGAGGCCATCGATGCCGCCCAGGTCGATGAAGGCGCCGTAGTCGGTCAGGTTCTTCACGATGCCGGTGAGGATGGCGCCCTCCTTCAACTTCTGGAGGGTGTCCTTCTTCAGCGTCTCCCGCTCTTTTTCCAGTAACACGCGCCGGCTGAGCACGATGTTGCCGCGCTTCTTGTTGAACTTGATCACCTTGAACTTGAACTTCTCGCCGATCAGCTTGTCGAGATTGCGGATCGGCCGCAGATCCACCTGCGACCCGGGGAGGAACGCCTTCACCCCGATGTCGACCGAGAGCCCGCCCTTCACCCGCCCGACGATGGTCCCCTCGACGAGCTCGTCGCGCTCGCACGCGGTGGAGATCTCGTCCCAGATGCGCATCTTGTCGGCCTTCTCCTTGGAGAGGACGACCATGCCCGTGTCGTTCTCGCGCGACTCGAGCAGCACCTCGACCGTATCGCCCACTTTCACGTTGGGCTTGCCGTCGACGAGCCCGAACTCCTGGATGGGAACCTGCCCCTCGCTCTTGTACCCGATGTCCACCACTGCGTAGTCCTTGGTGAGCTGGACCACGCTGCCGCGGACGATCTCGTTCTCCTTCAGCTCGCCGCCCTTCGTGGTGCCCTTGCCCTTGAAGGACTCTTCGAGCATGGCGGCGAAATCTTCTTCGCCGCCGATCAGATCACTTTGCGGATTCGCCATGTAAAGGTTTGCCTGCGATTCTTTTCACGTCGCCCCCTGAAAAAAGAAGCGCCGCTTGCCACGGGGAGTGATGGCAAACGGCGGAAAACCGGACTCCGCCTGAAAGCGCGGGCGGACCCTACAGAACGCCCCGGATGGTGTCAAGGCTGCCCGGAAATCAGATGCTTCAGGCGCTGCGACGCTTCGCGAAAACAGCGCTCCACCACCTGCTCCAGGTCGAATCCGGTCGTATCCACGACCACCGCGTCCGCCGCGGCCCGCAGCGGGGCGATGGCGCGCTCGGTGTCGTCCTTGTCACGCCGACGCTGGTCGGCGAGGACTTCCGGCAGCGGCACGGACAGACCCTTTTCAGCCAGCTCCGCGTGGCGGCGTTGCGCCCTCGCCTCGTCGGAGGCGGTGAGGAAGAACTTCACGTCGGCGTCGGGGAAGACCACCGTCCCGATGTCGCGTCCCTCCAACACGGCTCCTCGCGGCGCCGCGCGGCCCAGATCCCGCTGCAGCTGGAGCAGCTTCTGCCGCACCACCGGCCGCGCAGAAACCACGCTCGCGCCGCGGCTGATCTCCGGCGTCCGGATCGCCTCGGTCACGTCCTCGCCGCGAAGCAGGACGCGCTCGCCCCGGAACGTGAGCCCGAGACCGGCGTCGAGGAGGCGCGCCAGGCCGGCGTCGTCGCCCCAGGAGACGCCCGCGCGCTGCGCCGCCAACGCGACCGAGCGATAGATCGCCCCTGTATCGATGATGGTGAAGCCCAGCCGTCTGGCGAGCTGGCGGGCGACCGTGCTCTTGCCCGCCCCAGCGGGCCCGTCGATGGCCACGATGGGCGCCGTCACGCGGGCGAGATAACCCGGGGCGGCACGCACATCAAGCGCTCAGGCGTTGAGCGTCACGAGGAGGACCAGCCGCAGGACTCCGACGGCGGCGACGGTCCAAGGGAGCCAGGAACGCGGAGCGCGATCCGTTTCGGGGAACTGCTCTTCGTCGTCACCCGGAGCCGGAGAGTCGGGAACGGGGAGGCCGCCTTCGACGAGGAGCACCGGCGAGAATACGCCCGGCCTCCGCAGCAAGACGAGCAGTGCGAGTGCAGCCGCGACCGCCAGCGCAAGTAGCTCCATAGGGTCGCAAGCTGTGGGCGCCGGAAGCGGAGTGGCTAGTGCCGGTGAGGGAGCGTGCGGGCAGGCGGAACCGGGCCCGCCGCCGGATGGCCGGCACGGACCTGAAGGCGCCAAAGCTCGGCTCCGACCGCTCCGAAGTCCCCTTCTAGGCCCCGTTCGCGCCAGGCTGCGTCACCGGCCCGATCTTCCGGAACTTCGCATACCGATCATCCACGATCGCCCCGGCGCCGAGCTGGCGGAGCGCACGCAGGTGCCGCCGCAGGGCTCCGGCGAGGTTCTGGGCGGTGAGGTCGGGATCGCGGTGCGCCCCCCCGGAAGCCTCCTCCACCAGCTCGTCGACGATCCCGAGCTCGTAGGCGTCGCGCGCCGTCAACTTCAGGGCCTCCGCCGCCTTCTCGCCCTTGGAGCTGTCGCGGTAGAGGATCGCCGCGCAGGACTCGGGCGAGATCACGGAGTACCAGCTGTACTGGAGCATCAAGAGCCGGTTGCAGACGCCGATGGCGAGAGCGCCGCCCGATCCTCCTTCGCCGATCACCACCGAGATCACCGGTACCAATAGTCCCGCCATCTCCTCTAGGCAGACGGCGATCGCCTCCGCCTGGCCCCGCTCCTCCGCGTCGATCCCGGGATACGCGCCAGGCGTGTCGATGAACGCGATCACCGGCCGCCCGAACCGCTCTGCCAGCTTCATCAGGCGCAGCGCCTTGCGATAGCCCTCGGGGCGCGGCATCCCGAAGCTTCGCGCGATGTTCTCCTTGGTCGACCGTCCCTTCTGCTGCCCGATGAGCATGACCGGCTCGCCGTCGAACCGTGCGAGGCCGCCGATGAGCGCCTGGTCGTCGCCGAACGAGCGATCGCCGTGCAGCTCCACCCAGTCGGTGAACAGCCGCTGGACGTAGTCCAGCATGTAGGGCCGGTTGGGGTGGCGCGAGAGCTGGACCACCTGCCAGCGCGACAGCTCGTTGAAGATCTCCTGCTGCAGCCTCGCGCAGCGCTTCTCCAGGCGGCGGATCTCGCCGTCCAGGTTGCCGGCGCTGCCCGCGCCTTCACCGGTCGCGGCGTGCCGCTTCAGCTCGGCGAGCTTGGTCTCCAGTTCCAGCAGCGGTTTCTCGAAATCCAGCGCGTAGGTGGCCATCGAAGCCTTCAGCGGGGCGCGCCCTCGTACCACCCCGCCGCCTGCTCGCAAAGGCGCAGCGCGTCGAACGGCCACTGCAACGGAGCGCCCGCGTCCTTCGCGAACCAGCTCCGCTGCCGTTTCGCGTATTGGCGGGTGCGGGCATTCGTGCGCTCCTCGGCCGCGGCCCAGTCGCCCGTCTGGAGCGCCTCGGCGCACTCGCCGTAACCGATGATCTTCAGCGCTTTGGTCGCGCCGCGCGCGAGCAGCCACTCGGTCTCGCGGCGCAGGGAGCCATCGGCGAACATCCGCCGCGTGCGCGCCTCGATGCGCGCCCGCAGCACCTCTCGCGGCGGATCCAGGAACCAGATCAGCGCCTGGTAACGCGCCTGCGCGAAGCGGTGCTCGCGCTGCAGCTCGCTGAGCGGTCTTCCCGACAAGGCGTGGACTTCCAGCGCCCGCTCGATGCGGACGCGATCGTTCGGGAGGATCCTCGCGGCAGCCGCCGGATCCACCGCCCGCAAGCGCGCATGCAGCGCGGGGACGCCGAGCGCCTCGAACTCCTCGCGAACCGCGGCGCGGAATTCCGGCGAGGCCCCGGGCGCGTCGAGCAATCCGCGCAGCAATGCGCGGATCCACAGCCCGGTGCCGCCGGCGACGATCGCGCGCTTTCCCCGCTTGCCGATGTCGGCGATCGCCGCGTCCGCGAGCTGGACGAATCGTGCGGCGTCCAACTGCTCCTCTGGATCGGCCACGTCGAGCAGGTGGTGCGGCGCACGCGCGCGCTCCTGCGGCGTAGGCTTGGCGGTGCCGGCGTCGAGTCCCCGGTAACATTGCTGCGAATCGGCGGAGACGATTTCGCCGTCGAGCTTCTCCGCCAGCTCGACCGCGAGCGCCGTCTTTCCCGACGCCGTCGGGCCGCAGATGGTGAGCACCCGGTACATGGCATGATCTGTACAGCCTCAAAACAATGGCCGCATACCCGCGCCTCGGCGCGGGAGCGGCTACAACAGCTTGTCGGGCGTGATCGGCAGGGTGCGCACGCGCTTGCCCGTGGCGTTGAACACCGCGTTGGCGATGGCCGCCGCGGCGCCCGTGATCCCGATCTCGCCGATGCCCTTGACTCCCGCGGGATCGACGATGTCGTCCTTCTACCGGAATGAAGATCGGGTCGACGATCACGACGTCCTTGTGGGAGGGAACGTGGTAGTCGGCCAGATCGTGCGTCATGATCCTGCCAAGCTTCTCGTCGTAGACGGAATGCTCGTGCAGCGCCATGCCGATGCCCCACACCATCCCGCCCATGAACTGGCTGCGCGCGAGCGTCGCGTTGAGGATGCGCCCGGCCGCGAAAGCGCCCACCAGCCGCGTGACGCGGACCATGCCGAGGTCGGGATCGACCTCGACCTCCGCGAACTGCGCGCCGAACGAGTGCAACGCGTACTTCTTTCTCTCCTCCGACGGCGCGACCTCGCCGAGAGCTTCGACCGGCTGTCGCGGGCGCCCTCCCATCGCGTCGAGCTTCTGCCGCAATGCCCGGCACGCGGCCTCGACGGCGGAAGCGACGCTGGCGGCCGTGGTCGAGCCGCCGGACCGAGGAGCTTCGGGCATCTCTGTGTCGCCGAGATCGAATCGCACCTTCTCGTACGGAACCCCGAGCGTCTCGGCCGCGACCTGGGCCATCACCGTATACGTGCCGCCGCCGATGTCCACCGCGCCGCTCTGCACCAGCACCGTCCCGTCGGGCCTCATGCGCGCAAGCGCGGACGCCTTGGTGTAGTTCGCCGGGTACGAAGCCGTCGCCATGCCGGTTCCGACGAGCTTTCCGGCCCGAAGCACCAGCTCCGGCCGGCGGGTCAGCTTCTGCCATCCGAAACGCTCTGCGCCCAGCTCGTAGCAGCGGCGCAGCGACTTGCTGGAGAAGGGCTTGCCCTCGGTCGGGTCGGTCTCGGCGTAGGTCTTAAGGCGGAAATCGACGGGATCGATGCCCAGCTCGTGCGCCAGCTCGTCGATCGCGGACTCCAGGGCGAAGCTGCCGCTCGATTCGCCGGGCGCGCGCATGAACGTCGGGGTGCCGATGTCGAGACGCACCAGGCGGTGCTTGGTCTCCACGTTCTCGCACTGGTACTGGTGCCGCGAGACCAGCGCCGCGGGCTCGATGAAATCGTCGAACCGCGAGGTGGTGGAGACGGTCTCGTGGCGAAGGGCGATCAGGCGCCCGTCCTTGTCCGCGGCGGCCGAAATCTTTTGTCGCGTCTGCGGACGGCCGCCGACGATGCCGAACATCTGCGGCCGCGTGAGCGCGATCTTCACCGGCCGGCCGAGCTGCTTCGCCGCGAGCGCCGCGATCACCACGTGCGACCAGGCCGAACCCTTGCAGCCGAATCCTCCGCCGACGTACTTGGTGATCACGCGCACGTTGCCGGGCGGGACCGCGAACGCTTTCGCCAGCTTCTTGCGCACGCCGAAGATGCCCTGGGTCGCGTCGTAGACCGTCAGCCGATCTCCGCTCCAGACCGCGAGCGTCGCGTGCGGCTCGAGCGGGTTGTGCGTTTCCGGTGGCGTCTCGTACTCCGCCTCCACCTTGTGCTCCGCCCGGCGCAGGGCCGTCTCGACGTCGCCCCGCAGCTGGTCGGCCGGCCGCGATCCGGCCGCGTTGCGGATGTCATGCGGGAACGCGGCGTGCAGCTCGTCGGCCATCCGGACCGTGAACGGCGAGGGCTGCGCGGTCACCCGCACCAGCGCGGCGGCGTGCAGGGCGCGCTCGAAGGTATCGGCGACCGCGAGCGCGACCGGCTGGTTGCTGTAGAGGATCTGGTCGTCCTGGAGCACCTGCACGACGCGGTCGCCGGTGTCGGCCGGCTTCGCGCCGCCCGGGAGCTTCATCGCGTTGAAGGGAGTGAGGACCGCGATCACCCCGAGCTCTTTCTCGGCGGCGGCGCTGTCGACGCTGGTGATCCGGCCCTTGGCCAGGTTGCTCGTCACCAGGACGCCGTAGAGGATGCCCGGTACGGGCCATTCGTACGAGTACACGGCCTCGCCGGTGACCTTGGCCCGGCCGTCCCTGCGCGGGTAGGGCTTTCCGATCTCGTCGCTCATGACGGTGCTCCGGCCGAGAGCATGAGCGCGCGCACGGCGGTGCGTTTCGCCAGCTCCACCTTGAAGGCGTTCTCCCGGCGGGGGGTTGCCCCACGCAGCGCGATCTCCGCCGCGCGCGCGAAGGTCTCGCGGGTTGCGGGCCGTCCCTGCATCGAGCGCTCCGCGTCCGGCACCCGCCATGGCTTCGTTCCCACGCCTCCGAGGGCGAAGCGGGCCGCCTGGACGGCCCCGCGCTCCACCTGGACGGCGGCCGCGCAGGAAGCGAGCGCGAAGGCATACGACTGGCGATCGCGCACTTTCACGTAGCGCGAGCGGGCTGCGAGGGCATCGATCGGCAGGCGCACGCCGGTGATCAGCTCAGCGGGCTGGAGCGAAAACTCCCGCTCGGGATGGTCGCCCGGGAGCAGGTGCAGCTCCCCGATCGGAATCTCCCGTTCGCCCGCTGGTCCCCGGACGCGCACGGTCGCGTCGAGCGCATAGAGCGCCACGCACATGTCCGAAGGATGCGCCGCGATGCACTTGTCGCTCACTCCCAGGATGGCGTGCATCCGCGTCCAGCCGTCGAGTGCGTCGCAGCCCGAGCCCGGCTCGCGCTTGTTGCACCGCGTCCCGAGGTCCCGGTAGTACGCGCAACGCGTCCGCTGCAGAAGGTTGCCGCCGACGGTGGCCGCGTTGCGCAGTTGCGGCGAGGCTCCCGAGAGCAGCGCCTCGGAGAGGCCCGGCGCGCCGCGGCGCACGTCCCCGTGCTCCGCCACCGCGGTGTTGGATGCCAGGGCGCCGATCCGGAGGGCGCCCTCCCGCAGCTCGATCTTCGCCAGATCGAGCCGGGAGACGTCCAGCACGCGCTCGGGATTGAGCACCTCGATCTTCATCAGGTCGACGAGATTGGTGCCCCCCGCGAGGAAGGCTGCGCCCGCGCCGGAGGCGATCGCCTCGTCGACGCTCGCGGCGCGCTGGAAGGCGAAGAGGCGCATGTCAGGCCCTCCCCGCGACGCCGCGGATCGCGGCGACGATGTTCGGGTACGCGCCGCACCGGCAGAGATTGCCGGACATCCCCTCGCGGATCTCGTCGTCGTCCCTCGGCTTGCTTTCCTGGAGCAGGGCGATCGCAGAAAGGATCTGCCCCGGCGTGCAGTAGCCGCACTGGAACGCGTCCTCGCGCAGGAAGGCTTCCTGCATCGGGTGCAGCTGTCCGCCCTGGACCAACCCTTCGATGGTGGTGACGCGGGCGCCCTCGAGCTGCGCGACCAGCTTCAGGCAGGAGTTCACCCGCTGTCCGTCGACGATCACGGTGCAGGCGCCGCACTGTCCCATGTCGCATCCCTTCTTCGCGCCCGTGAGACCGAGGTTCTCCCGCAACGCATCCAGCAGGACGAGCCGCGGTTCGACCTGCAGCCTGCGTCGCTGTCCGTTCACGACCAGCGATACTTCGAGAAGCACGGGCGCTCCTGAAACCGCTCTCCGGTCGTCCATCGGCCGCGCCGATGCGCACGCCTGCAGGACGGCCGCGCCGAGGGCGGCGGCAAGGCTGTTCAGCAGGAGCTCGCGCCGCCCGATCCCGCGCGGCGCAGCGCGGACGGCGCGGCCCGCTTCGCGGACCGCAGCCAGCAACGTGCCTTCCGCCTCCGGCGCATCCCGGCGCAATCGGACGCGCTGCTTCTCGTCGAGAAGCACCACGGTCAGCGCCGCTCGTCCCGCTCCGTGGATGCGCCACAGCTCCCGATGCGGGCCGATGTCGCGCGGTTCGTCATCGGCGCCGAATGCGGTTCCGCTTCCCGGCGCGAACGCGAACAGGGGCGCGCCGAGGGCGCGCAGTTCGGCACGGAAGGCTTCCTCGAAGCGCGGTGCCCTCCGGCAAAATGCCAGCAGACAGGGTCTGTTCGGCAGGTCCATCTGGCGACGGCAGCACGTGCGAGAAGCGCGCGCATCCGTCCCTCGTCGCGAACGTTCAGGCCCTTTCTATCCTGCCGTCCGGAGGGATACGGAGCCCGTCGCCGCGCCGTTCAGTGCCTTGCACGCGCACTCCATCGCCGCGGCGGAGCTGATCGAAGGCCGCATTGTGCGGCCGGCGATCGCGATCGAGCCGAACGAGCGGGAACCTTCCCTCCGCACCGCAGATCCACACCCGCTGCTTGCCTTTCTCGGCAGGTGCCACCCCGACCACCCGCCACAGATCGCGCTCGAGCGGGGGAGCGGCGCGTCCCAGGACGAGCGGCGCGAACGAGAGCACCTCGTCGGCGCGCAGCCCTGTCGCCTGGGCGAGCTGGCAGAAGAATCGCGGAGGATTCCAGCGCACCTCGGCAGTGCACCAGTCCTTGGCCGAAGCGAGCGCGGGACACGGCGCCTGCGTGAAGCACGGCGCCAGCGCGGACCAGCCCGCGCGCAGCAGCGCGTCCCGGAGCGAGAGGAGGGCGCGGCCGGTCTCGCGCAGCGCGGGCTCGACGATCGCCACCGTGCCCTGCAGGCTCCGGACGAGCGCGAGAGGATCGGGTAGCTCGGAGAGGACGTTGGCCGCGAGGGTCAGATCGAAGCCCTCGCGGGGGAGCTCGCGGCTCGTGCGCTCGATCCCGAGCGCACGTGCTTCCGCGAGCGCTGGCTCACTCGCGTCGAAGCAGGTCGCCTCTCCGCCGAGAAGGTCGATCGCCGCGATCGCCGCAGGGGCGGGACCGGACCCGACGTCGAGAATGCGTGGCCGGCGCGGCAACGAGACCATGCTCAGCGTCGCCCTCGTCTTGAGATACGTCTGCGGCCACCACCAGAGCAGATACGCGCCCAGGTGCCGGCCCGCGTATGTGGCAGGGCGCGCCAGCGCGCGATCTCCGACGAGTCCTTCGTGCAGCTCGAGCACCGCGCGCGCCGCGGGCCGGATCTCGGCCGCGGCGAGATCCGCCGGCGGACCGCCGGGCAGGCGCAGCAGCGCTCGCGCGCGCGCGAG
>Ga0137416_10001675_pt1 | contig 11451 bp, 11 predicted proteins | sample CZODoug3_1_1_16f_FD_108282 | JGI IMG/M metagenome (GOLD analysis project Ga0137416, IMG submission 108282) | Vadose zone soil fungal communities from Angelo Coast Range Reserve, California, USA - CZODoug3_1_1_16fungal (Illumina Assembly) | ecosystem: Environmental > Terrestrial > Soil > Vadose...
AGCAAATTCGTATCTGTTCTACAGGAGACATTCGCCCAGGAGAGGCCAGAAAGGTGCAAGTCGATCCCGCGATTGCGCTCTTCAATGTCGCCGGCAACTACTTCGCGGTTGCAGACCTTTGCACCCATGCAAAAGCTTCAATGTCGGATGGCTACTTAGACGAAGACGCCTGCACCGTCGAGTGCCCGTTGCATGGCGCGATCTTCAGCCTGAAAACAGGCGACGCCCTGACCCAACCAGCAACTATGCCGCTGGAGATCTTTCCTGTCTCCGTTCGGGACGAAGATATCTTCGTCGACATTGAGGAGCGCTAAGGTGTCTCCGCGACCTTTAGAGGATCAAGTAGCACTTATTACGGGAGGTGGGTCTGGGCTCGGGCGAGCCTTGGTTGCACGTTTCCTCGAAGAGGGCTGTCTTGGAGTCGGCATTCTTGAGAAATCGCCGGATAAGATTGCGGAGTTGCATCGGTCGTTCGGAGATCGAGTCGTCCTAATTGAGGGTGACGTACGTAGCTTTGAAGATAATCGGAGAGCGGTAGCGGCGACGGTTAGCCAGTTCGGAAAGCTGGATTGCTTCGTGGGGAATGCAGCTCTTTGGGATCACAATGCTTCGCTTCTGACTACCTCTGGAGAGCAACTTAACGAAGGCTTTGACGAGTTGCTGGGAGTCAATCTCAAGGGCTATCTGTTGGGAGCGAAAGCTGCATCAGAAGAACTCATTCGATCCGAAGGATGCATGATTTTCACCCTCTCCAATGCTGCCTTCTACACAGGCGGAGGTGGTCCGCTCTACACGTCCTCGAAACATGGAGGCGTGGGGTTGGTCCGTCAGCTTGCCTATGAGTTGGCTCCTCGGGTGCGTGTGAATGCAGTCGCTCCCAGCGGTATGGCCACGGACATGCGAGGACCCGGCTCAATGGGTCTCGGAGAGAGCAAAGTGACGGACACTCGTTCTGCTGAGCAATTGGGATCAGTCACACCGTTGCAGATTCTCGCCGTTCCTGAAGCGTTTACCGGATCGTATGTCCTGCTTGCTTCGCGCCGGGATAATGTTGTTTTGACAGGCGTGCTCATCAACGCTGACGGAGGGTTGGGGATAAGGGGAATTCGCTATTCGTCAGGTAGCGGAAGAGGGTAACCGGTCGCTCGTCTGTTGAACGATAATATGCGGTCAACGCAATGCATTATGCAAAGTTTGCGTGTATCGCAATAAGAATTCCGATCATCTTATCTCCGAGGTCTTACGATGGCGATTCCCGAGGCATTCAACTCAGAGTTTTCAGGAAAGCGGGCTCTAGTTACCGGCGGGACAAAGGGGATGGGCCGCTCTATCGTCGATAGGCTTCGGCGCGGCGGAGCAACTGTGCTAACCACTGCGCGGACCGCACCCGAGAATCTAGATCAACGCGACATGTTCGTTGCCGCAGACCTTAGCGAGCCAACCGATGTCGGCAACCTCATTGCGCAGACGCTATCCATACTGGGCGGCATCGACATTGTGGTCAATGTTGTCGGAAGTTCAGCATCTTCGCGCGGTCGTGCGGTCGACCTCACGGACGACAATTGGCTGAGAACCTTCAATACAAATCTCTTTTCTGTAGTTCGTCTCGACCGCGGTCTTCTTCCGGCCATGATGAAGCAGCGCTCCGGCATTATTCTTCATATCACTTCCATTCAGCGGATTGATCCGCTTGAGGGAACGATGGCGTATGCGGCGGCGAAAGCGGCACTCACAACGTACAGCAAGGCGCTTTCAAAAGAGACTGCAGCGTTCGGCATACGAGTGAACACAATAGCGCCTGGCTTCATCGAGACGGATGGAGCGAGAGGTCTGATCGATGCGGCCGCGAAGAAAGGCGGCGTGAGCATTGAGGACGCGCGTCAGGAGATCATGAAGTCGATTGGAGGGATACCCTTGGGGCGCCCTGGACTGCCGGAAGAGGTTGCAGAGCTTGTTGCTTTTCTCGCCTCCGATAGATCGTCTTTCATCACGGGACGAGAACACATTATCGACGGTGGAACGGTTCCCACAATCTGACACTTGGCATCACTTCCAGTGTTGACGACCTTGGAGCGAAGGTAGCGCGGCCCCCTGTGGACAGCGGACGCCAGCATCGGAATTAGCACAAGATACTTCGCAAACCGCGCGACCAAGGGCTCTTTAGCATTGTTGGGACCGCTGCAAAGGAGCGGCTATTCGTACATGAGCAAAACCGTTCTTATTACAGGTTCGTCCTCTGGAGTCGGCAACGCGACGGCCGTCCTATTTGCTCAAAATGGCTGGAATGTCATAGCTACTGCACGCAACCCAGGGAGGCTGCACGCACTGGAAGGGCGGCAGAATATTTTGACAGCCGAACTGGATGTCCAAAAGCCACAAACCATAGAAGAAGCAATTGCCTTGGGTATCGAGCACTTCCGTAAGATCGATGCAGTGGTCAATAGTGCAGGTTTTGGCATTCTGGGTGTCTTCGAATCTATCGGCGAAGAGAAAGCTCGCGAAGTGTTTGACGTCAACGTATTCGGAGTAATGAGCGTCATTCGGGCTATCCTTCCGCACTTCAGACAAAGCGATGCGGGTCTCATCATCAATGTCAGCTCCGGTGGAGGCATTATTGCCCTTCCGTTGCTGTCTCTATACAACGCAACTAAGTTCGCCTTAGAGGGATTCTCTGAGTCGCTGTCCTATGAACTCAGCTCACAGAACATCGCCATTAAGCTTATCGAACCAGGCGGGATCAAAACTGATTTCGGAAAGCGCATGTCGACAGAATTCAACCAAAGTATGCCTGTTCTGGCATACGACGACTTTGTGAAGCCCGTGATGGCGAGCTTTGCGTCGAGGATATCGGCGGCCGAACTACTTTCCGCCGAAGACGTTGCAAGGACAATCTATGGTGCCGCGACGGATGGATCTGAGCAGCTTCGCTACATGGTCGGAGACGATATCATTCCATTGATTCAAGCAAGGTCCCAAGAGACAGAACGAGATTACTTAAGCCTTGTGAGAGAACGCTATGTCCCAAAGAAGTAGGCGCTGTATTTATCGCGCGAAGATAGCTGCCTTAGCGCGAAGCTATAGATGGTCTGCTCTTCCAAGCTGGTTGAGAGGAGCCCCGTGGGACTAAGACTGTTTCATAGCTGCCGGTTGTCTTCGACATTCTCACTTGTTCTGTCACTCCTTGGTAGATTCCACAAGGAGTGTGAGCCTCGAACGTCTCCGGATCTGTGTACAGATGATCTCCTGATGATCCGGCTGTTGTTGCCGCCCAGTTCTGATCGAAAATCCCGAGCGTATGCATCCACATGGAAACTCGGCTTAGACATACGTGGACGCGGTAGCTCCCTCCCTCTGTCGCACGGCGAAGGAGAGCCGCCTGAATACCGACAGTAGCCAGCCATCCCATCAAGTAGTCGTTGACCACGAAGACGCTCGAAAGAGCCGGAGAGGTGAGGGAGCCTTCGGAGGCGTAAATCCCAGTCGCACAACCAGCATTTTGATCGAAGCCGATTCGGTTGACCCAGGGACCAGACTCTCCATAGAGGCTGATGTTCACATGGATGATTCCGGGACGGGTGTTGGCGACATTTGCAGGGCTGAGTCCTAGTTTCTGAAGATACCCTCCACGTCGATTCGCAAAGAAGATGTCCGCAGTGCTCAACAGTCGCTTCATCTGGGATTGGCCCGACTCCGCTAGCAGGTCAAGCGTCGACGACCGCATTCCCACGTTTGACGTACAGTACACCAAATCCATCTCAAAGTCGGAAGGACGCCAGATATTCAGCACGTCGGCTCCGTGCAGAGCAAGTGCCCGTCCAGTGGCGGGTCCGGCGATGACATGCCCTAGACCCAGAGCCCGGTAGCCGTCTAACGGAGATCTTCCGCCTTGCGGAATGGGCTCCGGTCTGCTGTCGCCAATTTTCTCCAGTTCTATCAACGGTAGCTGGGAGACGATCTGTTTGTATTGTTCCTCCCTCATAAACTCATCAACGCTCCGGACCATCGTGCATTGCAGTCCGTGCAGCTCACAGGCATCCTCCAGGTCGCGTGCATTCCAGTTCTTCACCGCCAGTGCAATTTTGTCAGGATCATCAGAGCAATCGAGAAAGCGCAACATCGACGTTTTTAACCTTGGATACAAGTTCAGAATCATTACTTTACGATCGTCTTTCGTGTCATAAAAGCGATTAGGCATGAAGGGATTAGTGGGGTCGGAGGGAGTGCCCGGAGCGAAACCATTCAGCTTTTCCCACTTTCTATCGTAAAAGGGAGAAAGTCGATGAAGGGCTTGGCCGAGGTTGAGAGAAATGTCCTGGCCCGATCCGCCACGCATCCGCCATAGCTTCGCCATGCCAACCGCCTTGGCCACGAGGCCGATAGCAGCGGCGGACGCCAGGCGGAACACACTTTTGACGATGGGATCTTGTCCAGTGAACTCGATCTTGCCACCCGCGTCCTCTGCGCTCAAACCAACACCATTCAACACTTTCTCGAGCTCTTGATGTATATCGAAGTTGCCGGTGCTCTTCAAAGATCGACGGTGGGCGGCTCTCACTTCTTCTGCCAGATCGGTCGATCTTCCAGTCGCGATGAGGGGACTCCCATCGGCCGAAAGTCTACATACTTGCTCTTGCATAGATCTAAGCATCGTTCCTCCTTCACGCCATCGCCATACGGATTGTGGCATGCATTTGTTCGAGCAGGCAGGTCTTGGTGAGAGGTCCTGAGACGCACTAGCCAAAGTAGTTGAATTCTTGTTCGCCGGGCGCTGCCCGAACCCTTAGCGAATCCCGATTTGATTTGCTTTGATATCCAGCGCCACATCAACAATCATGTCTTCTTGACCTCCAACCATCTTTCGCTCACTGACTTCCAGGAGAATTGCTCTGGTGTCCAGGCCGTAGGTCTTAGCAGCTCCCTCGGCGTGCCGGAGGAAGCTGGAATAGACACCTGCATACCCCAGTGACAGTGTTTCTCTGTCCACGCGTACGGGGCGGTCTTGAAGGGGCCTGACGTAGTCATCCGCAGCATCCATTAGTTGATAAAGCTTGCAACCATGGGAAAATCGGGTGGTTTCTCGCTCCAGGGCCGCGATAAATGCCTCAATCGGAGTATTTCCCGCTCCCGCTCCCATCCCAGCAAGCGAGCCGTCGACGCGTATGGCGCCATGTTCAATCGCGCCGAGTGAGTTTGCGACGCTCATAGAAAGATTCTGATGTGCATGAACGCCTACCTCGGTCGCGGGGGCGAGAGCATTTCGTAGTGCATCAATCCGCTCCAGATATCGCAGGGGTGTCATCGCTCCGGCGCTGTCCGTTACATATACACAGTGTGCGCCATAACTCTCCATCAAGAGTGCTTGTCGGGCAAGTTCGCCGGGCGACGCCATGTGAGCCATCATCAGGAATCCGGCTACGTCCATACCAAGATTCCGTGCGGCAGCGATATGTTGAGCGGCCACATCGGCCTCGGTGCAATGGGTAGCGACCCTCACGGAGCGAGCCCCCGCGCTGTATGCGTCCTTCAGGTCATGTACAGTGCCGATGCCTGGAATGAGCAGAGTAGTTAGCCGGGCGCTTCGAATAACACCTGCCGCAGCCTCTAGCCAATCAAGGTCAGAATGCGCGCCGAATCCATAGTTGAAACTCGAACCGGAGAGGCCATCGCCATGGGCGACTTCGATTGCATCTACACCAGCTTCATCAAGAAGCTTTGCAATCGTTCGGACCTGTTCGATTGAATACCGGTGGCGGATCGCATGCATTCCGTCACGAAGAGTTACGTCTTGAATATAGAGACGCGTTTTCTGTTCAGCACTCATTGGGCACCGCCCGCTGCGATAAGAGTTGCCGCACTCGTCAATCTCTCTGCCGTGGCTAACGCTGCAGAAGTCATAATGTCCAGATTCCCTGCGTAGGAGGGAAGATAGTGAGCCGCTCCTTCCACTTCTATGAAGACGGTAACTTTGGTGCCGAAGGCGTATTCATTAGGGGCAATGCGCACCGGCTTATCTTTCGGGATCTCTTCGAACTGGATCTCCTGCTTGAGCCGGTAACCGGGCACGTAACTCTGCACGGAGTTGATCATCTCCTTGACCGACTCGGAGACTGCGTCGCGATCGCAAACTTCGGTCAAACAATATATGGTGTCGCGCATCATGAGGGGAGGTTCAGCTGGATTCAAGACGATCAGTGCCTTTCCGTGCCGCGCACCGCCTACCTTTTCAAGTGCGCGAGCGGTTGTCTCGGTGAACTCGTCGAGGTTGGCTCGAGTGCCGGGGCCAGCAGACTTTGACGCGATCGCGGCAACGATCTCTGCATAATGCACGTTGGCAATCCTGGCAACGGCGGCCACAATCGGAATTGTTGCCTGTCCCCCGCAAGTGACCATGTTGATGTCGGGCGCATCGAGATGCTCTTCTATATTGACGGCGGGAATGACATAGGGGCCGATCGCCGCGGGAGTCATATCAATCATGCGTATACCAGCGCCGAGACAGATCTCTGAATTCTTCTTGTGCTGGCTTGCAGAGGTGGCGTCAAACACGACGCTCACATCCTGAAACTCAGGCATGCGCGAAAAACCGTCGACTCCGTCACTGGTTGTCGCCACTCCCAGGCGTCGTGCCCGAGCTAATCCGTCCGATGCAGGATCGATACCTATTAAGACAGCCATTTCAAGGTTTTTAGCGCGCCGGAGAATCTTCATCATCAGGTCTGTCCCTATATTGCCCGATCCAACGATGGCGACTTTTGTTTTTGCCATATCTGATCCCATAGCGGTCCAGCCTAACGAACGCAGGAGTGAATGACCAATACTTTGTTCGTGGTTCTCTGAGACTTGCGGCAGCTAAATATTCCACGATCCGTCCTCGGTGGAGGATTAGAGCCTTTGCGTCTCAGTAGCAAAGAAACAAAGTCTTTGCGGCAAGCCAATGAGAAGCAATATGCTCACTGCTGCAACATGCTGGAGGTGAGTCAAATGGTTAAGATCGTTTGTGTATCACACAGTCCCTTGATGGAATACAACCCACCGGCAGGCACTGTCAAAACCGAGGTCCTTGAGACATTCGCAGGATTGGCAAAGGACATTGAGGCGTATGATCCCGAACTAATCATTCTCTTCGCCCCAGACCACTACAACGGGATGTTTTATGACATGATGCCAAGTTTCTGTGTTGGGATTCGTGCTACAGCATGCGGAGATTGGAATAGTGGAACAGGCGATTTGTCCGTCCCAGAGGATGTGGCGATGCAGCTTCTTCTGGCAATTCGGGCCGAGGGAATTGACGCGGCCGTCTCCTACAGGCTGGTCGCAGATCACGGCTTCACGCAACCAATGATGCTTCTGACTGGCAGCCTTCAAAAGTACCCCGTGATTCCGATCTTCATCAATGCCGCAGCTCCACCCCTACCGTCGGGTGAGCGCGCTCGCGCCTTGGGCGAAGCGGTAGGCCATTTCGTAAGCAAGCTGAGTCGAAGGATTCTCATCATAGCGTCTGGTGGGCTTTCGCACGATCCACCGTTCCCCAAGATGGACAGCGCGCCGTTGGAGGTCCAGGCACGTCTCATCGACGGGAGAAATCCGTCAGCAGAGGCTTGGAAGGCACGCATCGAGCGGGTTATCTTGACTGCGAATCAACTTAAAGAGGGCACGGGACCATGCCGTCCTCTCAATGAGGCCTGGGATCGCCAACTCCTTGACAGTTTTGCAAGCGGAGATATCGGACGAGTGGCGGCACTGGACGAAGCTGGGATCGCCTCCGAAGCGGGTGTGGGGGGACAGGAGATCCGGACTTGGTTGGCCGCTTTCTCTGCGCTCCAAACCCAGGGGAAATACAGGACAGACCTTCACTACTATCGTCCCGTCCCCGAATGGAACGCGGGTATGGCCATGATGACAGCCCAGCCTGAATGACTTGTCTGGTTGAGATGGAAGGACAATCTATGTCTGCACAAGCCACGATCGTCATAGTGGGAGGAGGTTTGGCCGCCGTCCGCGCGTTGCACAAACTTCGGGAACTCGGCTCAAGCGATCGGGTCATCCTTATCAGTGAGGAGAGGTATCCGCCCTACGATCGTCCGCCGCTCTCAAAGGATCTGCTGCTCCAAGGTGAGCCCGCTCATAGTCCTTTACATGTCGCATCGTTTTATTCGGACCCGCATCTTGATCTCCGGCTCGGGAACTGTGTGAAATCGTTGAACTCGGAGGAGCATTCGATCCTTCTCGAATCAGAAGAGAAGGTTAGATATGACAAGCTCCTGATCGCAACTGGAGCTAGGCCGCGGGTTCTTCCTATCTTCTCTGCACTCGGGGAGCGGGCTGTCACTCTCCGCGCACTCGATGATGCGCTCGCGCTTCGAGCCAGGCTGAGCAAGCGGCCCGGTCATAGGTTGGCGGTAATTGGTGCAGGGGTGCTTGGACTCGAAATTGCCGCGAGCGCCAAAACTATGGGATGTGAGGTGACCGTACTCGAACGATTACCAGGGGTAATGGCGCGCGTCCAATGCGAACCAGTTTCCGCCTTTCTCCTCTCCCTTCACCAGAGAAACGGAGTTCGTTTTATCTTTTCCGACCATGTAATCGCAGTCGAAAGTCATGCTGACGGGAGCGCTTTACTCCGAACCGATGGGGGCCGGGAAATTACAGTTGATACGGTTGTGGTGGCCATCGGAGTACAACCAAATGACGAGTTTGCACGGAATGCGGGTCTTAGTGTGAAAGATGGGATCTGCGTCGACGAAGAGTGCCGAACCAGCGAGCCTGACATCTACGCGGCAGGCGACGTGGCCGCACAATGGCATCCGAAACTTCAGGCCTACATCCGATCGGAACATTGGGCTAGCGCTCAGGAGCAAGGACGAATCGCCGCGACCTCCATGCTGGCTTCAAAGCCCCGGATGATCCGCGAAATACCGTGGTTATGGACAGATCAGTTCGAATCCAACATACAAATGGCTGGGAGACTGCAACCGGAGGAATGGATAGCTCGCGGAGACAATACGGCAGTAACCTTCACGTTATTCGGAATCGATAGCGACGGCACCTTAACGGGAGCTGTCACAGTTAATCGGGGACGTGACATGCGGCCGGCTCGTACGATGATTGCCGCGCACGCCGCGCCGTCGCGTGAGGCACTGGCTTCTTCTGCAACTGACCTGGGAAGACTGTCGAAACAGTTTGCCTAGTCCTTTTGGATTGGAAACGCTATTTCATTACTTTTTCGTTCGATCAGAGTTCTTGCGCGTGCCTGCCCAAAGTTGAAGGGCTTGCAAGGCTGGACGTAGGGCTAGTCCGTCCGTGGTAAGGGAGTATTCAACTTTCGGGGGAACTTCCGGGTATACCTTTCGTGCGACAACCCCGGTACTTTCGAGATCGCGCAACTGTTGAATCAGCATCTTCTGAGAAATTCCGGAGATAGCACGACGTAAGTCGGAGAATCGAAGAACTGGCGCACTAAAGAGGTGAAAGATGATAAGTGTCTTCCACCGTCCCTCAAGTACTTTAAGTGCTTCCTCGAGCTTCTCCGTAGTGCAGGGCGCGGAAGGTACTTGTTTAGATCGTCTCATGGTTACCTTTTGGTGAGTATTACACTTTATGGTGCGTTCTTGTTATTTATATACCAGAAGCCTAGTCTTTTTATAGACAAATCGACCATCGTCTGGTCGAAATCCTGCACAGGAGATATCAGTTCCTAAGTGAGGATTTGCCAGTCGATTTTGCGGTTGTCGAACGCGAAAGTGGAAACAGGGAAGGAACAATAACAGTGCCAAACATAGAAGCTTTGACAGTAGATAGTGGAGTCCTCTTACAGAAGTTACTGGATCGACAGGACATCCAAGATACGATCGCCCGTTACTCACTCGGGCAAGACAGCCATCAAGGACAAGATTCAAACATCCTGCAGCATTGGGACGACACATTCAGCGAAGACGGCAAGGTCGATTACAGTGTTGCAGGAGGTCCAGTTGGAACCTATCGTGACTTGGCGAAATGGATGCGTGGAGATGAAAGCACGAGCGGCAGCATGAGTTCGTTTTCCAATTGGCAGCACATGCTCAGTCTTCCGGTAGTGACGATCGAAGGGGACACTGCGAAGGGCAGAACGGATTTTTTCGCGACACACAGAGGGCGTGCCGATCAAGGATCAGACATACATTACAACGCAGCCGGAGCCTTTCACGATGAACTCATTCGCACGCCGAAAGGCTGGCGTATTCTTCTCAGGCGGTTGGAGGTGTATTTTGGCGACCCCTTACAAGTTGTAAAAGCTAGCAGGTAATGACGAAGCGGGTGCAAAGACCTCGGTCATTGCACCCCAAACTTCGTGGCAAGACCGTTCATGCATCATATTGCTACTCTGACGCCTTACTCCTAGAGAGCGACGCCCTGAAGTCTCTTGAACTCCTGCTCAAATGTGCCGCGCGCCTCGGCGAACCGCAGACCCTTCACTCGTTCGACACAGATTTCGTCGGCCTCGGGATTCTCTCGCAAGATGGTTATCACTTCACGAATGTAATCATCCATCGACATCATCCTTGTATCTGCGGCCAATCCAGGAATCAGATGGGTCTGAACGCCGGTCGGTACTAGCTCCAGCACTCTCACAGACGTAGTCGCGAGTTGAGCCCTCAGAGACATCGTGTAAGAGTGAATAGCGGCTTTCGTGGCGCTATACGTCGGTACAGATGGCATCGGGACAAAACCAACGCCTGACGTGACATTCATCACGGTTGCATCCTGTTGTTGAAGCAAATGCGGAAGCAGCGCAGTCGTGAGGCGGATCGGGCCCAAGAGATTGGTGATGACGATCGCTTCCGAATCAGCGATCGTGAGCTGAGGTCTTTTGAGATCCTCTTTCTTCATGATGCCGGCGTTATTGATGACGACGTTGAGAGCCGGGTACTTCGCGGTAGCGGCGGCGGCTGTTTCTCGAATGGAGCTTGGATCGTCGATGTCCATTACGAAGAAATCGATCCCGTGGGTCTTGTCGCTGACCTCCTGTAGTACCTGTTTGCGACGGCCCGTGATGATCACCTTGTTGCCTTGAGCGTGGAGCGCAAGAGCGAGCCCTAAGCCGATGCCCGTTCCACCGCCGGTAATGAGAATGGTATTGTTCTTCAGGTTCATTTGTCGATCCAATCCTTTTTGCGTTGGGGTGGAGGCGGAGGAACGACCCGCTGAGAGCCAAGAATTGCTCTCTTGGGCGAAATCTCGCCTCCTGCTAGAGCCGTTCGGGAACCGAACGCTGGTTACTATAGACGACAGACAAAGAGCAATCGACTCCACGAAGCGGAGACCAAACCGAGGAAAATCATTCGACTAGGAAAGCGAGAGAAGGTTTAGATAAACGCCCTTGTCATCTGTCTCTACTAGCAAGTCTGCCGGCAAGCTCGCCAGTGATTAGCGAGCCGACGCCCCAATTTCAATCAAGGAAGAATGCGAACCGCA
>Ga0137416_10001682_pt1 | contig 11432 bp, 15 predicted proteins | sample CZODoug3_1_1_16f_FD_108282 | JGI IMG/M metagenome (GOLD analysis project Ga0137416, IMG submission 108282) | Vadose zone soil fungal communities from Angelo Coast Range Reserve, California, USA - CZODoug3_1_1_16fungal (Illumina Assembly) | ecosystem: Environmental > Terrestrial > Soil > Vadose...
CAAGAATCTCTTCGACCTGCGCCGCATCGCCGCAGTCGAAAACCTCGACACCACTCGACGCACCAAGGAGCACGCCACGAACGCCGCGGCCTGACACTGGTTTCAACCCGTTCGGCGCTCTAGGAGCATGTCATGTCACTCAAGGTCCACGTCGCATTGAACACGCCGCAGTTCGAGCAGTCCGTCGCTTTCTATCGCGCCTTCCTCGGGCTCGAGCCGGTCAAGCTCAAGCCGGGCTACGCCAAGTTCGACGTGGCCGAGCCCGCCCTCAACCTGACTCTCAACGAGGGCCCCGCACCGTCGCCCGGAGCGCTCTCGCATCTCGGCATCCAGGTGCCGTCGACCGAGGCGGTGCGGGCGGCCACCGAGCGCCTGCGCAGCGCGGGGCTCGCGTTCGACGAGGAGCACGGTACCGACTGCTGCTACGCCCTCCAGGACAAGGTCTGGGTCAAGGACCCGAACGGCAACCGGTGGGAGGTCTTCGTCGTAAAGGTGGCGGACACGCAGCCGACGCTGACGGCGCGGTAGTCGCGTGTCGCATTTTGACGGCACTAGGGCGTGCAGGAATCTGCATGCCCTGAAGCCCCTCCGACCTGCAAGAGCGATCGGTCGTCCGGAAGCATCGCCCCTACCGCCTGCGCCCGCCCACGATAGATTGCCAACCGAGAACATGCTGTTTCTTTCCCACCATCCCGCGCCGCCTCTTTCGCATTTCGTCGACTCCTTCTGGTCGTTGAGCGATGCCCCGCCGCATCGGAGCGAGCGCATCCTTCCCAGCGGCACACTCGAGCTGGTGATCAACCTGCACGAGGACGAATTCCGGATCTACGATCCGGTGCAGACCGACCGGTTCAGGCGCTTCCCGGGCGCCATCGTTTCCGGCGCGGTATGGCGCAAGCTTCATCATCGACACGCGCGAACACGCCTCGATCATCGGCGTCCATTTCAGGCCGGGCGGCGCGCTTCCCTTCCTGGGCGTTCCACCGGGCGCGCTGGCCGATACGCACGTGGAACTCGAGGCGCTGTGGGGCCGGCGCGCGATCGCGCTTCGCGAACGGCTGTGCGGCGCAACGACCTCTGCCTTGCGCTTCCGAATCCTCGAAGACGCACTGCTCTCCCAGCTGCGCCACCGCCCGTTCAGGCGACACGATGCTGTCCCGGCCGCTCTCGATTACCTCGTGCAGGCCAGGGGGAGCATCGGCAGCCTTGCCGCCCGCGTCCAACTGAGCCACCGCCGGTTGATCGAGGTTTTCGCCGCCGAAGTCGGCATGACGCCGAAGCTGTTCGCGCGGGTGGGACGATTCCAGCGCGCGGTGGTGCTTGCGCGACGGATCCCGTCACCCGACTGGGGACGTCTGGCGATCGACTGCGGGTACTTCGATCAGTCGCACCTGATCCGCGATTTTGTCGCCTTCTCCAGCCTGCCGCCTGAGGAATTCCTCCGCCATCGGGAGGACCGGGTGAAGGACAACCACCTGGCGCTGGGAGATGCGGCGGGGTCAAATTCGTCCAAGACGCATCCGTCCTTCGGAGGCAGGCTCCACGGGTCTCGATCCGTGGCATTCGGAGGAAGATGAACATGCGCAGCGCAATGCTGGCGACGATGCTGATTCTCTCCGTCGGCAGCGTGCAGTCTGCTGCCGGCGCGCAGTCAGGGAGCGCAACAGACATGAACACCGTGCGAGTGAGATACATGGTCAACGAACTCGATCCTGCCGTCGCGTTTTATACGAAGTATCTGGGCTTCCAGATCAAGCAGCAGGCCAAGCCGAATTTCGCGATGCTATCCCGCGGCAACCTGGAGCTGGTGCTGAGCACGCCGTTTGGGCCGGGAGGAGCCGCAAAGCCCATGGCGGACGGGCGCAAAGCCGAGCCGGGCGGCTGGAACCGCATCATCGTGAACGTGGACGACCTCGCCTCGGAAGTGGCCCGGCTGCGCAAGGCCGGGTTGCACTTCCGCAACGAGATCGCGCAGGGACCCGGTGGTTCGGAGATCCTGCTGGATGATCCATCGGGAAACCCGGTCGAACTTTTCCAGCCCAGCCGTCGTTGAGGCAGCGGCCCGGGGGACGGTAGAGTTGAGCATGGCCGCGAGAAGACAGATGGGTCGGCGTGAGGCGCTCGGCGCACTCGGTGCGGTCGGTGCTGCACTTGTGCTTCCCTCCCGCGGCGCCACCAGCGGCGGGAGCGCCGCGCTCGATTGTGTTGTCGTGCCGGAGATGACCGAAGGTCCCTTCTTCGTCGACGAGGGGCTCGAGCGCTCCGACCTGGTGGCCGGAACCAGCGAGCCGTTCGTGACGAAGGGGCTGCCGTTGCGCCTCGAGATTGGCGTGTTCCAGGTCGACGCCCGCGCCTGCGCGCCGATCGTGGACTCGCAGGTCGATATCTGGCACGCGAGCGCCGAAGGCGTTTATTCCGATGAGCGGAGCGGGAGAATTCAAGGCAAGGACACCGCCGGCGAGAAGTACCTGCGCGGATACCAGCGTGCCGACCGGAATGGCGCCGTGACCTTCGCGACCATCTATCCGGGCTGGTATGCCAGCCGCACTGTCCACATCCACTTCAAGATTCGCAGCTTCGCGAAGTCGGGACGGCCGAGTTACGAATTCACCTCGCAGCTCTTCTTCGACGAAGCGATCAACGACGTCGTCCTCGCCAGGCCGCCGTACGACACGCGCGGCTCGCGCAGGGTGCGTAACTCGAACGACGGCATCTACCGCCGCGGCCACGGCTCCAGCGCTCTCCTCGACGCAAAGCCGGCGGCGAATGGCAAGGGCTACGTCGCGACATTCAACGTCGGTCTGCGGATCTGAGCATCACGTCCAGAGGTCGAAATGTGGTGGCTCTCTCGCTTGCCTTTCGGGAGCCGGCACGATATCGAGACGCGATATCGAAATGCGTTAAAGACCTTGGAGGTGGTGGATGCCGATGCGCCGGATTGCGAGCAAGATCGACGAGGCGATTGACGCCAGGGATGCCAGGAAGTTCCAGACCTCCTACGGACAGACGATCGAGGGTTGTTACGCCTGCCACAAGGCTGCCGAAAAGCCATACCTCCGTCTGTTGGTACCGCAACAGCCGGAAGCGCGGGTCGTCAACTTCGACCCGCACGCGAAGTGGCCGCGTTGACCGATCGCGACCTCTATGGCGGCCTCATCCGCCTCCACATCCTCCATCACGCCGCCGAGGAGCCGATCTTCGGCCTCGGAATCATCTCGGAGCTTGGACGCCACGGCTATTCGCTCAGTGCGGGGACGCTCTATCCCATCCTGCACGGGTTGGAGAGGAAGGGCTATCTGAAGGCGTCCCGGCAGGCGGTCAGGGGCAAGGTGCGGCGCGTGTACCGCGCCACGGCGCGCGGCCGCAAGGCGCTGGAAGCGGCGAAAGTGAAAGTGCGTGAGCTGTTCGGGGAGATGTTCGAGGAGTGAGGAGGCATGACGTGAGCGAGCGAAAGCGGCGGGAAGTGCTGGTCCTGGGCGCGGGACTGCTGGCGGCGGGGCTGCCGGCGCGTGCGGCTGCGAAGAAACGAAAGGAAGCGGAGGCCGGACCTGGCGAGGACCTGATGCGCGAGCACGGCGTCCTGCGGCGGGTGATGTACCTGTACGACGACGCGGCTCGCCGGCTGGAGAGCGGCGACAAGCCGCCGCTCGATGCGCTGGCGGCGGGCGCGGGCATCGTGCGCAAGGTGATCGAGGATTACCACGAGAAGCTGGAAGAGAACTTCATCTTCCCGCGCATGGAGAAGGCGAAGAAGCTGACCGATTTGACCGCCACCCTCCGCCTCCAGCACGAGGCGGGCCGCACGGTCACGGCGAACATCGTCAAACTGTGCGACGGCAGCGATGGAAAACAGCTGGCGCAGCTCCTGCGCGTCTTCAACCGCATGTACCGGCCGCACGCGGCCCGGGAGGACACCGTGCTCTTCCCGGCGTTCCACGATCTAATGGGCGAAAGGGCGTACGACGAGCTGGGCGATCAGTTCGAGGAGATCGAGAAGAAGCAGCTCGGCAAGGAAGGCTTCGAGGGCGCGGTCGCGCAGGTGGCGAAGCTGGAAGAGCAGTTCGGGCTGTCCGACCTTGACCAGTTCACGCCCCGATGAGAGCGCTCCTGCTCGCGCGGCTGGCGGCCGGCTGCATCTTTCTTTCCGAGGGCATCCAGAAATTTCTCTTCCCTGCCGAGCTGGGCGTGGGCCGCTTCGTCAAGATCGGCATTCCCGCGCCGCAGCTGCTCGCTCCGTTCGTCGGCGTGGTCGAGATCGTCTGCGGCGCGCTCCTGATCGTCGGCCTCATCACGCGGTTGGCGGCGATTCCACTCGTCATCGACATGATCGTCGCCATCACGACCACGAAGATCCCCATGCTTTGGAAGTCGGGTTTCTGGGCCACGGCGCACGAGGCGCGGGTGGACTTCGCCATGCTCCTCATTTGCCTGATGCTCGCCATCGTTGGGCCTGGGCCGCTCTCGCTGAACGCATCGCGCGGCTCGAAGACGCCAAGCCCATGACCGACAGGAAGAAGCGCGCTCTTCGCTTCGTCGTACTCGTCGGTGTGATGAGCCTGTTCGCCGACTTCACCTACGAGGGCGCGCGCGGGATCGCCGGACCCTTCCTCGCCGCGCTCGGCGCGAGCGGCGCGGTCGTCGGCGTCGCCAGCGGGCTGGGCGAATTCCTCGGCTACGCGCTGCGCATCGTCTCCGGCCGGCTCGCCGACAAGACGCGAAAGTTCTGGCCCATCACCATTGCCGGCTACGTCATCCAGATGTGTGCGGTCCCGCTCCTGGCGCTGGCGGGCAACTGGCCGCTAGCGGTGGGCCTGCTCATCCTCGAGCGGATCGGAAGAGCCACCCGCAATCCGCCGCGCGACGTGATGCTCTCGCATGCGGGCAAGGAGATGGGCGGCTACGGCTGGGCCTTCGGCCTGCACGAGGCGCTCGATCAGTTCGGCGCGCTGCTCGGGCCGCTGGCGATGGCCGGGATCCTCGCGCTGCGCCATGACTATCGGCTCGCGTTTGCGGCGCTGGCGATTCCGGCGGCGATCACGCTCGCGCTCCTGGCGGTGGCCCGCGTCCTCTACCCGCGGCCCGAGGAGCTCGAGCCGAGCCACGAGCCCGCGCCTCTCGAAGGCAAAGGGCTGCCGCGGCGATTCTGGATCTATCTCGCCGGCGCGGGGCTGGTCGCGGCGGGCTTCGCCGACTACCCGCTGATCGCCTACCACTTCGAGAAAGCGAAGGTCCTCTCCGGGAGCATGACCGCGGTGTTCTACGCGGTGGCCATGGGCGTGGGTGGCGCCGGCTCACTCGTCTTCGGCAAGCTGTTCGATCGCTTCGGCCTCTGGATCCTGGTTCCGCTGACACTGGTCACGGCCGCCTACGCGCCGCTGGCATTCTTCGGCGGCGCTGGGGTGTCGCTCGGCGGCATCGCGCTGTGGGGGTTGGGAACGGGCGTCCATGAATCCATCGTCGCCGCCGCGGTGGCGACCATGGTGCCGGCCAGCCATCGCGGATCCGCGTACGGCATCTTCACCGCCGGGTACGGCACATGCTGGCTGTTGGGCAGCGCGGTGCTCGGCTGGCTCTACGATGTTTCGTTGGTCTGGGTCGTGCTCGCTGCCGTCGTTCTCGAGCTTGCAGCGATTCCCTTCATCGCCGTGACCGCACGTTCGCGTTAGAAGATCAGTCGCCGATTCATCAGGCCATCTCGCCCAGCTTATCACCCGGCCGTCACGGAGCTGCAGGTTCCATGATTCGCAGCACGGGATGGCCTTCGACGTCTTTCATTGGCAGGTAGATGAGGTGGCTCGTCGGATCCACCAACACCACGTGAGCATTGGGGCCGACAAGCGGATCGCCTTCCTTCATCAGCCCCGCGTCATTCTCACGAAAGACGGAGAGCGTTCCGGACTCGGTCGCAACATAGAGGCGCCGGCTGCCGGTGTCGAACGAGAGAACGTCCGGCCCTTTTCCCACAGGAAAGCGGGCCAGGATCTCGCGACGGGGGAGGTCCAGCACCAGGAGCTCGTTGGTCTCCTCGCTCGCGATGAAGGCGAGATGCCGCGGGAGGTCGAGAAAGAGCCCGTGGTTGCCCTTCAGGCCCAACGGGATTCGCGCCTTCACCTCGAGGCGCATCGGATCGATCACCACCAGGTCACCGTCGGTCTGATCGTTGGTGTAGACGAGGTGCGCTTCGGAATCCGCCTGGGTGTTGCCGGCGTCGCCGCCGAGCAGAATCTGCTTCAGGACCTTGAGCGCTGAAGCGTCGAGGGCGACGACCGCTCCGCCGGCCTCGTCGGAAACAAAAATCCTGCCCGAACCCGCTTCGAACGCGATTCCGTCCGGGAACCGTCCCGCCGGGAGTCGCGCCAGCACCGCGTGCGTCTTGGCATCGAGCGCAACCACATGGCCGTCGCCGGGCGTGCTCACGAACACGCGACTCAGAGCCGGCACCGCGAGGATCCCCGTGCAACGGGGGAAGCCCTTGAGCACTGCAGCGACCTTGCGCGCGCGGATGTCGAAGACCACGACCTCACCCGCGCCCATGTGGTTCAGGTAGAGGAGACCGCTTCCCGGATCGAGGCTCGCGTAGTCGAACCGGCTGGCGGCCCCTGGCAGTGGGACGTCGGCCACCTTGCGCAACAGGGGCTCTGCTGCAGCTTGTGCCTGGAAGGCGATGAAGAGGAGGAGCAGGGCGCGGGGGTAGAGCATGGGACCTCCTTCATCTGGCGACGCCGTGCCGGAGGACCAATCCGGCTGCGCCTGCGGCGAGGATGACCAGCGGTTCGGGAATCTTTCGCGCCTTGATCAGAAGCGCCAGCACGATCACGGAGATGGCCGCGGTGGGCACGTCGATGATGGCGCGCCGGCCGAGGACGTAGGCGGCGCCCGCGATCGCCCCAGCGGCCGCGGCAGTGACTCCGGCGACGAAGATCTTGACGCGCTCGTTTTTCGACCAGCCCCGGAAATGCGGCGCGAGGAAGATCACGATCAGGTAGGGCGGCAGGAAAACTCCCACTGCGGACACGGCCGCTCCGGTCAAGCCAGCGACGAGAAAGCCGATGAACGCGACGGTGATGACGACGGGTCCCGGCGTGATCATCGCGACCGCCACGGCATCGAGGAACTGCCGCTCGTTGAGCCAGTGGAAGTCGTCCACCACGCCGCCGTGGAGGAAGGGCACGATGGCGAGCCCGCTCCCGAACACGAACGCGCCCGCTTCCGTGAAGTACCAGGCAATGCGCCAGAGCTCGCCGATTCCCGGGCCGCGCATTCCGGAGAAGAGCCAGGTGGGGACGAGCAGCGCGGACAAGGTCGCCGCGGACGGGCGCCATGCTTTCGCCAGGAGCGCGACGAAGCCACAGCCGAAGAAGATCCAGATGAACTCCTTTTCGGTCCAGCCGGTGACGATTCCGCTGACCGCGAATAACGAGATGAGCACGGGATCCTTGCCCACCGTAGCTCGCGCCAGCTTGTACGCGCTGCGAGCGATGATGGCGATGACCGCCGCTCCGATGCCGTAGAACAGCGCCTGGATCCAGGCAAGGCCGCCGAAGCGCACGTACAGCCAGGACACGGCGAGCACCATCAGGAACGATGGGGCGATGAAGGCGGCCGCTACCAGAGTTGCTCCCGGGACGCCTGCACGAACCCACCCGAGGTATTTGGCGAGCTGCGCCGCCAGTGGCCCCGGTGAGAGCTGCGAGAGGGCAAGTCCTTCGAGGTAGTCCTGCTTCGAGAACCAGCGGCGATCCTCGACGAGATCGCGCTGCATGTACCCGGCGAGCGCGATGGGACCTCCGAATCCGAACGTGCCGAGGCGGAGGAAGTAGAGCAACAAGTCCTGCATCGAGCAGGGGACGACCTCGCCGGCCGAGGGGAGCGATGCCTGTTCTGGAGCGGTCTGGGCCATGCGCGGCGAGGATTCAATTGCAGCAGCTTCCGTTGACACCCGATACGTCTGCACTATAACCGCGGCGTGCCTGACAAGGACAAGATCGTGCGCGAGGCAGGTTGGCTTTTGCTCATCCATCAGATCCCGCCGAAACCAAACTACTTTCGCGTGAAGATCTGGCGCAGGCTGCAGAAGCTCGGTGCGGTCGCGATCAAGAACTCGGTGTACGCGCTGCCGTCGAGCGAACAGGCGCAGGAGGACTTGAACTGGGTCCTGCGCGAGATCGTCGAAGGTGGCGGCGATGCGTCACTCGTCGACGCGCGCCTCATCGAAGGGCTCAACGACGAGCAGGTCAAGGAGATGTTCCGCGCGGCGCGCGATACCGACTACCAGGCCGTCGCGGACGAGGCCCGGGAACTGGCGCGCGGTCTTCCTCGCAAAGGCGAGCTCCCGGAGGAAAAACGCCGCGAGATGGAGGCGGCCGTCGCGCGCCTGCAGAAACGTGTCGCAGACATCGCGGCGACCGACTTCTTTCACGCACGCAGCCGGCAAGCAGTGGATGGCCTGTTGAAGGAGCTGGAAGAGAAGCTTGCCGAGCGTCCGCGGGCCAAGGAAACGAGTCCGGCACAGGCCATCGAAAAGCCCCGTGGCGCGACCTGGGTGACGCGCACCGGCATTCACGTCGATCGCATGGCGAGCGCATGGCTCATCCGGCGCTTCATCGATGCAAAGGCAAAGTTCAAGTTCGTTGCAGCGCGTGACTACCGGCACCAGCAAGGCGAGCTGCGCTTCGACATGTTCGACGGCGAGTTCACGCACCAGGGCGAACTGTGCTCGTTCGAGGTGCTGCTGGCGCGCTTCGAAATCATCGACGCTGCCTTGCGGGCCATTGCCGAGATCGTCCACGACATCGACTTGAAGGACGAAAAGTACGGCCGTCCGGACAACGCCGGATTCGAGCATCTGATCAACGGCATCGCGATGGCGCATCCCGAGGACGAGGTGCGCCTGCAGCGCGCCAGCTTCGTGCTCGACGATCTCTATGAGTACTTCAAACGCAAGCGCCGCGGAGGTGAAACATGAAGGGAGTCGCGCTGGCCGCTGTGATCGCCGCGGCCGCGTTTGCCGAGGAGAAGCAAATGACGACGTTCAATTTCGACTCGGATACAGCCGGACAGCCACCGAAAGGATTCGAGTTCGCTCTGACCGGCAAGGGCAGGCCGGGAAAGTGGGTCGTGCAGGCGGTGGATGATGCTCACAGCGACAAGAACGTCCTCGCGCAGACGGACGGCGACACGACCGACTACCGGTTCCCCATCGCGTACATCGGCCCGGAGCTTCGAGATTTGCGGCTGTCGGTGAAGTGCAAACCGATTGCGGGAAAGGGCGATCAAGGTTGCGGAATCATCTGGCGCCTGAAGGACAAGGACAACTACTACATCACGCGCGCCAACGCCCTCGAAGACAACGTGCACCTGTACCACGTGGTCAAGGGGCGCCGGATCCGCTTCGGCGGTTGGAACGGCAAGGTAGCCTCCGGGGTGTGGCACGAGCTGGCGATGGAGATGGTGGGCGATCACATCCAGGTCTTCTTCAACGGCACCAAGGTCATCGACGCGCACGACGACGCGTTCAAGGATGCCGGCAAGTTCGGCGTCTGGACGAAAGCGGATTCGATCATCCAGTTCGACGATCTCACGGCCACGCCGAAGTGAGGACGCCATGAACATCGATCGGAACGAAGTCAACCGGCGCCTCGAGAGCGCGCAGAGGAGAAGTGCATGATCGCCATTGCCGTCGTGCTGGCTGCGGGCCTGAATACCGCCAACATCGAGCAGCTCACCGGACTGAAAGGCAAGCTGGACGAGAAGGAAGGCGCCTTCAAGGTTTCCTATCCGCGCAGCGACATCGGCTCGACGGCGGCGGGCGTGAAGCTGACCCCGCCGCTCGGCCTCACCGCCTGGGCGGCATTCAGCGGCGGCGGCGCGCACACGATGGTGATGGGCGACGTGGTCCTCACCGAGGACCAGGTGAATCCGGCGATGAGCGCCGCGCTCAACAACGGGCTGGAGGTGACCGCGCTGCACAACCACTTCTTCTGGGACTCACCCAAGGTGATGTTCATGCACATCGGCGGCATGGGCGACGAGAGCAAGCTCGCCGGGGCCGTCGGCAAAGTGTTCGCCACTCTCAAACAGAAAGGGGACGTCCCCACCGTCGACATCGATCCGGCGAAGAGCACCATCGATCCGGCGAAGCTCGACGCGGCCTTTGGAAAGAAGGGGGAGTTCAAGGACGGCGTCTACAAGGCGACCTGGGGGAGGACTAGCAAAGAGCACGGGATGACGGTCGGCAACACGATGGGCGTGAACACCTGGGCGGCCTTCGCGGGCTCCGACGACAAAGCGGTCGTCGATGGCGACTTCGCGATGCTCGAATCGGAGCTGCAGAACGTGCTGAAGGCGCTTCGGCACGCCGGCATCAACATCGTGGCCATCCACTCGCACATGTCCGGCGAACAACCGCGCGTGCTGTTCCTGCACTACTGGGGAATCGGGCCGGCCGATCAGCTCGCGAAGGCGGTGATGGCGGCGCTCAAGCAGACGAAGACGAGGGTCTAGACTCGACGTTCTCCGGCTGCTCGAGGACGGAGTGTGGCTTCGCGCGGCCCTCTTCCGCGATTACACGCCCTCAATCGACCTGCTCGGACACGGTCTTCGACGCGGCGCCTTTCATCAGCGTGATCTCGGCGATGGTGTGACCCTCCTTCACGGAGGGCACCGCGCTCATCGCCTTGTACCCCTTGTTCGCCTTGACCGCCTTCAAGACGGCGTCCTGCAGCGAGGTCTTCGCCTTGCTCATCACCTCGTTCTGCGACTTCGCAGCCGTGAGATCGTCGCCGCCCGCGATCGGCACCTGTCGCAGCCGTATCAGGAGAGCTGATTTGCGATACCCGCTCTGGTTCGTGGCCGGCGTCCCCCTCGCGGCCGCTGGATGGATCATTTCCATGAGGGTCGGCAACGACATGGCAGGCGTCGTGGTCGGCGCTTCAATCCTCGGCGGCGTTGTCGTCGCGGCGCTGCGGGAAAACAAGACGAAGTAGGTTCCCCTCTCCCGGAATGCGACGCTCCAGCGACGGTGATGCCGCACGGACAAGCGGCGTTTCACGGCGACCGTGGCCAACGCGCAAGACGGTACGGTGACCAGAGGGGAGCGCCAATGTCGCCCACGTTGAAGCGAACGAAAGGTTTCTTCGGGTGTGGTGGTTCAGGACGCGCCCGCGATGAGCGCATCCCTCCGGCGCGGCGCGCTCCCGCCCGCGGCGGGCGACTGCGTCCCACCTTCGTCCACGAGACCCTAAAGCGGAGCTACTTGGAAGGCGTGGCCGCGCCCTTGTCCATCTTCATTTTCTCCCACTTGCCGCCGCCCTTAGGCCGCCAGCCGAAATTGTCTTTACAGATCGCCTCGGGCGTGATCTACCGTCGGTGTGAGACGCGACGACGACTTGGTGGCAATCCTTCGCGACAAGTACGAGGCGCTGGCGGGCGTG
>Ga0137416_10001684_pt1 | contig 11421 bp, 10 predicted proteins | sample CZODoug3_1_1_16f_FD_108282 | JGI IMG/M metagenome (GOLD analysis project Ga0137416, IMG submission 108282) | Vadose zone soil fungal communities from Angelo Coast Range Reserve, California, USA - CZODoug3_1_1_16fungal (Illumina Assembly) | ecosystem: Environmental > Terrestrial > Soil > Vadose...
AACGACTTCGAGTTCTTTCTCGATAAACTTTTTTCGCGTCTCGAGATCATCAGTGCCATAACCTTGCGTAATTTCATCCGTAAATCGCTTCCACGTTTTGTTTTTCCATGATCCCGGCACATACTTTACGCGTTCATCCTTGCTGAAATCGCTCACGTCTATAAGATTGCCGCCGCGTTCCCACACCAGGGTCGGACATTGCCACGTTTGGTTCTTCGCCAGCATCCCTGCGAGCGCGGCGGCGCGCGCCGCATCGTAGGTCGCCAGGAACTTCCCTTCCGTCTTGTTCCCTTTCAAGAACTCATCCTCGGCCGGCGAACTCCCTTCAAAAATCCCGATGAGATGCTCGAAGCTCTTCATCCCCGTTGCGGACATTTCGCTCGCGCGCACCGCATCCGGCACATGTCCCTCGAACGGGATTTCTTGCTTCTTGGCTTCTTCCACGATGGCAAAAACCGCCTCGCGCGGAATCAGTGATTGCAATTTAATGAACTCTGCTCCCCTCCGCTTCAGATCCGCGACGGCGCGATGCGCGTCTTCCGGTGTGGCAATCGCCACTGAGCTCGGAAACCGCGGTTTCGGCCCATCCAGCATCGGCCCAGAAGTGTAAATACGCGGCCCGAGCAGCTGCCCCCCTTCAATTTCGTTCCGCCATCCTTGGACAATGTCTAGCTCGCTGCCCATGTCCCGCACGCCGGTAACGCCGTTTGCTACAAAAAGCGGCAGCGAAATATCCTGCGCGTCCGGAAACCAGTCGCCGAAAACCAGATGCACGTGCATGTCCCACAGCCCGGGGATCAGGAAAAGTCCGCGGCAGTTCACGCTTGCTGCGTTCCGCGGATACTTCGCCGACTTGCCCGGCCCCACCGAAGCAATGTGATTGCGTTCAAGGATTACCGTCTGCTCGGGCTGCAAAGTCCCCGTTCGAACGTCAACGACCGTCACATTGCTAAGCACCAGAAGATCGCAGGTCGCGGGTTTCTGCGCGCGGATAGAAGGAGTGACAAATAAAAGAATCAAGGAAAGAATGCCGTAGTGAACGGTAAATCGTCTGAGTATTTTCATTGCCCGCATACTATCTGCTTTGCCGCCGGACTTCATCTGGAAGATATCTCCTGGAAGAACTCGCCATTTATGCATTTCGCGCTTGACACTATGGCGGCACACGACATAGTGTGAAGTCATAAGGGGCGGATGCCTCTCAAGGACGCCGAAGGAACTAGCCCATGAAAAAACTATTGTTCTCCACTTTGCTTCTCATCTTTCTGCTCGCGGGATCGCTTTCGAGTGCTCAACAAAAAACTGCTGCCAGCCCCACAAGCGCCGGCCGCGAGCCCATGCTCGTCACCGTCGACTGGCTGGCGGACCACCTCAACGACCCTTCCCTCGTGCTGCTCCAGATCGGCGACAAGAAGGACTACGACAAGGGCCACATCCCCGGCGCGCAGTTCCTCGAATATGAAACCATCTCCACACCCCACAATCATGGGGTAACTCTGATGCTGGAGCTCCCGCCCGTCGAGCAACTCGTCTCCGTATTCGAGCGCCTCGGCGTTTCCAATCGCTCCCACATTATTTTGTATTTCGGAACCAATTGGGTGAGCCCCACCACACGCGTCTACTGGACGCTCGATTACCTCGGCCTCGGTGACCACACGTCGATTTTGAATGGCGGGCTGGTGGCATGGGAGGCCACCCACCACGCCGTGTCCACGGAAAGCAAGCAGCCCGCGACAGGTTCGATCACGCCGGCGCCGCGCAAGGAAATCGTGGCCGATGCGGAGTGGGTGAGCCATCATCTCAATCAGCCCGCCGTCACCATCATCGACGCCCGTAACCACGAGTTCTACAACGGATCACAGAGCGACGGGAATCCGCGCAGCGGGCACATACCAGGCGCCACGAATCTTGTTTATCTCGACGTCGTCGACCAGGACAACAACAAATTCAAAAGTCCGGATGCGCTCAAGGAATTATTTCGCGCGGCAGGATTGAAGCAGGGAAATTTGATGGTGAGTTACTGCCACATCGGCCAGCGCGCCACGGTTATTTATTTCACCGCAAGAATGCTGGGGTACGACGCGAAAATGTACGATGGCTCGTGGGAAGACTGGAGCCACCGCAAAGATTTGCCCATCGTCACCGGCGAATCGCCCAACAAGCAATAGTTCATCCTGTCCCCTGTGACTGCTTGGATGACGGCAGGGCCAGCGTTTGCCGGGGTTGCCGCATTTTATTTTCTGTGTTTCCATCTTCGAGTTTCAATTTTCCGCTTTTCGTCTGCTTATTCTGAACAACGCAGACTGCTGCGTGATTCCGCTGCTTCCTCCGCGAGAGTATGATGAAAGAAGTTTCCGGCCGTACGCTGGGAACCATGTGCGGAGGGGCCCATGAGAGCTTTCACTATTTGCGGAGCGATCTTGCTGGCGGCAGTCACGGCAGCGGCTCCCTTCGCAGCTCGGGGTAAACAGGGTGAACAAGAAAAACCGGCGGCGCCGGCGCATGACATGGAGCATACGAATCATGGAGCGGGCCATGGCGGATTCATGCAGGGGGGCATGCACCATGCGGTCGCCAAGGGCGTCAAGCTGGATGCGAAAGTGGATGCGGCCGCGCATACCGTCACGCTCCGCGTTGGCCCGATGAATTTGCCGGCGCACACTTCGCACATGAAAATGCCGCAGCCGCCGGATCTGGTCTGGGACGTTCCGATCGATGGCTGGCTGCTCGCGTATCATCCGAAGCTCGTGGATGCCGGCGGCAACGCAGTGCCGGGAACGGTGCTGCATCACGTGGCGTTCTGGAACGAGAATCGCGCGGATTTTCTCTGCCCCAATAAGGAAGAACATATTTTCGGTGCAGGCAGCGAGATGACGGACTGGGCGGAAATGCCCGGCTACGGTTATCGCGTGGAGAAAGGCAACAAGATTCGCGTTGAGACGATGATGTATAACCCGACAGCCACGTCCTATGACAAGGCGTATCTCGAGGTAGTGATTCCCTTCCAGGAAGTATCCGGAGACGCGAATGCCGCGCCGCGCAAAAATGTTTATCCCGCATGGATGGATGTGAAGTCGTGCGGAGATTCCAGTTATGACGTTCCACCAGGGAAAAGCGAAAAGACCGGATCGGTGACCGTAAAGTACGAGGGTGTGCTGCTCGGCGTGGGCGGGCACATGCACGACTACGGAAGGCAGATTGTGCTGCAAGATGCGTCGCGCAAAGAAACGGTGGCGACGCTGGATGCGGAGTCGGACGCGCAAGGGCATCTGGAGTCGGTGCCGGTGAAATTGTTTGTGCAGGAAGGCGGTTACAAGTTTGCGAAAGGCGACGTGCTGAAAGTTTCCGCAACCTACGACAATCCGACGGGGAAGCTGCTGCGCGACGGAGCGATGGGCATTGCCGTCGGCTATTTTGCTGCCGCCGATGACGCGAAGATGGCAGCGCTGCGGCGGAACTCCAAACCGCCGCACGACATGGCCGGCATGTCGCACGACCACTGAGAAGAAGCGAAGCAAGGATATAACGAGGTAACGATAAGGGCAGTTCCTCCCGGCGAGGCCGAAAGCACAGCTTTACGACGGCAGTTCCGGCGGTAGCGGGATTAAGGGAAAGAGAAGAGAGATTTCTCTCTGCGCAAGCCGACGCTTTCGCAGGAACGAAAGCGCAAGAAAAAACGTCGGCTTGCTCTGTTCGAGATGACGGCGGAGGGAGAGGCGAAAAAGCTGGAAAGCAGTCCGAGGAGAAAGCCATGTCCGTGACGCGACGTGAATTATTTTCAATGCTCCCGGTGGCGCTGGTTCCCGCGATTCTTCTGCCTGAAGAGTCCGCGGGGCGAGAAATGTCTGAGGAGTCTGCAGCGCAAGAAAACGCGATGCCTTCGGCAGTGTATCCCTTCGAAAAGCTGCCGGTTCGAGCGCCGAACGGGGCCCAGTTTCGTGACGTCTTGAAAGGCAAGCTCGCCACCGGCGAATCCCTGGAGGTGCACGAAACGACGCTGCCGCCCGGGGGCACACCACATCCGCCACACCATCACGTGCATTCCGAAATGTGGCTGATTCGGGAAGGAACCGTGGAACTCACGATCAATGGGAAGAGCCACCAACTTGGACCGGGGTCGGCCGGATTTGCGCATTCCAATGACGAACATGGGATCAAGAACGTAGGCACAACACCGGCAACCTATTTTGTCGTGGCTGTGGGCCCTGGCGCGAGTTAAGCAGTAAGGGTGGTTTCAGCGGCGGGCGGGGAAAGAGAGCACAGCCGCATTCGGCAAGCTCTTCGAGGCTCAGGGTAACAAGAATGGCTGTGCTACACGACAAAAGGAAAATTCAAAGAGCGGGCGCAGCATGCTGGGCCCTTACAAAGACAGATTCGAGGAGCCAGCGGTCTTTTTTCAGGGCTCGCCCCGGTAAAACCGGCCGGGATGCAGACACCGCACTCACCGCGAGGCAAGGCGCGCGCAACCTGAGGCAAATGTGGGCGCCCGCCACGGCAGACGTACATTCAAGACCAAATTCGAAGAGCGGGCGCAGCATGCTGCGCCCCTACAAAGACAAATTTGAGTGGGCAAAACTTTGTGCGCAACCTGAGGCAACGCGGGCGCATCCCACGGGGGAGGCAGAAGGCAGCGAGGACCTAACAGGCTGTGGAATATACACAGCGCTGCGCGAATTCCTGGCTTCGGCCGATCCGGCTCGATTCCGAGCCGCCACAGAGTGGTTTCCAGCCGTCCCTGGCCGGGACGATTTAGCTATTCGGGCCTTACCGGTCCGGCTGCAATTCCGGCCATACCAGCCCGCCCAGTCAATCCAAAACCAGGAGGTCGTAGCATGAAAACTCTGAGAGGAGCCGCAGTTGCTTTGCGCGCCGTGCTGGTCACTATTGTTTTGCTGGGGGCCACGTTCGCGCCGGGCGCCAGAGCGGACCAGTGGAACAAAAAGACCATTGTCACGTTCAACGATGCGGTGGAAATCCCCGGGCAAGTGCTGCCTGCGGGGACTTACGTGTTCAGACTGGCTGACAGTATTTCCAACCGGCACATCGTGCAGATCTGGAATGCGGATGAAGACCAGGTCCTAGCGACGATTATGACCATTCCTAACACGCGGTTCGAAACACCGGATGATTCCCTGTTTCAATTTGACGAGCGGCCGGGCGATTCGCCGCAGGCTCTCAAAGTATGGTTCTATCCGGGAAACAATACGGGAGAGGAATTTATCTATTCCCGTTATTCGTACAGGCAATCTAATACCTACAGGCAATAGGGGCAGCGCCTGGGTCGGGCTCCCGACAGGGTCGGGATAAATGCCACCAGCCCCTACAAAAGCAAAACCGAAGGGCGGCGGGGCTTCCACCGAAAGGCGGGAGCCCCGTCAAGTCTGTCTGGGTTCGGTGGGAAAAGCGGCGGCCCTTCGAGGCTCAGGGCAAGCAAGCCGCCGCACTCTAAAGGGCACGCAAGCGGGGGTGCCTGTTGAGATGCGAGAGGGTGGGGTGTCCCATTGCCAAATCGCGAGGTGTTTGGTATTCGAGTTCGTGTAAAATCATTTACTGGGAGACAGCCTCCATGATTGATGAGAGCGCAAAGCAGGCGGCGCAGGAATACCTGGCGGCAAAGCTGTCGGAAGAAGAGCAGATCTACGAAGACACGCAGAACAGGGCGCTGGCGCTGGCGCGGTCACCGATGGTCTGGAAGTATTTTAGGGACACGATTTTCGAGAAATGCCGGGAGTGGAATGCCATCACCGGAGAAGAGACGCTGGTTTGCAAGGAAACCGCGCTGGGAGACCTGCGCATCTGGTGCGCGGCGCGAAAGCAACAGATGATGGTGTATTACGATTCCCAGAGACTTCGGATTACGGTGAAAAACGGCGCGCGGCTGGAGCACGAAAAAGACGTGATCCTACACATGGAAGGATACCGGACGGGTCCGGAGCGAACGAACCGGGATGTGCACCTGGTGAGGAACGAGCAGGCGGTGAACATTGATATGTTGCTGGTGGGCGAGTTGCGCGTGTTGACGGGAATAGGCCGGCAAAGAAAATAGGAATGGGAAACAGGAAATAGAGATTAGAGAATAGGGACCAAACAGACCTTCCGCAAGATCTTCCGCTTGGAAAATCAGAAAGGACGCGCTGAAGCGCGCCGCTACACGGGCCCAAGACCGAAAAAAGTGCGTGCTGAAGCACGCCCCTACACAGGACAAGATAAGATGGCGCCCTAAAGGGACGCCGCTACAAATGCTTATTCGGCGCCGAGGGGGAGGAAGTATTGGGTGCCTTTGACGGGTTCTTGGAGGCGACGAAGGAGGAGCTGGAGGTCGTCGCTGCGCTCGACGAAGTCGATGTCGGAGGTGTTGATGACGAGAAGATCGGAGGCGGCGTAGCGGAAGAAGAAGTGTTCGTAGGCACGCGCGACTTCCTCGATGTATTCGGGGGCGATGTGGGACTCGTCGCGGGAGGCTTTTTTGGCGATGCGCGCGCGAAGGACTTCGGGCTTGGCCTGGAGGTAGATGACCAGGTCGGGAGCGGGAATGTCCGCGGTGAGGGCTTCGTAATAGCGCTCGTAGAGCTTGAGCTCGGAGTCGTCGAGATTGAGGTTGGCGAAAATGCGGTCCTTTTCCATGAGGAAATCGGAGAGGACCGGGCCGGGAGCTTCAACGGCGAGGGCTTCGCGGAGGCGCTTCTGGCGCTCAATGAGGAAGTGCATCTGAGCGCGAAAAGCGGAGCCGGGCTTGGCTTTGTAGAAATCGGCGAGGAAGGGATTGTCCTCGCAGTCGTAGATGCGGCGGGCATGGAGGCGTTCGGCAAGGATGCGGGCGAGGGTGGTTTTGCCGACGCGGAGAGGGCCTTCAATAACAATGAAGCGGGGAGGCTGGGGAGTGCGCTGCGGAGTGCGAGCGCGTTTGGCGGCGGAAGAGTCGTTGCCGGGCATCGTTTCGTGTGATCCCGTGAGGCAGGGATCAACACGCGGATTATAGCAGAGTCGGGGAAGTAGTCATCAGCGGTTCGGGGAGGCTTGGGGTGGGCGCACCTGCGTGGGCGGAAATGTAAAAACATTTTCACATTTATGGCCTAGTACTGCCGTTTGAAAAATGAGAAACGGAGGTGCCAGAGGAGGGTACTAATCAGAATGTGACCAATGGGCCAGTGTAGCCTGTCCTTTTGTACAGTATATTCTCCACATTGCGAGTGGGGACGGACTTGCAAGACCCACAGGCAAAACTGAGGTGTCCCGAATGGTCATCGCAACGCTGCTCTTACTGTTTTCCATCCTGCAGATGGACGATACGGCAAAAGTGGTTAACGGCTCGCCCGCAGTTGCTTCCGATAGCTCAACGAAAGATTCGACGCTCGTGGCTTCCGCCCTGCCTTCGGCGCCAGCACCCAAAGTGAAAGCCGATGTGGAGCCGATCGCTCCGAATGCGGCGGCGCAGCCTTTTCTGGCGGCAAAGCCGGTGTTTACGCGGCCGCGCGAGACCCCGCGTCAAAGGAAGATTTGGTATGCACTGACGGTAGCGGGACACAGTGGAGCGGCATTTGACGCCTGGTCGACACATCGCGCGGTGGCTGGAGGCTATGGGCAGGAAGCCAACCCGTTCCTACGCCCCTATGCGAGTTCCAATGCGATTTATGCGGCGACACAGGTAAGCCCGTTGTTTATGGACTACCTGGGCAAACGGATGATGGTCAGCCAGCATGGCTGGGTAAGAAAATTGTGGTGGCTGCCGCAGACGGCGGGCGCGGGCATGTCGTTTTTCTCCGGCGCGCACAACGTTGGAGTGGTGCACTAAGAGTTCCCTCAACTCCCCAAACGAAAAGCGTCCCGGTGACCCTCCTCACCAGGACGCTTTTTGATTTTGGGCGAGTGGGTACGCCCGCGCGTTTGCGATTCCAGACTACTTTCCGACGACGACGATGACGAAGGAGCCGGGCTTCATTTTGCCGCGGCGTTCGCCGGGAGCGGGCGGATCGAAGTCGGCCGCGGGAAGAAAGATGTTGTGAGTTTTGAGGTCGAGCCCCATGGTGCGGGCGCTGCGCTTGGTGGGGACGTTTTCGACAACGGTGAATTTGTCCGGCGAATCTTCGTGGATGACAGTGAGGTTGCCATCGCCGCAGGAGGCGAACACGTAACCCGTCGACGGATCGAAGCCGGCGGCGTCAGGGCCTTCGCAGATGGCAGGCGTGGCGACGACCTTTCCGGTATCCGCATTCACCACGGCCATCACTTTTTCATCGCAGACAGAAAAGAGCCGGCGATTGGCGACGTCCATGGCGAGGCCGGAAGGCGATTTGCACGGCGCGAGCGGCCAATGATTGAGTTCCTTGAGGCTCGCGGCATCAAGATGATGAAGTTCGGAGGAGTCCTCGTTGTTTACATAGATGGAGCCCTTGCCATCGGCGGCGGCAAATTCAGGCTTGCCGCGCAGATCGATCGCGCCGAGCACGCTGCCATCCGCGGCGTTGATAGCGGTGGCGTTTTTGCCGCGGCCGTTGAAGGTAAAGACGCGCTTGGTGACGGGCTCGTAGAGAATGGCGTCCGGATTGGCATCAGTTTTGACGGTACCGAGCGACTTCAAAGTTTTCAGGTCGAAAATGGTGACATCGTTCGACCGGCCGTTGCTGGTGAAGCCGCGGCCAAGGCCGGAGGCGATGGCGATGCCGTGAACGCCCTGAGTGTCAGGAATGTCGCCAACAACGGCGTAGCTGTCCGCATCGAGAACGATGGTGTGAGTGCCACGCGAGACATAAACGCGCCGGGCGTCACTGTCCACGTATATATAGTCCCAGCCACCATCGCCGCCGACCGGAACGGTCTTGATAACGTGATAGCCGCTGGTGGCCGGCGCGGGCGCGGCATGCGAGAAGGCCACGGCAGAAAAGGTGATCGCAACTGCGAGTGATCCGAGAAGTGTGACGAGTGCTAAACGTTTGCGCATAATTTTTTCTCTCTTTGAATTTCTATCCTTTGCCTAAGTCTGGGTGCAACTACCTATACAGCGATGAAGATAAACGCAAGATAAATGCAAAGACTTCCGCTACATCTTGGCTTTGTGCTGCTCAAACCAGCCAGCAATATAAAGCATTTTGGCGATGTGGTGGCTGGGGCGGCGGCCGATGCCATGGGGCTCTTCGGGGACGCGGACAAGAACAGTATCCACATTCAGGAGTTTGAGCGCTTCGTAGAACTGTTCGGCTTCGGAAATGGGAGTGCGATAGTCAGCCTCGCCGGTCATGACTAGCGTTGGCGTCTTGACTTTGGCAACGAGATTGGTGAGCGAGCGCTGCATGTAATTGCCGGTGTTGTCCCAGGGTAGACCGGGGAACCAGTATTTAGTAATGAAGGGGATGTCGGAAGTCAAAGCGAAGCTGTACCAATTGATGACCGGATAGAGGGAAGCTGCGGCCCGGAAACGTTCGGTATTCTCGATGGTCCAGCAAGTAAGGACACCACCGCCGCTGCCGCCGGTGACGAAGAGATTGTTGGTGTCGATGTAGCCCTTGGCGATGACGGCGTCGACGCCGCTGTTGAGGTCGTAAAAATCGTCGCCAGGGTAAGCGTGATGAATGAGATTGGCAAAATCCTCGCCGTAGCTAGTGCTTCCGCGGGGATTTATATAAAGAACCACGTAGCCCTTGGAGGCCAGGACCTGCTTTTCAAAATCGAAACGGTCGCCATAATCGGCGAAAGGGCCGCCGTGAATTTCAAGAACAAGAGGATATTTCTTGGAAGGATCGAAATCCGGGGGATGGACTATCCAACCCTGGATCTTGCGATTGTCTTTGGATGATTCGAACGAGAACTCGTCGACGTGGCCAGGTTTTTCTTGCGCGAGCAATTCCTGATTGAGCGCGGTGAGGACTTTCATTGCGCCATTATTGGAGATGGCGATGTCGCCAGGATTGTCGGTGCGCCCATAAGTGAGAGCGATCAGGCCGGTACGGGAGAGCGAGAAGGTGCCGCTACCACCAGCACCCGTCGTGGAGGCAAGATGATCGGCAATTTTCTTGGAAGTGCCATCGACGGAATAAAAACCGATCTTGGAGTCGCCTTGATCGTCGTAACGGACATAGACGCCACTGTTGTCGGCGGCCCATTGCGGGTCCTGGATATCGCGGTCGAGTTTGTCGGAGAGGGAATGGGAATTGGTGCCGTCGCGATTCATGAGGTAAAGCTTGGTGGTTTGATGGCCCTGGTAGCGATCATCGAAGCCGGTGTAGGCGATAAGTTTTCCGTTGGGAGAAACGGCGGGCGAATTGTCAGGGCCTTTGCGAGTGGTCAGAGGACGAAGCGAGCCGTCTGCGATACTGAATTCGTAGACTTCGGTGTCGAGGAATTCGTGATCGGATTCGGGATGGCGATTGACGGAAGCGATCAAGTACTTGCCATCGGGCGTCCAGGAAGCGCGATTGGGGCCGAACTCGTTGCCGCCATTCGGGAAATTGCCGTTGGTGACTTGGCGCGGGGCGCCGCCTTCACTGTCCACAACGAATAGCTGCATGTAGCCGGGTTTAAGATAACCGGATCCGTTAAAACGATAAACCAAGCGATCGTAAGCGGCGGGAGGATCGGCCCATTTTGCTCCGGAAGGCGCAGCCGGCAGATCGGCGATGTGCGGGCCCTTTCCCAGCACAAGAGAGGAGAAGGAGAGCATCTTGCCGTCGGGCGACCAGGCGATGGAGTCGGGGGCTTGCTCAAGATTAGTGATGCGCGCGGTCTGGCCGGTGTCCATCCAGCGAATGTAGATTTGCTGTTTGCCGTCGGCGTCGGAAAGGTAGGCCAGGCGCGTGCCGTCGGGCGACCACCGGGGAGAAGAGTCACTGCGATTGCCGGTGGTGAGCGGGCGATGGTCGGTTCCGTCGGAATTGATGATCCAGAGATTCGAGTAACGTTTGTCGGTCATCGGATCGGCAAAGCGGCGGACGTAAGCGATGCGCTTCCCGTCGGGAGAGATCTGCGGGTCGGTGGGGAGCTGCAACTGGAACTCGTCCATGGCGGTGAGTCTATGAGAAGCATCCTGAGCCCAGAGGGCGGGGCTTGAAGCAATGTTCAGCGTTGCAGCTACAGTGGCGGCGACGATGCGCGCTTTGAGTGTCATGGGAAAGAGCCTCCTCGCGAAGTGGGAGTTAACAACGCGAATGAGGAGATGTCAAGACTAGGAAAGTTTGGCAGCGGCAGGCGTGGGCGCGTGGGCGAGGTTCGTTGACACTTTTGCGTGCGCTTCGTTAGACTAACTTGGGTAGTTGGTCTGACTGTACCTGCCTGCGCGGTTCCCCGGTAGCTCAACGGTAGAGCATTCGGCTGTTAACCGAAGGGTTGCTAGTTCGAATCTAGCCCGGGGAGCCAAACCTCTTTAGCCTCAATCAATTACAGAGTGTGGGTAGAGCATTCGGCTTTCGACCGAATGCTTGGGGTGTGCGA
>Ga0137416_10001688_pt1 | contig 11411 bp, 10 predicted proteins | sample CZODoug3_1_1_16f_FD_108282 | JGI IMG/M metagenome (GOLD analysis project Ga0137416, IMG submission 108282) | Vadose zone soil fungal communities from Angelo Coast Range Reserve, California, USA - CZODoug3_1_1_16fungal (Illumina Assembly) | ecosystem: Environmental > Terrestrial > Soil > Vadose...
CGCGGATGAGCAGAAGCCCGCCGCCGAGGGGAGCGTCGAGGCCTGGGGCCGCTCATCCAAGAACCCCGTCGGTGGGTGGTACGGATTGAGGAAGGGCTACCGAGGACGATTCGGCATGTACATGCCGCCGCTTCTCGAGGCGCTCGGCCTGGCCGAGGTCGAGCACAATCCGAAGAACAACCGGATGAGGGCGCTTTAGAGGTTCGCCGCCGGAACCGGGTGCATCCAGCGATGCATGTCGGGCGCCGCGCCACGCTGGATGTCGACAAGCGCCTGGCGTAACCGCATCGAAATCGCGCCAGGCTCTCCATTACCAACCGGCCACGACCCACGCGCCGACTTCACCGCGCCGATCGGCGTGATGACCGCGGCGGTGCCGCACGCGAAGACTTCGGTGAGGGAGCCGTCGGCACAGCCCGCTTGCCACTGTTCGACGCTGATGCGACCTTCCTCGACCTCATAACCGAGGTCTTTGCCGAGCGACAGCAAGGCGTCTCGGGTGACGCCGGGCAGCAGGGTGCCAGTGAGCTTCGGGGTCAGCAGTCTCGCCTTGCCTCCGCTGCCGAAGACGAAGAAGAGGTTCATGCCTCCCATCTCCTCAACCCAGCGGTGCTCGATCGCGTCGAGCCAGACGACCTGGTCGCAGCCCTGCTCGGCCGCTTGCGCCTGTGCCAGCAGGCTGCCTGCATAGTTGCCGCCTGTCTTGGCTTCGCCGGTTCCGCCCGGCGCGGCCCGGATGAAGTCCTCCGACAGCCATACCGTGACCGGCTTGACGCCGGAGGGAAAGTACGAACCGGACGGCGAGGCGATGAGCACGAATGTGACCTCATCCGACGGATGCACGGAGAGGTTGACCTCGCTCGCGTACATGAACGGCCGGAGGTAGAGGCTGTGCTCGGCCTCGACTGGCACCCAGTCGGCGTCCAGGCCCACGACGAGGTCGATGGCCTCGACGAAGGCCGCTTCAGGGAGCTCGGGCAACGCCAGCCTGCGAGCTGATCGTTGGAATCGCTTTGCGTTGGCTTCGGGGCGGAAAACCGCGATCCGGCCGTCCTGCTGCCGGTACGCCTTGAGGCCTTCGAAAACCGCCTGCGCGTAATGCAGGACTGAGGTTCCCGGATCGATCGACAGCGGTCCGTAGGGACGGACCTCGGCGTCATGCCAACCGCGGGCCCGCTCCCACCTGGCGACAGCCATATGCTCGCTGAACACTCTTCCAAATCCCGGGTTGGCGAGGATGTGCGCGCGCTCGGCCGCCGGCAGGCGCCGCGCCGCCGGCTGGACCTTGAAGCTGATGCCAATCGTGGTGGCGCTCACGACTCAAGTTTGAGGCAAACAATGGGGGCCGAACCTAGGGCTCGGCCCCGCGAGAGGAAGGAAGGGGTTGCTTAGGAAACGATCGCAGGTGCTGAGCGCGGTTCCGACCGCCGCTCGACCGGTCCGTCCACGAGCACCACGACGCTCGCGACTGGGCCGATCAACGATCCCGGAGCGGTGAAGAGCCTCACCACCGGGTGCCGTCCGGGCGGCGAGGCCCGCGGGGGCGCGGGTGCCTTCACCACCTCGTCCAGCATCCGTGCTAACCCCAACTCCAGGAACCGGTCAAAGTCATTCATCTGTAGGGGAAACGCCTCCTGCAAACGGAGTACCCATCCCCAGCCCCGAAGTGGTGTCTGGTGCTACCTAAGCCGCGGCGCTTGGTGTCTCACGATCGTCGAGCTCGTGAGCCAGCTTGACCAGCTTCAGGCGGAGGGGTCCAGGGCCGAGGAACCTGGCCGCCAGCACAACAATCGGCCGGACGACTGGCCGGGCGTTGACGACATCGTTGGCCAGCCTCGGTATCCTCGCCCCCATCTTATTTACGAAACGCCTCGAGCCTTACGAGTATTGGAGGCGGTTACAGGTCGGTGGTGCAGAACGGGCAACGGGAAGCGTGCGCCGGGATGTTGCTGAGGCACCGCGGGCACTGCATCATTTCGGGCTCCGGCACCGGAGCCGGCTCGTACCGCGCCTTGAACTTTGCGTATGGAGATACGACGAAGAAGTAGAGGACCGCCGCAATGATGATGAAAGCGATCAGCACGTTGATGAAGTCGCCGATCAGGAACTTGCTGTGATTGAGGGTGAAGTAGAGCCCTGAGAAGTCCGGCTTGCCGAACAGCGCGGCGATGATCGGGGTGATCAGGTCTTTGACGAACGCTACGACGACAGTGCCAAAGGCGATACCGATCACGATGCCGACCGCCATGTCGACGAGGTTGCCTCGGAGCAAAAAGGTCTTGAAACCGCTACCCATGCCGCCCTCTCCTTTCACTTTCACCTGTTCTCTAACGTTCAGCGTTGCTCTCATTTGACCTTCACCACTCTCCTCACGCTACTGGTTGCTGTGGGCTCCAACCTCCGGACAGATCGACATGGCGCATGAGCTGTCGCTTGCGGCTCCACAGCCGCTGGATGAGCTCCTTCCTCTGAGACCCGGCGCCTCTGACAAACACGCCGAGGTCGAAGAGCTCGGCGGGCGATAGGGGCGCCAGCCACTCGTCGCTGAGGGCCGGTCTCGTGAGCTGCTCAATGGCTCGGTTCAGGCGGGCGAGCTCAAAGACATTGCCACCAGAAAACTCGACGGGTCCCTGACTCAACTCCGGCTGCCCTTGCGCATCTCGCTCCGACTCATGAGGCCTCACTGAAGCAACCAGCGAGGGCCTTTGCTTGCAGAAACGCGGTGCCCATCGCGAGTACCGGACGAACTCATCACGAATGTGGCCCTGTCAGTAAAATCGGCGCGGGGTGAGTGTAGGCTCCTGACATTGGAGACCACTGGAATTTCAGAGGAAGCGGTCTGGGACCGTCTCGAGGCATTTCAGACGGTGTCCTCCGACATGGCCGGCGCGCAGAACCTCGCCGAGCTCGCAGACAAGGCTCTGGGGCTCGCGCTCGACCTGACCGGGGCATCGGTGGCTTTCATCGGCCTCGTCGACGAGGCCGGCAAACGCCAGGAGGTCTTCTCCCGAGCCGCTGAGGCTGGGACCTCTGTGACCCGGGTGGAGATAGACGAGCTGTTCGCCGCCGCAGCCCAGAGCACCACCCCGGCGCGAAGGGCTCCACTCGTGCCGGATCACGGCCTGAACGACTACGTCGGCCTGCCCTTGATGGCAAGCGGCAAGGTCATCGGCATGATGGGAGTTGCCGGCGGCAGCGTCTACACCGTCGTCCAGCGCCAGGGCATCGCCATCCTCGTCAACCAGGTCGCGGCCGCCATGGAGACTCATCTCCTGCAACAGCGGAGGCAGGAGCTGGTCGAAGCCTTGGTCAACACGAGGGCCGAGCTCGATCGGAGCGAGCAGCAGCGGGTCCTAGGTGAGGCGCGCGCCCAGGCGGCCCTGCGTATCGAAAAGGCGCACGGGCTGGCCCTCGATGTGCTGGTCGCCGTCTCCAACCACGCACGGACTGGAGCCGCCTTCAGTGATTTCTACCGCGACCTCACCAGGAGCGTGGCTGGGCTGGTCGGAGCCGGGAAGGTGCTGTTCTGGCAGCTGAACGAGAACCGAACCTTGACCCCAATACCCGGCGCCCATGGTATCGATGAAGCGTTCATCGCCCGACTGTATCCGGCGCCCGCCGAGCCTTTCGGCAGCGACCTCGCCAGCCAGGTCGTGTACCAAGACCTCGTCTTCAGGGCGTCCAACGAAGACGGTGACTCGCCTCACGCTCATGTCCTCGAGGTGCTCGGCGTCTCCAGTGCGATCAGCGTGCCGTGGCGCGCCGGCGACCAACGACTCGGCTTGGTCGCCGCCTACGACGCCGTCAACCGCGAGGGCTTTTCGATAGAGGACGCATGGGTCCTCCAGATGGCCGGCCTGGCTGCAGGACTGGTTTGGCAGCTGAAGCGCGCGGAGTCGGACCTCAGCAGCACCATCTACCGGCTGCAGAGAGTCGACGAAGCGCGACAGCTTCTCCTGAGAAACATGACGACCGCAGTCGACGAAGCCCGCCGCCGTTTCGCCAATGAGCTGCACGATGACGCCTTGCAGAAGCTGACCGGCGCTGAGCTGCACCTGCAGCGAAGCGACCAGCTCGCGCCGCCGGTGGTAGCGGCTCGCGAGCTGCTCGACCAGGCGGAACAAGCCCTGCGCAAGGTCTTGTTCGACGTGCGGCCTCCCACGCTTGAGGTTCCGGGCGGATTCGAGGGCACGATCAGAGACCGAGTCACGATCATGCGCAGCATCACGGGAATCGAAGGCGAGCTCGACTTCAACGTTCCCGACGACCAGCCGATCGAGATCAAGTCAATCGTCTTCCGGCAGGTGTCGGAAGCGCTGACCAACGTCGAGAAGCACGCGGCGGCAACCCGTGTCCAGGTTACGGTGCGTCAAGACGACGGCGGGATCCGGGGCCAGGTCGTCGACGATGGGCGCGGTTTCGTGGTCGCCGATCGCGACCACCTGCCCGGACACCTTGGCCTCCTCGCTCTTCAGGAGCGCGCTCTGCTGGCAGGTGGATGGTGCGAGGTCACGAGCGAGCCGGGAGCCGGCACCAGGGTCGAGTTCTGGGTGCCGTCCCCCGAGTGACCGAAAGCCAGATCCGTGTCCTCATCGTGGAGGACCACCAGGTGGTTACGGACGGACTCTCGGCGCTGCTCAACGATCAGCCGGACATGATCGTGGTCGGCAGCGCTGCCTCGGTGATGGACTCCATCTCGCGGGCGCAGGACCTGAAGCCGGACGTGGCCGTGGTCGACTTCCGCCTGACCGACGGCACGGGGGCTGACGCCGGAGTGGGCATTCGTCAGGTCAGGCCCGATACCAAGCTCATCTTCCTGACGCGCGAGGACAGCGACGCCGCCCGCTTCGCCGCGATCGAAGCCGGCGCGAGCGCGTTCATCCACAAGTCGCAGGCCGCGGCCGAGGTTGTGCACGCCATCCGCACAGTCGCCGCCGGCGGAACCCTGTTCACCCCGCGCACGATCGCGACGCTGCTCAACCGGCGGCGTGAGATGGACTCGCAGCTCGAGAGCCTCACCCCGCGCGAGAAGGAGGTGCTGCGCCTGATGGCCGAGGGCACCTCCAGCCGTGAGATCGCCGCCAGGCTTGGGATCAGCTACACGACAGTACGCACGCACATCCGCAGCCTCGGCAGCAAGCTTGGGGTCCACTCCAAGCTCGAGGCGATCGTCAAAGCGAGAGAGCTGGCGCTAATCGAGTAGGCGCTAATTGCCGGCGACGCGACGCCTTCCGGACGCGCGACCAAGTACCCGGAGGCTTGGCGAACGCCTCTGTTGGTCTGCCGGCAGCCGGGCCTCCTTATGGCGCCGTTTGTCCTCGTAGAGGTCGCTGTCCGCGGCTTCGTAAACCCCCTGCCAGTCCAGCCCGGGTCGCCAAGACGCCAGCCCGATGCTGACCGCAACCGGCTCGGCCGACCTCGCGGCCAGGCCCGCCTCGCCAACCGCCGCCTGCAGCCGAGCACCCGCCTCCCGCGCACGTTCGAGCTCCGTTTCCGGCATCGCGACCCCGAATTCGTCTCCCCCGATGCGGGCGCAAATGTCAGACGTACGCACCACCCGCTGAAGCTGCTGGGCGATGAGGCGGAGCGCGACATCGCCGGCGCGATGCCCCTGGCGGTCATTGATCCGTTTCAGGTTGTCCAGGTCGATCAACATCAGGGAGAGCTTTCGGTTGTGTCGCTCGGCCAGCGCAACCTCTCGCTCCATGATCCTCTCGAACTCGCGGCGGTTGGCCAATCGGGTCAGGTGGTCGGTACGAGCCTCACTCGAGAACTGGCGCGCGCGGTCGAGAGCGATCGCGACCTGGTCTGCGACGGCGGCCATGAACAGCAGGTCCGAGGCCCCGAAGACACGAGGCATCCTCGTGCCGACAGTGAGCACACCGACCACCCGGCCCTTGACCCTCAGCTGGGCACGGAGCGCGTTCCATCCGTCACCGAGACCGCGCTCGACGCGCGATTCAGAGCGCCCGATGGCGGTGACAGAGGCCTTGACATGCGGGCCTGTCTCACGTGTGAAGTCATCGATCTCCTGAAGCTCGAGGCCGCAGACGTGGACGAGCCTGAAGGCAGCCCGCTCTTTCAACCACAGCGCGCCGGCGTCCAGGCGCAGGGCCGCCAGGCTCTCGACCAGCGCCACCTCCGACGTCTCGCCGACATCGAGCGATCGGCCCATCGAGGTCACGAGCGCGGCGAGCCCATACAGCTCGTTCTCGCGGGTCCGATGCTCCGCATCGAGATGTTCGAGGTATCCGCGTACGACACAGGTCGTGAGGCGTTCGACCACATCCTCCAGGCGGTGTTCCGCGAGCGCGACGATCTCGTCGCGCTGCGTCGCGTCTTCGATCGGCTGAGAGATGAGCTCGATGGTCGCGCGGCGGTAGACGGCCAGCAGATCGATCAAGGCTTCGAGTGGAACGCCCTGCGCCGCTTTGAGGCGTCCGAACTCTCGCGTTTGCTGCTCGCGGTCGGACCACGGAACCTCGACATCGGATCGCAGTGAAGTCAGCAGGATGTCGATGTAGTCTGCCGAGGTCGAGATTAGGTCGTCTCCGGTCTTCTCGCTCAAGCGCACGAGCTCTGGCGAGCGTGCCCGGATCACCTTCAGCGTTTTGCGACCGGTTTGCGCCGCGTCCGCCGCCAGTCCGGCAGCAAGCGCGCTGAGCACATCGCCCTGCTGGCTGCCAAAAGTACCGCCAAAGGTTGGACTCATCCTTCTTGGACAACGCGGGGCGCAGAGCCCATTACCTGAACGCGAACCTGATTCGGGCATACCTCAACTGTGTGAGGCAAAATCCGCCCAACCGTACGGTGACCGGATGGGCCTCTTGGAGTGAGATTAAGCGCGGGGAAGCGCTAGGCGCCACCCACTGCTTCAAGGGGGTGATTCGCGACTGATGCTGAATAAACTCCAGGAACCGGTCGATTCGGCCGACGAGCGCGAACTGAAGCCGAGATACAAGCCAGGCGACGAGGCTGACTTCGAGCGTCTCTACCAGGCGTCGTACGGCAAGATCCTCGGCACGCTTACCGCCATGCTCGGCGACCGGGCCGCGGCTGAGGATTGCGCCCAGGATGCGTTTGAGCGGGCCTACAAGAAGTGGAGCACGTGGAAGCCCATCGCTCCGGCGGAAGCCTGGGTGCACCGCATCGCGATCAACGCCGCGGTCTCCCACCAGCGCAAGATGCGGCTCCGCGAGGTGGGCGAGATCATTCGCCGCATCGGGCGCCCAGAGCTAGCCCCGGATCCGCAGGATCACGTCGAGCGGCGAGACCTCGCCGAGGCGCTTGCCAAGCTGCCGCCGAAACAAGCGGCGGCCATTGTGCTCCGCCACTACCACGGCTACACGAACCGTGCGATCGCGCAGGCGCTGCGGATACCAGAACGCACGGTCGCCTCGCGTCTGGCAGTCGCCAAGGACCGACTGCGCGTGATGCTGCGGCACTACTACAGCGACGAGGTGGTAGGCGAGCCCGGGCTGGTGGCGACAGCCGACTGAGCCGTCGTCAACCCGGGCGTCCCACCCGATCTCCCACGGATCGTGAGGTGTTCTGATGCAAGCCAGGTTCGACAAGCAAGGCAATAGGCTCCCGGACACAGGGCACGGATGCGGCTGCCAGCTCTGCGCCGACTCAAATGCACCGCGCTACGAGCGGAGGCGTTCGGAGCGCGATTCGGCATGGAGCCCGCTCCGACGCCGTCTCGTTAGTGCTATGCGAAGCCTGGCGCCGAACCGCCCGGAGACCGCCTAGCCAACCTGTTACGGCTCTCCGCTGAGCCGTGACCACAGCGTTTGGTCGAGAATGGCTGAATGGAAGAAAGGAGCGAGGAGCAGGTCATCAGCCGGCTCTTCGACCTCGAGAACGGCGGCCTCGCGGCACAACGAGCCGAGCTGACCGGCGAACGATTCCTTTCATTGATCCAGGATCCCGACAACGGGATCGGATACGTCTTCCAGCACGGCCTCGACGAGACAGAGGGCGCCGAGGTGCCGCCCGGCACCGAGTACTGGGAGTACGACACGTGGGAGGAGGCCCAGCGAGCGTTTGCCCAGCTGCTCGACGAAGACCGGCGGGCGGGCGAGCTGGTCGAGACGGACTCCGAGGAAGGCCTGGGCGATTCTGAGACCGGAGGCGCAGAGGTCCGGGATCGTTACTCGGCCAGCGACGAGGATCTCCAGATCGAGGAAGAAGACTCGGTGGGCGAGCAGGCGGACTAGGTTCCCGGGAGGAACCAGGCCGTCTCGCCCGAGACGGTCCGGTGCACCAACCCCGGCGGTTCCGAGTACCACTCGTCGCCGATTCCCAGCGTGTCCAGTGCTCCCTGCATGAAAGCGTGCCACGCCGGCGCCGCGACCACGTAGCTGTCCGAATCCTTGGTCATCTTCTGGCGCCAGTCGGGGTTGCCAGTCCAAACCGCCGTCACCAGGCGCGGCGTGTAGCCGACCGTCCAGGCGTCGGCGAACGAGTCCGAGGTGCCGGTCTTCACGCCGACGTGGCGCCCCGGCAGCGTCAGCAGGGAGTGCAGGCCGAAGATCATCGCCCGGTTGCGATCGTTCGACATGTTCTGCTCCATGATGAACGCCACCCGCTGGTCGACCACCTGCACCCCCTGGTCCTTTTTGTGCCGGTAGAAGTACGTGCCGTTTCTCGAGATCGTCTGGATCGCGTACGGCTCCCGGAGCACGCCCTGCGTCGCAAGGACGGATGCGCCGATTGCCATCTGCAGCGGCGTCTCGCCGTAGCCACCGAGCGTCAGTGACGGACCGTACGTGTTGAACGCGTCGTCGGTCGTGTAGACCGGGTTCCCCGAAGCGTCGTAGTGCTGCTGATAAGGCGGAGCGCCCATCGTGCGGGCCATCGAGACCACAGACGAGACGCCGATGCCCAGCTCGACTTCGACCGCCGGTATGTTCAGCGAGTTGCCCATGCACTGCTGGAGCGTGAGCGTGCCGTGGTAGCGGCCGTCGTAGTTGCGAGGCGTGTAAGCCTCACCAGAGATTGGATCGCGATATGTGAACCCCCAGTCCGGAATGCGGCTGACCATCGTGTACTTCCCGCTCGCGATCGCCGCCGTGTACGTGAAGATTTTCATCGACGAACCCGGGTTGCGCGGCGGCCACACCGCCAGGTTGTACTGGCCCCCGTCCGCGTTCGGATTGGCTGAGGCGACCATCGACACGATGGCTCCCGTCGTTGGATCGAGGGCCACGAGCGCTCCCTGGCTGACATGTCGGTAAGCGAGGCTCGCGATGCCGTTGGTGATCGCGCTCTGCGCAATGTTTTGCAGCTTGAGGTTGATGGTCGTGATCACCTTCAGCCCGCCGCTATACGTGATGTCGGGCCCGTATAGATCCACCAGCTGCCCGACGACGTAGCGGACAAAGCCGCCGGCGACGATCTGATTGATGGGTGTGAACATGTGCAGCGGAGGCGTGATGTCCTCTGAGTAAGCGCCAGCCGCCTCAGTGCCGCTGATCGTGCCCATGCGCAGCATCGCACCCAAAACCTGCAGCTGCCTGGTCTTCGCCGACTTCCAGTTGAGCAGCGGGTTGTAGATCGTCGGGCCACGAACCAGGCCGGCGAGCATCGAAGCCTGGGCGAGGTCCAGATCCTTGGTGTCCTTGTGAAAGTAGATCTTCGCGGCCGCTTCGCCGCCCCACGCGCTGTTCCCGAAAAATGCGCTGTTGAGATACATCTCAAGGATCTGCGGCTTGCTGTAGGTGCGCTCGACCTCGAATGCGAGCAAGGCTTCTCGCAGCTTTCGGTCGAGTGTCGGTTCTGCGCCGACCAAGCGCATCTTGACCAGCTGCTGCGTGATCGTCGAAGCCCCTTCGACCTTTCCGTGGGCGCGCCAGTCGACAGCGGCTGCCCGCGCGACACCACCCGGATCGACACCCGGCTCCGCGTAGAAGTTCCGGTCTTCGATCGCAATCATCGCGTTGGGCAGCAGCCGGCCCATCTCACCAAGTGGCTGGTTGTAATGCTGGTGGCCCGGGCCGTGAAGGTCGGCCAGGACGGTGGTGCCATCCGACGCGTAGATGATCGTGTCGGTCGGAACCGAATACATCAGGTTCTGCACGTCGGGCATGCGATCGGCGAACGCCAGGTAACCGGGCGATGTCAGGAGTAACGCCGGCCCCGCCACAAGCAGCAGAACCAGCACGCGCAGGAACCAACCGGCAGGGCGCCGATACTTCGCCTTCCGGATGACCTCGGACGTGCTCGCACGACGCCGGGAGCCGTTGGGTTTACGAGGCCAAGCGATCCGATTCATTCTCACTGTATTCGCGAATCGAACCGCGATCCTCGGGCGCGAGCACGATCAATCCATACCAACCGATCGACTGCGCGCTCAGCAATGCGCGGATGTCGACAACTTGCGCGATGGTTTCGGCCTGCGCATATCGCGCCGTGATGATTGGGACGAGCCACGCGAGGACCGCCGCTCCGAGCTTGACGGCAGCACGCTCAGCTCGCCGGTTCCATTCGTCCAATGCGTACGGCGCCGCAACGCGGTCAATGGCGGGCGTGCGCTGAAGAGGCACTTCGAACCAGTCGCCGAGCATGATCCGTGGCTGCCCGTCGTGCGCGCGCCGGTAAGACCACACGAGGGCAATCGCGAGGGTGTCCGCTCCAGCCAGGGTGACGACCGCGTTTGCGATCACATATCTGTGCTCGGCCATCCAGGCGATGAAGGCGGCCAACATAAGACCGAACGAAGTGTTCACGATCTGGTCCGCGCCCCACGCGGCCGACTCCGTGAGATAGCGCGTGTTGGCTTGCTGGGCGTTGGTGATGGCCAGCCAGCTGGTGATGATGAGGCCGAGCCAGATCGGTGCTTCCACCCAGCGAGGCACGGTATGCCGGACCGACGGCACGACCATCGCGGCGGCCATACCCGCGAAAGCCGCCACGGAAAACTGGAGCGTCATCACAGACCCCATCGAATTGGAAACGCGGTCGTACATCCGAGTATTGGGGGTTGCCGACGGCCCCGAGAGACCGGCCACAAAGGTGATTACTCGGCCTTAGACGTTGTATTTGATGGCGTGGCTTCTGACCCGCTCAGAAGCCTCGCCGCAAAAGAAAGGAGCTTGATGGGGACTCTGGTCGTCATCTTGATCGTCACCGTGGGGCTTGCCCTGCGGGCTGCCAGCGTCAGCCGGCGGGCAAGCGTGGCTGGGTCCGAGACGAATGATGCCGTGGTCGACGCCTACGCTCGAACATCGTTGCTGGTACTGCTGTGCCTGCTAGGCCTCCTGGCTCTGGGGCTGATGTACGGCAACGTCCTGGGTGCGGCCTCCGGCTCATAAAAGCCACCAAAATGGGCCGGTCCGATCACATTTCGGACCACTTGACAACTGTTGAGCCTAATTAACGCTATCGCCGCCGAGATCTCGCCCACGCGC
>Ga0137416_10001689_pt1 | contig 11411 bp, 8 predicted proteins | sample CZODoug3_1_1_16f_FD_108282 | JGI IMG/M metagenome (GOLD analysis project Ga0137416, IMG submission 108282) | Vadose zone soil fungal communities from Angelo Coast Range Reserve, California, USA - CZODoug3_1_1_16fungal (Illumina Assembly) | ecosystem: Environmental > Terrestrial > Soil > Vadose...
AGATCACTCGCGAGGGCGTCTTCGTCGAGCAGCTCGAGACCGATCCGGCGCACTTCCTGCCGGAGGTCGAGGAGAAGGAGCTCGGCGGCGACGTGGTGCGGATCGACCTGAAGCGCCCGATGGCGGAGATCCGCGCCGAGCTCTCGAAGCATCCGATCAGGACGCGGCTGTCGCTCTCCGGTCCGATGGTGGTCGCGCGCGACATCGCGCACGCGAAGATCAAAGAGCGCTTGGACGCCGGTGAGCCGATGCCCGCATACCTGCGCGAGCACGCGGTCTATTACGCGGGGCCGGCCAAGACGCCCGAAGGTTACGCCTCCGGCTCCTTCGGCCCGACCACGGCCGGCCGCATGGACTCGTACGTCGACCAATTTCAGGCCGCGGGCGGCTCGTTCGTGATGCTCGCGAAGGGCAATCGCAGCAAACAGGTCACCGCGGCGTGCAAGGCGCATGGGGGCTTTTATCTCGGCTCGATCGGCGGTCCGGCGGCGCGGCTGGCGCAGGACTGCATCAAGAAGGTCGATGTGTTGGAATACCCCGAGCTGGGCATGGAAGCGGTTTGGAAGATCGAGGTCCAGGACTTCCCGGCGTTCATCGTGGTCGACGACAAGGGCAACGACTTTTTCGGCGACGTGACCTCACCCACGGTGGCGCGCCTCGTACGCCGGGACGACCGCACCGCAAGATAGCGCGACGGGTCGAAAAGTGAGCGGGCCGCCCATTCGGTCTCTCCGCCGTTCTCGTATCCATCCGTGAAGGCGGAGGAATGAATCCCTGGCGCAGTTCGAGTCCATGTCTTAGCTTCCTTCGGCGGCCGTGAGTGGACCCGAAGTACGTCTGATCGAATGGTTGCGCGAGCCTGCGGCGTGCGATCTCTTGAGCGATCGCTTCCTCATCGAGCGCGAGGCGGGCATCGGCGGAATGGGAATCGTGTATCGCGCGCTCGACCAATCGACGGGTGCCGCCGTGGCGCTCAAGGTTCTGCGCAGGACCGATGCTTCCTCGAGGCGTCGCTTCGCCAACGAAGTCGAAGCCCTCGAGCGCCTCGCGGATCCGACGATCGTGCGCTACGTCGCCCATGGGATGCTCGAAGAGGATCAGCCTTTCTTGGCCATGGAGTGGGTCGAGGGGGAGAGCCTCGCCGAACGGCTCGCCCGAGGGCCGCTCGCGGTGACCGAGGTCGTCGCGCTCGGAATGCGCATCGCATCGGCGCTTCGAGCCGCGCACGCGCTCGGGGTCATCCATCGCGATATCAAACCGAGCAACGTTCTGCTCCCCTCGGGCGACATCGAGCGCGCGAAAGTGGCGGACTTCGGGCTTGCGCGCTTTCTGAGCGCGCCGCACCTCACGACCAGCGGCTTCGCATTCGGAACACCGGGGTACGCATCGCCGGAGCAAGTTCGTGGCACGGGCGATGTCGACGCGCGCGCGGACCTATTCTCTCGCGGGTGCGTCATGTTCCGCTGTCTGACCAACGCGGAGGCGTTCGCCGGCCCCGAGCTGCTCGCGATCATCGCCAAACTGGTGCTCGAAGATCCGCCGCCCGTCCAGACGCTGCGGCCCGAGGTGCCGGCTGATCTGAGCGATCTGGTCGCGCGGATGCTCGCGAAAGATCCGGCGCAGCGGCCCGCCTCGGCCGCGGACATCGTTGCCGCATTGGAGGACGTGAAGAGATGCCTCGCCTCGCCTTCTTCGCGGGTGTCGCGGGCGCCCGCGGCCCCTGCGCGTCGTCGGCGCGCGGCGTGGCTCGTGGCCGGCGTGGGTGCGTTGGCCCTCGGGGGTGCCGTGCTTTCGGTGCGGGCGCGATCGCGTGCGTCGGGGGAAACGGAGCTCGTGCGCGCGCCTCCACCGGTGTCTGCCGGTGCGGCGCAGCCGGTCCTCATCACCGATCTGCCGACCTCGTCGACGTGCCATTCGGATGCCATTCTGGATTATCGGGAGGGTCTGCAAGCGCTCCGCGAGGCGACCCCGGAGCGGGCCTACAAGGCGTTCGATCGCGCCATGCAAAAGGATCCTGCCTGTCCCCAGGTCTTGCTTCGCGTGTTGCACGCCGGCCGATGGGTGCTGCCCGTCGCTGAACAACGCGAGCACTTGCGCCGCGCACTCGTCTACCGCGATGCGCTCAGTGAACGCGATCGTGTCTTGCTCGACGCCTTCGCCGTGACCGTCGCGTCCGATCCCGTCGACTTCGAGACCTCGTCGAGGATCATCGCCGAGGGCGCTCGTCGCTTTCCCAACGACGCAGAGCTGTCTCACCTCGCCGCCGCAGGCGCTTTTTTACTGGTGAAAACCGCGCGCGAAATGGAAGAGGTCGTCGCATTTTCTCGACGCGCCGTCGCGTCGGACCCGTCGTATGCCGATGCATGGATGGTCCTTGGGTGGACCTACGAACGACTCGGCGACGTCGACGAGGAGGCGAAGTCTTACGCGCGCTGTCTGGATGCATCGCCCGCCGCGGTCGAGTGCATCACCAGCCGCATCACCTTGCTGCGAAGGCGCGGCCTCTGCGAGGAGGCCGAGGCGCTCTCCCGCCAATGGATCGCCCGCGATCCGAGCTCCGATCGGGCGTATCAAGTGCTCGCTGCCTTGGTCGCGGCATTGGACGGGGCGCCCGAGTCCATCGAGGAAGTGCAGCGAATGCGCTGGGCGCATCTGCCTCGTGATGCGTTTGCGCGCGGTGAGGTGGTGCGCTTGCACGACCGCGCGAAGCTCGCCGCGTGGACGGGCCATTTCCAAGAGGCGCTGGCGCTCGGCGAAGAGCTCGAACGCCGCACCGCGGAGGATCCGCACATCGAGGCCCATCTGCGCGGGGCGCGCATTCTCGTGGAGAGCCTGCTCGAAACGGGCCGGCGCGACGAGGCGGCCAGCTTCGCGTCACGCTTTCTGCGGCGTAAGGTCGCCTGGACGAACAGTCCCCTGAGCGGCGACCGCACCGAAACGGGCGCCGCGTATTACGAGCCGAACCTACTGGGCCTGGCCCTCGAGGAGGGGCGCATCTCGGCCGAGGCGTGGCGCGCGGCCGCCGGCGCTTGGGAACAACGGGCGCAGACGACCAACGGTGTGATGAAGATGAACCCCATCGAGAGTTGGACGCTTCGCTGGGGCAGCGCCGTCGGCTCCCGCGTCGATGCTGCGGAGGCGATGCAGAACGCCCCCGCGTCCGCCGCGCAAGACATCGTACTGCCGACTTTGATTGCCTTTCAGCCGGGTCTGCTCCAGGCTCACGAAGGGCGGCTCCGGCTTGCCTCGGGCGATGCCGTTCATGCAGCACCGCTCCTCGACGCTGCGGCGCGGAGCTGCGAGGGTCTCGAGCAGCCGTTTCTCAATACGCGCGCGCACTTGTGGGCAGGATTGGCCAGCGAGAAGCTCGGCAAGAATCGGGACGCATGCGAACACTACGAGGTCGTCATGCACCGCTGGGGCAAGGCCATTCCACGCTCGGTCACCGCCGCCGAGGCGGCAAAACGGAGGCACGCGTTGGGATGTGTGACACCATAGAGACATGCCGGAAGCTCGCACCCCGCCCGCCGCTGGTGGATTCCCCACCACACGACCATCGGCGCTCTTGGGACTCCACAGTCCGGACCCGGAAGTTCGGGCGCGATCCCTGGGTCAGCTTGCGCGCCTGTACTGGCGGCCGGTGTACAAGCGCGTCCGCATCCGCTGGCGGAAGGGTCCCGACGAAGCGCAAGAGATCGCCCAGGAGTTCTTTCTGCGCTCGGTGGAGAACGGAACGTTCCGGGCATACGAACCCGGGCGGGCTCCCTTTCGGGCATTCCTTCGTGTGTGTCTCGATCGATGCGTGGTGGACTTGGCCCGGCGCGCCCTCACGCAAAAGAGATCCCCGGGTACCATCCCGTGCTCTCTGGATATCGAAACACTGGAAGGGGAAATACGCCGCGATGGGGCCGACGTCTCGGATCCTGACCGACTTTTCGAAGAGGAGTGGTTGCGAAGCCTGGTCGCCATCGCCATCGATTCATTTCGCGCGGCGTGCGACGAGAAGGGGAAGCAAGAGCACTTCCGCGTCTTCGAGCGCTGGTATTCGGGCAGCCGCGGCGAGGCTTCCTACCCTGCCATCGCCGCCGATTTCAATCTATCGGTCAGCAATGTGATGAACCGACTCACTTATGCGCGCCGCGAATTTCGCGCTATCGTGCTCGAAACGCTGCGCGAGCTCACCAGCAGCGAGCAAGAGCTGCGCACGGAAGCGCGGATCGTGCTCGGCATCGAGCTTTGACCCTACGAGGGAACGGGGGGCCGAAGGGTCAAATCGGCCACGCCGTCTTGCAGGCGCACGCGCGCAATCATCAGCTTTTCTTGGAGCGCCACGACCTCGATGGTGGCCTTGGAGAGCTTGTCGCTCACCTCTTGCAGTTTGCGCTCGAGGCTTTGCATCAGTGGCCCCGCGGTGCGCACCGCGCGAAGGGTCACGACTTGCGCATGGAGCTCGTCCATGCGCGTTCGGTATTCTTGCATCTGCTCGCGCGTCGTGGCGATGCGCTGCTCGATGTTGCCGATGTCCTGCGCCACCTTCAGAAGCTCTCCCACTTGCCCTTTGAGCGGCCCCGCCATCGCCGCCGTGGAGAGAAATACGCGCACGAGATCCATGCCCGCGGGCGTGCGCACGTCCACCGTCTTGATTTCCGGGGCCTGCTCTTCGACCACCAGCTCTTTTTTCTGTCCCGGCTCGAGCTGAATACGAAATAGCGAGGCGGTTCCGAGACGCTCCGTCGAGGGCGACGATGCCGGTGTGAGCGTATAGCCCCGGGGCACGGTGTGACGAACATAGACCGTGGCGCGTTCGCCCAGGCGGTTGCGCAAGGTCCAGGTGGAACGGTGCGTATGCTGCATTTCCGCAGAGAAGATTCCTCGTTGCACGGTGAGCATGCGTGAGATCTCGTCGCGGTCTTCGTTCGCCGGCTCGACGACGATCTGCCGATCGAGTGCGAAGGGCACGAAAGCCGCCGTGTGCGGCGGAATGGGCTCCGACAGCCCTTCGCCGATGAACCGCCCCTCCCCGAAGACGCTCACCGGACCGCTCTCCAGCGCCGACTCCGTGGGATTCTTGATGCGCACCGTCTTGAACGCGAACGAGGCGTTGCCGCGCGGGCTCTCGGGATCGTAGAGGTAGACGACCTCGCCATCGGCCTTCGTGTGGAGGATCGACACCATGGTGCTGGTGCCGCGCGGAACGCTCATGGGCACACCGGACTCGAAGTGCGAAGTGCCGATGGGATCCGTGGACGGGTCCTCCAATTTGGCATTCGTGGATTGCCCACTGCCCGCTTTGGACTTTTCACCGCCCGCCGCCCGCGCGCCCGCCGGTTTCCCGGGTGATTCGAGCACGCGAACGCCGCCCCTGGCGCCCCCGCCGTCGATCCTTGCAACGGCCACCAGACGGGTCGCATCCACGCCGTAGGCGACGAGCCGGTCGCGCACTTTCTTGGCGCGATCCAGCGCAGCGTTGTTCTTGTCGCTGTCGTTCGAGCTGGCGAGGCCCTCGAGGGTCACCTGGCTCGTGTTGCCCGGCGCGGTGAGCTTTCCTGCCAGCACGACCAACGGATCGGGCGGCGGCGGCGGCGCCGGCGAAGTCGGTTGGACGTCCCCTGGATCACGCTTGGGGGTCGCCTTGTTCGGATTGTGCTCGTTGGAGGAGCCGGACGCGGGTGGTTTCGCCGGCACAACGGATTCAGCTGCCGAAAGCGACTCCGCTCTGAAGCCCACATCGTTCGAGCTCTCGGCGGCCGCCACCGGCGTCACCGCTTGGGCGAGGGCATCGTCGCTCAACTCGAGGGCGACCTTCGGTCGGTCCCCGCCCGCGCTCTCGCGATCGACGGGCGCGCCGGACGGCGGCGCGGCGGCAAACAGATCGTTCGATTGGAGCGTCTCGCGGCGCACCAGCCGGAGCGAGTGCAAGTCGAAGTGAAACGACATCGCCGAGCTCGAGCCCACACCGAGCCTCACATTGTTCCAGTCCTCCCCCGATGTATTGTCCACGATGGCCCACGCCTGGAAGTCGACCTTCCCGTCCTTGTCGAGAACGACCCGGTAGCTCGGTTTCCACGATGGCGCGTCGGTCACGTAGGAGAGGCGCACCTCGTGCGGCCGCGGTCCCGAGAGCCGGATTTCCATGCCGATATCCCCGGAGCTCCAGCGCGATGCCTCCGTCGAATAGGTCACCGGGGCAGGCTTTCCGGTGGTCGTATCGGTCACCGTCAGCGACTTGAGAAAGTCGTCGGTCTTGTCGGGCGGAACCTCGAGCTTGAGCGAATCGCCATTGACGCGCGCGTAGCGCTCGAAATACGCCACGCCGTTGCGATAAATGACCACGCGGCCCAACGTGGTATCCGAATGGACGTAGCTGGCGCCGCCGCCGCACCCTGCCAGCAACGCGGCCACGGGAAGCGCGATCAGTCTTTTCATGGAGGCTCTCCTGTGCGTCCGGGTTGGACGAATGGGGCGGGCAAACGGTTCAAACATTTCGTGACGGGTGTCGCGCGGCGTTCGTGCGTCCTTTCCTGCGGCTCGGACAACGCATCGCGCGCGCCAGTGCTTATTGCGGTGTCGGACGCACCGCCACCATCACGACCGCGCCGCAATGATCTCCGGTGTTCACCGTCGGTGTTCGCGATGGGGTCTGCCCGCTCGTCGTAGCTGTTTCCTGGTAGACGGCCAGCGTCCCGATGTCCACGGGCTTGGTCGTGCCCGAGATCGACCCCCAATTCGGGTTGCCGGTGCCGTCCGCGGCGACATTCACGGGCATCATGACCACCGTCTCGTTGGCCTTGTCGGCCGTGACGGAGATGGGGCCATACGGGTCCGAGTTGCCGAGGGAGTTGAAGATTTCACGATCGCTAGCGAGGGGCGTCGTCGCGTCGACGCCGCGATACGCGACGAGCGCGATCGCCGTGTCGTTCGTATCGCCGCTGATGAACGTGTAGCTCGAGCCATCGGATGCACCGATGACGTGATACGCCCATAGCGCCTTTGCGGTGCAGTTGCTGCTGCTCTTGATCGTCGTCCACGTCTGGCCGGTGGGTGGCGTAATGCTACTGGTGCTATCATTGGAATACACGGCCGCGATCAGCAGATCGCCCGCTTTCGCCCCGGGGGGCATGGCGGTGGTGACATTCTTCGTACCGGTCAACGTCTTCGCGGAATTGCCGATATACTGCGGTGGTCCAGGGGCCGGATGGCTGCCGGTGTCCTGTGCGCCGCCATCGACGACACCGCCGCCGCTCCCATCACTCTCCGGTGAGCTGCCGTCGGTGGGTACGTCCCCATCGGTCGGAAAACGGCTGTCGAGTCCACCGTCGGGCAGGGCGCCGACATCGAAAGCGAGGCTGCATCCACCGCCTCCAAGCGCCGCCGCGATCACGACGGCGCTCCCAGTGCACAGGCCAAACCTCCGATGGACTCGGGGCGCGCGATTCGGATCCACGTCGCCAGCGTACCGCAACGACCGCGCAATCGCACCCCCGAGCCATGGCGCGTTCGGTGAGAAGGTGTGCGTTTTGGAGCGATGACGCCTTAGGCTACGATGGCGCGATGCGCCTGGTCACACTCGAAGACATCCGCGAGGCGAAGGCTCGCATCGAAAAAAGCATCTTTCACACGCCGCTCTTGCCGTGCGTGTGGGGTGAAGACGATGGTCCGCACCGCGCCGCGGAAGGGCGCACCCTGAAGCTCAAGCCCGAGAATCTCCAGGCGATTGGCTCGTTCAAGATCCGAGGCGCGGCCAACGCCGTGGCTGCCCTCGACCCCGCGCAGCGCGCGCGCGGCGTCGTCACGCACTCGAGCGGCAACCATGGGCAAGGTCTTGCGCTGGCCGCGCGGCATCATGGGGTGCGGGCCGTGGTGGTCGTTCCCGACGTGGCGCCGGCGGTGAAGATCGAGGCCATGCGCAAGCTCGGGGCCGAGATCGTGTTGGTCGCGCCGGCGGACCGTTTTCGGCGCGCGGACGAGCTGGCGGCCGCGCACGGCTACACCCTGGTTCCGCCGTTCGATGCCCGTGAGGTCATCGCCGGGCAGGGGACCATCGGGCTCGAGATCGTCGAAGACTTTCCCGAGGTGGAGACGGTGCTCGTTCCCATCGGCGGCGGAGGTCTCTCGTCGGGGGTGGCCACCGCGGTGAAGGCGCTCGGTCCGCACATTCAGGTCATCGGCGTGGAGCCCGAGCTGGCCGCCGAGACGCGCGAAAGCCTGCGCCGGGGCACGCTCGTCCCGTGGGAAACCGAGCGCACCTACCGCACCATCGCCGACGGCGTCCGCACGTGCCCTTCCGAGCTCACGTTCGAGCACTTGAAGGCGTACATCGACGATGTCGTCACCGTGAGCGAGGACGAAATCCGTGAAGGGATGCGCATCCTGGCGCGCGAAGCCCATCTCGTCGTCGAACCATCAGGCGCCCTGACGACCGCCGCCTATCTGTTCCACCGCGCGGAGCTCCCATCACGCCGGCACCACGTGGCGATCATCAGCGGGGGTAACGTGGATGCGAAGCTGTACGCGGAGATTTTGACGTCGGGCGCCCTCTGAGTGCGAATCAGCGTAGGTCAGGGACGCCAGACGTTTCCCGACTCGCAGTCGATATGCTTCATCTCCACGCGCTCGCGACTCACTTGAATCACGCCGAAGAGGATCGGTAGTTGAAAGCGGCGCGGTCCGATGGACCCGGGATTGAACATGACCAGTTCGCGATCGCGTCCCAGAAAAGGGACATGCGAGTGCCCGCACACCACCACCGACGCGTCTTCATCCCGTGCGCGTCGCGCGGCGTCGGCACGCAAGCGCGGGCCGTTGACGGCGATGTGAAGGAGCAAGAACTTCAACAGGGTGGCCTCTCCATCGCGCACCGCGATGACCCGGGCATCGGGGATGTCAGTGCCATGCCCGTCGATGTTGCCGCGCACGGCGGAGACCGGGGCGATGGTGGCGAGCTGGTCGAGCACCGACGAATCTCCGATGTCGCCGGCGTGGAGGATGCGATCCGGCCGCTCTCCGGCAATGAGCTCTGCGCTCCGCGGATGCGGCTTTCCATGCGTGTCTGCCACCACGACGAGGCGCAGGTCGCCCTCGCGCAGCGCGACCTCCTCGCGCACCGTGACCCAATTCGATTCATCGTTCGCTTTCGCCATCGGTGGTTCCCACAGGAGCGTACAGTCTTTTGCCTGCCGCTGGCGCGCGGTGCAACCCAGCGCGGTTTCCTTCCGCCGAGCGCTTCCCCATATTCGCGAGACAGCGAAAAACACCATGGACTCCGACGCCCTCCAGCCCGCCGTTCCCACCGTCTTTACCCGCAAATTGGGCCGCGCCGATGCGAGCACGCTGGTCCTGGCCGCGCTCGGTGGTGCGCTCGAATTCTACGACTTCGTCATCTTCGTGTTCTTCACCAAGGTGCTGGGGCATTTGTTTTTCCCCAAGGACATGCCCGATTGGGTCGCGCAGCTCCAGATCTACGGCATCTTCGCCGCGGGCTACCTGGCGCGGCCGTTGGGCGGCATCGTCATGGCCCACTTCGGCGACCGCAGCGGGCGAAAGCGGATGTTCACGTTGAGCGTGTTCATGATGGCGGTGCCGACATTGGCCATCGGTCTTTTGCCCGTGTACGAGCAAGCGGGCGTCCTCGCGCCGGTGCTGCTCCTGCTTCTGCGCGTGGTTCAAGGCATCGCGATCGGTGGAGAGGTGCCCGGTGCGTGGACCTTCGTCGCCGAGCATGCGCCGGTCGGTCGTGTGGGGTTTGCCTGCGCGAGTTTGTCCTCTGGCCTCACCGCCGGCATCTTGCTCGGGTCCCTCGTCGCCCAATGGGTCAATCATCGCTTCGGCCCGCAAGGCGTGCTCGATTACGGCTGGCGCATTCCCTTCCTCATCGGCGGCGTGTTCGGCTTCCTCGCCATGTACCTGCGGCGCTGGCTCAGTGAAACACCGGTGTTCACCGCGATGCGCGAGCACAAACAGCTCGTTCACGAATGGCCAATCCGGCGCGTGTTGCGCCGTCACATGCACGGCGTGGTGCTGTCGATGTTGGTCACTTGGCTGCTGACCGCGGCCATCGTGGTCATCATCTTGATGACGCCGACTTTGGTGCAGCAGAACTTCCACATCGACGCGCCGCGCGCGTTTCTCGGCAGCAGCCTGGCCGCTTTTTGCCTCACCGTGAGCGCGCTCGGCGCAGGCATGTTGACCGACTGGCTCGGCCGTGGCCGCGCCCTGCTGATTGGATCGCTGGGCGTGTTGTTCAGCAGCTATGCATTCTACAGCGATCTCAATCGCGGCGGTGAGCACTTCTTGCTCCTGTATTCCGTCGCGGGAGCCTTCGTCGGCGTGGTCGGGGTGATTCCGGCGGTGATGGTGGCGGCTTTCCCGCCGGCTGTGCGCTTTTCGGGTTTGTCGTTCTCGTACAACGTCGCCTATGCCGTATTCGGTGCGCTCACCCCGCCGCTGATCGCCTATCTGGCGGCGCGCCTCGGGGGTATGGCGCCGACCTATTACGTCATGACGACGGCCGTGGTTGGCGTCTTGGTGGCGATTTACCTGATGGCCACCCGGCGCGTATTTCACGAGCGGTGACAGCGTTCACCCGAGCTCCGCCCGCGCAAAGAACCCTGCCGCGACCCACTCGCGGAACCACGACGCCACGTCAGGCTCCTCGAGTGGCGCGATCGACGAGAGCGCCTCCTCGAGCGTCGCCCCGGCAAAGAGTGCGTCGAGCACGTGCGCCATCGCGGGGGTCAAATCCATGCGCCACACGACATGGTTTTTCCGGTACACGGCCGTGGCACTGGCTTCCGCCTCGGGCAGCGAAGGCGTCTCGTCATTGCGAAATGCCTGGAAGAAGCGATTTACCGGATAATCGAACTTCAGAATACGTACGGCGCTGCTCGCCGGCAGTCGGGCCGCGGGCCAGCGTTCGGGGGCGATGGTCGCGAGCGCGTCGAGGGGCATGATTTCGGCCTCCGGCGCGTGGATCGCTTCGACCATCGCCCATTCGAGCCGCGCGAGAGCCGATGCGAAGGCCCCGTGCTCACCGCCATGCGCGTGAGCGAAGTCGGCCATGTGCCGGCCGAATGCATTGAGGCTCGGCGAGCGAGAAGGATGCTCGGCGATGTACGCACGACAGAGGGCTCCGAATCCTTCTTCATGCAGCGCGTAGCGGAGGGCCGGATAGTCGTCACCGAGGCACTCGACGAGGCGAGACTGGTAAGCATCGTGATAGATCGCGAGCCGATCCATCGCTGACACGAGCGGTCCCGGGGTGAGGGCTCGCGCGACGCCGTCGACGAAGAATCTCTCTGCGTGCGGCGCGAGCCGCGCACCGTCGGCGACGGGGCCGGGATGCATGATCGCGCCGGCGAACCATTCTTGAAGCTGCCGCACCGCCGATGGCATTCGGGTCATCATGAATCTCC
>Ga0137416_10001690_pt1 | contig 11411 bp, 9 predicted proteins | sample CZODoug3_1_1_16f_FD_108282 | JGI IMG/M metagenome (GOLD analysis project Ga0137416, IMG submission 108282) | Vadose zone soil fungal communities from Angelo Coast Range Reserve, California, USA - CZODoug3_1_1_16fungal (Illumina Assembly) | ecosystem: Environmental > Terrestrial > Soil > Vadose...
CGCAGCCGAGCCAGGGATAGACCAAAGCGATATCGCCGATCTTGAGATCGCCCTTGTCGGCAGCGGTGACGTCCGGCCCGAACGCCAGCACCTCGCCGACGCTCTCATGGCCCATCGTGCGCGGCAGCGACACGCCGCGGTCCTTCAGCGACAGCGGCTTGCGTCCATGGCCGAGATCGTAACCGCCTTCCCAGATGTGCAAATCGCTGTGGCAGACGCCGGCCGCCTGCACCTTGATCAGCACCTGCGTGCCCGATGGCCGCGGCGTCGGCTGATCGACCTCCTTCAACGGGGCGTTGAAATCGGCAACCTGGAAACTCTTCATCGTGGCTCTCCCGATATTCTTGATCTTGGGCGGACCTTGCCACGTCTGTCCGACCGAGACAAACATGGATAGCGTTTTCGAGCGAAGTGGGTACCGGTTCGCGTGAAGAAAACGCGTCGAAACAAAAGACTCCCAATGTTTAGATCAAGGGGTGATGGCAAGCCACGAACTGGTTTGGCGCGACCGGGCGCAATTCCGGCATCTCGGCGCTGCATCGCTGATCTGCGCGCGGACAGCGGGTGCGAAAACGGCAGCCGGAAGGTGGTGCAATCGGCGACGGCGGTTCGCCGACCGGGACCGCCTCCGTTGGGCGAACATCCGGGTCGGGCACCGGGATCGCTTCGATCAACAGCGCGGTATAGGGATGCGCCGGATGCGCGAACAGCTGTTCGGACAGCCCAACCTCGCACAGCCTGCCGAGATACATCACCGCGACCCGGTCGCTGACCGCTTTCACCACGGCGAGATCATGGGCGATGAACAGCAGCGTCAATCCGTAACGCGCCTTCATCTCCTCCAGCAAATTGATAATTTGCGCACGGATGGAAACGTCCAGCGCCGAAACCGGCTCGTCGCAGATGATGAATTCCGGATTGAGCACCAGTGCGCGCGCGATGCAGATCCGCTGGCATTGGCCGCCGGAGAATTCATGCGGCAGGCGTCCGATCACGAGCTGGGGGTCGAGGCCGACGGCGGTCAGCACGTCGCAGACCAGCCGCTTGCGCTGTTCTGGATCCTTGACGCCCGATATCACCAGCGGTTCGGCGACGATGTCACCGATCCGCCGCCTCGGGTTCAACGAAGCAATCGGATCCTGGAAGATCAACTGCACGCGCTGGCGCATCCTGCGCAACGCATCGCCATATATCGCGGTCAGCTCACAGCCGTCGAACACAACCTTGCCCGATACCGCCTGACGCAATTGCAGCACCGCGCGGCCGAGCGTGGACTTGCCGCAGCCGGATTCCCCGACCAGACCGAGCGTCTCGCCGCGGGCGATTTCCAGGCTGACACCGGATACCGCGTGGATGGTCCTGCCGCCCAGGGCATATTCGACCACGAGATTTTCCACTTTCAGGAGTGGGGCATTCAAACTGGATTGTTGGATGCCGTGCATCATGCGCAGACACCAGCGGCAATTTCGATCGGATGGAAGCAGGCGTACAGATGATCCCGCGATTCAGCTTCCGCAAGCGACGGCTTCGCGCGGTGGCATCGATCGGTTGCATAGCGACAGCGCGGCGAGAACGAGCAGCCCAGCAGCGGCCGGGTCGGATCCGGCGGACGCCCCGAGATCGCCGGCAGCGGCGTATGTGGCGCGGCGTCGAGCTTGGGCAGCGCGGCCAGCAAGGCTTCGGTGTAAGGCATCCGCATTTTCTTGAACAAAGCCGGCGTCGGCGCCCGCTCCACCACGCGGCCGGCATACATCACCGCGACTTCATCGGTTCTTCCTGCGACGACGCCGAGATCGTGGGTGATCAGGATCATCGCCATATGGCGGCGGCGCTGCTCGCGCGCCAAGAGATCGAGGATTTGCGCCTGGATCGTGACGTCGAGCGCGGTGGTCGGCTCGTCGGCGATCAGGAGTTTCGGCTCGCAGGACAGCGCGATCGCAATCGCCACCCGCTGCCGCATGCCGCCGGAGAGTTGATGCGGATATTGCGTCAGCCGTTGCTCGGGCGCGGGAATGCCGACCGCTGCGAGCAATTCCACGCTGCGTTTCCTAGCGCTCGCAAGATCAAGCTCGAGATGCTCCTGCAGCGTCTCGATCAACTGCGTGCCGATGGTCAGCACCGGATTGAGCGAGGTCATCGGGTCCTGGAACACCACCGCGAGCGAGCGGCCACGCAGCCTGCGCAGTTTCTCGGGCGGAAGCCGCAGCAGATCTTGCCCGTCGAACATCACCCGCCCTGTGAGTTTCGCTTTCTTTGGCAGCAATTGCAGGATCGCGCGCGACAGCATGGTCTTGCCGCAACCGGACTCGCCGACGATCCCGAGCGTCCGTCCGGCGCCGACCGTGAGGTCGACATGATCAACGGCGCGCAGATTGCCGCGCGGCGTCGGCAGATCGACCGCCACATCCTCGACCGAGAGCAGCGCGTCGCCGGTCACAGCGCGCCCTGTCTGGGATCGGTGAGCGCCCGGATGGTATCGCCGACCAGATTGAAGGACAGCACGGTCAAAAACATCGCGATCGCGGGGATGAAGGCGAGCCGCGGCGCGACCTCGAGGCTTTCGCGGCCTTCGCCGATCATGCTGCCCCAGCTCGATATCGGCGGCGGCACGCCGAGACCGAGGAAGGACAACGCGCCTTCGACGACGATGGTAACGGCAACGCCGAGCAGGAAAAATGCGAGCAGCGGCAGCAGCACATTGGGCAGCAATTCGCGCAACAGGATGCGCGCATGGGTGGCGCCCAGCGCCTGCGCCGCAATGACGAATTCGCGCCGCGCCAGCGTCAAGGTCGACGCCCGCGCCACCCGCATGAAGGCGGGAATGCCGAGCACACCGAGAATGCAGGTCAAATTGAGGATCGATTGCCCGAGATAAGCGGTCACCGCGAGCGCCAGGATCAGCGGCGGGAATGCCAGCAGCACGTCCATGCTGCCGACGACGAAACTCTCGAACCGGCCGCGGAAATAGCCCGCGAGCATGCCGAGCGCGCCGCCGATCGTGAGCCCGATGACCGGCGCACAGAGACCGACGATGAGCGATATCCGCGCGCCGTAGATGACCCGGGACAGTTCGTCGCGCCCGAGGCCGTCGGTGCCCAGCCAGTGCGGCAGGGAGAACGGCGCCCGCCGTTCCAGCATGTCCATGTCGGTCGGGCTCGGTAGCGGCAGAATGTCGGCGAATATGGCAACGGCAAAAACAAGGGTCATCCAGCCGATGGCGATCCAGAACAGCGGCCCGAGCCGGCGCGCCCGTCGCGTCGGTGCAGCCGCGACATCTTCATCGAGACGGAGCTCAAGCGTGGCCATGACGTATCCTGGGATCGAGGACGGCGTAGAGCAAGTCGACAACGAAGTTCATGATCACGAAGCCCGCGGCGACCAGCAGCACCACGCCCTGCAGGATGATGAGATCGCGGGTGTAGATCGCCCCGACCAGCAGCCGGCCGATTCCCGGCAGCGCGAAAATGGTCTCGACGATCAGCGCGCCGCCGATCAGACGCCCGATATTGATTCCGGTGATCGTGACCAGCGTGAGCGACGAAGGTTTCAGCGCATGCACGAACAGGATGCGCGACGGCTTCAGGCCCTTGGCCTTGGCGAGCGCGATATAGTCCTCCTGCAGCGCCGCGATCATGTCGGAACGCAGCACGCGCAAGATGCCCGGCCATTCCGCAAGCGCCAATGTCAGCGCCGGCAGTACGAAGAAGCGCAAATTGGCGATGGGGTCTTCGGTGAACGGCACGTAGCCGGTCGCCGGCAACCAGTGCAGTTCCACCGCGAACAGATAGATCAGGAGGATCGCGGACAGAAATGTCGGCACCGACAGCATGCCGAAGGCCGAGCCGGTCATGAAGCGATCGAACGCGCCGCCGCTGCGGGCGGCGCAGGCAATCGCCAGCGGAACGCCGATCGCAAGCCCCATCAGTTCGGCCAGGATCATCAGTTCGAACGATACCGGCAGCCGTTCCGTCACCGCCTGCAATACGGTTTGCCCGGTGCGGAACGATCGCCCGAAATCGCCCTGCAGGATGTGACCGAGCCAGCCGAAATAGCGCAGCCAGATCGGCTGGTCGAGCCCCATGTCGTGGCGCAGCGCCGCGACGTTTTCCGGCGTCGCCTGGTCGCCCAGGATCACGTAAGCGAGGTCGCCCGGCAACAGCGAGGCGATAAAAAATGTCAGCAGCGATACGGCGACCAGGACCGGGATCAGGTACAGCAGCCTGCGCGCGACGAAGCCGAGCATCGACGGTTATTCCAGCCAGGTGTCGGAGACGTCGATCACCCCGCTATAGATCTTCGGCAGGCCCTTCAGCCTGGCGCTCGATATCGCGTAATAGGTGTTCTGGAAAGTCCAGAACCAGATCGCCTGCTTGTTAATCAGTCGGCTGATCGCGCAGTAATCCTCGGTTCGCTTGTCGACATCGGCCGTGGTCCGCGCGTGCTCCAGCAGCCGGTCGAGTTCGGGATCGGAATAATTGGCGAGTGCGACCGGGCTGCCGGTGTGGAAATTCGCGTACATCTGCACGTCGGGATCGGCGAGATCGACGATCCGCCACGGCGTCAACTGGAACTGGCGCATGAAGGCACGCGGCGGGATGGTGGCCTGGTCGACCTGCTCGATTTCCATGGTGGCGCCGACCTGCTTCCAGAATTGCTGCAGCACCTGGCCGCCCGCGCGCCCGCGCGGCGTCGCCGTGACGATCATCTTGAACTCGACCGGCTTGCCGTAATCCTTGATCAGCGCCCTGGCCTTTTCGACATCATAAAGCAACGCGCCGTCATCTCTGCACTTGACCCAGGAACCGTCGCCGTAGGGATTGCTGGCCGGCCGCGCCAAGCCATTGGTAAGCGCTTGCGACATCTTCTTGCGATCGATCGCCATCACCAACGCCTGCCGCACGCGAACATCGTCAAACGGCGCAACCTTGGTGTTGAAGGCGGCGACCGCGGCACCGGAGCCGGCATAGGTGTGGACCGTCAGCTTCGGATCTTTTTGTGCCCTCTGAATATTGTCCGCATCGGCTTCGTCGTCCCAGATGATATCGGCTTCGCCCGATTGCAGGCTGGCGAAGCGCGACTGCGCATCCGGCAGCGGCTTCAGGACGATGCGGTCGAGGTAGGGATGCCCCTTGTTCCAGTAGTCGGGGTTGCGTTCGAGAACCATGCGGTCGCCCGCAGTCCAGGACTTCAATATGTAGGGTCCGGTACCGACGGGATTGCGGTTGTAGTCGTCACCCTTGGTCTTCCATGCCGTCGGCGACTGAATAACGAAGTTCGCACTTTGAACTGTTATGATCGCCGGCAGATTCACCGACGGATCGTTCAGATTGTAGACTGCCGTCAGTTCGTCAGGCGCCTGCACATCGTGGATGAACGCGATGTAGAACGCGCAACGGCACTTGTTGGCCGGGTCCTTCTGGCGGTCGAAATTCTCCTTGACCGCTTGGGCGTTGAACGGCGTGCCGTCGTGGAATCTGACGCCGGGCTTGAGCTTGAAGGTCCAGTTCCTGTAGTCGTCCGAATGCGTCCAAGACAACGCGAGCTTCGGCTGCGGCTCGCCCTTGTCGTCGAGATAGGTCAGCGTGTCGAAGATGGCCGCGGCCGCGATTTCCGCCGAGGTATCGAACACGCCGACCTTCAGCGGATCGAAACCGGGAATATCGAGTTCGAGGCCGACGGTGATGCTGCCACCCTGCTTCTGGGCGCTGGCGGGCGCAGCGAACAGCGCCGTCGCAAATCCCGTCACAAGAAATATTCGCGCAAGCGCGTTCGAGCGGATCGCCGCTATCATTTTGGTGCTCCCTCCCGGAGGCGTACGTCCGGTATTCCGGATCGTTCGATGATGGGCGGCGAGATTGTCTGGAATCGCCGTCTGCGGCAAGTGCGTAGTCAGGCAGCGGATGAAAAGCCGCAGGTGTTAGCCGCGCGCCGCCTTCGCCGGCTTTCCCGCGAAGGCCGCGATCTCATCCTCCGAGAGGCCGGTCTCCCTGAGATAGGCAAGCGTATGTTCACCGAGCGTCGACATGCGTTTGGCCGCCGCGACCATGGCACCCGACATCCGGAATGGCAGATTGAGGACCTTGAACGTCCCTCCGCCATCCTCGACGTCGGCCAGCGCGCCGCGATGGGCAATCTGCGGATCGCGCAACGCCTCGGCGACGGTGCGATAGGCCGACGAGGGAACGCCGTGCTCGTTCAGCGCAGCCAGGCATGTCTCCGTGGTCACCCTGCGCGACCATTGCTCGACGCCGTCCATCATGTTTCCCCAATTCTCGCGGCGGTCGGAATATCTGGCGAAGCGCGGATCGGTGATCCATTCGGGACGGCCGATCACCTTCATCAGGCTCTGGAAAGTTCTCTCGCTGGCGATTGCGACCATGACATAGCCGCTGGAGGTTTCGATCGGCCCGAACATCGGACGCTGGGTCGCCTTGACCTCGAATTGCGACCACTGCAGTTCGCTCAAGGTCAGGCCCAGCATCGATTCCAGCATCGAGACGTCGATATGCTGGCCTGTCTCGCCGCGGCTTCGCTGATAGAGCGCCGCCGAAATGGCGCCGAACGCGTAGACGCCGGTCAGCACGTCGGCGTGATAGATGCCGCAACAATCGGGACGGCTTCGCCCGGGCTGGTAGGCCAAATGTGCCATCTCGTAGCCCGAGGCGGCATGGATGACGGGGGCATAGGCCGGCAATTCCGCCGACGGCCCGGTCTGGCCGTAGCCGGAGATCGAGCAGTAGATCAGCCTTGGATTGAGGTCGCGCAGGCTGGCGTAGTCGAGCTTCAACCGTCGCATCACGCCCGGGCGGAAGTTCTCGACCAGGACGTCAGCCGTCGCGACCAGCCGGCGCACAACCTCGACGCCCTCGGGCGATTTCAGATCGAGCACGAGGCTGTTCTTGCCGACATTGAGCTGGCCGAACGTGGTGCTGCAACTATTCCGCAGCGGCGGCCGGGTCCGCATCATGTCGCCCTCGGCGGTTTCGATCTTGATGACCTCCGCGCCCATGTCGGCCAGCATCCGCGTGCAATAAGGCCCGGCGATCGTGGTCGAAAAATCCAGCACGCGCAGCCCGCCGAAGCTCTTTGTCAAATTCCCCTCATCGTTTTCGGCTATCGTCATCGTCAAAGCTCCCCGGCCTGCTTCGTTTACTGGCGCGGCGTGACCCTAGGTGGCGCCGCCCCGGCAGGGAAGAGTCTCGTCCGGCAATGAACGGCCCGGGCTCTGCATTTCAATCAAAAGAAAATTGGACCCAATCTTGCATGGTTGCACCTAAGGGTTGGAACGAGGCGTTTGTTGAGGGTCTTATTCGTCACGACGGAAATGGACGACTTCGTCCGGGTGGGCGGTCTCGCTGCTGTTTCCGCCGCCCTGCCCCGGGCGCTTCGTCCCTGGAGCGACGTCCGGATCATGCTCCCGGGTTATCGGGACGTCGTCGAACAGTTCACTCACATTGAAATTGTTGGAGAATGCGCTGCCCGGGCGGAGATGCCAGCGTGCTCGCTTGGCCGCGCATCGACCAAGGATGGCTTGCCGGTTTACGTGCTGTTGTGCCCGCAACTCTACGACCGGCCGGGCAATCCCTATGGCGATGAATCGGGGCGCGACTGGCCCGACAATGACATCCGCTTCGGCCGATTTGCCTCCGCCGCCGCGGAACTTGCGGCAGGCAGTCTGGACAAGAATTGGGCAGCGGACCTGGTCCATACCAACGACTGGCAGGCGGCGCTCGTACCGGCTTACCTCGCCTGGAGCGGCGCCAAGATCCCTTCGATCCTGACCATCCACAACCTCGCCTATCAGGGGCTTTTTCCGAAGGACTCGCTGCGGCGGATCGGCGCACCGGAAAATTCCTTCCATATCGACGGGCTCGAATTCTACGACAAGCTCTCCTTCCTCAAGGGCGGCATCGTCTACGCCTCGCACCTCACCACCGTCAGCGCCACCTATGCGAAGGAGATCACGACCGAGGAACTCGGCTGCGGGATGGAGGGCCTGCTGCGGCTGCGCTCCGACGCCGAGCAACTGACGGGAATCCTGAACGGCATCGACGAGAGCTGGGATCCGCGCTTCTGCGCGCAACTCGCGCAGCCCTTCGGCGCCGGCGACTGGAACGGCAAGCAGGCCAACGCCGACTATGTACGCCGGCAGTTTGGTCTCGCGGTATCGCGCGGTCCGATTTTTGGCCTGGTCGCCCGCCTCGTGCATCAGAAGGGCGTCGACCTCGTTCTATCGGCGGCCGACGAGATCATCGAGGCCGGCGGCCAGATCGTCGTGACCGGCTCAGGCGAGCCGGAGATCGAGCAAGCCCTGGTCAACGCGCATCGCCGCAGGCCCGATGCCATCGGGGTCGTCATCGGCTTCAACGACGCCCAGGCGCGACGGATTTTCGCCGGCAGCGACTTTACCCTGATGCCGTCGCGGTTCGAGCCGTGCGGGCTGAGCCAGATGTATGCGCAGCGGTTCGGATCGCTGCCGATCGGTCACCAGACCGGCGGCCTGGCCGAAACCATCAAGGACGGCGAAACCGGATTCCTGTTTTCGCAGCCGTCGGCCGAATCCTTCCTCGGCGGTGTCCGCCGCGCATTCGATACCTTCATGGCCAAAGACCGTCTCGACTCCATGCGCCGCAGCGCGATGGCGCGATCCTTCAGCTGGGACCTTTCGGCAGCCTGCTACAGCGCGCTCTACCGCAAGGTCGTGACGGCCTAGAGGGAACCGCGTGACCATCAACCCGCCGGCCGCCGCGTCTCCGGCATGACCAGCCAGATCATCAACAAGCCGAGCGCCGCGACGCCGGCAAGGCCGGTAAACGCGACGCCGCTGCCGAATGTGTCGCTGATGTAACCGGCAAGCACCGTGCTGAGTGACGCCCCGATGCCGATCGCGGTGCCGACGATCCCCTGCGCGAGGTTAAAGTGGCCGCTGCCGAAGGCAACGTCGGCCACGACCAGCGGCACCATCACGCTGAACACGGCCGCGGTGATGCCGTCGAATACCTGGACTGCGACCAGCAAATAAGGGTCGGTCACAATCGCGAACAGCAGACCACGAACCACCAGCGAAGCGAATGCGAGCAGCAACAACGGCCGCCGGCCCCATGCTTGCGCCTTGCTTCCGACCGACGGTGAAGTCAGCGCGACGATCGCCTGCGGAACGATGATGCAGGCCGCGATCAACACCGGCGCCCACTGGCTCGATCGCGTCGTGACGACGCCCGCCATCAGCGGCAGCATCGCGGCATTGGCAAGCTGGAACAGCAGCATGCTGCCGGCAAAAATCAGCAGCGGCCGCTGCCGCATCAGACTGAGCACGCTCGTTGCCTTCTTGTCGGGCTGCTCGCGCGCTACGGCGCCGTGGGCCTGCGCGATGTCGATCTCGCGCTCGCGGATTCGTGCCAGCGACAGCAAGGTCGGGATCGCCAGGATGAATGTGACGAGAAATACCGAGCGGCTCGATAGCAGATAGCCGCAGGCCCCCATCAGCGCCGCCGCCGAACCGTTGCCCAGCGAGGCAAAGCGCGCGTTGCGCCCGAGCCGCTCGCCGATCGCGAGCGGCCCGACCAGGCCGAGGCTGATCGCGGCAATCGCGGGGCCGAGCACGCAGCTTGCGACCGCATGCAGGGTGGCGGCTAACGCCACCACCGGAAAGATCGGCCAAACCGCATAAGCCAGCGCCGCCGTCCCGATCGCTGCGACGGCGAGGCCTGCCACCATTCGTTCCGAACGGGCGGCATCGACAATCGCGCCGCCGGGCATCTGCCCGATCAGGCCGACGATGCCACCGATCGACAACACAAAGCCGATCTCGACCTGGGTCCATTTCTGCGTGGTCAGGTAAACCGCGACGAACGGCCCAAAGCCGGTCTGCACGTCGGCGAGAAAGAAGATGAACCAGTCAAGACCGCGCTGGCTTTCGCGTGATGGCGCCCGTGGCGGGTTCGACGTCGGCGGCTCCGGCGGCACCGGCACAATCTTATCGCGGCCGACCGATCGCTTGTGGCGATCGTCGTCAATGGTGTCGAGCGAAGGGGTCGGACGCGCGACCAGGCTATTCTCCTTTAGAGCTTGATGACTTTCTTCGAATCGTCATCCCGCTCTATCTTTCTGTTTGAGCATGATCTTTTCGGAAAACCGGTACCCACTTTTCCGGATCATGCTCTAATGGTCGTATTCCCACGGACGCAGGCTGCCGGCGGCGCCCAGCACAATGAGCGGCGTATCCTCCTTGTATTCGGGGGCCGCGGTGACCTGGTCCTTGGTCAGGTCCAACGTGATGCTGTCGCTTTTGTTCGACACATTGCCGAACCGCATCGCGTTCCAGTCGACCACGATTTTCCGGCTGCCGACGCCGAGGAAGCCGCCGAAATCGATCACGGCGGCGCGTACCGTGCCCTCGCGATCCACGATCACATCGACGATACGTCCCATGTCTTCATTGGCCGCGCTGCGGACCTCGCGGCCGAGGACGCCATGCGCGTCCCGCGCGCCGATCACCGTAACCGAGGGCGGCGGCGCCGGTGTTTTCGCAGCCGGCGCGGATGGCTTTTCGGCATCCTGCGGTGCAGCCTGGTTCGCTTGCGGCGGCACCGGCTCGTCTGCCGCCCTCGCCGCGGCAACCACGGCGAAAGCCGCCGCGACGAACCCGATCAAAATCCTTGCCCGCATATGACCTCCCAAAGCGCCGGACGCGATGCGCGTGGCATCAAAGCCTTTAGTGCGTCAGCACGATCGACACCTGAATCTGGCCGCGCGTGCGCAGAACCTCTAGCGACACCTCGCCGTTGTGGCGGCGAAGGCGCAAATCGACACTGGACGGGCCGAGTTGCAGGTCGCGCAACACCACCTCGTTGAGAAACTCGGGCAGGCGCGGATCGCGCAGACGGATTTCGCCGCGCGCGGCATCGAACTCGAGACCGAGGGCTGCCTCCAACAGAGTGAAGGGCGTCGCGCTCGCCCAGGCCTGCGGTGCACAGGCGACGGGATAGAGCACCGGGCCCCGCCGTCGCTCGCGCGGGAAGCCGCAGAACAATTCGGGCAGCCGCCGCAGATCCATGTAGCTCGCGGCGTCGAACAGGCCCTTGAACAGCTGGGCCACCGCATGCTTCAGGCCGTAGCGCGCGAAGCCGAGCGCGATCAGGGCGTTGTCGTGCGGCCAGATCGAGCCGTCGTGATAGGACATTGGGTTGTGGCGCGCCTCGCCTTTGGCAACGGTGCGGATGCCCCACCCCGAGAAGAATTTCTGGCTCATCAGGTCGGCGGCGACGCGCCGGGCGCGGTCTTCCCGCACGATGCCGGTAAACAGAAGCTGCCCGGCATTGGACGTACGCACCCGGCACGGCGCTTTTGACCCATCAAGCGCCAGCGCGTAGGTGCTGAGCTCCTCGCACCAGAACGCGTCCTCGAAACGC
>Ga0137416_10001691_pt1 | contig 11409 bp, 14 predicted proteins | sample CZODoug3_1_1_16f_FD_108282 | JGI IMG/M metagenome (GOLD analysis project Ga0137416, IMG submission 108282) | Vadose zone soil fungal communities from Angelo Coast Range Reserve, California, USA - CZODoug3_1_1_16fungal (Illumina Assembly) | ecosystem: Environmental > Terrestrial > Soil > Vadose...
AGATCTCAACGTGCTTCCTCGCTAATGGCGTATGAAGCGGAGGCAGTGTTTATGACGCAAGCGCTCTCAATCACCTTCTCAGCACAGCGATAGGGTGCGGGGCTCGACGTTTTGCCCGCCCAAGAGGCTGTGAGGGGGGCGGCAAGTCTGAGCGATCGCCGCGAGTACGACCGAAACAGGCAGAGTTTCGAAGAGCAGCGATCACTTTGCCGCCGCCGTCCGGGCCACCCGGATGTCCTCTACAATTGCGTCCAGTCAGAGAACACTGGTTTGACGATGTCGCAACAGAAGACTAACAAGTTGCTTTCATTGGGTCGCTGGACGGCTAAGGCGTGAATGAGCAGCAAATTTATCTATGCCCTTCCATCGCAGGCCGCAGCGCCTTTGGGATGCGCTGCGCTTTTCCGCCTGAGATAAACGCCACGCGTACACGCGCCGTGACTAGGAGATCGTCTGCGCGCCTGATTAGCGCATTCGCAAGGCAACGTAGCGCGGAGTAAGCAGGTACCCTGTGGCGTGGTTGCCGGGGGCTGCAACACCCCATTCTTGCAATTGAATAAATGCGTTGTTCCGGGATTGGGGGCGGGGCGTTTGCCCTCCGAAGGCAAAGGTCACACGTTCGAATCGTGTCGGGTGCGCCACGGCCGATGAAGATGGGCACTACTGCTTCGCCGTGGCGCTATGACGCCATGGCCTGTGACGCGATCCAACAGGCAAGTGTGCGACGACCTGCGATTTCCCGCTGCGCCGCGTGGGTAATTCGTCCGACGCGGTCTCGACCTCTACCCGATCCGTTCTACCGGCATATCTTTGCCGCCTTTAGGAGGCATCAGCCGGACCGTGCGACCTTGTTGGCCTCGAACGTGATCTGTGCAGCGGCCGCTATCGTAAGACGACTGTGCAATCGGCAACCAAGGAGAGACAGTGTTCGACCACGTCGGAATCGTCTTTCGGGATCTGCGGATGGCCGGCGCCTTCTACCGTGCGGTGCTCGCGCCGCTGGGCATCAAGCCGATGGAGGACCACACTGGAGCCGACGGGACCGGATGGTTGGTGTTTTCCACGGGCGCGCCCGAGTCGCCCTTCTTCGTGGTGGCGGCCGGCCGGCCAAGCTTCTGGGCAGATGAGCATGAAGCAGCTCGGAGCCCGGCGCACTTTGCCTTCAGGGCGCCGTCGCGCGCCGCCGTCGATGCCTTTCACCGCGCTGGCCTCGCGGCGGGTGCGGCGAATAACGGCGATCCCGGCGTAAGGCGGGGGCGCTACTACTGTGCTTTCCTGATTGATCCGGACAGCAACAATATCGAGGCAGGCGCCTACGCCGACGCTTGAAAGATTTTGCGCCGAAAAGCCTATCACCAAATTCGACGGCCGATGGTCTGTCACGGCGTAAGATATCGCGTTCTCGCGTAGATTTGGTGCGCCGCGACCGACGAAGATGGGCAATATTGCTTCGCCGTGGCGCTATGGCGCCGGAGCCTATCACACGCTAGAACCCGAGAATATGCGGCCACGCTCGATCTAGCGCTGCGCCTCACGGGTGGCAGTCCCGGCACTCTCAATGGACAACGTGCCGGAGCATTCCAGAACCGGGTGATGTCCGTTGCTGAGGGCAACCCAGAAGACCTATGCTCAGCTTAAGTATTTTGACCCTCAACGGACTCCGGCTATTGTGGCTTGGGTGCTTAAAGCAACCGTGCTGCAACAGCGATTTCAGGTTGTTGCCCCTCATCCGGAGGCGGTCATAGAGCATGCCGAAGTTCGATCACGGCGGCCCCTGCGATAGCAGGCCGACAATGGAGGCTATCGACGCGTTCGTTTCGGACCCTGACTATAGGCCTTTCAGGACGGCACGGCGCGCAGCATCTTCGGGCAACTTGTTTGCCTTCACCCCTTGCGGCTGATGACACTTTAGGAAAAGCTGGCGGTATGATCAAAGCCCATGCGGTACCCGTGCCGTCCGACAGCGTGCTGGCGCCGCTTTATGTGGGCGCGGACCTGCTGGATGCGTTCGCGATTCACCTGCCGGCGGGGGCGAACGACGATCTCGAAGTGCTGGCGCGCGCTGGGTTCGAGCGCCCGGCGGGATGGATTCGCGCGCTGACGCGGGTGCGCGATGCGGTGATGGCGACGGTCGGCGTCAAATCGTCTGGCGCGATCGGTGCTGCCGCGGCGGCGCGGGGGCCGGTGATCGGCTACTTTCCGCTGCTGTCGAAGAGTGCGGAGGAGTTGGTGGTGGGCGAGGACGACCGGCATCTCGACTTCCGAGTCGCGATCCTGCTGCGCACGGGCGCGGCGGGCGGCAGGGAGCTAATCGTGGTGACGGTGGTGCATTGTCATAACCGGCTGGGGCGGACGTACCTGGCGGTGATCGCGCCGTTCCACCGCGCGATCGCGCGGGCGAATTTGGAACAGGCGGCAAGGGTGATGGAGGGCTAGATCGGGTCGACGGGGATGCGGAGGATTGGCGCGGCTTCCGAATTTCGGTGACAGTGCACTTAACCGTTCATCGGAAAATCACCGGAATCGCGTGGGCGGTCTGCAGATGTAACCGGACGGGCCGAATAGGGAAATCGGCGGCTTTTCGGTGGCGACATCATATTCGTGCTGGCGCGCCACTTCGGTATAAAACTGTGAACGCCAACAGCCGCCGATTTCACGCTGGCGGCAGCGACAAGAGTGGGCAAAAGTTCGGTTTTCGAGCCCGTGATCCGGACCTCGCGACCGTCGACCACCTCCACGTGCTGGGCCAGCGCGCAAATGGTCGCGTCACGGGTCCTATTCGGCATCGCGTGTGAACCTCGACTCACGGACTAGGTCGCAAACCTGAAGATGATATTCAGTGTAGAAGCGCTGCCGCAACCCGGAACGACACCTGATTGATCCCTACCACGAATTCAGGCACCTCCGGGTCAACGGCAAACTGCTCCGTCCGACAGAGATCAAGATTGATAGGCTGAATTGTCGCTGGTGCCTTCGCTCAGCATGGTCGAAGATCGGCGAAAGGATCTCAAGCCGCTCGCACTGGGCTCGCTGCAGGCTCACTCGGACAAGATTACTGGAGGACTTGGGATCCCAATGGACGCATTGCCGTCCATCTTGCTGATGCTGATTGCCCGACAATTCAAGTTCATTGTGATGAGGGGTACGAAATTCCGGTACCGCAGTGCTACGCTCCACCGCTTCCTTCTTGAGATGAAATTGACCGAAGAAGACATGCCGCTGGCGGAAGATACGTAACATCCGGCTCCTTTGCGCGCTAGACGGACGTCATGCGGCTCGGGCGCCTCAGGATCGCCCTCCAGATGACCCCATGACGAACGGCATCGAGGATCGCGGCGAAGTCCCGACTCGCTATCGACACTCGGATATCCGGCAGCATCGCCACCCACACTGAATCATTTGCCGAGTTCGTTTGAGCGCCATGAGTGTGCTCGGTTAGTCGGGAGGGATGCCCAAGGCGTCGCTAATGGCGCGGTTGATATCGGCGACGTAAAGCTCCACCTCCGGCGAGATGCCGTCAGCGTCCTTGGAGCTTCCGGGCATAACTACCTCTACCGCTTGTAGCCGGGCAGGCAGGCCCAGCCGGCCAAAAAGACGATACGCGGGGTCGTTAATCAAGAGTTGTATAACCCCCGCGCCCCGGCGATCAGCGCCGATATTTCACGCCTCCGTGCAATCGCTTCTGCCGAGCAATGACCATGCGTCTACGCGTGCCGATTCCCTTTCGGTGCGCCCGGAGATGGTCTACCGGCACCTACCGTTTTCCATCGCTGGCGATTGGCAAAGCTCCCCGCTCCGTGTTCTCACTCAGCAACGTCTGGCCCTTTGCATACTTCCTCGATTGCAACTTTGCTGGGTAGGCGCAGTCCGAACGGCGATCGGGCGATTTTTCGTCGCGGCCCAACGCCTGCGGACCTTCGCTGTTGATCTAAATCAATACATGACGGATTGACCTCGAATTGAGGGGTCATGGTTGCACGTGGTGCGGCCGGAGACTCAACAGGTTGTGAACCACGTCACACACGCTGCAGCTGTCGCGCGCGTATGATGCCATGGCAGCTTCCTTGAGGTAGCGAGGGGAACATCTGATGAAAACCATCGCCCAGTTTGTCAAGGATCGCATTACATCGCTTCCGGACCTCCAAGACGCCCTCCAGACCGCAATGCAATTGGAGTTCTCCACCATTCCGCCCTATCTGTGCGCGCAATGGTCGATCAATACCGACCCAGGCGGAGTCGGCGATATGATTGGGAACATTGTGGTGCAAGAAATGTATCACTTTGCCTTGGCGGGTAACATGCTGACCGCGATCGGTGGAGTACCCAGCATCGCCAATGCGGCTTTCATCCCGAGCTACCCGACAAATGTCTTGCCCGGCGGCATTCCTCAGAAATTGGCCGTTGATCTAAAGCCACTCACGCCCGATCAAGTTCAGGTCTTCATGCAGATCGAATATCCGGAATTTCCGCCTGTTGCCCTCGCAGGAGCGCCGGCAACCATCGGCGCCTTTTACGATGCAATCGCCGACGGAATCACAACCCTCAATCCTGCGATCAATCTCAATGCCTTCGCGGTCAATTCTGGCGAAGCAACGCCGATCAAAAGCGTTACCGATGCGCTCGCGGCGATTTCGCTAATAAAGGGTGAGGGCGAAGGAACGATGGGTTCTCCCGACCAACCCCCGCCAGGTAATACGACGTTTGCCCATTACTACTTGTTCAAGGAGATATTTACCCAGAAAACTTTGGTGCAGGATGCGGCGGGCCATTGGAGCTTCACGGGTGCTGCAATCAAGTTTCCGACATGGTTCAATTTCCAGCAATCGACCGCAACACCAAGTCCGTCGCTTGCATTTAATCAGGCCGTATCGAAGCTTTTGATCGGCCTTCAGGCGTGCTGGACGAGCGGCACCAGACCAAACATTGGCGCCATGTTCAACCTTCAAACCCTTGGCGTAGACCTCATCCAGCGAGGGATTCGTCCCGAGTTTTTATGGGCTCCCCCGGCTTGAACTGCGCTGTGGCTTCAGCTCTTGCTGTCCTTGCGCGCTTGCGCCACTTTACCCGCCTGCGAGACGCGGCCGATTTCCTGGTCGGTCCCACCTTAAGCAGCTCTTTTCTCTTCTTCAGGTGCATCCCTTCAGATGCCGAGCGCCTTGGGTCGGAATGACTCGACGGTATGGCTGCTCATCTTAAGCTCGAGCGCACGACGAGAAAGCTCGGCCTGGCTGGGCGTCTTCGTGTCGAGTCCTGCGCGGCGGGCAAGCTTTGAGAGCTGCGCGCCCTTTACCGCGCTCCCTTCGGTGCTGGCAGAGACGCGAACGTGTTCGTCGAAGGTTTGCGTTTCGAGCCTGAGCCCCTGACGCCGCCTCGACATGTTGAGGGCGCCCGATTAGCACCACATCGTATCCGGCGCCCGCCAGCTTGAAGCCGTAGTAGCAGCCAACTGCATCCGCACCCATGACCGCGATTTTCATAAGCAACGTTCCCGTCGATCAACCCGCCAAGACGACTTTGCCAAACGGCCGATCCTCGATCAGATGACGCAAGGCTTCGCCCGCCTCGCCGAAGCGATAGACCCGCTCGACGATCGGCTTGACGGATCCGCTGACCATCATTGGGATGACGTTCCGCCACGCTGCGGCGATCGCGGTCGGTGATTGGGCGAAGAGAGAGAAGCCGGCCATCCGCGCGCGCTTCCAGATCAGACCGGTCACGCCGATCGTGGTTTTACGTCCGGCGGAATAGCCCAGCGTGATCAGGACACCGCCGAGGCCAAGGCTGCTCAGCGCCTCACTGGTCACGGCCCCGCCAATGCTCTCGATAGCGATATCGATGCCCTTGCTCGGCAACGTCGTAATGCGACAACGACTAATAGAACAGGAGAGTTCGCTCGATGCGGTGTCGCATCGCGGTTGCGAGAGGTTAGGCATTGCGTAAGCAACTGAGGTGCTCCCATAGCTCAGGTGCATAGGGACCTCTTTGGAGCTCACGCGTTCGAATCGTGTCGGGTCTCCAACAACGTCAATACGCGATCTCGATAGTCTGCTGACAATCAAACGCCAAGCTCACCACAGAACCACCAAGACTCGAACAACGGAGGCGCACGATCGGCGCGGGTTAGTTCGCCGCGGCGCACTTGCGCGCCACGACAAGATCGGCGGTCGAAGGAGATCAACTGCACAACGCAATCCGACTGATAGGTTCAAATCGCGGACCTGCAACCATCTCAAATTGCTATTTGAGGTGGATCAGCTTGTCAGGGTTCCGCACCACATAGATTGCTGCGATCTTGCCATCCTCGATTTCGAGCGCGGTGGCGAAAGTTCACTATCGGCCCCGATCGTGATGAACCCGGGCAATCCGTGAGCGGACTCACATCGGGTCGGAATTCGCGGGCTTAATCCTGGCGATGGCCGCCTTAACGCCGTCCGTGATGATGGCGCGGACAGCAGCGACCGGTCTCGCCCCAGCGAGCATGCGAAACATCGCGCAACTGGTTAGAGCGAAAATGAGGTCCACGGCATCGCGTCGGGCGGCAGTCGACACCTGTTCCCCTGCTATTCGTGCGACCAGTTCCTCAATTGATCGTCTCCGACGTTCGTTGCGTTCGAGAAGCGCTTGGGCAAATTCCGAATCGATCGCCATCGCGTCATGGAGCCTGGCCACGGCTGGATCACCACCCCAGAAGTCACAGAAGATCTCGATCAACATATCGAGCCCCTTGCAGGGATTCGCCTCGACCATCGCGTCGTTGAGCCGGACAAGCTGTCCTCGTTGTGCGATGTCGTCGAAAACGGCTTCGAGCAATCCGCGCCGCGATCCGAATTGGTTATAGACCGTAAGTCGCGTCACATCTGCAGCCTTTGCGACCGCGTCCAGCGAGAAGGCTGTGATGCCGTCCTCCTCGCGAAGGAACCGCGCAGCAGCCCTAATCACGCGTTCTCTCTTTTCGGCGGCCGCCTCAGCCCGCGCCACGCTGACATAGGAACGCTTTGACACATCTTCACCTCTTGAATTTCAATAAACATAGTGTATATCTAATTATGCTACGTCCCCAAGATTAGAAATAGCGCGGCTTGCGGCCGCTAAAGAAGGAAAAAGCAATGTCCAAGATGATTTTGGTGAACCTGCCTGCGCGCGATCTCGCTGCATCGACAGCGTTCTACGTGGCCCTTGGAGGCACGGTGAACCCCCAGTTTTCCGGCGAAACTTCGACGTCGCTCATGTTCACGGACGCGATCGGCGTGATGCTGCTGACCCACGACCACTATCGCGAATTCACCAAACGCCCGATCGGCGACGCGCGACGCGACAGCCAGGCCATGTTCGCCCTTACGGCTGTTGACCGCGACGCCGTCGATGCAACGCTGGCTCGCGCGGTGGTGGCTGGCGGCCGCGCCGATCCCAACCCGGCGCAGGACCTCGGCTTCATGTACAACCGCCACATCGAAGACCCAGATGGCTATGTGTGGGAGATCGTATGGATGAACCCGTCGGCGAACGCCTGAATCTTCTGCCACCACTCAGGGAAGATGTCATGCAACTGGCACTGGTTCTAGCCATATCGCTCCATATTCTTGCCGCCACCTTCTGGGCCGGGTCCACATTCGCATTGGCGCGGACGGCGGGAAATGGCAGCAGTCAGCTTTTCGCACCGCAATTGCTAGCGGCCGTATTCGCAATCGGTACCGGCGCCTACCTTTGGCATACGCTGCATGAAGGTTCTTTTCGAACCACGGAGCAATGGCTGGCGGCAGGCGCATGCTCCGCCATTCTTGCCCTGGCCATCCAGGCTGTAGTTGTTGGCGCTGCGCTAAGACGGCTGCGCAAACCTGACAAAGACAGCATCAGGGTGCGATCGCGCATCGCCCTAGCCTATCGCGCCACGGCCTTTCTGCTCGCGATCGCGGCCGTAGCTATGGCCGCCGCCCGCTACGCCTGACGGCGTCGAACGTGCAAGAGCTCGCACCCCCAAGGAAATCCGCCATGTCAGCATCGCCAGCCTCAAAGTGTGAAAACTATGACGTAGTCGTGTTGGGCGCCGGCTACGCGGGACTGATGGCCGCGCTTCGGCTGGGTCGGCGGCGGCTTGGGCTTCGCGTCGCCTTGATCAACGCCGAGGAGCAGTTCGTGGAGCGAGTGCGACTGCAGGAAACGATGGTCGCTCCTGTCAAGCCGCGCATTGCCTCCCTTTCCGCCTATCTGGCAAGGACGCCCGTCGCTTTCATCCATGCGCGCGCGCTTTCGCTCGACCCGGCGCGGAACAAGATCAACATCGAGGCCGATGGATCCACACGCGAGGTCGGATTCACCCAACTTATCTACGCGCTTGGCTCGCATGTCGACACCGACAATGTGCCGGGCGCTTCGCAGCACGCCTTTCGGCTCGACCCCGGCGAAGGTCTACGCTCTGCAGCGGCACTGCGAACTGCCATGCACCAGCTTGCCGGACGGCCTGCCCGCGTGCTCGCCGTCGGCGGCGGGCCGCTTTCGATCGAAGCGGCCGGCGAGGTCAAATCGACCTGGCCCGACATGGACGTGACGCTCGTGAGCGCCACGCGTGCCGGAGATTTCACCAGCGAGAAGGTTCAGGCAGTGCTCCGGCGCGATCTGGCGAGACTGGGCGTAACACTCGTCGATGATGAGCGCGTCAGCGAGATCACAGCAAACGAGGCGGTCGCGGCGACCGGACGCCGCTTCCCGCACGACGTCTGCATTTGGGCGGCCGGCATGCGCGCGCCCTCGATCGCCAGACAAGGCGGACTCGAAGTCGATGCTCAGGATCGCGTAGTGGTCGGCACGGATCTGAGGTCTGTTTCCCATCCCTCCATCCTCGCGGCTGGCGATAGCGCCCATCCCAACGGGTCAACCGGGGCTCCATTTCGACCGTCCGCGCTGACGGCCGCTGTCTCCGGCGTCTACGCGGCCGAGCAGGCCGTGGCTCTAGTTGTCGGCAAGACCATTCGGCCATTCAGTTTCTCCACATTTGCCCAGGCGATTGCGGTCGGCCGGTTCGCCGCATTGTTTCCTCTTGACGCCAACGACAACCCGATACTGATCGTAATGGGCGGACGTGCCGCTCGACGATTGCGCGACGTTCTCGTCTGGCTGGTGCTGCACTTCATTACCTTCGAGCGGCACTTGCCGGGCGTTCAGACATGGCCCGGGCACAAACGTGCGACGGCCTCCTTGGTCGGCGAGGCCGGCAGTGATGGTTCGGCCAGCTCAACTCAGCCCGGATATCAACGGCCGAGCTCTTAGTTGACGTGGCAAGAGCGGAATTTTAGCGGCGGCGCCCCTTGCGATTTTGCTTGATGTCTCGATGCACACAACGCGCAGCGGCCTTTTAGCTGCTTGAGAGATTTAAACTCCCGTTCCAACCCATCACTGGCTGCACCGGCGAGGTCTCACGCCATCTCGTGCAAATTGGCGAGCCAACATGGCGCGGAATGCCGAGAATGCCCTTGGGCAGCTCGCGGCCGAGATACACATTTTGTGCGACCGTGAGATCGGGCGCGAGAAGGATTTCCTGGTGAACCAGGACGGTGCCGCGCCGCTCCGCGTCGACCGGTCCCGTCAGCGTCACGGTTTTGCCGTCGATCCTCAATTCGCCGCGCGTCGGCTGCAAATGGCCGGCGAGCAGCTTCATGAGAGTTGACTTGCCGGCACCGTTCTCGCCGATGATAGCGTGAACCTCCCCGGGATCGACAGCCAGGCTGACATCCTTCAGCACCTCGACCGGGCCGAAGGACTTCGACAGCGCGACCGCTTCCAGCAGCGGACCTCCGGCAGTGACGGACGGCGGGGCGGCTGTCATTTTCATCCGACCTTGGTCCATGCGTTTCCGGCCTTCGAAGACGCTACCGCAGCTTCGATGAAGCGCATGCCGGCCAAGCCGTCATGGACGGTCGGATAGATCGTTCCGGTATCGGGTGAAGCGCCGGTCCGCGCTGCGCGGATTGCGCGCGCAGCTTCGGCATAGATTGTGGCAAAGCCCTCGAGATACCCCTCGGGGTGTCCGCTCGGCACGCGGGTGACGCGGGCGGCTTCCGGCAGCGCCCCCGCACCGGCGCGGGTGAGCAACTGCTTCGGCTGGCCAAAACGGGTGAACCATAGATAATTCGGATCGGCCTGCGTCCATTCGAGCCCACCCTTGGTGCCGTAGATGCGCAGCTTGAGGCCATTTTCGTTGCCGACCGCCACCTGGCTCGCCCACAGCATGCCACGCGCGCCGCCCTTGTAGCGCAACAGGATCTGGACGTCGTCGTCGAGCAGGCGGCCAGGCACGAAGGTGGTGAGCTGCGCCAGGAGTGCATCTGTCTCCAGTCCGGTGACGAAAGCAGCGAGATTGTAGGCGTGCGTTCCGATATCACCGATGCAGCCGCCAGCCCCAGACCGCTTTGGATCGGTGCGCCACTCGGCTTGCTTGCTCCCCGAAAGCTCGGCGCGCTCCGTAAGCCAGTCCTGCGGATATTCTGCCTGTACGACACGGATGTCGCCCAACTCGCCTTGCGCGATCATGGCACGCGCCTGCCGCATCATCGGATAGCCGGTGTAGTTGTGGGTGAGGACGAAGACCTTACCGCTCTTTTCCACGAGATCGACCAGCCCCTGTGCCTCCGCCACGGTGGTCGTCATCGGCTTGTCGCAGATCACGTGGATGCCGGCCTCGAGGAAAGCCTGGGCGGCCGGCGCGTGCACATGGTTGGGCGTCACGATCGACACCGCTTCGATCCCGTCTGGGCGCTCGGCCTCGGCCCTCGCCATCTCCTCGAACGATCCGTAGGATCTTTCGGCTGCAATGCCGAGTTCCAAGGCCGACGCCTTGGCCCGGGCAGGTTCTGAAGACAGCGCACCCGCGACCAGTTCGAACTGCCCGTCGATCCGCGCCGCTATGCGATGAACGGCACCGATAAATGCGCCCTGACCGCCGCCCACCATGCCAAGTCTGATGCGGCCGCCTGTGCTGTCGTGCCCGCTTGCTTCGATCGCCATGCGAACCTCCTAAGCCAAGCCGAGCATCTTGCGGTTCGCAAGATCGTCGGTGCCTGCGCCGGCAAAATCGTCGAAGGCGCGCTCGGTAACGCGGATGATATGATGCTTGATGAACTCCGCGCCCTCGCGCGCGCCGTCCTCCGGGTGCTTGAGCGCGCATTCCCACTCCAGCACCGCCCAGCTGTCGAAATCATAGGCTGTAAGCTTGGAGAAGATGCCGCCGAAATCGACCTGTCCGTCGCCCAGCGAGCGGAACCGCCCTGCCCGGTTCGCCCAGCTCTGGAAACCACCATAAACGCCCTGTCGGCCCGTGGGATTGAATTCCGCATCCTTCACGTGGAAGGCCTTTATGCGCTCGTGATAGATGTCGATGTAATCGAGATAGTCGAGCTGTTGCAGCAGGAGGTGCGA
>Ga0137416_10001693_pt1 | contig 11397 bp, 10 predicted proteins | sample CZODoug3_1_1_16f_FD_108282 | JGI IMG/M metagenome (GOLD analysis project Ga0137416, IMG submission 108282) | Vadose zone soil fungal communities from Angelo Coast Range Reserve, California, USA - CZODoug3_1_1_16fungal (Illumina Assembly) | ecosystem: Environmental > Terrestrial > Soil > Vadose...
GATCTCACCCGCGGTGAGCCGTCTGCTGAACGAGGCGCAGTCCCGGCGCTTTCGGGCGATTCCGATCGACGAAGCCGGCTCCGCGATCCGGGTCGGCATGGCCGACCCGCTCGACTACCAGTCGTACGACGAGATCCAGCGGTTGCTGGGCCGACATCTGGACCTGGTGGTCGTCACCGAGTCGCGCCTGGACGCCACGCTGGACCGGCTGCACTCCCGCAGTGACGAAATCTCGGGCCTGGCCCGGGAGCTCGAGCAGGAAATGCAGTTCGACACCGCCCACGCCGAGCCGGCCGCCGCAGGTGCGCCGCTGGACGAGGCGCCGGTGGCCAAGCTGTTGCAGTCGCTGTTCGACGACGCGGTGCGGTCACGCGCGTCCGATATCCACGTGGAGCCGCTGGAGCGCAAGTTGCAAATCCGCTTCCGGATCGACGGCGTGCTGGTGGTCCATACCGAGGCCGAAAGCCGGATCGCGCCGGCCGTCGTGCAGCGGCTGAAGCTGTCGGCCGGACTGGACATCGCCGAGCGGCGGCTGCCGCAGGATGGCCGCTTCGTGGTGCGCGTGCGAGGCCACACGCTGGACCTGCGGATGTCGTCGATGCCGACGCAGTACGGCGAATCGGTCGTTCTGCGACTGCTGCCCCACGACGGCGGGCTGCTGGAACTGGACCGTCTCGGGATGCCGGTCCCGATCCTGGCCAAGGTGCGCGAATTCATCACGCTGGCGCACGGAATGCTGCTGGTCACCGGTCCGACCGGCTCGGGCAAGACGACCACGCTGTACGGGGCGCTGGCCCAGATGAATTCGCCCGATGCCAAGATCGTCACGGTGGAGGACCCGGTCGAGTACCGGCTGCCCGGGATTACCCAGGTTCAGGTCAACGAGAAGATCGGCCTCGGATTTTCCACGGTGCTGCGCTCGACGCTGCGACAGGATCCCGACATCGTGCTGGTCGGAGAAATGCGCGACAAGGACACGGTCGAAACGGGCCTGCGCGCGGCGATGACGGGACACATGGTGCTATCGACCTTGCACACCAACGACGCGGCTTCGACGCCGATCCGGCTGCTCGACATGGGCGCTCCGCGCTTCCTGATCGCGACCTCGTTGCGGCTGGTGCTGGCGCAGCGCCTGCTGCGAGCCGTCTGCACGCAGTGCGCGCGGCCGTATGCGCCGAGCGCGCAGGAAATCGCGTTTCTGCAGATGGTCGGCGGCTCGGCGGACGCGCTCGTCAAGGGCGCCGGCTGCCCGCAATGCAAAGGCACCGGCTATCTGGGCCGCCTGGGCGCCTACGAACTGCTCGAGATGACGCGCGGCGTGGTTGCGGCGCTGAACAGTGGCGACACGCAGGCCTACATCGATGCGGCCCGTCGCGAGATCGGCCAGCTTTCGCTGGCCAACCACCTGTGCGAGCTGGTTCAGAGCGGCCGCACCACGGTCGGCGAAGCGATGCGCCTGATCGGGCCCTCGCATGAGGCCGGCTGAGCCGACGGAATCCGAGTAGCCGACCCTTCGCCATGCCGCTTTTCGCCTACGTCGCGCGCGACGCCCGCGGAGCCCGGATCGAGGGCCGCCTGGAGGCCGCGAGCGCAACATCGCTGGCCGACGCGCTGGCGGCGCAGGGTTCGCTGCTGGTGCGCGCCGCCCTGTGCTCCGAGAACGATGAAGGCGTGGGCGCCTTCTTCGACCGCAGGTTCGGCGGCCGGATCGAGATCGACGATCTGATGATGTTTTGCCGGCAGCTCGCCACGCTGCTGAAGGCCGGCGTGCCGTTGCTCAGGTCGCTGCAGGGGCTGTACGAGTCCGCGACCAAGGCAAGCTTCGCCCAGCTGCTCGAGCGCCTGCGGCTGCAGCTCGAGGCCGGCCGGCAGTTGTCGGCTGCAATGCAGCGGGAGGAGCCGGTATTTTCGCATTACATGATCAGCATGGTCCGGGTCGGCGAGGTGACGGGCCGGATGTCCGAAGTATTCATGGGCCTGCATGCACAGCTCAGTTTCGAGCGTGAGAACCGCGAGCAGGTGCGCTCGGCGCTGCGTTATCCGATCTTCGTGCTGTGCGCGGCCGCGGTCGCGCTGGTGGCGCTCAATATCTTCGTGATCCCGGCCTTTGCCAAGGTCTACAAGGGCCTGCACACCGACTTGCCGCTGATCACCCAGCTGTTGATCGCCGTGTCCGACTTCTTCGTGCATTCGTGGCTGATCCTGGTGGCGGTCCTGCTGGCGCTCGCCGGGGGACTGACCGGGGCGCTGCGCACCGAGGCCGGACGCCGGATCCGCGACGAGCTGCTGCTGCGACTTCCGATCTTCGGGGCGCTGGTTCGCAAAGCGGCGCTGGCCCGATTCACTAAAAGCTTCGGCCTGGCGTTGGACGCGGGCATCCCGGTCGTCGATGCGCTGCAGGTCGCGTCAGAGACGGCCGGCAATCTCGTTCTGTCCGAGCGGATCGGCCAGATGAAGGCTTCGGCAGAACGTGGCGAGACGCTGGCCAAGGGTGCGCGCGCCACCGGCGTCTTCACCCCAACCATCCTGCAGATGATCGCGGTGGGCGAGGAAACCGGCGCGCTCGGGGAGATGATGAACGAGGTGGCCGAGTACTACCGCAAGGAAGTCGAGTACGCGGTGCGGGGCCTGGCCGCCCAGATCGAGCCGGTCATGATCGTCCTGATGGGTTGCATGGTGCTGGTGGTGGCCCTGGGGGTGTTCCTGCCGATGTGGGATCTGTCGCGCGCCGTCATTCACCATCACTGAAATCGATGTAAGCGGGCGCGTAAAACCCCTCATACGGCTGGATCGGCCCGAAAAGGGGCGCTTATCGGGGCGAAAGATTGACCGGCTGATGCCGACAATCCACTTAAGGCATCAGGTCGACATCGAACCGAAAGGACACAGTATGAGCACCACCGCCGCACCGCGCGACCAGCGCGGCTTCACCCTGGTCGAGCTGATCGTCGTGATCCTGATCATCGGGATCCTGTCGGCGCTGGCGCTGCCGCGCTTCATCAACATGGGCGCGGATGCCCGTACCGCCAAGGCGGAGGCGATCCTCGGATCTGTCCGCTCCGCCTCGGAGGTAGTGCGTGCAGCTGCCCTGGTCCGCAACCAGACCGCCGCTGCCGGGAGCGTCTCGGTCGACGGCGTCAATATCACGACCAGATTCGGCTATCCGTCCGCGATCAATGGCGGTACCGGCGCCGGCGGGATCGTCGACGCGGCCGGAATAGATACTTCGGGCAACAACACCGACGGCGTCACGCTGGCCGGCGGTGGCGCTGCAGCTCTGGTGATCCAGCTCAACGGAGCGACCACTCCGGCCACCTGCTCGGTGTCGTACACGCAGCCGGCGGCCGTCAACACAACTCCGGTGATCTCGATGGCCACGGGCGGGTGCTGACCCTGCCAGGCCGGCGCAGGCGCCTGCGGCGCCACGCCGGTCCCGGCGCTACTGGCAAGCGGCGCCCTCTATCCGGGGAGCGCCGCTTTTTGCTTCTATGAGCCCGACACCTGTTCACCCGCCCGCGCCGTGCGCCGGATTCACGATGCTGGAGCTTGTCATCGTGATGCTGATCGCCGGCATACTGTCTTTCATGGCGATCGGCCGGCTGAACGACACCGGCGAGGTCAACGCGCATGGATTTTCCGAGCAGGTCGCCAGCACGCTGCGCCTTGTGCAGGAAGCGGCCGTGGCCCAGCGCCGGCTGCTGTACCTCAATGTCAACGCAGGCACCGGTTTGGTCAACGCCTGCCTGGATTCCTCCAGTTCGTGTACGCAGCCGCTCGCGGCGCCCGGGGGCGGCAGCGTCAGCGTGCAGGCGCCCGGCGGCGTGGTGCTAAGCACCAATGCCGCGCAATTTTCGTTCGACGGGATGGGACAGCCCTCGAGCAGTACACAGATCCAGATCCAGGTGACCGCCTCCGATGGGCAGCAGTTCACGGTAACGGTCGAGCCGACCTCGGGCTATGTGCGCCGCTCCTGACCGCGTGCGCGCCCAGCGCGGCACCACCCTGGTGGAGGTGATCATCTTCATGATGATCGTGTCGATCGCGGTCGTCTCGGTCGTCAGCGCGCTGTCGCTGGCCGCGCGGCAGTCGGCCGACCCGCTGGTGCAGCGGGAAGCGCTCGCGGTCGCCGAGTCGCTGATCCAGGAAATCGACGGCCAGCCGTATGCACAGAAAGATCCGTACAGCCCGACCGGACCGGACGACGCGATCGGCCCCGAGCCGGGCGAAACCCGGGCCGGCTCGCCGCTGCCGTTCGACAACCCGAACGACTACTCGGGCTACTCGGAGAACGGCATCGTGGCGCCGGACGGCTCCGCGGTCTCCAGCCTGGGCACGTACTCGGCCAGCGTCGTCGCCTCACAGCAGGCGATGGGCACCGTTCCGGCCGGCGATGGACTGCTGGTGGTGGTCACCGCCACCGGCCCGGACGGGCAGCCGGTCATGCTGACCACCTTTCGAGCACGGTACGCGCCATGACCGGGCCACGCCCCAGGCGGCATGCGCAGCCGGGCTTGCCCGCCGTAGCGCGCAGCGCGGAGGAGGGCTTTTCGCTGGTCGAGCTGGTGATGGTGATCGCGATCCTGGGCATCCTGTCGGCCTCCGTCAGCGTGTTCATCGCCAACCCGGTGCGCGCGTATTTCGAGACAATCGACCGGGCCACGCTGACCGGCGCCGGCAACTCGGCGATCCGCCGGGTCGTACGCGAGGTGCAGGCGGCCGTGCCGAATTCGGCCCGGATCACGACCAGCGCCGGCACCACGTTCCTCGAGTTCGTTCCGATCGTCGACGCCGGCCGCTACCGCGCGGCAGCCAGCAACAGCTATCCGACCCAAAACGATCCGCTCACCGTCACCGATCCGAGCGACAGCTCGTTCCAGGTGCTGGGCCCAACGGTCAACGTTCCGGCCGGATCACAGCTGGTGGTGCTGAACCTCGGATACGGCAGCGCGACCCTCTACACGGGAACCAACATCCGCGGCGTGACCAGCATCGGGCCTGCGCTGCAGACGATCACGTTCACTCCCACCACGGTCTGGCCCGGCGATTCGCCGGGCTACCGCTTCTACATTGTCAACGGGGCCGTGACCTACGCCTGCACGCCGAACGCGAGCGGAACCGGAACCCTGATGCGCTACTCCGGATACGCGATCCAGGCCGCGCAGCCGAGTTCGACCTCCGGTGCCCCGCTTTCCGGTGCCACCGGCAGCCTGGTGCTCGACGACGTGAGCGGCTGCACGTTCACGCCAGGGCCGGTCTCGGTCGACCTGAACGCCGTTCAGATCGCACTGCAACTGACGCGCAGCGGCGAAACGGTGTCGATGTATTCGCAGGTGCACGCGCCGAATAACCCGTGAGCAAGCACCCTCACCCCCGGCCCCTGCCCCGCTGGCGTGGGAGAGGGGAGCAGTACGTGCGCTCTGCCTCCGGAAGAGTGGAGCCTTACCTTCCCTCTCCCTCTGGAAAAGGGGAGCCTCACCTTCCCTCTCCCTCCGGAAGAGTGGAGCCTTACCTTCCCTCTCCTTCCGACAGGGTGGAGCTTTACCTTCCCTCTCCCTCTGAAAAGGGCGAGCCTTACCTCCCCTCCCCCTCCGGGAGAGGGGCCTGGGATGAGGGCGGATTCGCGTTCATCGCCGCCCTGTTCCTGCTGGTGGTGCTCGGTGCGTTCGTCGCGTTCGTGATCTCGATCTCGATGAACGCCCAGAGCAGCGGGGCGCTGGCCGTGCAGGGCGCGCGCGCCTACGAAGCAGCCCGCGCGGGCGTCGAATGGGCCACCTACCAGATCCTGGATCCGCGCCAGACGATCAACGGCGTCGTCACGACGCCGCCGGCGTGCTTCGCCTCCCCGTCGACGCCGGCCTTGCCCGGCCAACTGGGGCAGTTCTCGCTGACGGTCAGCTGCACCCGCTATCCCGGCAATAGCGCCTCGCCCAACTACTACGAGGAAGCCAGTCTGCGCGTGGCCGTCTACGACGTGACGTCGACTGCCACTCAGGGTACGCCGGGTGCCGCCGATTACGTCGAGCGGCAAATCCAGGTGCGGATCGAGCAGTGCAAGGATCCGAACGCAAGCGCGCCGGGCTACGTGTGCCAATGAGCCAAGGCACCCGAATCGCGCGCACTGCCGCTGTCGCACTGACGGTGTTCCTCGGATTGCTGTGCGCGCGTCCGGCGCACGCGCAGATCACGCTGGTACAGTCCACGGGCCTGTTCGGGACCCCGGCTGGAACCTCGACCACCTCCTCGACCTTCACGGCCAACCCGACGGTCGGCAACACGCTGATCGTTCTGGTGTGGACCTGGACCCAAAACGCGGCGGCCACGATCCACGTCGCCGATACCGCGGGCAACATCTATACGGCGAACGTCCAGGCCACGGTCGTCCAATCCGCGTGGTACGAAAGCGCCGCCGTATTCTCGACTCCGATCGCGGCAACCGGGTCCGGCTTCCAGATCACGATCACGACGCCTCTTAACGACAACCTGTCGCAGATACGGGCGGTCGCGCTGGAATACTCGGGGGTCGGGCCGGTGGACACGACCGCGGCGGCGAGCGGCGCGTCCGCCACGGCCACCGTCGCAACGCCGGCGCCGACCGCTTCGGCCAACGAACTCGTGGTGTCGGCGCTTGGAATCGACAACCCGGCGGTGCAATTCAGTTCGATCAGCCCGAGCGCCGGCTACACGACGCGCGCGGTCGAGCTGCAGAACGCCGGCGAGACGGCGGGTGCGGCAGCGGACCGGATCGTGAGCTCCACCGGCGTGCAAAGCATCACCTGGACGACCGCCCAGAGCATGAGCGGCTGGGCCGCTGTGATCGCGACGTTCGGTCCGGGCTCAGGTTCCGGATCCGGTGGTGGCACGGCTTCCGGCTTCAATGCGGTCGACGGCTACCTGTCCAGCTATCCGGCCACCGCCTCCGGCCAACGCATCTACACGAAGCTCGCCGGCACCGGGTTCACGCTGAACGTCGCGGCGCTGAACAACGCCGCGCCGACTCCCGGGCTGCAGTCGCCAGCCTACGTGTCGGGCCCCAACAAAGTGATCGTCGACCTGGTCGGCGACAGCGACGGATCGTGTGCCAGTTCGTGCGCCGGATCGACCTGCCAGGCCAAAGCGGCGCTCGCCACGCTGGCGACGAGCTTCGCCGGCGCCGATTCCAGCTTCAAGAAGGGCCTACCGTTCATGCTCGCCAACGCCTATCCGAACGTGCGCGTGCGGGTCAAGGACACCAGCAATTCGCCCACGGTGTACGGCTGCTCGGTCGACAACTTCTCGGTGCGCCCGAACTCGCTCACGGTTACATCCAGCGCGAATGCGGACCCCAGCGGCGCGAGTGCGACCGCTACACCGGTCGTGAAGGCGGGTGCGACGTTCACGCTGACCGCCACCGCGATCGCCGGCTACAGCGCAACGCCGTCGGTCAATGGCAGCGCCGTTACCGTCAATCCGCTCAGTCCAGGCATTGCCAGCGGCAACTTCGGCGCAGCCAATGCATCCAATGGTGTCGCCAGCGGCAACTTCACGTATTCGGAGGCCGGCTACTTCACCCTGAACACCGACGCTGTCTATGACCAGAGCTTCACCGCTGTCGATCAAGCGGGCGATTGCACCGCGGACTATTCCAACACGCCGGTCAACGGAAAATACGGTTGTTACTTCGGCAACGCCGCCACTACCGCCTTCGGCCGATTCGTTCCGGACCACTTCGCGATCACCGCCGGCTCGGTCACGCCCGCCTGCGGGACCTTCTCGTACTTCGACCAGGACGGCTTCGTCACCGCCTTCACGCTGACCGCGCAGAACTCGTCCAACGCAACGACCCTCAACTACACTGGCTCGTTTGCCAGGCTGGTCCTGACCAGCTGGAGCGGATACGGTTTCACCGGCGACACCGCGACGCCTTCGGCCAGCGCGACCGCGCCGACCGGAACCTGGAACAACGGGGTGGCCAGCGTCAGCGCGCAGCACCAGGTGCTGGCACGCCCGACCTCGGCGCCCGCTTCTCCGGTCAGTCTGACGGTGTCGGCACGGCCGGTCGATCCGGACGGGGTCACGACGGCAGCGCAGACCGCGGCGATGTCGGCCGGCACGCCGCTGCGTTTCGGCGTGCTCGCTCTGGGAAGCGCCTATGGCTCCAACCTGCTGGCGCTGCGGCTACCCGTCACCGCGATGTACTGGAATGGAACCGGCCTGGTGCCCAACACAGCGGACACCTGCACCGGAGCGGTGCTGAGCAACGCCAGCATCGCGCTGGGCAACCAGGTCCAGAAGCCGGGCACCAACGGATCGTTTTCCACTTCCGTGATGGCCTCACCGACGCTTGCTTCCACCTGGTCGCAGGGCCGCGGCTCGATCACGCTGTCGGCGCCCGGCACCGCCGGAACCGCCCAGGTCGCGCTAAACCTCGGGTCGGGCTCGACCGACGCCTCCTGCATCGGCTGGGGCGTCGCCTCGACCGGATCGCGCCTGCCCTGGCTGCGGGGCAACTGGTGCGGCGCCGCATATGCGGTGGATCCGTCTTCGCTGGCGAGCTTCGGCGCCGCCGCCACGCCCTTTGTTTACCTCCGCGAAAACCACTGACCGCTGACCGCGGCCCGGGCTGGCCGCTGGGCGGGCGTGCGGGGCCGATCCTGAGGGCGTTTTCAGGGTCTTTGGGGGGTCTTTTTCCGTCATGGCGCGCCGCAATGCATGCCTAGGATGGGGGACCAAAGACCTACCGGCGCTAACCACCGGCATCAAAACGCGCCAACGACGCGGGGCTGCTGAATGCTGCAAACGAACTGGCTGCGTGTCCTGCCGTGGCGTTCGCTCGGACGCGGCCGCACCACGTCGGAACAGGTCGGCGTGTACCGGACTTCGACCAGCCTGATCGCTGCGCGCGTTCGCATTGACGGCGACGCCGCCTGTAGCGTCGAGAGACTCGAGACGGCGGACCTGAGGAGCCAGCGCGAGCAGGCCGCCGTCGCCCAACTGGTTGCCAGCGGCATCCTGAGCAACGCAGCGGTGAACCTGGTGCTCGGCCCCGAGCACTACAACACGTATCCGCTGCCCGCCCCATCGGTGCCGCCAGCCGAAATGCGCGAGGCGCTGCGCTGGAAACTGCGCGATGTGCTGCCCTACGCGCCCGAGGATGCGGTGATCGACTTCGTGCGCCTCGCGCGCGCTGCCGATTCGAACGCGGCCGAGAGCCTGCTCGCGGTGGCGGCACAGCGCCGCTCGGTCGCCCAGGCCGTCGCGCCGCTTCTGGCGGCCGGCGCCGACGTGCAGGCGGTCGACATCGCCGAAATGGCGCAACGCAACCTGCTGGTCCGGCTGCCTGGAGCCGAGGAAGGCCGTGCACTGCTGGGACTGGACGAGTCGTCGGCGCTGCTGACGGTGGTTCATCAGGGTGCGCTGTGCCTTGCACGCCGGATCCAGATTCCGCGCTCGCTGGGCGCCGAGGACGAGGAACCCGAGCACGTGGCCGCACGCATCGCCACCCAGGTGCAGCGCTCCCTCGAGGTCATCGAGCGCCAATCGGGTCTGGCGCCGGTGCGCACCGTGTGGATCGGCCCGCATCCGTATTGCGCGCTGATCGCCCGTTGCACGGCCGAGCAGACAGGACTGGAATGCCTGCAGCTCGACTTGCAGCAAGAGCTGCGGTTCGCAGCAACCGTCGCGGAGTTGCCGCCCGAGCTCGCCGGTGGCGCGCCGATCGCGATCGGCGCTGCGCTGCGCACCGAACATCCGGCGGCCGCGAGTCGGACCGCCCCGGAAAGCTCCGCATTGTCCTGGCTGTCCAAGCTGAAGGCGGCTTGACGCGAACCGCGCGCAAATGGTCCAGGACAACATCAATCTGCTCGAGCGCAAAGCGCCAGCCGGCCTGGCCTCGCCCCGGGGTCGCCGCATGATGCTGGTTGGCGGATCGGTGGCGGCGCTGGGTGCGCTCGTGTGCCTGGCGCAGAGCCGCGACCTGCTCAGAATACGGCAGGAGCTGTCCCGCGTGCAGGCCCAGACCGAGCGGCTGCAACGCACGATGGTCGAGGTTCCCAGCCCGGAGGTCGCATTGGCCGACCGGCTGGCGTCCGAAGAGCGCGAGGTACAGGCGCTGGAAGCAGTGGCGCGCACGCTGTCGACCGGCGGCCTGGCGCACGCGGCCGGGTTCGTCGGCCCGCTGCAGGCTTTCGGGCGCGCTACGACCCAAGGGGTCTGGCTGACTGGACTCACCCTGGATAACCGGCACGGTTCGATGGTCGTCGAAGGCCGCGCGCTGGATGCTTCACGCGTTCCGATGCTGCTGCAGACGCTGAAGGCCGAGCCGTATTTCGCTGGCACGACCTTTGCAGCAATCGAGATGACGGCTGGAACGGCCGGCACCGAACTGCCCGCCGACCGCGCGCTGAAATTCCGGATATCGACGCCCGCCTTCGCGCCGGGCGCTTCGGCGGGCATGCCGGCCGAATCGGGCAGCGCGAAGGCGGGGAGCCAGTCGTGATCAAGGCCGATCAGCTGAGCGAATGGTGGGACCGGCGCAAGCCACGCGAGCAGTTGTTGGTGATCGCGGTGGCGGCGCTGATGCTGCTGTTGACCGCAGATGCGCTGCTGCTCAAACCGCTGCGAATCCAGATAGCCGATTCCAGCAAGCGGCTGGCCGGCGCGCGCTCCGAGCTGGCCAAGCTGCAGCAGCAAGTCGAACAACGCGATCGGGCCGGAAGCGAGCAGCTGCGGGCGCGCGAGGCCGACCTGAAAGCCAGGTTGGCGGCGGCCGAATCCGATGTCCACCGCGCCCAGATCGACCTGGTCGCTCCGCAGGACATGGCGCGCCAGCTGGCAGCCATCCTGCAAAGGTTTCCGCAGCTGAGCGTGGTCGGAATGCAGTCGGAATCGCCGGTGCCGTTCGACGATGGCGCGGACAGGAGCGGCAAGGTGGCGGTCAACGCCGATGCGCGCGCCCCGATCCTGTACGAGCACGGACTGGAACTGACCGTCGAAGGCAGGTACCTGGATCTGATCGCCTACCTGCAGCAGCTCGAGCGCACCCCGTACAAGATCTATTGGCGCGACCTGGAGCTGAAGGTCAATGCGCAGGGCGTGCCGGTCACCAAGGTTCGCTTCTTCACGCTGTCCAAGGGACCGACATGGCTGACGCTGTGACCTGCGCCCTCACGTTCCTGATGGCGGCCGGCCTGAGCGCCGCGGCGTCGGCCGCCGAGGTGATCGATCCGACGCAGCCGCCGCCGGGCTACGGCGTGTCGCAGCGCGCAGGCGATCCGCAATCCCCCGATTCGAACTCCTCGCCCCAGCCGGTTCGGCTGCAAATGATCGCGCGCGACGGATCGACGCGCCTGGCCGTCGTGAACGGCCATCGTGTCCGGCCCGGCGATGCGATCACGCTGGACGGCAAGAGCGTGAAAGTAC
>Ga0137416_10001694_pt1 | contig 11395 bp, 13 predicted proteins | sample CZODoug3_1_1_16f_FD_108282 | JGI IMG/M metagenome (GOLD analysis project Ga0137416, IMG submission 108282) | Vadose zone soil fungal communities from Angelo Coast Range Reserve, California, USA - CZODoug3_1_1_16fungal (Illumina Assembly) | ecosystem: Environmental > Terrestrial > Soil > Vadose...
AAGCGCGGGTGCCCCGGGGACCCGCCCGCAGCGAACGAAGTGAGCTGCAAGGCGGGGAGGGTGCGCTGAGGGAGAGACCCGCGTAGCCGGGACAGGACCCGCTCTGCGCGGACAGCTCGCTAGAAGCGGGTCGAACCTATGGGAGGCGGTTGAACCAGAGCAGCGAGAACGCTCCAGCGAACACGGCAAGGATCGCGGCGGCGAGGGTGGCGTAGGCGGTCAGCTCGGTCTTTTCGTTGCGGACCACGAGCTGCGTCGTCAGGTTCTCGTAGACGGTGCGGAGGTCGGCTTCGGTGTTCGCGTTGAAGTACTGAGCGTCGGTGACTTCGGCGATCTTCTTCAGCGTCGTCTCGTCAAGGGATGTGCGAACGGCACGGCCCTGCAGTCGAACGATGGCGCCGGCCGCGCTTCCCAGGCCGATCGTGTAGACGCGCACCCCGCGGCTCACGGCTTGATCGACCACGTCGAGGGGCGGCGGGAACTGATTGTTCTGCCCGTCTGACATCAGGACGATCGACGCAGAGGAGTGCTGACCCACGAGGTAGGCGGGCAACGGGGTCGCGCTCGGGCGAGGCGTCGCGCCCGGCTGACCCGGCTGGCCCTGCTGGAGGATCGAGCTTGGGAGATCTTCCTCGCTGCCTTGGCTCTCCGCGATCGCGTCGAGTGACACGAGGATGGCGCGGCCAATCGCCGTCGCGCGCTGCGGGCGAAGCCTGTTGATTGCAGCGATGACGAGGGTCTTGTCGGTCGTCGGCGATTGCACGATCGACGCGTCACCCGAGAAGGACACGACGCCGATCTTCACGCTCTCGCTCTGCTTCTCAACGAACGCACGCGCTGCGGCCTTCGCCGCTTCCATGCGATTCGGCTTCATGTCCTCCGCGAGCATCGAGCCAGACACGTCGATCGCGAGGATGACCGTGCCCTCCTGGCTCGGAACCGCGACCACCGCCTGTGGACGCCCCACCGCGATCGCCATGAAAGCGAGGGCGAGGATGAAGAGCGCGGGCGGGACGTGGCGCCGCCAGCCCGGACCCTTGCCAAGGGCTTCGCGCACGAGCGACAGGTTCGCGTAGCGAAGCGCATAGCGATTCCGGCTGCGCTGCGCGAGCACGTAGAGCACCGCGAGTCCCATGACGACGACTAGGAGCAAGAGAGCAGTGGGCCAGATGAACGTCATGCGGATGCTCCCATCGCGGCGCGCCGTCCGGCGCGGCGCTTACGCGCGTATGCAAACTTGACGATAGCGCGCACCAGATCTTCGTCCGTCCGCAGCACGAGTACGTCCACCCCCGCTCGCGTGAACGTCGCGTTGAGAAGCTCCTCGCGGCGTCGCGCCGCGGCCGCGAAGCGCTCGCGGAAGCGCGGATCGCCGGTATTGACGCGGAGCTGCTCGCCGGTCTCGCTGTCCGTGAGGATCACGGTCCCGATGTCCGGCAACTCGTCCTCGCGGGGGTCGGCAAGTCGAATGGCGAGCGTCTCGTGGCGGCGTGCGATGCGCTCGAGGCGCTGTTCCCAACCCGCCGCGCTGAAGAAATCGGAGATCACGAAGACGAGCGATCTGCGCTTCAGTCCACGCATTCCCGATTCCAGAAGCTCGCTCAGAGATGTGAGCGGCGCGCTCTCGAGCCGCGGATGCTTCTCCAGCTCGTTCAGGATCCGGAGGACCTGGACTCGGCCGCCGCGGGCCGGGATCGAGCGCTCGACGCGAGATGCATAGAGCGTCGCGCCGACGCGGTTGCCGTGTCGCGTCAGGAGGCGAGCGAGGAGCGCCGTGAAATCGATGAGGAGATCTCGTTTTCTGCGATCAACGGTGCCGAAATCGACGGACGGCGAGAGATCGAGAAGAAAGTGCGCGTTGATCTCGCGGTCCTCGAGGTACTCGCGAACGTACGGCGCGTCGAGCCGTGCTGTGACGTTCCAATCGATGTGCCGGACGTCGTCGCCGAACGCGTACTCGCGGATGTCCGCGAGATCGAGGCCCTGGCCCCTGAAGATCGTCCGGTAGTCGCCCTGAAGGAGACCGTCCAGCCGGCGCATGACGGTCCATTCCAGCCGCTGCAGGCGGCGCTCAGGCCCTGAGGGCGACATGTCCCTGCAATGGCTCGGTGGGTACGGGAATGCGCGCGAGCACGCGCTTCACGATGTCGTCGGCGCTGACGTCCTCGGAGAGCGCTTCGAACGAGAGGACGATCCGGTGCCGCAGGACGTCGAGCGTGAGGTCCTGGATGTCCTGCCCGGTGACGTAGCGGCGACCGCGGAGATACGCGAGCGCGCGACCAGCGAGGACGAGGTTGATTGAGGCACGCGGGCTCGCGCCGTAGCTGATGTACTTCGCCACGTCGCCGATGCCGTACTCGGCCGGCTGTCGCGTCGCCGATGCGAGCCGCACGACGTACTCCATGAGGGTCGGATCGACGAAAACATCGTCGACCTCGCGCTGCAGCTCCACGAGACGCTCGGTCGTCATCACCGGTACGACCGGCGACATGCGCCCCGTCACCCGCTCGACCACGACGAATTCATCCATCTCGTTCGGGTACCCCACGAGGACCTTCAACATGAATCGGTCGACCTGGGCCTCGGGGAGGGCGTAGGTCCCCTCGGTCTCGATCGGGTTCTGCGTTGCCATGACGAGGAAGGGGTCCGGAACTTTGTGCGTCTCGCGGCCGATCGTCACCTGCCGCTCCTGCATGACCTCGAGAAGCGCGCTCTGGACCTTCGCGGGAGCGCGGTTGATCTCGTCGGCGAGCAGGAGGTTCGTAAACACCGGACCGAGCGAGGTCTGGAAATCTCCAGCGCGCTGGTTGTAGATGCGCGTGCCCACAAGGTCGGCCGGCACGAGGTCCGGCGTGAACTGGATCCGCTTGAAGTCGCCGGTGATGGCCTGAGCGACGGTCTTGACGGAGAGCGTCTTGGCGAGGCCCGGCACGCCTTCGACGAGCAGGTGGCCGCGCGCGAGCAGACCCACCATGAGGCGCTCGAGCAGGTGGTCCTGCCCGACGATCACCTTCTTGATCTCGAAAAGAAGCCGGCCCGTGTCCGGCGGCACAGCCGCTTGTCTCTCTGCCATCAGTCCTTCACTCCTCTAGTCCGGCGGCAGGCCGAGCGCGCCTGCCGCTGTATCGATGGTCACCGCGAACCCCACGCCGCTGAACGCGGGTTGTCCTGTCGGATTCACGAGTCCGGTCACGATGCCGACGACCTCGCCGTCCCGATTGACCAATGGGCCTCCGGACGATCCCGGGTTCACCGCGGCGTCGAACTGGATCAGACCCGTGAGGGTGCGGCCCTGGTTCGGCGCCTGAACCGAGCGATCGAGACCGCTGATCACACCGGTTGAAAGCGATCGCGTCAGCGCGAAGGGATTTCCGACGACGATCGCGTCGTCGCCGATCTTCAGAGCCGATGGACTCCCAAGCGTGGCCGGCTGAAGCTGCGCGGGCGTGTTCGTAGGCCGGAGCGCGGCGATGTCGCTCTCCGCAACCTGGGAAATGATCACGGCCGACGATTCGGTACCGTCGGCGAACACGACCGTCAGGCGTTGGGCGTTCTGCACGACGTGGAGCGCGGTCAGGATGTCGCCCGCGTCGTCGATGACCACGCCTGATCCCGTGTCCGTGAGCGTGCCGTCCGCGCGCAACGCCTTGACCTGGACGACCGAGGGAGCGACTTTCGCGTAGACCTCGCTCATGGCCGGCGTCGGCGTCGCCGATGGCTGGACGTCTTGTGGCCGCGGCGCCGGCGCCATCGAGATGGCGACGAGGAGAGCCGGGGCCGCGAGCGCAGCGGTCCAGGGAAGCGCGCGGCGGAGGACGGTCCGGATCCGAGCTTTTTGCGGAGCTGGCGGGGCGCCCGGGTCGGGGGCCACGTCGTGATGGCCGCGCGGGAACGAGCCGTAAGGCCGATCCGCTCTGGTGGGCACGAGGACCCGTCGAGTGTAGGCACGCGACTTTCGCGGACGGGTATGGGTTGAGTAAGAAGGAGGCCCTATCAACACTAAGAACACATGTTCTATAGTGCTTTCAGGGGAGTTCTGTGGCCTCGGTCGTCTATCGCGAAGTCCATGTCAAGAGCGCGCTGAACGCGGTGAAGGGCATGCCGTTCGATTGGAGCCTCAATCCGTGGAGCGGCTGTGCGCATAAGTGCACCTACTGCTTCGCTCGGGCCTATCACGCGCGTTATCGCGACAAGAACGTCGGCACCGACTTCGACAGCAACGTCGAAGTGCGGGTGAACATCGCAGATGTCCTGCGCAGGGAGCTTCGTCGTCCTCGGGAGGGCTCTCTCGCGATCGGAACCGCGACCGATCCGTACCAACCGATCGAAGGCAAGTACCAGCTGACACGGCGGTGTCTCGAAGCACTTGTCGACTATCCGATGCCGACGAGCATCGTCACGAAAGGTCCGCTCGTCGTGCGCGACATCGACGTCTTGAAGAAGCTCGACGAGAAGACCGACCTCACCGTGTACTTCAGCGTCCCGTGCGTCGACGAGGAGATCGTTCGAAAGACCGATCCCGGCACCGCACCGCCACGCCAACGGCTGCGCGCTCTCAGCATGCTCCGCGAAGCCGGGATCGACGCGGCGGTGCTGTGCATGCCGGTGCTGCCCGGAATCAGCGACAGCGAAGAGTCGCTCGACGCGGCGGCGCGCGCCGCCAGCGACGCCGGCGCGACCGCGTTCCGCCATCGCGCTCTCAAGGTCGATGTCGAGATCCAGCAGTACTACTACGACTTCCTCGCGAGGGAGTTCCCGGTCGCGGTCTCCCGCTACGTCGCGCTCTACGACGGCGGCGTGCATCCCTCGAAGGACTACGAGCGGGAGCTCGATGAGCGAGTCCGCCGCGTGCGCGCGCGCTACGAATTCCGCGAGCGGCCCGCAAGACCGTCGCGTCCGCCCAAGCCCGAGACCGTTCAACTGCAGCTCGCCATATGACTGCCGCAGAGCGGCCCCGAAGAGAGCGATCACGTTTGTCACACCTCTGTTACGCCCGCTCGCTTTCGCAGCCCTGGAGCAACCCGGCGGAGCGGCACGAGAAGTGCGTATTCCGTGGGCATGAGCTGGATCGATCAACTGATCCGTCATCTTGAGCAGGTCACCTGCAGCGGCTGCGGGGAGTACTACCGCGGTGGTGACATCGCGGCAGTGGTGACCGAGCCTTCGCGTCTCATCGTCCGGCTCCGTTGCCGCGCGTGCGGACAAGATGGCATCGCGATCCTCGACTTCGGGGTTGCACCCGTCGAGGTCGAACCGATCACGGCCGACGAAGTGCTCGACTGCCACGATCTTCTCGCCCGCGCCGCGCGTCCTCCGTCCGAGCTCTTCCCCGCGATCGCGGCGTAGCTTAGGCGGCGCGCCGGGCCCGGACTGGACCAACCCGTCGATTTCGCGCTTAGTCTTTTGACCGGTTAGCACGCGGGCGAGCCCATTCCCATTACAGAGAACCATTGACTTCGTTACCGCGCCGTGACAAAAATTTCCCGGCAGCTCTGGGGAGGGCGCGTATGTCGACCATCGTCCACTACGAATGCCGGAACCTCGATCATTTGCGGGCCGGCTCGCGCCGGGGCAAGGGCGGCCTCGTGATCCATCACGGCACGGTCGGTTATTGCGATGGCCTGCATGTCGACGGATCTCACCACTGGGTCGCGACCGGCGGGGTGCCGATCGAATTCCTCGTTGAGACCGGCCCGGCGATCGACCCCGGCACCTATAGGACCGACGACGGATCACTCGTTCACGTTCGCCCGTCCGCGAGCGGCAGCATGCTCGTCGAGGTCGATGGCCGAACCAAAGGCACGCGCGGGGATTTTCAGGTTGGAGTGAAGCTCTCGGACGACCCGGACTGGCCGGATGGTTCGGCGTCGCGCGTAACTCTCCTCCACGCGGACTAGCACCTCTCGTAACGGCGCTCAATCCGGCGCCGCATCCTCAACCTCCTTTCAGCGCGCGAGCTTGCCGAGCGAGTCGGTCTCATTCATGCAAAGAAGCGCGAATTCACGGTGGGAAGCTCGGCGAAGGACAATTCGGGGTCGAAGGAATGAAGGATCGCGGCAACTAAAGAGCGCGCGCGCTCGCTCCGTGAGTACAAGCGCAAGCGCGACTTTGCGAAGACCCCGGAACCGCAGGGCGGGAAGCCGAAGGGGCAGGAGCGACTGTTCGTGGTGCAAAAGCACCGCGCGAGCGCTCTGCACTACGACTTCCGTCTCGAGGCCGGCGGTGTCCTCGTCTCATGGGCGGTCCCGAAGGGGCCCTCGCTCGACCCCAAGGACAAGCGCCTCGCGATGGCCGTCGAAGATCATCCGCTCGGTTACGCGCGCTTCGAGGGCGTGATCCCCGAGGGCGAGTATGGCGGGGGCACGGTCATGGTCTGGGACATCGGGACGTACCGACTCGAGGACGCCGAGACCTTCGACGAAGCGCTCCGCAAAGGTCGGATTGTCTTCACGCTCAACGGCAAGAAGCTCAAGGGCTCGTGGGCGCTGGTGCGGACCGGCGATGACCGCAGGTGGCTGCTCATGAAGCGCAAAGACCGGAGCGCCGCTGCCGTCGATATCGCGACCGCGAAACCTCGCTCGGTGCTCACGCGCCGATTGCTCGCTGGGATCGCGCGCGACGAAGGCGGTGACGTCGCGAAGGCCGCGACCGGCGATCCGTGAAGCTCATTCGCCCCATGCTCGCGACGCTGTCGCCGAGCATCGTCGAGGGGCCGGAGTGGGTCTTCGAGGAGAAGTACGACGGGATTCGCGCCGTCGCCGGTCGCGAGCGTGGCGAGGTGAAGATCTGGTCGCGGACGCTCCAGGACCTCACCCGCGGATTCCCCCACGTCGTCGAAGCCGTAAAGGCCCTCGGCGACGCCGATCTGATGGTGGACGGCGAGCTCGTCGCCCTGGACGAAAAGGGCGTCTCGCGCTTTCAGCTCCTCCAGCGGCGCGGCACCGCCGGCGCATCGCCCACGCAGTACGCGATCTTCGACCTGCTCGAGCAGGACGGCCGATCGCTCATGTCGCGCCCGCTGAGCGAACGCCGCGCGGCGCTCGAGCGCCTCGTCGGGCGCCGGACGGCTCCGCTCTTCGTATCGCGACGGCTGGTACGCGACGGAAAGGCCGCATACCGCGAAGCCAAACGCCTCGGCTGGGAGGGGATCATCGCGAAGGACGAGAGTTCCCCGTACCAACCGGGAGTTCGGTCCCCCTACTGGCGCAAGGTGAAGGTGCGCAAGGAGTCCGAATTCGTGATCGGCGGATACACCGCGCCGAAAGGCGGCCGTCAGCACCTCGGCGCGCTCCTCGTCGGCCTCTACGACGGGCCGAAGCTCCGCTACGTCGGCAAGGTCGGCACCGGCTTCACGCAGGAGACGCTCGACATGCTGGCGACAAAGCTCGAGCGGCTGCGTACGGAGAAGCCGCCTTTCGATCCCGCGCCGCGGATGAAAGACGCGACCTGGGTGCGGCCCAAGCTCGTTGCCCAGCTCGTGTACGCGGAGTGGACCGCCGACGGCAAGCTTCGTCAGCCGGCGTTCCTCGGGCTCCGCACCGACAAGGACCCGTCCGAGTGCACCTGGAGGGACCGTGAGCGGTGACGTCGTAAAGATCGCGGGTATCGCCATCAGCAATCCCGACAAGGTCTGGTGGCCCGACGACGGCATCACCAAATCCGACATCGCACGGTTCTACGACGGCATCTGGTCCCACCTCTCGCCGTGGCTTCGCGATCGCCCGCTGACCGCGGAGCGTTGCCCCGACGGCCTCGCCGGGAGCTGCTTCTACCAGAAGGACTTTCCGGAGGACAGACCGCCGCCAGGGCCACGCCTCGTTCTCCGCGCGACGACCACCGGTAAGGATGTCCGCTACGTGGTCGGCGGCTCGCGAGCGACGCTCATCAGCATGGTCAACCTCGGCTGCATCGCGATCCACGTGATGACCTCGCGCGCGACGAAGATCAACGAGGTCGACTGGCTCGCATTCGACATGGATCCGCCCGAGTCATTCGCCGACGCGGCGCGCGCCGCGCTTGCGCTACGGAGAGTCCTCGACGAGGTCAAGCTCGTCTCGTACCCAAAGACATCCGGAAGCAAAGGGGTGCACGTCTTCGCGCCGCTGCGCGCGGGCGTGACCCAACAGGAGGCCACAGCCACGGCCGTCGCGCTCGGGGAGGAGCTCGCGCGGCGCGAACCGGACATCGTTACCGTCGAGTTCTCGAAGGCGCGCCGCGGCGGGCGCGTGTTCGCTGACGCGATGCGCAACGCGCCCGGGCAGACGATCGTCCCGCCGTACAGCGTGCGCCGCAGGCCGCGTGCTCCGGTCTCCACACCGCTCGCGTGGGACGAGCTCTCGCCACGGCTCGACCCCGCGGCATTCAACGTGCGTACGTTCGCCAAGCGTATGGCTGGTGACGATCCCTGGTCGGACTTCTGGCGACGCCGACAGGCCCTTCCGAAAACGCTCCCCGCATGACGCGCGCCGCGGAGGTGGCGCGGGAGCGGGACCCGGTCAAGAAGGTCGTGAAACTCCTCGGTCCGGGATTCATCACGGGCGCCGCCGATGACGATCCCAGTGGGATAGGCACGTATGCGGTGGCGGGCGCCTCGCTTGGGCTCGCGACGCTCTGGACCGCGCTTCTCACGTTCCCGTTCATGGCCGCGGTCCAGAACATCTGCTCGCGTCTTGGCCTCGTGGCAGGCACCGGGCTCGCCGGCATCCTCAAGGAGCACTACCCGCGCTGGGTGCTGTACTCGGCGGTCGCGCTCGTGTTCGTCGCGAACGTCGTGAATATCGGTGCCGACCTCGGGGCGATCTCCGACGCCGCGGGAATCATCCTCGGCACACCCGTCCCCTGGCTCGTGATCCCGATCGCCTTGGGCCTGCTCGCCCTCCAGGTCTTCGCGGGTTACAAACAGATCGAGCGAGTTTTCAAGTTCCTGACCCTGGCCCTTGTCGCGTACGTGATCGACGCTTTCCTGGTTCACCCTCCACTCGGCGAGACCCTCCGCGCGACGTTGGTCCCAACGATCTCGTTCGATCGCAGCTACATCGCGACCCTCGTCGCGATCCTTGGCACCACGATCTCGCCATACCTCTTTTTCTGGCAGACGAGCCAGGAGGTGGAGGAGGAGCGCGCGGCTGGACGGAAGACGCGAGAGGAGCGCCGCGGGGCGTCGAGGTTCGAGTTACGCATCGCGACGATCGACGTGACCGTGGGCATGCTCGTCTCGAACCTCGTGATGTACTTCATCATTCTCGCCACCGCGCTCACGCTCGGTGCGAGCGGCAAGACCAACATCGAGACCGGCGCCGACGCCGCACAGGCGCTGCGGCCGCTCGCCGGAGATCTCGCGGGCGTCATCTTCGCGGTCGGGATGATCGGCACGGGTCTTCTCGCGGTTCCGGTACTCGCGGGTGCGTCGGCATACGCGGTCTCCGAAACCTTCGGATGGCAATCGGGTCTCGACGAGCATTGGCAGAGAGCCCGGCCGTTTTACGGCGTCATCGCGTTGGCGACGCTCGTGGGTCTGGTGATCCCATTCACCGGAGTCAAGCCGATCGATGCGCTCTTCTTCACGTCGAGCCTGAATGGCGTCGCCGCCCCGTTCCTTCTGGTGGTGATCATGCTGGCCGCCCGCAACAGAAAGGTGATGGGTACGCACACCATCGGGCCGGTCCTCACCGCGCTCGGGTGGATCGTGACCGTCGCGATGTTCGCGGCGCTCCTCGGCCTCGCGGTTACCTCGCTCGGATCCTGAGCGTGCTCGACGCGCGCCCTTCGTGAGGTAAGGCCGCCCACCCGCGCGTCTTGCGCGGATGGCTCAGGCTTACCCCGATGCGCGGCCGGGTCGCCCGTCTCATCGTGCGCGGGATCTTCGCGGCGCTCTTCCGCGTGCATCACTACGGAACGCTGCCGGCGCGCGGACCGCTCCTGGTCGTGGCCAACCACCAGGGCTGGGCCGACGGCTTCCTCCTCGCGTCGTCCTTCCCGCTGCGCGCGGACGTGCGCCTTCTCGGCGATCGCGAGGGCACCGGGAAGGTCTGGTGGTGGCGGGCCGTGCTGCGCGCTGTGGGTATCGTCATCCCGATCGAACGCACGTCGACGACCGCGGATCGCGCCGCGATCGCGGCGACGCTTACGGCGCTAGCGCACGGTGCGATCGTCGTGGTGTTCGCGGAGGGACGCGTCTCGCGGGTTGAATCGTCGCTCGGACCGTTCGCCCGTGGCGTCGGTTACCTCGCGCTCCGCTCGGGCTCGCCGATCCTCCCAGTCTGGCTCGCCGGCACGGCGGAGCTGTACCTGCGAAAGGTGCTTGCGACGATCGCGGGCACGCCGCGGGTGGTGCCGAAGGAGGCGCCAACGAAGGAGGCGACGCGGACGCTCGCGGTCGCGTTGCACGACGACCTCGCGAGACTCGAACCCTCCGAGCGCGCACCCGAGCCGGCGCGCAAACGCATGCGCTGGCTCACGAACCTCTTCTAGACGCGGATCTCTCTCAGGAGCGATTTCTCGTCGAGCACGCGGACGTTGCGGCGCTCGACGTTGATGAAGCCCCGCCGTTCGAAGTCCGCGAGGAGCTTGTTCACCGTCATTCGCGTGGACCCGATCGCCGAGGCGAGGTCGTCCTGCGTCAGGGGAAGCGGGCGGCCGAGACGCGCGACCTCGACGAGGTACTTGGCCAGGCGGCTCGTCACGTCGAGGAAGGCGAAGTCCTCGACCTGGCCCTCGAGCTTCCGGATATTTCGGGAGAGACGCTCGAACATGTGCTTTCGCGCTTCCTCGTTGCGCCGTAACACGGCAAGAGAGCCGTCGCGTTCGATCTGGAAGACGCTCGTCGGGATCACGCACACGGCCGTGCCATCGCGCGGGACTTTGTCCTCGAAGATCACGAGCTCGCCGAAAAATTCGCCGCGCGAGTGCAGCGATATGAGGAGCTCGCGTCCGTTCTCGTCGAGAAGCAGCACCTTGACCAGTCCCTCGAACACGACGAACCAGTGCGCGGCGGGATCTCCCTGGTGGTAGACGACCTCATCCTGTTTGAACTTGCGCATCGCCATGTGGCCCGCGAGCTCCTGGCGGTCGATCTCCGGAAGGATCTCGATGGGGAGCACGTCGGCCAGCGTCCCGGCCATCTTGCGGAGCTCTTCGATCTTCACGAACGAGAGAGTCTAGGAGGGCCTAGTAGCGGACCTGTTTGCGCAAGAGCGCCGGTTCCTTCACCGCGATGTGACGGCGGCCGATGGCGATAGCGCCGAGCGCCTCCAAGTCCGCAAGAGCCCGGTTGACCGATACCCGGGTGGCCCCGACGAAGGACGCGAGATCGTCCTGGGTCAGCTCGATGTCCGTGCGTGCGTGTGCTGTTGCGAGATCGAGGAGGCACTTGGCGACCCGTCCTGGGACGTCGAGG
>Ga0137416_10001695_pt1 | contig 11394 bp, 9 predicted proteins | sample CZODoug3_1_1_16f_FD_108282 | JGI IMG/M metagenome (GOLD analysis project Ga0137416, IMG submission 108282) | Vadose zone soil fungal communities from Angelo Coast Range Reserve, California, USA - CZODoug3_1_1_16fungal (Illumina Assembly) | ecosystem: Environmental > Terrestrial > Soil > Vadose...
GTGAAACCAGCGTGTTGCTACCTTGCAGCCCATCTCCATCGATCGCGACGATCTCGGCCGCATTCGCCAAGTGCTCGAGTGCTCGAGCGCGCGCGTTCGCTACTGCCTGGCGGGAACATCCCAGAAGAATCGAGCAGTCCTGGTTTGAATATCCTTCGAGCACCGACATCACGAACACGAACCGCTCTAGCGCGTCGAGTTTGAGGATTGGCCTTAGCCCCGGTTCGACCTCCAGCCCCACCTGCTCCGTGTCCGCACTTGTGAGCCTCTCTCGCGCCGGCTCGATCATACGAATCGCCTGCTGGATGATGGTGCGCCGCGCCCAGGAGTACGCCCATTCTTTAAAAACCGGGTTACCCTCAACGCTGTCACCGATGCCTGCAACAAAGCACTGCTCCGCTTTGCCAGCGTCGGCCGTCAGCAGGAGAGCAAGCCAATACAGGCTGTTCATCTTTTCGGAAAAGATGCGCTGGAAATCGTCGCTCGTGGCGTAGGCAGTAGATCCATTCATAGAAACCTGGGTGGCATGCGACACATCAACCTCCGTCGTTGCCTGCTGTTCAACACCCCCCCGTCGTTGCCGGCGGTTCAACCGTTCGACCTGGCCGAATGCGCCAGACGGTTTTCCGGACCGCGACATTTGCGAGCCAGGCGTTTCAGCACGTGTTTGATAAGGACTCCCCCGCAAGAGAACTTTGCTCCCTGTTGCATCAGCTCTGACAGAGTGCTTTCTGCATCACAGCCGATGACGGTGACGTCGCTGAGATCGATCACCAGCTTGCGGCCTTCCAGTGTCTGGGCGGCGTTGCGGCAGACCTCCCGAAGTTCAGCCAGCCACGGCTCCACTAACTTTCCTTCGAGAATGAGTCTGCGTTGGAAGCGCGTGTCGATGGTCGAAATCCGTAACATGTCGGTCCCTTTGCTTACGGGAGTGCGCAACGCGAGGTCCAAAACGCAGGAGCAGGCGACTGGCGCTTAAGTTATTGAATCTGCAAAGACAGCCTGGCCGTCAGAAGCGATTTTGTCGACAAGTGTCGAAGCACCCTTCGACACTTGTCGAGGCTGATACCCAGCTGAAGCCATAGTGATGCGCGGGCAAAATTGACTCTGGGTTGAAAACCGGTCGCTACGCGGAGCGGGTGGTTACGGACCGGTGATGACGACGAGGGGGAGGGAGCACAATGAGTTCTCGTCCCATTCTTGGGCGTCGCCGCGAATGGCGGCGCGAATCCTCGAGCAGAGCTTTGAGAAACGTCAGCAGGAAAACGGTCCCGACGGCGCAAATACCGGCGAATGCAATCTGAATCATCACGTTGGAGTGTTTAGCACGGGCTGGGCCAAACTGTAATTTCGGGCTGCGTGCTTCGGAACAGGTGGGCACGGTCAGATCGCGCTGGGCAGATGACGATGTCGCGAGAGATCTTCGACACTTGTCGACAGTTACAATCCTCTTCGTGGATCAATCCCCAGTTTCTTCATGCGGGAAATAAGCGTCGTGCGTTTGATCCCCATCCGTGTCGCAGCGCCATTGGGTCCGGCCACACGGCCATTGGTCTCTTGGAGCACGCGCACAATGTCGTCGCGCTCACTCGATTCGCGCGGGCCCGGCGCGGGAACGGCCGCACCGGTCCGCCTCAGCTCCGAGACAGGCACTTCAAGAGCGCTGCCGCGAGTAAGGATGACTGCCCGTTCGATAAAGTTTTCCAGCTCACGAATATTCCCTGGCCAGTGCCAACTCGCCAGCTTTCTCAAGGCAGCCGCAGGAATTGAGTCGATCTTCTTCTCCATGCGGCGCTCATACTTTTGGGCGAAATATCGCACCAGCAGCGGAATGTCCTCGGGACGCTCGCGCAAGGGAGGGATGCGGATCGGAAACACATTCAGGCGGTAGTAAAGATCGCTACGGAACTCGCGGTCCTCAATCATCCTGTCGAGATCGCGGTTGGTGGCTGCCACCAGGCGCACATCCACTTTCTTGGTGCGTGTGCTGCCCAGCCGTTCGAACTCGCGCTCCTGCAAGGCGCGCAACAGCTTCGGCTGGATCTCGATCGGGATGTCGCCCACTTCATCCAGAAACAATGTACCCTGATCGGCCAGTTCCAGCCGGCCAAGTTTCTGGGAAATCGCGCCGGTAAACGCCCCGCGCTCGTGTCCGAAGAGCTCACTTTCGAGTAGTCCGGTTGGGATTGCTGCGCAGTTCAGCTTTACAAACGTGCGATCCTTTCGCCGGCTGCGATCGTGGATGGCACGAGCGATCAATTCCTTGCCGGTACCGGTTTCTCCGAGCAGCAGGACGGTCGAATCGCTGGGAGCAACCGTTTCCACCAGCCTCAGCACGTTCCGCAGAGCAGAACTCTGCCCGACGATGCCTTCGAAATCCATTTCGCCGCGGATTTCGTCCTCCAGGTAGAGTTTCTCCTGGGCGAGCTTGTCCTTGAGTTCGGCAATCTCACCGTATGCAAGCGCGTTCTCCATGGCGATCGCCACCTGATGTGCAACCTGGGTCAGGAAAGCAACTTCATCCTCGTCGAACGTGTTTTCTTGTCGCCTGGCCAGCGCCATAACTCCCAGCACACGATTCCGGCTCACCAAGCTGAGATCGCAGAACGAATTGATCCCTTCTCCAGACGCCTTGGCGTACATCTCAGCAGGAATCGTCTGGCGATCCAGGTGATTCAGCACATAGGGCTCGCCGGTTCGAAACGTTTCTCCAGGCATGGTCCCTTCAATCGGAATCTCGATGCCTTCCAAAAAGAATCCCTTGCTGTCGGGAAAATCGAGTGTATGCACGCGCAGATGCTTGCCTTCCGCATCGGGCAGCATGATGGCGGCAGCGTCACAATGCATGACCCTACGGACGATGCTGGAGATCGCGTGCAACAGCTCGTCGAACTCCAGGTTCGAGACAACCTGGTTGGTTAGTTCAAGGATCAGTTTCAGGCGGTCCTGCGCTTGGGTCGACGAGTAAAGGTTGACGGCGGCATCGATGGCCAACGCAATCTGGTCGGCGACCAGCCGGAGAAAATCAATTTCTTCTTCCGGGTAGGAGTACGGACGCTTGCTGCCCACGCTGATCGCGCCCAAACGCCGCTGCCCTCTCGCCAATGGCAAGGCGCAGGTCGACACGATTCCGTGTTGCCCCAAGAATTGTTTATAGCGCGAGAATTGGGTCTCTCGCCCCCAGTCGTTAGCAAAGTAAATCTGCTGGTGCTTGTGCGCCCACACCACCGGGGTATCTTCGTCCTGAATCAGACCATCCAGCCTCTCGCCGTTCACTTCCAGCAACTGCCAGTTCACGGCGTTGCTCTCTGCATCAAAGGCGACGACCTGCAGGTAGTCGAAGGAAATAATGTCGCGCAACTGCCGGGAGAGTTCCCTTCCAGCATTTTCGCAGTCGTTGCAAGTCGCGATGGATCTCCCGGCCCGGAGAAGAGCTTCGTAGCGCGAGGACAGATTCACGGGGTGGATTCGTGCCACTGTTGCCATAAAGCGTTAGCCCTTGTCTCCCAAGCTTACCCCACCCTTGCTGCACTCCCCACCCGCAGCGAGCGCGCAGCACCCACACTAGACGTATCTGATGTGGCCAGCTCGCAGAAGGTTCTTAAAATGTCGTAAGCGCTCGACACTTGTCGAACCCGGTGTCAAATCCTCGACAACCGCTTCCTGCCACGCCTTCGTTCCAGCAGCTCAACTGATATCTAGGCAAGGACTTTTGAGCGAGCCAGCCGCAGCCTCGCATTTGGCAAGTCCGGTGCTCTAGCTCAAGTCAGACCACCGATACCGGATCGAGTTCCCGAATCCGGACCGGGTCTGTGCACGGAAACACCGGGAGGAATGAGACGATGCGTAGGTTGCTGGTCATCATTGGGACTGTTGTCACACTGGCAGTTGGGGCCATCGCTCAGGAGGGCCGTTCAGACATCAGCCTGCAGGGCACCGGTTTCTTCACGAAGGACTCTAGCGGCCGGGGAAACTTGCAACGCAGCACCGAAACCGGCGGATTCACTGTGGGATACCGTTACCACATCAAGCGTTGGCTCTCCGCCGAAGGAAATTATGGTTTTGACCGAAATACGCAACAATATTTTGGGGGGGGCGGAGAATCCAGGGTCCAGGCCAACGCGCACTCGGTCACAGGCGATTTGGTCGTGAACCTCCCGCTGCCCATCAAAAGGGTAAGTCCCTACGTGTTGGCTGGAGGCGGGGGTCTGATCTTTGATCCCACCGGCAATCCTGGTGGATCTGTGCCGGGCGCCGGCACTCAGGGAAGAGGCGCCCTCCTGTACGGCGGGGGCGCTGATTATGCCTTGACCCGACACTTCTCTTTGCGCGCAGAATATCGAGGTTTTGTTTACAAGAGCCCGGACTTCGGCCTTGCCTCCTTGCGCACGGATAGCTGGACGCACAAGGCGCAACCATCCGCTGGAATCGTTTTCCGATTTTAGGCGGGTCTGGGCAGCCGGGCAATCATACCCTCCCCCCTTCTTTCCCGGCTGCCCAATGAACAGGTACAGCGCGTCTCGAAAGGGATTTGTCATGAAAGTCGTTGGCGGTATCCGAACAGAACCGCTCTGAGAAGAATATTCATGCTCCACACTGGCAAGGTAGAGGCCGAGGACGCGGTGCAACCTCTCTAGCGCAGCTGGTCCGGGTCTGGAATCCTGCAGACTCTTTGGAGCTTCTGGCGGACCGCAGACCGCATCGGCGCGCTCGATAGGATCGAGAGAAGTCCGTCGCAGACATCCCTTCGGAGGCGCCGCAAGGGACCGAGGACGTGGGCATGCTGGAAAGCACGGTTGAGTTGCTGTGCGGTCTCGTCTTGAGCGCTCTGACTCTACTGATCGGTTCTTGTATCGTCGGCCCGATCGTTGCCGCCCTGCGAGCGGTCAGTCGTGGAAGTGCTGCCGCTGGGACGAGGACGTGAAGGGGCTCCGGTTTCGTGGCTGAGGTGACCTGCTCGGATGACCGCAACCCCTGCAGAAGCCAAAGCTTCGGAGGAAAGGCAAGATGGCTGAAGGACAGCGCAGGAACTGGAGAGAGTTGTGCAGCGCCGCACTGGAAGCGCAGGATCCCGACGAGTTGCTGAAGATTCTTCAGGAACTCAACAAGGCCCTGAAACGCGAGGAGCAGGTCCGTCGTGATTTCAGGGAGGCCACCAGAGCAAAAGGAGTCCTTCGGCAAAACCAGATTTAACAACCGCCGGAACAGCGCCGAAGCAATTACAATGATCGAGATAAGGCTTCTTTTCGTTGAGCTTCTTCCGGGGGAATGGACACGCTGAATACCAGCTCGAAAAGGCTGGCTTCGAGGTCACGCCCCTCGGTGGTGACCAGGTTGTGCGCGTCTTGACCACTCTGCCGCCAACTGAGGCACAGATGCGGTCGTCTCCACGGTATCGCAATTTCCGGCCAAACTGAATCCTGCAACGCTCCGGGACCATCCTAAGAGGCGAGGGTTATGACCCACAACGCAGGGAAGTTGTTAGTGGTGGAGTCCGATGAGACTGTCAGGAACCACATTGTCGCGGTGCTGAGCGATGCGGGATATGAGGTCTCGACCGACTACCGGGAAGGGATGAAGGCAGTTCTCGCCTTCGACCCCGATGCCGTTATCCTGGGTGCTGATCCGCCCCAGCTCGATTGCTGTGACCTTCTTTCCGAAATCAGGGGTTCCGAGCACACTCATGACATACGGGTTGTGATGTTGTCCCCGGGAGGATCAGGCGAGCGGACTCGAGGGCTGGACCTTGGGGCCGACGACGTGCTGTCCCTGCCTTTCGACTCGCACGAATTGCTGTCGCGGGTGCGTGCGCAACTACGGAATAAATCCGTCGCGGACGGGTTTCGAGAGCGGCTGCGCCTTGCCGAGGAAAATCGAAACTCCACCCAGCAGGTGGTGAAAGCAGTCAACCAGGAACGGCGGACGCTTCGGGCTGGCGGCCTGGCAAGTGTTGCCGTGCTTATCGTTGCGGGTCTGGTCCTTTTCTTTTTCTACCGTCGCACCCAGGAACAGAATACCCGGGTCTATGCTGCGATCACTCGATTGCAGACTGGCGTGCTGACGCAACAACAGTTGATGGAACGCTCGCGTCGGGCCCCGGAAGACGGAGGGCGCGGCCCATCCCTGGCGAACGATCCCCAAAGACTTCAACTTCAGAGAAAAAGTGAAGACCTGAGATCGCAAATCGCAATCAGCAAGACAGAGGACGCTTCCGCGCTGCAAAATCAGCTAGCCGAAGTGCAAAGCCGTCTTCAAAAGCTCGAGACCGAGGGCAAGGTTGCGCAGACGATTATCCAGTCCTATGAGCCGAGCGTGTGCCTCATCCATGTCGTGCTTGCCTTCCGCGACCACACGACCGGATTGAGATTGCACTACGCCGGGATGACGAGCACTGGCGAGCCCACGACCGACGAACACAACAACCCGCTCTTGAGCCTGACCGGAAATGGTCCGGAAGTACACCTGGACGCTTTTGGTACCGGGTTTCTCGCCTCCGCCGGCGGACAAATCCTCACCAATCATCACGTGGCCGAGCCTTGGTGGCAGAATGATGATTTGAAGGAAATGCTCGATCAAGGCCTCGAGCCAGTGATTGCTGACATGACTGCGTATTTTCCCGGCGTTCCACACGGAATTGCCATCAACACCGAGAAGATTTCCCCGGCGGCGGACGTTGCTGTCGTGAAAGGAAATGTTTCAGAGCTGGGAATCAGGCAGATAGCCCTGGCCGATGGCCGCCGTTCGGCGGTCAGCGGAGGCCCGGTCGTGCTGCTTGGCTATCCTACTGCTCTGGATGCGATTCTGGCCCGGGCGGGCGCAGAGACCCTCCAGTCCATCGCGACTGCATCCAAAGGTGATCCGAAGCAGGTGATGGAGGAACTCGCCCGCCGCAACCTGATCAGGCCGGTCACCACCCAGGGACACATCGGCGACGTACTGCCTGACAAGATTGTCTATGATGCCCAAACCACTTCGGGCGGCTCTGGCGGTCCGCTTTTCAATAACGAGGGCAAAGTTATCGGCATTAACTTTGCGATGGTGCGTGAGTTCGGCGGATCGAATTTCGCGATTCCTGTCGGCTATGGGAAGTCACTTCTGACCGTCAAGCCGCCGCCGTTGCACAAACCGTGAAGCGCAGACTTCGCCAGCGCTGACCATGCCCTTCAATCCGCGTGCGACCAGCCCGCGGACCATTCACTCGGCGCTGTCGGTGCCGGGACGGCCCAGGGGGATGTTGCCGATCGAGCTTTGCACGAACTGATCGACTTGCTCCTGCGTCATTCCGAGCGAGGTGTTGTAGCCTGGGGTTAGTCGCACGTTGTTTAGCGATCACTAAACAATACCGCACACAACGCGCGAATAGATCGAGGATTTTTCGGATTCTCGCCAGTTGCCAAGCTCACGCTGTGTGGTTGGCCGCTCGCCTCTACTCGGCCGCAGTTCAAAACCTTCCGATTGACGAGGCGCTCAACTGGAGACGGTAGGAAAAGACTCTTTCGATGTGGGGTACCGGTGTGTGATGTACCGAAAAATCACCAGTCAACCCTCTGAATGCCCGGTACGAGATCGAAATGGCGGTCGCGACTCAGAACCGGAAGGGAGTGCTGACGGCAAAGCGCCGCAATCCAAACGTCGTTGGTCGGGATGGGTTTTCCGAGACGCCGAAGTCGAACGTTGATGGCTGCATAGTGGTGTGTGGTGGCCTCAGTTACGTCGAGCACTCTAGAATCGGCGACAAGATCATCCAACCAGCGCGCATAGCGAACTCGGTGGCGAGACTGGGCGATCCCGTAACGATACTCTCCCAGCACGACCACGGGCAGGACTAACTGATTCGCCTGGGTCAAGGTCCGAATCAGTGCGGGGTCTTCATCGGCGGCCGCCGAAAGTGCGTTGGTATCGAGAATCATTCCCAATTTTCCGGGTCGACCTGCTCGAAGGTCCCTTCGATGATTCGGTTAATTCGTTCCGTCTCCTTGTGCAAGTGCTTTAGCTTGCCCATATGCTTCAGCCACGGTTTCGTGCCCGGAGTGTTGTCGACCTTAAGCTTGTCCTCAACGGCGTCGGTGACAAACTGACGAAAAGGAATTCCTTGCTGGGCCGCTCTGGACTTGGCGCGGCGAAAAAGTCGGTCCGGGATCTCCAGCGTGGTCTTCATCCTGATATCCTCCCATATTTATGGGAGGCCGTCAATCGGCTCCCAGATAAGGGCGGACAAGGAGGATCCGGTGATATTCTCCAGGCTCTGTTTCAGGGAATGACCGTGCAGGCCATCCACGGTGCGAGTCGTGACGAGCTGCTTCGCCTTTCCGACAGGCCCTGCGGACCTGGCCTCGGTAGATGTCATTGAGAGGGCGTCCGCGATGGGCTGCTCAACGAATAGTGTGGTTTCACGCCGGCTCTGATTGTTACAGGAGTGTTAAAAATCGCACTGTTGCGGATACAGTATCGGCACCCAGGCTCTAGAATGCTGGCATGTACCGACTGAGGACCTATGAACCTGATCCGGATCCGGTCCGGTAGCTTTCGTCTTTCTGAAGTCCGTCGCAGAATCAGCATCGTTTTCGCAGTTTCTCTTCTTTTTGGCCTCGCCAGCTGCCAATCAAAATCCAGCCCGGAAACGCCGTCGGCTACGGTTCCGCAGAATGGCCTCGAGCTTGTATTCACGTATGGTTCGGAGAAGGAGAAGTGGATTGGCGAGGCCACGGATGCTTTCAATCGGCAGCACCGGCGCACCGGAGCCGGAAGGACGATCATCGTTCACGCGATACCGATGGGCTCGGGGGAAGCAATCGATGAGGTGATGGAAGGACGCCGGCAACCACACCTCATCAGCCCAGCGTCTGCGGCCTTTATCAAGCTTGGGAACGCCCAATCGCAAAGCAAGTATGGTCGTGACCTGATCTCCAGCACCGACAATCTCGTGCTTTCTCCGGTCGTGATTGCAATGTGGAAGCCAATGGCGGAAGCCCTGGGATGGGGGAAGAAACCCATTGGATGGTCAGACATTCTGGCCCAGGCTCGCAGCCAAAAAGGATGGGAAGCGTACGGGTTTCCGCAGTGGGGCCGCTTCAAGTTCGGCCACACACATCCCCAATTCAGCAATAGCGGCCTGATTTCCCTTTTCGCCGAAGTCTACGCGGGTTCGGGCAAGACTGCGGGATTGACAGCCGCGGACGTCAACAAGCCTCACACCGCAGAGTTCCTCGCCGGAATTGAGAAATCGGTCGTCCATTACGGGAGCTCCACGGGATTCTTTGGAAGACAAATGTTCTCGAGCGGCCCCCGGTATCTGTCGGCCGCCGTTCTGTACGAGAACATGGTCATTGAGTCCTATGGACAAGCTGACAACATGCCCTTCCCGGTGGTCGCGATTTATCCCAAGGAAGGCACGTTCTGGAGCGACCATCCGATCGGGATTGTCGAGCGCGACTGGGTAACACCTGAACATCGTGAGGCGGCCAAAACCTATATTCAGTACCTTTTGCAACGCCCCCAACAGGAAAAGGCCATCACGTACGGCTTCCGTCCGGGCGCGGTCGACGTCCCGCTGGCCTCACCTATTGACGAAGCGCATGGAGTCGATCCCAAAGAACCCAAGACCACCTTGGAGGTTCCCGCAGTTCCCGTGATGGACACGATTCTCCGCCTTTGGCAGCAGCAGAAAAAGGCTGCGAGGGTCGTGCTCGTGCTCGATACTTCGGGAAGCATGAACGATGATCGAAAGATCCAGAATGCCCGGGAGGGCGCAAAGCAGTTGGTGAATCTTCTTTCTGACGGGGATCGCCTCTCCCTGCTGCCCTTCAACAGCAAGCTCAACTGGGCAAGCCGCGACATTCTCATTCGCGACGGCCGGGCGCAACTGGTCAGAACGATCGATTCTCTTTTCGCGGAAGGCGGGACTGCGCTCTACGATTCCATCGAGAGCGCGTATCAGCACCTGCTTGATCAAGGACCGGAACAGGAAGACAGTATTCTGTCCGTGGTGGTGTTGACCGACGGAGCCGACACCGAGAGCAAAACGCGTCTTGACGACCTGATGCAGCACATCCGCTACGATGGCGAAACGCACAAGATCCACGTGTTCACGATCGCTTACGGAAATGACGCGAAGAAGGATATCCTGGGCCAGATCGCCACCGCTACACAGGCCAAGAGCTATGCAGGTACGCCGCAGAACATTGTCGATGTGTTCAAGGACATTTCCACCTTCTTTTAGGCGGATCAATCACGGATGGCAAATCTAAGCACCCCGACAGACGGCCCGAAACTCACAGCCCTCGGCAAGCTCTTCGTTTCGCTCTTCATTGTTGCCTGTATTGCAGGCGCCTATTACATGTTCGTGGGCAAGAAGGCCCTGCAAGCGACCCGGGATCGGGCCAGTGCGCTCCTGGGAGGCGGCCCGCCGGTTGAAATTGGGATCGCCTACGGGACCGAGAAGCAGCGTTGGCTGGAATGGGCCGTTTCCGAGTTCGCAAAAACCTCAGATGGCAGGCGCATCAAAGTCAACCTGATTCCCATGGGGTCCCTGGAGGGGGCACATGCCCTTCTGGGAGGGGATCAACGGATCAACGTGTGGTCTCCGGCCAGCGCTCTCTATAAGGATATCTTCGTGCAGGAATGGGAAGTCAAGTACACCGATAACCCGATTCTGCGTGAAGAGCCGCTGGCGCTCACGCCCATGGTGTTCGTCGTGTGGGACGAGCGGTACCAGGCATTTATTCAGAAATACAAGATCGTGTCGCTCGAGACCATCAGCCAGGGACTGCAGTCCAAGGGCGGATGGGACGAGATCGCGCACCATCCCGAGTGGGGGCTGTTCAAGTTCGGCCATACCCATCCGAATCAGTCGAACTCCGGCCTGATGACGATCGTGCTCGCAGCCTACAGCTATCAACATAAGACCAAGGATCTGGGGTTGAACGATGTGGTGAACGTTGGCTTCCAGCAGTGGCTCGAGAAACTGGAGCGGGGTGCGAGCGGCATGTCCAACAGCACGGGTAACATGATGAGAGAGATGGTGCTGAAGGGACCGTCGTCTTACGACGCACTTTTCGTCTATGAGAATGTCGCGATCGACTATCTGAAGAATGCAGAGGGACGTTGGGGGCAGTTGCGGGTCGCCTATCCGGAATTCAATGCCTGGAACGACAACCCCTACTACATTATCAAGGCTCCCTGGAGTGCGCCGGACCAGCGTAAGGCAGCGGAGACGTTTTTGACTTTCCTGCTGACCGAACCAATCCAACGGGAAGCTCTGGTACACGGGTTTCGGCCCCCCAATCCCAGTGTGCCAGTCAAGTTCGCCGACAGTCCGTTTGTCCTGTATGCCGGCAACGGAATACAGGTCGATCTACAGAAGATTTGTGACCCGCCCAAGGCGGAAGTGGTAAA
>Ga0137416_10001698_pt1 | contig 11382 bp, 13 predicted proteins | sample CZODoug3_1_1_16f_FD_108282 | JGI IMG/M metagenome (GOLD analysis project Ga0137416, IMG submission 108282) | Vadose zone soil fungal communities from Angelo Coast Range Reserve, California, USA - CZODoug3_1_1_16fungal (Illumina Assembly) | ecosystem: Environmental > Terrestrial > Soil > Vadose...
TACTCCGTTCACTATTCCCCACGATGCCGTCGATCCGGTCGGAGTGACGTTCCGCGCGGATGGAATCAAGGTGGCAATTGCCACCGATCTGGGATACACACCACCCAACGTTTGCCACGAGTTGCGTGGTTGCGACGTGCTGGTGATTGAGTCCAATTATGATCTGGAGATGCTGCGGGTCGGGCCCTATCCCTGGTCAGTCAAACAACGCGTCGGAAGCCCGACCGGGCACCTATCGAACGAGAAGCTGGCGAAATTCTTATGCACCGAATATGACGGCGATGCATCCTATCTAGTGCTGGCGCATCTCTCCGAGCTTAACAACCATCCCGAAATCGCTCGGGGAACGGCGGAAAAGGCCCTGGGACTTCGCCAGACATTGCTGCACAACCGGGTGCTGCTGGCAAGGCAGTCGGAGCCGATGGAAGCGATCCAGCTGTAGTCTGCTGCTGTAGTCAGTATGAGCGAATGCGTCGATCCCATCGTAGGCAAGATTCTAGCCGGCTGGCGTTACGATATCTCCGGCATCGCGCCCGAGATGCGAGCCGACTACGAAGAACACTTTGACGCCTGCGAGCGCTGCCGGTCCCGGCAGCGTCTGCACCGCACCATTGATCTCTCCTTAATTGCCTTGGCTTCGCTTTCTGCAGCGGTCTTCCTGTTGGCGTTTGGCGTGATCCGTCATCTTGGTCCCCGGCATGCCTTTTGGCTAGAACTGGCGGCGCTGGTTGGTTTCGCGCTTTCTGCCTTGATCTGGGTCGCGGTAGCAGTTGCCACACCGGCGCCGATGACCATGGTGGATGCCGCAAAAGTCGGAGCGCGCCGCGTGCATGACCGCCTACCCGCTGAGATTCGCGAGCGTCTGCCGGAAGAATTACGCCTGAAAATTACCGGATCGTAAGAGTACCGGTTCCCCGCTCCCTGCGGCCTCAGAGTGGCTATTCCCGGCACCCGTTGCCATTTCTCCTGCGTTCCGAAAGAAACTTAGGCAGAATCCATGGAAATGGAGAATTCGCTCAAGCGCTTGCGGGCCGTCCCAGTGGCAATGCTGGCAAGTATTTTGTTCAATGCGTTTCTCGCTGAGAGATTCGGTCCCGCGCCCAAGGAAATGACTCCGGTCTTTTTTCTGCGCGGTCGCGGATCTGCCCGTTTTTATGATTGGGGCGATTTTCGTTGTACGCCGAACCAATAGTAATCCGAGCTGAGAGCGTTCTGGCGGCGACTCCTGAGGATATAGGTGCACTGAATCGCTGGCGTGCCGGCTACATTGCTACCTACGCGCTTAGTGAGGCGGTGGCGCTGTATGGCTTCGCTCCTGCGTTTTTCCGGATACGGGTCCTCGCAAGTGGTCGCTTTTTACGTCTTACGTCGCGGGTTTCATCCTGATGCTGTTTTTCGGCCCGCGCCGCCCATCCAATGCGATAGGCTAGAAGCCGAATGGGTCACGGAGGACCTTAATGTCCATCAACGGTCCGGAAGAACTTGCCGGCATGCGGGTCGCGGGCGCGATCGTGCGGTGCATGCTGGAGGCCATGAAAAAAGCTGTCCGTCCCGGCGTGACTACTAGCGAGCTCGATGAAGTGGGAGCCACCGTCATGCGCGAGCGCGGAGCGCAATCCGCTCCGCAACTAGTGTACAAGTTTCCCGGCGTGAACTGCATCAGCCTTAACGAGGAAGCCGTACACGGCATTCCCGGAGATCGCACCGTACGCGAAGGCGATCTGGTCAAGCTCGATGTCACCATCGAAAAAGACGGTTTCATGGCCGACGCCGCGGAGACTGTGGCCGCCGGCGAGGTTTCTGAAGAGAACCAACGCCTGATTGCCTGCGCCGAGCGCGCTTTCACAAAAGCCATGCTGGTGGCTCGTGCCGGTTTCCGCGTATCCGAGATTGGACGCGTGGTCGAGCGCGAAGTGCGGCGCAGCGGTTTCTCGGTAATTCGCGATCTGGGCGGACACGGTATTGGACGCACCATCCACGAAGAGCCCCGCGTGCCCAATTACGCCGACCCGGAAGCCAACGAGATTCTGCGCGAAGGCCTGGTGATCACGGTGGAGCCGATTATCGCGGCTGGATCCGGACGAGCGGTGGTCGCGAAGGATGGCTGGACGGTGCGAACCGCTGACCGCCGGGCTTCGGCGCACTACGAGCACACATTGGTGATCACCCGGGGGGAGCCGATTCTGCTTACGGCGGGCTAAGAGCACAGGAAACTTTTCAGCCACAAACGAGAAATTGTGCAGATGAAGAAACTAATCCTAATTCTGGTCCTCCTGGGATTAGTGGGACTGATTTGGGAGTTTCGTGGCACCACGCTCTGGACCGCTACTATCATGGACAAGAAATGAAATCTGGTCAGTGAATAAGCCTACGACTGGCCAACCGATCACCGGCCGCTGACCGCCATCCGCCAGGTGGCCAGAGCCACCCGGTTGCTACAATCCTCCTCGGTGTCAATTTCCTTTGAAATCGAAGCCACCAACGGCGCCGCCCGCTTGGGGCGCCTGACTACGCCCCATGGCGTGGTGGAAACGCCGGTATTCATGCCGGTGGGAACATTGGCGTCGGTGAAGGCCGTTTCGCAGGACATTCTGGAGGAACTCGATGTACAGGTGCTTCTGGGGAATACCTACCATCTTTACTTGCGGCCCGGGGTGGAGCAAGTGCGCCAGCTGGGCGGGTTGCATCGTTTCATGTCTTGGCCGCGCGCGATTCTCACCGACTCAGGCGGGTTCCAGGTTTTCAGTTTGAACGAGCTGCGCCAGGTGACGGATGAAGGCGTCACCTTTCGTTCTCACCTGGACGGCTCGTCCCATTTTTTTACGCCAGAGAGCTCCATGGAAGCACAGATCGGGCTAGGCGCTGATGTGATTATGGCGTTTGACGAATGCACCGAGCATCCCGCGGATCGGGAACGTACGCGGCAGTCGATGGAACTGACCTTGCGATGGGCGGAGCGGAGCAAGAGTTATTTTGAGGCCCATAAGCAGGAAGTGCCGTGGGCCATAGACCACGTAGGGGCCGACGTCCTCGTCCGCCCAGCCGAGCGCAGCTCGGCCGTACCGGCGAGTCCACCTTCGCCCGCCCGGACGAAGGCGTCCCCCACGCAGTCTCAGGGCCTCTTTGGCATCGTGCAGGGCGGCATGGATCATGCGTTCAGAAAGGAATCCGTCGAGCGCACCATCGAGATCGGGTTTCCTGGTTATGCGATTGGTGGCTTGAGTGTGGGTGAGCCGCGGGCTCTCACTCGGGAAGTCGTGGAAGCCACATTGCAGCACCTTCCGGTGGACAGACCACGCTACCTGATGGGAGTGGGCACACCGGAGGAGATTGTCGAGTATGCCGGCTTGGGCGTGGACATGATGGACTGTGTGCTGCCAACCCGAGCGGCGCGGCATGGTTTGCTGTTCACCTCCGAAGGCAGAGTCTCGATCAAGCAGGCGCGATACGTCAGAGATCAGGGTCCCCTGGACCCAAATTGCGGCTGCCGAGTCTGCCAGCGCTATTCGCGGGCTTATTTGCGGCATCTCTATGCGGCCAACGAGGTTTTGGCCCAGGTTCTGAATACCGTCCACAATCTCAGCTTCTACCTTGACACCATGCGGGCGGTGCGTCATTCTATTGCGCTTGGGAATAAGGCCCAAATTCTTCCTGGGGAGCGGTCGCGAGCGAAACGTTAGCCTGATGTCCCCGGTTCATGCCAGAAGCTGAAGCATCTCCGGCCTGAGGAAGCGAGAAATCCCGCGGTAAATTAAACAGGGCCAGGAAGCGCCGATGGGCGCAGTCCTGATCTATTTTGGGTGGTCCGGTTCTATGAGCATTGCAAACTTACTGGCGGTGCAAACAATTGGGGCCGGGGGCTGGCTGGGCTTCGCCCCGCTCATCTTCATCTTCGCTATTTTTTACTTTCTCCTGATCATGCCCCAGCAGCGGCGCCAGAAGAAGTGGCAGCAGATGCTGAATGACCTGAAGAATGGGGACAAAGTCGTGACTAGCGGTGGGCTGCGCGGAACCATCATCGCGCTGCGCGATGATTACATCCAGCTGCGTGTCCCGCCAGACAATTTGCGCATCGAAGTCACCCGGGCGTCGGTTGCGTCAGTGACAACGCCCGAGGACAAAAACAATAAAGCGGCATGAAATGCGGATCATGAAAGGCAAAGCCGTGCCGCTGTAGAGTAGAGCCCGTCCCGACCGCTGTCGCGGGGGCGTCCCACTCGCACCCCCGAGGGCGGGACGCCCTCGACACAGCCGGCAAGTTACCGGCGCTACGAAGGGAAAAGAAATTTGATCCTCAGGCCATGAACAAGACTTTAGGTTGGAAGCTCGGACTTGTAGTTGCGACCCTGTTGGTGTTCCTGTTTGGCATCTTCGGCCTTCCGAAGGACTTCTCGGGCAGCGGACTGCTGACCTCGCTGCAGGAGCACATTCATCTGGGGCTTGACCTCAAGGGTGGCACCCACCTGATTTTGCAGGTGCAGGTCAACGACGCGGTGAACGGAGATTCCGACCGCGCCGTGGAACGGTTGAAGGAAGACCTGCGCACCCACAAGATCAATTACACCGAAATCGCCAAGCCTGACCCGGTAAATCGCCCCGACCAGATTGTTTTGAAAGGCGTTCCCCCGGCGTCCTCTTCGGATTTGCGCTCCATCGTGAGCGAACGGCTGCCCGAGTATGACCTCAACTCGGGCGCGGACAATTCGTGGACTTTTTCCATGAAACCGCAGGCCTTAGCCGAACTGAAGAACCGGGCGGTAGCTCTGGCGATTGAGACCATCCGCAACCGTATTGACCAGTTGGGCGTGAGTGAACCGGTAATTCAGGAGCACGGACTTGGGCAGTATCAAATACTGGTGCAACTTCCCGGGGTGGACGATCCCGCGCGGGTGAAAGAAATCATGCAGTCCACCGCCATGCTGGAAATCAAGCAGGTGCTGGGCGGGCCGTACTCCAACGAACAGGACGCGCTCCAGCAACACGGCGGAGTGCTGCCTCCGGATTCCCTTTTGCTGAGGGGACGCAGCGTCGGAAGCCAGACCACTGATGATACCGGCGAGCAATACTATCTGGTAACGCGCAGCTCAGCGGTGGCTGGCGCGGACCTTCGGTCGGGCGGGGCTACTGTGGGACGGGACTCGAACACCAATTCACCCGACGTGGGCTTCGTTCTGACCAACGAAGGGGGAAGAAAGTTCGCCGCTTTCACCGGGTCGCACGTAGGGGAAAAGCTGGCGGTCGTTCTGGATAACCGGGTGCGGGAAGTTGCGACCATCAACGAGCAGATCCATGATCAGGGCCGGATAAGCGGTGGCGGGATGAGTGATCAGGCCGCCAAAGACCTGGCTCTGGTGCTCAACTCGGGGGCGCTGCCGGCTGGGATCAAGTATCTGGAGGAGCGTACCGTAGGGCCCTCGTTAGGCTCGGATTCAATTCGCTCCGGCGTACGGGCGGCGATCATCGGCATGCTCGCCGTGCTGGTGTTCATGCTGGTGTACTATCGCGGCGCGGGCATCAATGCCGATCTGGCGCTGATTCTGAACCTGGTCATTCTATTGGGTTTCATGGGATATTTTGGCGCGACCCTGACCCTGCCCGGAATCGCGGGCGTAATCCTAACCGTGGGCATGGGCGTGGACTCGAACGTCCTGATTTTTGAGCGCATTCGCGAGGAGCTGCGGAACGGCAAGACACCGCCTTCGGCGGTGGAGCAGGGCTTTGGCCATGCCTGGATCACGATTGTGGATACTCACGTGACTACCATCGTTTCGGCAGCGATCCTGTTCTTGTTTGGCACTGGTCCAGTGAAGGGTTTTGCGGTCACGCTGACCTTTGGTCTGCTAGCCAACCTGTTTACGGCGGTGTTTGTTTCGCGAATGATCTTTGACTGGATTTTGAGCCGCAAGCAACGCGGCGAGGCGTTAAGCATCTAGCTTTGCAAGAAACTGCCGGGCTAGCGTCCAGCCCGGCAGGGTCAGCGACCTAGGCTCGGAAGGGGTTTGACGACAGCGTGGAATTTTTTAGAGAACCCAACATAGACTTTCTCGGCAAGAAGTGGTATTTTCTCGCCTTTTCGCTGGTGTTCAGCGTGGCGGGAATATTGTCCATGCTGTTTTGGCATGGCATCCCCCTAGGCGTAGACTTCCGGGGCGGGACGCTCGTCTACGTGAAGTTCTCGCACACTCCGGATGACAATGCCATCCGCGCGGCGCTGGAAAAAGTGGGCTTGCGACAGGTGCGGATTCAGAGCGTGCCCGCGAACAACGAAGTGCTGATCGATCTCGACGTCCGGGAGACCAGCGAGAAGGCACTCGATCAGGGTAAGGTTCAGATCATCAACGCGCTGGAGACCAATGCTCCGGCGGGCAAACTGGACTTGAACAACACCAGCTCTTTGACATTAGCCAACTACCTGCTGGAAAAAGATCCCCTGCGTGCCGGAACTGATGCCAGCCAGCGCTATGCGGCTGTGGCCAAGGCAATCGTCGACTATCGCGACAAGACCAAGGGCGGAGTTTTGACTTCCTTTGACGAACTCAAGGCTGTCGCCGATCCCGCCGTGGTGACGGCTTTGCAGGAGGGGTTCTTTCTTTCTGATTTCGGTGTCTATCAGGTAGAGATCGTTGGACCGCAGGTGGGTAAGCAGTTGCAGAGCCAAGCCAAATGGGCGGTGGTTTATTCGCTAGCCGGCATGCTGGTCTATCTGGGCTTCCGCTTCGAGTGGATTTACGGGGTGGCGGCCGTGATCACCGTTTTTCACGACACGCTGATCACGGTGGGCGCGTTTTCCCTGGCCAACAAGGAAATTTCGCTGACAGTTATCGCCGCGATCCTGACTCTTATCGGGTATTCGAACAACGACACCATCGTGATCTTTGACCGCATCCGGGAAAACCTGAAGATGATGCGGCGGGAGAAGTTGTCAGAAATCGTAAACCGGAGTATTAATCAGACCCTGAGCCGGACGATCTTGACCGCCGGGTTAACATTTCTAACCGTTCTGGCGCTGTACCTGTTCGGCGGAGAGGTATTGCATGGCTTCTCATTCGCACTGGTCATCGGAATCCTGATCGGGACCTATTCTTCGATCGCCATTGCGGCTCCCATCCTGGTCGCCTACCAGGATTGGCGGGGAAGCCGGGGAAAGCAGGCTCCGGTAGTGGTCGCAGGCAGCAAGGGTAAGGCTGCGGCCGGCAAGGGCCGGGTGGCGAGCGGCTTATAGCGGCTTATAGGGTTCTTTCTCAGTTCGATACGCAGCTTGGTTCTTGGGACGTGGTCTAGTAGTGCTGGCTTGATCGGGGGCCCTCGATGCCCTTGCGATTCAAGACTTTGACCGCAAAGCTCGCGAAGTCAAGGCGAGGGCCGCAAAGCAACGACATATTTGCGCGAACCGCTGCGAATGCCCCCTTTTTTCAATAGTTTGAATTTGTCGAATTGCCGTGTAGGATGCAAGCCGGGTTTGGGAGCAAACAGGAAACAGGCGGTGTCTAAGAATACGTAGGGTTGTGCCGGGAGAATCCTTATGTTTGAAGACAGCCTCATTGAATCGGGTGGAAAGCTAAGAACCAAGCGGGGCATGACCACCATCATCTCTTTTTGCTTTCAGGTGGTGCTGATCGGAGTGCTGGTATTGCTGCCACTGCTGTTCACGGAAGCATTGCCAAAAACACAGTTGATGACCTTCCTGGTGGCACCGCCGCCGCCACCACCTCCGCCTCCGCCACCAGCCGCCGCTCCGGTTAAAGTTGTCAAGCAGATTCAGACCGATATCATAAACGGGCAGTTGCGTACGCCCACCAAGATCCCCGAGAAAGTCCAAATGATCAAGGAAGAAGAGGCGCCGCCTCCAGTTTCTTCGATGGCTGGCGTCGTGGGCGGGGTTCCGGGTGCGGGCGGGGCCATGGGTGGAGTGATTGGCGGCATCATCAATTCGACCCCTGTCGCGGTGCCCAAGGTGGCCACGCCGCAGCGAGTGCGGGTGTCGCAAGGCGTGACCCAGGGTTTGCTACTCCGCAAGATTCAGCCCAACTATCCACCCCTGGCGCGGCAAGCGCGCATCCAAGGCTCAGTATTGCTACAGGCCGAGATTAGCAAGGATGGTTCGATTCAGAACTTGCGCCTGATCAGCGGTCATCCGATGCTGGCTCCGGCCGCCATCGAAGCGGTGAAGCAGTGGAAGTACAGACCGTACATTCTGAATGGCGAGCCGGTGGAAGTCGAAACCCAGATTACGGTCAACTTTACGCTGGCCGGGGGTTAGGCTTCGGTCGCCGAGGGGACGTGCTGTAGCGGGAACGCGGGATTCGTGCACAAGCAATTTTCGCAATCTGACAAGCTCTGAGGAGGAAAGCAACTCATGTTCGTAGCCAATCTAGCAGCACTTGCTCACACACATATGTCTACTGCGGCGGCCTGGTTTTTCCAGGAACAGGCGGCAGTGGGTTGGGACCCGATTTCGCTGTGGCACCAGATGGGTATTCCAGCGAAGGCAGTGGTCATCATTCTGTTCATCATGTCAGGCTGGTCGATCGGGGTAATGATTGACCGGGCCATGGCGTTCAGCGCGGCCCGCAAGCAGTCGCGCTCATTCGCTCCGGCGGTGGCCGGCGCACTGCGCGATGGCAAGATCGAAGAAGCCATCAAGGTAGCGGAGCGCAACAAGAAAAGCCACCTCGCCAAGGTTGTAACTTCGGGGCTGATGGAATTCCGGGCTCACCAGGAAAGCGGAGAGATTCCGGGCGAGACCATCGAAGCCTCCAAGCGTGCGCTCGAGCGCACCGAAGCTATTGTCCACGCCGAACTGAAGCGCGGCCTGGGTGGTCTGGCAACCATCGGATCGACGGCCCCATTCGTGGGGCTGCTCGGCACTGTGGTCGGCATCATCAACGCGTTTAAAGGTATTCAGTCCGAAAAGGCTACTGGTCTGGCGGCTGTCGCGGGCGGTATCTCGGAGGCGCTGGTGACCACCGCGATTGGACTGTTCGTGGCCATCCCGGCCGTGATGATGTTCAACTACCTGACCGGCCGCGTGGAAGCGTTCGACGTGGAGATGGATAACTCGTCGAGCGAACTGATCGATTACTTCCTGAAGCGCCGGGGAATGCGCCGCACCTAAGCTTTTGAGCTTTACCGCGGCGTTACTGTAAGGCAGGGCTACAACCTCCGAGTTGCTGATCGGGCGCCGGGCAAACGGTCCGGCGCCGGATTCAAAACAGGAGACGCTGAGAATCGTCCTCGGCTCGGGTGGCAGCAAGAGACCGCCCAGGAGATGTGAGCTTATGGCATTGGCAAAACGGAACGAAGGAGTCAAGGTAAACTCCAACATCAACGTGACGCCCATGGTGGATGTGATGCTGGTGCTGTTGATCATCTTCATGGTGATCACGCCTATGTTGCAGCACGGCGTGAGCGTGGACATGGCGAAGGTTAACAATCCGGAGTCCATGCCGGACGCGGACAAGGAAGACGCTTTACTGGTCTCGGTCATGCGCGACGGGACGGTCTATTTCGGGACTGACAAGCTCCCGGCGGACCAGCTAACCGGCAAGGTCAGAGACCGGCTGACGAATCGCGTGGACAAGCGTGTTTTCGTAAAGGCGGACGCGCGCGCCCGGTTTGGATCGGTGGTTGAAGTCGTGGACAACGTGCGCGCGGCGGGAGTCGACCAACTCGGCTTGCTGACTGACCAGCGCAAGGCACCTACGACCCCGGCCCCGGCAGCCCCGACTACGCCAGCCGGCGGGCAATAACCCTGAGATCTTTCAGGGCTTGGATTTTCAGAGCCCTGATTTATTCATAGCTTGGATACTCAGCGCCTAGACATTCGAGGAGAACAGTTATGGGAATGGCAATGGGATCGGGCGGTGGTCAGAGCGCGGACATGAACGTTACGCCCCTGATTGACGTCCTGCTGGTGCTGATCATCATCTTCATGGTGATCACGCCGTTAACCCCCAAGGGACTGGACGCGCTGGTGCCTCAACCACCACCGCCGAATGCGCCTAAAAACAACACGCCCGATCGCACCATTGTGGTGCAGTTGATTGATCGTGGCGCCGGCCAGGCGCCGGCGCTGAAGATCAACCAGGAAGAAACCACCTGGGAGAATCTGCAGGGGCGCTTGACCGACGTTTTCAAAACCCGCGCGGAAAAAGTGATGTTCGTGAAGGGCGACGACGCGGTTCCGTTTGCCGACGTGGCCAACGTGATTGACATCGCGCATGCGGCGGGCGTGGACAAAGTAGGCCTGATCACAGCCAAGATTGAGGCTGGCGGCTAGGCCCGCGGAAGTTTGTGACACACCGTCGTGGGGCGGATGTTCCGGTCCGCCCATTCTCATCCGCGCTCGCGCTCATACCGCGGCGTGCTGTTGGTCCATTGGCTCAACACAAGCCTGACGATTTTCTGGCAAGGAGACTTACAGCGCAATGAAAACAAGCATACGAACGCTGGCGATGATGGCCCTCGGGTTGGTGTTGCTGGCCACCACGGGCTGCAGCAAACTGAGGGCGCGTGACCAGCTGAACAAGGGCGTGCAATCCTACAAGAACGCCAAGTATGAAGAGGCGATTAATCACTTCCAGCAGGCAGTATCGCTTGATCCCAGTCTGGTCAATGCCCGCCTTTATCTGGCTACCGCGTACGCCCAGCAAGTCATTCAGGGTGTCGATACCCCTGAAAATCTTCAAAACGCTCAACAGGCGATTGATCAGTACAAGGAAGTGCTGGAACGCGATCCCAAGAACATCAACAGCGTCAAAGGCATCGCCTACCTGTACTTGCAACTCAAGAACTTTGATGATGCAAAGACGTTCTACCGCAAGGCGATCGACCTCGACCCTAATGATCCCGAGCCCTACTACTCGGTTGCGGTCATTGATTGGACGCAGAGCTACCAGCCGCGCATGGAAGAACGCGCTAAGGTGGGCCTGAAGCCGGACGAGTGGATCATGAAAGAGAAGGGCAACAAGAAGGTTTGCGAGATGCTGCGGGAGAAGAACTCGGGCGTCATCCAGGACGGGATCGCGATGCTGCAAAAGGCTTTGGAGCTACGGCCGGATTACGACGACGCCATGGCTTACCTGAACCTGCTTTACCGGGAAAAGGGCGACTTGGAGTGCGACGATCCTGCAGCTCGGGCAGCGGATCTTAAGACGGCCGACGAGTGGGTGGACAAGACCATGGCCACCAAGAAGATCAAGGCGGAGAAGCAGCCCGGCGCCCAGGGCATCACCATGCCAAGTAAGTAGATGTCTGCAACTCTTTTAGCGAACGAAAGCCTCTTCCTGAGTGGAAGGGGCTTTTGATTTTCCAGTGATCAGTCATCCGTCGTCGGTCTTCAGTCGTCAGGGAGTCGTCAGGGCCAAGCTCAATGTTCAAGAA